>ERZ501016.327-NODE-327-length-15134-cov-5.118774_pt1 | contig 15134 bp, 10 predicted proteins | sample MGYA00248889_ERZ501016 | MGnify/ENA primary metagenome ERZ501016 (study PRJEB25958, sample SAMN03398594) | human skin metagenome | study: EMG produced TPA metagenomics assembly of the Human Skin Microbiome Metagenome (human skin metagenome) data set. | reverse complement strand
GTACCGCCCGCGCCCCGCGGGCGGCATACCGGGCTCAGCGGTGGGTACTGAACTCAGCGGTTGGTGCTGAAGACCGAGGTGTCGCTGGCGCTGAGGTTGCCGGCGGCATCCCAGGAGCGCACGGTCACGGCATAGGTACTGCGGGCCTGCGCACCGATCAGCGGGAACCACCAGCGCCCGTTCTTGACGTCGCCGCCCTGGATGCCCGCGGTGGTGTACTGCTTGGTGGTGGTCCAGGTGGCAATCCGCCCGTCCCACCACAGCTTGCTCCCGCGATCCTGGACGGCCACCTCGACGGTGCCATTGCGCAGCCCGTCGCTGACCGTGCCCGAGATGGTGACCGGGGCGGTGACCTGCGCGTTGTTGCCGGGTGAGCCGATGGAGACCTGCGGCGGCGTGGTGTCGCTCTTGGGGAAGCCCTTGGTGTCGAAGACCTGGATCCGGTCATTGCCGGCATCGGCGACATAGAGCTTGCCGGCGCCGTCGTGGGTCAGGCCGGAGGGGTTCTGGAACTGCCCCGGGCCGGAGCCCGCAGATCCGAACTCGCCGACGAATTGCCCGTCCCGCGTATAGACGATGACCACGGAGCGGTCCGCATCGGTGACATAGAGCAGGCCGCCGACGATGTCGATATCCCACGGGTTGAGGAACTGCCCGGCGTCGCTGCCCCGGCTGCCGATCACCGCGGGCGAACCCTGCTCGCCATTGGCGGTGTAGTGATAGACCCGGTCGTCGTACCACGAGCTGACATAGATGTCCCCGCTGGCCGGGTCCACGGCCACGCCGGCGGCGCGCACGTTGAGCTTGCCCTCGGTCGCTCCGGTGGCGGCGTCCAGGATGCGCACCTCACCGCCGTTGGCGTCCCCGACATACGCCTTGCCATTGCCGAACTCGATGTCGATCGGCTCGCTGAAGCCCTTGAGGTCCTTGACCATCCCGAAGGTGGGGCTAACCATGCGCACCAGGCTGGAGGTGGTGTTGGCGATCCACATCCGGCCATTCCCTGGCTGAATGGCGATGCCGCGCGGGTAGTTCAGGCCCTGCGGGGCGGTGCTGCTGCGCCGGCCCCACATCTGGTTGGGCGAGCCGTCGGAGTTGAACCGCTGCACCCGGTGGTTGTTCTGCTCCACCACATAGATGCCCTTATTGCTCGGGCTGACCGCCACATCGCGCGGCAGGGCCAAGGCACCCTTGGGGGCGTCCTGCGGCGGACTGGGGTAAGCGGCGACGAAACTGCCGGAGGCGGTGAACTTCAACAGCCGGGTGTTGCCATAGTCGGCCGCCCAGACATTGCCCGAGGCGTCCACGGTGATCTGGCGGGCCCCATCACCGAACTCTCCAGGGCCGGTCCCCAACGAGCCGAAGCTGCCCAGGCTCTCACCGGTGTCGGCGTTGAACCGCTCGATCTGGCCGGCATTGGCATCCACGACATAGAGGACGCGGGTGTTGGCGTTGAGCGCCACCCCGCGCAGGTCTCCGGTGAAGCGGTCGGCGGGGATCGTCCGGTGCGGCGTGAAATCGGCGTTGAAGATGACAACCCGCTTGTTGGCGGTGTCCGCGACATAGATGCGCCCATTGGTGGGGTCGACGGTCAGGCCGGTGATCCACCGGATCTGCCCGCCGCCGGTCCCATAGCTGCCGCCGTGTGCCACCTCGGTGACGGTGCTGCTGGTGTCCGAGAGCCGGTACTTGCGGATCTGCGGCGGGTTGGTGGCAGAGTTCCAGGAGTGACTGTCGCTGACGTAGAGATAGCCATTGGCGTCCACGGCCATCCACGCGTGATAGCGCGCGGTGAGCTTGTATTCGCGCACGAAATGGCCGGCGGCGGTGAACTTGGCGACATAGCCGGCGTTGTCGCGGGAGTGGTCGGAGACATAGATCGATCCGTCCCGCGGGTCCACCGCGATGCCCTCGGGCTGACCGCGCCGGTCGGAGGCCGAGCGATAGAAGGAGCCGAGCAGCGTGCCGCCGGTGGAGAAGCGGCGTACCTGGTAGTTGAGATAGTCACCGGCCAGGATCTCGCGGGTCACCGGGTTGTATGCCGCACCCCAGGCATAGAGCCCGGCACTGCCGCGGGCGCCGATGGCGCGCACGAAGGTGGGGGTGGTCCACGCGGCACGCAACTGGGCGGAATCGGCCGCGGGAGGTGCGGGGGTGGCGGTACCCGAAGCACCCGAAGCGGGGAGCATGGCCGCCAACGGCAGCATGGCCACGGCGACGCTCAGGGCGGCACGACGCCCACGGCGGCCAGGGGCGGACGGGCGCACAGCAGTGAGGGGAGCAGCAACTGGCATACCCTCCATGGTGACATGGGCGGCAGACAGCCTCGGACCACCGTGCAGAGGAGTCGGATGTGAGTTCGCATCTTGCCTGTTCCTGGGCTTTCGCGCCGTGGCGGCATGAGGGGGCGACCACCGCCGCGGCCTGGTTGACCGCCGCGGGTCGCGACGGATGCGATGTGATCCGGGCCGACCTCGACGCGGTGGTGCCGCGCGAAACGCCCCGGCCGGCGATCGATGCCACGCTGGGACGCACCGCCAGCCTGCCTGGCGCGGACCGGATGCCGCTGACCTGGGCGCAGCTGGAGGCGTATGCCGAGGCGGCCGTCACCACCTCGCGCCGCTGGGCCGGCGACGACGGCTGGGCGGACGGATATTCGGGCCCCGTCGGGCTGGTCGATCACCTGGTGATGGCGCTGCTGCGCTCCCGCTCGCTGGTCGGCCGGTGGACCGCCCACGTCATCGATCTGCCGACGCACGAGGCGGACGGCTCGCGACGGTTGGCGGAGGTGACCGACGGACCGCTGCGCGAGGTGGTCACCGCGCTGCCCGGGATGAACCCCCGCGGGCCGCTGGTCGCGGATTGGATTGTGGCGCTGATCGCCACTGCGGACGAGGTGCTCGTCGGCACTCCCGCGCTGGCGAACGCCTTGGAACTTCCCCAGGCCCGGGTATGGCAGCGTCCCGGCGTGCTGGTCCCGCCCGGTTATCGGCGCGAACGCACCCCGGGACTGATCTGCGCCCTCGACCCGGCGCGGTTGGCGACGCTCGGGCCGGTGCTCACGGCATACGGAATGCTCAGCGAGGCGGAGATGCACCGACTCCCGCTGCACCTGGTGACCAATGACCCGGGTGCCATCGGCGCCGAACTGCGTCGGCGCGGGCTCGAGGCCCGGGTAACGGTGAGCGCGGATTCGACTCCGATGGTGCGCACCGGCGCGGACTGGGCGCTGGTGCTCGACCTACCGCGCCCGGACGGTATGCCGTGGTCCCCCGCCGGCATCCCCGAACTCGCCGATCACACGGCCTCCGGCACCCCGGTGATCCTGGTGTGCGAGCAAGATTCGCCGCTCAGCCGGCTGCCGGTGGCCTATCACGCCCCGACGGACCACCCGAGCGCCGTCTTCGCGGTGCTGCGCCGACTGGCGGCCACCGCGGCCTGACCGTGCTCCCGGCCCCGCGGTGGGCGGTTGCGCGGTGGGCGGTTAGCCGGTTAGTGGTTAGCGGCCCAGGATCGCGTCCAGATACTCGGTCGAGGTGGCGCCGCCACGACAGAGTTGGTCCGCGCTCGCCCGCACCGCGGCGGCCTCCGCGGCCCAGGCGTCGGGCTCGGCGAACCGCAGGATCCGCGCCGCGGCTTCCTGCGGAGTGGCCACCACCCAGTCGGGAGTGTCGGCATAGATCGCGCGAGCACCGCCGACGGCCTGCACCTGCGGCCAGTCGCGGATCACCGGGATTGCCCCGGATGCGGCCGCCTCCACGACCCCCACCGGCCAGCCTTCGACGTGCGAGGTCGACAGGGCAAAACCGCACTCCTGCAAGGCTTCTTCGAGCCGGGAGGTGAAGCCGACCCAGCGAATGTGGTCACGCAGATCGGGCTCGGCGGCTCGGCGGCGGAAGCGCTCGGCATATGCGCGCGCACTGGGAGCGGTGAGATCCCCGAAGTCGCGGCCAATGAGGTGCAGTCCCCAGTCGGGGTCATGCCGAAGCAGTTCCGCGAGGATGTCCAGGGCGAAGATCGGGTCCTTCACCCGGCGGCCCCAGCCGACCAGGGCCAGGCGCCGGGATGCACCATCGGTCTTGGGCAGCCGGTAGCGGTCCACGTCGATGACGTTGTTGAGCACCCGCAGCGGCACGGGGAGGTCGCCACCCGGCGGGGTGATCTGCCCGGCGAAGGCGTCGCGGACGTGGTCGGCGACCAGGATCACCTCGGCCACCGCGGTGAAGTCGACGAACTGATGCCAGACCCGCATGGCGTCCACCCGATGCACCCGGACGACCAGGCGGGTGCCGGGCGGCGCCAGCAGGCTGGCCAGGGCGGCGGCCGGGTCGCACCAGTCGGCGAAGACCACGTCGGCGCCAGCGATCTGGCCAGCGAGTGCCGCGACCTGGGTCCCGGCGTTGGCATCCTCCGGCAGGCCGGCCCAGCCATCCGGATCGACCAGACGCAACCACTGGCTGAGGAAGCCCTCGGTGAGATTGTGGCGGCTCAGCAACGAGCCCAGGGCCTCGCGCGGGACGGCATGCAGGTCCACGTCCGCCTCGCGCAGCAGGGCGACAACGGGGCCGGCGAAATCCCCATACGCCCCGGGCAGGACCACCACGCGCGGTGACCCGTCACCGGGTGTCGTTGGGTCGTCAGTGGCCCATTGGTTGTCGGGGATCGGTTGGCTGCCGGCGGCCGACTGGTCTACGGGGGCCGACTGGTCGACGGGGGCGGCGGGGCGCGGACGGCGGGCCACGGCGTCGCGCAGGTAGACCGCGAATGCCGAGTCCCGCCATGACGCCAGATGTCCGGCGGGATCGTCGATCAGGCGGCTGCGTTCGGAGTCGGTATGGAGTTCGCCATTGAAGAGCAACCGCAGACCGGCGGTCGCGAGCCGGACCGCGTCCTCGGGGCGGGCGTCGCGGCGAGCCTCGTCGGCCGCGGCGAAGGCCGCGGCTGCCGCATCGGAATCCGTTGCCCGCCACGGTGATCCGAGGGAGATCTCGCTGGAGCGCAGGATCGCATCGATGCCCTGGGCGTCCCGGTCCGCGGCGGGCAGCCGGGCCAGCTCATCAGCCAGCGCGGCGATCTCGGTGTTCCCGCCCTGGGCCTGCAGGACCGCGAGCGCGCGCCCCAGGGTCGCCACCAGCGGTGGGCGGGCAGCCTCCTGGAGCCTTTCGGCCCGACTCCCAGATCCGGGTGCGAGCAGGTCGACGGCCTCGGCGACCAGGGCCGCACTGGCCGGGCGGCGGGAACCACGCCCGGAGGCCCCGGCGAGCAGGGAGATGAGCTGATCGGCTCGCACCTGGGCGGCCGCCTCGCTCCAGGGCTGGACCGTGATCGGCTGCTCGCGCACGGCACTGCGCCCAGAATTCACCAAGCCGTCGGGTACCACCAGCGTCGCGGTGCGGGCCAGGGCGGCGGCGGCATCCTCATGCGATGACAGTGCCTCGACCAGTCGCTTGCCCGGGGAGGCGATCGACCCGCCGCCGAACCACCCCTGCGCCCCCAGTGCCACCTGCGTCGCGGTGACCGGCAGGGTGGCCACCGGCTTGCCGCGGTGCACGACGATCAGCTCGTCGCCCTCTTCGGCGTGCACCTGCGACCACATACCGGCAAGCATTCGCATGGCCGCGGGGTCCTCGGCCAGCAACAGCGTCGCCCGACGTTCCACCGGTACGGGCTCGCTCGGCGCCATTCTGGGTTCGGATAGAGGCACCTCCGCCGCCGGTATGTCGCTCTCCCCCGCCACCGGCTCCCCGGCCGGGATCCCATTCCCGCCCGGTATGGCGTTCTCTACCACCGGAACCGGCCCGGCCAGTTCGGCGCCGGTCGCCCCGGATTCGGGATCGTCGGTCGCCGAGCCATCGCTGCCCGCGGCGGCCATTACCGCGGCTTCTTTGGTGTCCGGGCTGGCCGCCTGGTGGCCAGAGTCGGCAGCAAGATCGGCCTGGGCGGCGCGGTCCGTCTGGTCGGCGGGGTCGGCCTGGCGGGCAGGGTCGGCCTGGCCGGCAGGATCGGTCTGGCCGGCAGGTTCGGTCCGGGGCGCATCGCCCGCGGCGACTGCGGTGTGATCCGCAGGCGCTGGCTCAGCCGGCACGTCAGCTTCCGTAACCGATTGCGCCGCAGCGGCTTCCGCCTGGCGCGCGGCCGCCTCGGAGGCGGCGGTCCCGGCCCCGCTCTCGGCGAGCAATTCGCCGAAGGTGCGGATCGGCAGGCCCGAATCCTTGGTCCACGCGGTCGCATGCTTGCGCATCAGCGCGACGATCTCGATGTCGCGGCCGAAGAGTTCGCGGCCCTCGGCGAGCACCGCCGGATAGTCGACATCGGGGTCGAGCTCTTCGATGACCAGGACGATCTTCGCGGCGTCCACGCGTGGGGAATCGAGGCTGGGCAGTTCCAGCAGGCCCGGGGTCAGGATGGCCAGGACGTCCGCGCTGACCGCGTCGGTGGCGCTGATCAGCTCGAGGCGCCCGGCCATCGGCAGTTCCATGCTCTCCGGCAATGGATTTGGCCGTCGCGGGCGTCCGAGCGTGGGGTCCTCCTGGAAGATCATCGCCGCCGGACCGTCGGTGGGCAGCAGGTGCCGCCGGGTCAACCCGGGGTTGGCCAGCGGGTTTTCCACGCTCAGGTCGGCGAGGAAGACGGCGCGGAAGTGCGTGGGCAGCGCCGGCGCCCCCGGCAGCCGACGCCGGAAAGACCGCGGCGCCGGGAACGCCCGCCGCCGCAACTGGGGACCGGGCAGCAGCGGGGGGCGGGAGGGCTCCATACCGGCATGGAAGGCACGGAAGGCGGCACGATAGAGCACCCGGTCCGGGGACATCCATTGCAGCCGGAAATCGCTGCGCGACAACGATCCTCCGCGCAGACGGGTGATCGCCAGCGGGGTGAGCGTGTCCGCGGTCGGGCCGAGTCGGCGCTCGATCCGCTCGTGGTACTCGCTGTCGGCGCCCTTGCGGACGGTGTCGAAGACCCCGATGGTCTCCACCGTGGTGCGGCGCATCATCAGCGAGGAGGCATTGCGGCGCTGCGACTCCTTGCCCAGCCACTGCAGGCTCAGGTCGTCCAGCGCGCGAATGGCGTCGCTGCGACTGGCCGGGGCCAGCGGGCGCTCCAGGAGCAGGCGGACCTGGTCGGCGATGCGTTCGGGGTGGCTCCAGTCGTCGGAGTCCTGGGTGGTGATGAACCGCCCGCGTGCCTGATTGAGCGCCTCATTGCGGCCCAGGTAACTACCGCCGTTGACGGGCATGGTGATGACCCGCACCCGTTCGTCGATGGCCGCCGCCTGCTCGATGATCTCGGCATACGCGGGCCCGGAGGCGTCATCGACCAGCAACAATTCGAAGTTGCCATAGCTCTGCGCCGCCATCGAACGGATCGAGTTGAGCAAACCCTCGTCGGGCGCATAACAGGGCACGATGATCGTCACCAGCGGCCCGTCGACGGACGGCCCCGTCGGCGCGGACAGGCCGTCGAAGGGATGCAGCGCCGCCACATCGACGCTCACCGGCGCGCGGTCGGCCTCGCGGATCCGAGCGTTGAACAACTGCAACCACGCGGACATCGCCGCGGCGGTGGGTTCCTGACCAGTGGCGAAGGGATTGGCCAGGTCGGTGCGCAGGTCCGCCGCCTGCGCCTTGGTCAGCGGGAGTTGCTCGACGAGCCGTCGGACGGCCGCGAAGTCCCGGTCGAACCAGGCGAGTTGAGCGGCCAACTGGGCCGACCCGTCGGCATCCTCGAAGGCCGAGCGTCCCACCCGGGCGAGAATGTCCTCGTATGCCGTGCGCGCCAGTCGCGCGTCATGCAGGGCCTCCGACCCGCCGGCCCACTGGTTGGCCAGGGCGAGCGCCGCCGGGGTATTGGTCAGCGCCGCATCCGGCCAGCGGCCGTTTTCCTGCAGATGCGCGGCCACCTCGGCGGCGATCATCTGCCCGTCGGTGGCCCGCAGGGCGAGGACGTCGAGGAGTTTGGGTGCGGAGGTGCGCATCGCGGCCTGGCCCAAACCCCATACTCCGCCGTCGGTCAGTGGCCGGGCAGCCAACCGGGCCACGGCGAGGTCGAGCACCTCGGTCGCGTGCGGTATCGGCATTCGGTCCTCGGACGGGGTCGGCGTGCGTGGAATACTGACGCAGCCTAGTCCCGTCCCCGCCGAGCCCCTGGGAGCCGCCAATATGAGGTCCAAGCGCGTCCTTGCCGGCATCGGCGTCCTCGGCGCCCTGGGATTGATCGCCTTCCTCGCGGCAGTGTTGGAGTGGTGGCCGCTCGTGGCGCTGGCGTTCGCCGGGATGATCGGCATGGTCGGGGTCGTCGCCCTGAACACCAACCTGCTGGTGCGCTCGCACCGCAAGGCCTTCGACAAGCTGGGCCGGGTGCCCGCGCGCACCGCCCCGGCCGCCGTCGCGGCTACGCCCGCCAAGGGCGGTGGCGGTTCTGCCGCCGACCTCACCGGCACCGTACGTCTGCTGCAGGCGCAATATGTCGCCCGCCTCGACCGCGCCCAGAGCGCGCTAGAGCGCGCCGCCGCCCGACTCGAGGTCGGTATGCCGGGTGACGTCGACTCGCCGTATGCGCGCCTGCCGCACGGCAGCACCGTGGTGTTGCACCACCTTGACGACGCCACGCTGACCCAGGCCAAGGCGGCGCTGGATGCCGGCCATACCGTCGCCGTCGTGGTCGCCGACAGCGCGGACCGCGAACGCCTGGAAGCCTCCGGGCTCGCCGATGCGGTCACCCAGGTCAGCGATGCCCGGGACGTCCTGCACCCGGTCACCGTGGTGCTGCCCGGGACGGACCGGACCGCCGGACGGGCATGACGCCTCCGGATCCGGTGAGTGCGCTGGTCGGGCGCCTCAAACCGGATGATTCGGCCTTCGCCGCCAGCCTGCTGCGCGGGCGCAATGTCGCCGGCCGCGAGGTGTTCGCGCGTCGGATCACCGATGGTGCGCTCGGCGCCGCCGACCTGCAAGACCTGGCCGGTGCCTGCGCCGCCTCCGACGGTGGCCTGTCGGGCCTGCCCCGAGCCGACCGGGGTGGGCTGGCGAGCTACGCCTACCTACTCGCCGTGCAACTAGGCACCGCGCCCGATCAGTGGGCTGCACTCGGTCTGTACCGCGCACTGGTCAAGGAGGGTGTCACCCTCAAGCAGCGGGATGCGGAAACCTACGCCCAACTCCTGCTCGCGGCCGGACGCCTGGATGACGCGCTGACGGCGGCCCAAGCCAAGAATGTGCGCCCCACCGTCGCGAACATGATCCGCGCCGATGCGCTCAACCCCTCGCTACGACCCGGCAGCGATCCCGGTGACTGGGGGCGCGCGCTGTCCGCCGCCCTCCTCGCCCCGGACACCGTGCCGCTCGCGCTGCTGCCGAGCGGACGCACGGCATACGACCGGCTGACGACGGGCGCCCCAGACCGAGCCGGCACCCTCAACGGGCCGCTGATCGCGGTGGTGATGAGCGCCTTCGACCCGGACGAGCGCCTGCTCACCGCGGTCCGCTCCCTGATCGACCAGACCTGGTCCGACTGGGAGCTGCTCATCGTGGACGACGCCTCGCCCGCGCCGACGCCGGGCATCCTGGAGCAGGCGGAGGCGATGGACCCACGCGTGCGCGTGATCCGCAAGGCGGTCAATGGCGGCACCTATCGCGCGCGCAATACCGCGCTGCGCCAGACCGGGGCGGACTTTTTCACCTGTCTGGACTCCGACGACTGGGCCCACCCGCAACGGCTGGAGAAGGGCATCGCCCCGCTGCTCGCCGACCCGCAACTGATGGCCACCCGCTCGATGGGCGTGCGGGCGGATGAAGACCTGGTCATCACGCGTCCGGGCTATCACGGCTACCTCATCAACGCTCCCTCCTTGCTGGTGCGGATGTACCCGGCCGTCCACCGGATCGGCCTGTTCGACACCGTACGGAAGGCGGCTGACACCGAATACGCGGTGCGCCTGGAGGCCGCCTTCCCGGTCCGCATCGAGACCCTGCGCGAGGACGTGCTGACCATGGCGCGCCTGGAGGCGACCTCGCTGTCGTATGGCGAGTTCAGCCCCGGCTGGCGGCACGAGGCCCGCTCGGCCTACCGCCAGGCATACGGGCGGTGGCACCAGGCGATCCGCGACGGCGGCGATCCCTATCTCGACCCCGAGGCACCGCGAATTTTCCCCGCTCCCGCGCGCTGGCAACGGCCGGTCGATCCGCGGCTCGCGGTGCCGCGGGTACTCGACGTGGTCCTGGTCGCCGACGTGCGCACCGGCCCGCCCGCCGTCGCCCAGACCGCGCAGCGGGCGCGTGCCCTGCATGCCGCCGGCCTGCGCGTCGGCCTACTGCACCTGGAGGACCTGGCCGCATACGCCCCCAAGGAAGCCCCACTGGACCCGGCGCTACTCGACCTCATCGACGACGCCACCATCGAGCGGGTCTACCTCGAGGACGACCTGCGCGCCGACGTGGTGCTCATCGGCGAACCCGGACTGCTGCACTTCCCTCCGTGGACCGAACGCGTCTTCCCGACCGGCCGGGTCGTCCTGCTCGATCCCCCGCAGGCCGACCCGGAGGCCGGCGCCGATCTCGACCGGGACCGGATCGAGGCCGCAGCCCGGGAGTTGTTCGCCGCCGAGCCGGTATGGCGCCCCGCCCCCACCGATGATCAGGCCCTGGTCGCCGTGGTCCGCGGCACTGCCGACTCGGCCGAGGACTCCGGCCCGGCCGGGGATTCCCAACCCACCCGCGCCGCTGACGGCGACGCCCTGATCGCCGACGAGGACGATTCGGACGACATCGTGCCGGTGCGACCGCATACCGGCGCGCAGGCCTGGTTGACGATCCGCACCCGGCGCCCCGGCGATGGCGAGCACGCCGATTCGCTGGCCATCCGGCATACGGCCGGCGACGAGGGCGAGGCCGCCGCGGCCGAGACCGCACGCCAACTCCTGGACCGCCTGCCCGCCGGAGCCGCCGCAACCGCGGATGATGTCGCGGCCTGCGCGCAGCCGGGGGTCACCGCCATCGCGCAAAACCTCTCCGGCGAGGTGGTCCGGCTGCCGGTATCGCTCAGCGGGTGGTAATCACCAGATCGGCGTACTCGCCGCCGCCGGCCACCAGCGCCGCATTCGCCTCATCGCTGCGCAAGACCCACTCCCGGGCTGCCTGCGGGTCCTTGCCGAAGCGCACATGGCGCGCGATCAGGCGCTCCAAGCGGACCTCGGCGAGCAGATCGACATACCAGACCTCGGTGCACTCGGCCCGGGTCGCGGTCCACGGATCTTGTTGTAGCAGTAGGTAGTTTCCCTCGGTGACCACGAACTCCACCTCGGGCTCGATGGCAATCGCACCGGCCAGCGGCTGCTCCAGGGTGCGTTCGAAGTCGGGGGCATAGACCGTCTGGGTGCGCTCGGTCCGCAGCCGCCGCAGCAGCGCCGCATAACCCGCCCCGTCGAAGGTCGCGGGCGCGCCCTTCACCGCGCGCAGCCCAAGCCGGTCGAGTTGCACATCCGCGAGATGGAAGCCGTCCATCGGCACCTGCACCGACGGTATGCCGCGAGCCACCAGCCCGGCGACCACCGCGGCCGCCAGGGTCGACTTGCCCGCCCCCGGCGCCCCAGCGATGCCGATCACCACGCGCTCCCCCGGCGCCGGGCGCAAGGCCGATACTCGGTCGAGGAGATCGTCAAGGCTGGGGTCGAGGTCGAAGCGCATGCGTCCTGTTGTAGCAGCGCGGCGCGCGACGAGCCGGATCGGACCGGCGGGCGAGGCTGCCACCCGCAGCACCGCAGGGAGCCGCCCGGGCGCGCCGCACGTCTATCCGGGGCCGATCGCTGCCATCGCGGCGAGTCGGGCTGACACAATGCCCCGCATACCGACAGGAGCCGTCAATGATTCGCCACTGGGCAGCAGCCAGCGCGCCGGCAACGTTCGCCGTCGTCATCTTCCTCATGGTGGTGGGCATTCTTGCGCTCATCACCGGCACCCTGATCTGGGTGTTCGCGAAGACGGTGGCGCGCAATCGGGCCAATCGGAACGCTCCCCTGCTTAGCCGGCCGGCGCGGGTCGTTGCGAAGCGGACCGGAGTGCGCGGCAGCAACCATTCGAGTTCCTCCTCCTATTACGCGACCTTCGAGTTCCCCGATGGCACCCGCGCGGAATTGGCGATGCGCGGGGACGAATTCGGCCTGCTCGCAGAGGGGGATACCGGCACCTTGGCGTCCCAGGGGACGCTCTTTCGCGGGTTCCAGCGCGGACCCGCGATCCAGGACGCACCGGCTCCCTACCCCTATCCCCCGCAGGCCTGAGCGCGCGTGGACACCTTCAGCGAACGCGCGGCCACCTGGGACGACGACCCGGACAAGAGCGAGCGGGCGCGCGAGGTGGCCGACGCCATTCGCGCCCAACTCCCCCTGGACGGCACGGAGCGGGTGCTCGAGTTCGGTGGCGGCACCGGCCTGCTGAGCCGGCAGCTCGCCGGCGACGTCGCCGAGATCCTGATCACCGACGCCGCGCCGGGCATGGTGGAGGTCGCCCGCCAACGCATCGCCGAGCTGGGTCTGGGCTCGCGCATGCGCGCCGAACGCTTCGATCCCACCTCCGCGGATCCGGACCCGGGCAGCTTTGACCTGGTATGGAGTCTGCTCGCCCTGCACCATGTGCCCGACGCGGCCGCGGCCCTACGCCGGCTGCGGGAGTTGCTCGTCCCCGGCGGCCGGCTCGCCCTCGCCGATCTGGACGAGGACCCCGAGGGGGCCTTCCATGCGGCGCACGGCGACTTCCATGGTCACGACGGCTTCTCCCGCGAGCGATTGCGCGACACCCTCGCGGAGGTCGGCTTCACGGATATCGCCTTCACCACCGCGACCCGGCTCACCAAGGAGGTGGGCGGGCAACCTCGTGACTTCCCGCTCTTCCTGGTCACCGCCCGCCGCGACGACGCCGAGAGGCGCTGACGTGGGCTGGTGGAAGCGGGGGGCCCGGAGCGAGGAGCAGCCGAGGGAGTCGAACGGTGCCGGGGAGATCCGGCCGGCGTCATTCGAGCTGTTCGAGACGTGGCTGGCGGACATGGACGCGAAGTTGACGGGTTTCTTGATGTTCGGCCTGCCGCAGGAGTGGTCGGCCAAGCACTACACCCGGGATGCTCTCGTCCAACTGCAGGACGTCGTGCGCGATCGATTGGACAGCCGCGCCCAGGTGCGCGACGGCAGCGACGTTGCTTTCGTCGACGGAGCCATCCGGTATGTGGGTGAGACCCTGATCCGGCAGTTCGGGGGCCGATGGATCTTCCAGGGGCGCCCGCGTCTCGTGCTGGATGTGCCCGGAGTGACCGACGACGACCCGATCGATGTGCGAGGGGTGCTGGAAAACGTCGTGCGCTATCGCGACAAGGACGTCCTGGGACGGCTAATCGACATCCATTGGACGGCGGCCCAGGAGTTGGGTGCGCAGGAGTTGGGTGCACAGGGTCCGGCGTTCTCGAGACGGGATTCGCAGGTCGATCCCGAGTCTCGGCTGGGTCGCTGGCTGGCCTCGATGGACCAGGACATCGAGATATGGCGGCAAGGCCCGGCGGCTCCGGCGCAGCGCTGGGATGGCAGCGTGGCCTCGTTGGCGCTGCTGGGTCCGTGGTTGCTGGAGACCTTTGCGGCCGGTGACATCGACATCCGCGAGGAGGATTCGTTAGCGCATCCGGCGTTCGTGGGTGCGTGCCGGTATTTGGGCGATACCGTCCGACGGCACGGGGGCGGCCAGTGGGCCTATCCCGAAGGCGCGAGATCGCAGCACAATCCCTACGTGGGTCGCCCCTATGTGCGCAGGGAAGACCCGGACAATGGGGAGCTCACCGGCGAAATGTCGGTCGAAATCTCCGTGTGGAGGGTGATCGCTAGGCGGGACGCGAGTTCGATGATGCGCAATATAGAGCGCTACCTGCGCGCGCGATAGGCCGAGACGTGGTGAACGAGAAGCGGTAGCTTCGGTGTGACGCGGCTAACATGCCCAGCGGGCTGACTCCCCTGCTTCCGCATCCGATCTGAGGCCATTCTTGAGCGCGGAGCAGCATTCCCCTGCATCCACTCGCCGGCTCGCTGTCGGCGGCCTGCTCGCCGGCGCCGCCGCGGCGGCCACCGAGGTGAGCGTCCCCACCGTGGCGCAGGCCGCCACCGGCGGCTCCGCCCCCCTGGTCCCGCCGCCCTTCCCCAACCTGCAGAAGAAGACCACGCCCCAGTGGCATCTGGCCCGGCGGGCCTGCATCGCCCCCACCGCGAGCATCGCCGCGGAGATCCAGCGTCGGACCCCGGCGGGCTGGGTCGCCTGGCAATTGCGGCCGGAGTTGATCCCGGACACCCAGGTCGAGGCCCTCATCGCCAAGTGGTACCCGGTAATCAACTTCCGCAAGGGCGCCGACGTCCACGCGTACACCAGCGGTCACCCGTGGGAGGCGGCGCCCGCCCTGACCCGGGCGACCTTGTATGCAGTTCCAACAGTTCCCGGCCGAGATTCTCATTCAATGCGACGAATGTCGGAAAGTCCGGCGCTGGTCAGATGCGGCGGTGTCGAAGGCCAGAGCGATCATCACCGCGGTCACCGTCCAAGGGCTGTCCCAAGCTGAAGCAGCCCGCACCTACGGAGCCTCCGAAGGGTGGGTCTCCAAGCTCCTGGCCCGCTACCGGGCCGAAGGTGCTGCCGCGTTCGAGCCCAAGTCGCGGGCACCGAGAAGCAGACCGAAAGCGACCCCAGCCACCGTCGTCGCCGCGGTCTTAGCGGAGCGGGATCGGCTCACCGCGGCCGGCCATGACGCCGGCCCGGAAACGATCCGCTGGCACCTGCACCGGGCCGGTGTGGGGGTGTCCCGGGCCACGATCGCCCGGATCCTCACCCGCCACGGCAAAGTCGTCCCGCAGCCGAAGAAGAAACCAAAGAGCGCATACATCCGGTTCGAAGCCGAGCAACCCAACGAGACCTGGCAATCCGACTTCACCCACTACCGGTTAGCCGGCGGCGCCGACGTGGAGATCATCACCTGGCTTGACGACCACTCCCGCTACGCCCTCCACCTCACCTGCCACGCGCGGGTCACCGGGACGGTCGTGGTCACCACCTTCCGCGCCGCGATCAGTGAACACGGCTGTCCCGCATCGACATTGACCGACAACGGGATGGTGTACA
>ERZ501016.325-NODE-325-length-15210-cov-16.554009_pt1 | contig 15210 bp, 15 predicted proteins | sample MGYA00248889_ERZ501016 | MGnify/ENA primary metagenome ERZ501016 (study PRJEB25958, sample SAMN03398594) | human skin metagenome | study: EMG produced TPA metagenomics assembly of the Human Skin Microbiome Metagenome (human skin metagenome) data set. | reverse complement strand
AGGCGCGGGCGTACATGCCGGGGGAGGCGTGGCCCTGGAAGAAGATCTGGTCGCCGCCGCCGGGGTGGTCCTTGCCGCGCCAGAAGTGGTTCATCCCGACCTCGTAGAGCGTCGCGGCGGATGCGTAGGTCGAGATGTGGCCGCCCACGCCGATGCCGGGGCGCTGGGCACGGTGCACCATCATCGCGGCATTCCACCGCAGCAGGCGGCGGTAGCCGCGCTCCGTGGTCTCGTCGCCCGGGTACCAGGGCTCACGCTCGGGCGGGATGGTGTTGACGTAGTCCGTGGACGTCAGCGAGGGGACGCCGACCTGGCGCTGGCGGGCCCGCTCCAGGAGCTTGAGCATGACGTAGCGGGCACGCTGCCGACCGCCCTCGTCGATGATCCCGTCGAGCGACTCGATCCACTCCTGCGTCTCCTCCGCGTCTATGTCGGGGAGCTGGTTCGGCAGTCCGTTGATGATCGGACCGACACCATCGCGTGCCACCACGCCTGTGTCCTTTCCTAGAGGAACCTCCCGGCGCACCTCGGATCTGGGCGCCGGGCGGGACGATCGCCCCCATCCTCCACCCAAGATGGGGTGCAGGTCACACCGTGGGCCGTTTGCCGGAAGGGCGAGCCCATTTGGCGGGGATCGGGCCGTGCAAAATCAGGCCGCCGTCGTCTCGTCGATCCGGTCGGGACGGCTGTATGCCGTGAACCGGGGCGGCCGGACGAAGGCCGCGAGGGTGACCCCCACGTCCCTGGCGAGGTCGACCGCCAGGGACGAGGGCGCCGACACGGCCGAGAGCACGGGGACCCCCGCCATGGCGGCCTTCTGCGTCAGCTCGAAGCTCGCCCGCCCGCTGACCTGCAGCACGTGACCGGTCAGGGGGAGCAGACCCTCGCGCGCCGCGGCCCCCAGGACCTTGTCGACCGCGTTGTGCCGCCCTACGTCCTCGCGGACGAGCAGCGCCTCGCCCCCGGGGGTGAACAGGCCCGCGGCGTGGACGCCGCCCGTCCTGTCGAAGGCCCCCTGGTGCTCGCGCAGCCTGTCCGGCATACGGACCAGGTCCGTCGCCCGGACGCGGACCGGGTCCGCGGCCACGTCGTGGGGGAGGCGGGTGCGGATGGCGTCGATCCCGGCCTTGCCGCAGACCCCGCAGGAGCTGGTGGTGTAGGTGCTTCGCGTCGCGCTGGTCAGCGCCTCGGCGGACCCGGCGCCGTCGCGCAGCGTCACGTCGACGACGTTGTAGGTCGGGGAGCCGTCCTCGCCCTCGTCCAGGCAGTGCATGAGCCCCAGGACGTCGTCGGCCGCCGCGATGACCCCCTCGGTGACCAGGAAGCCGATCGTCAGGTCGAAGTCGTCCCCGGGCGTACGCATCGTGACCGCGACGACCTCGCCGTGGACCCGGATCTCGAGCGGCTCCTCGACGGCGAGCGTGTCGGGGCGCGGTCGCACCGACACGCCCGGGCCGTCCGTCCCGGCCTGGCCGTCCTGCCCGCCCTCCTCCACCACGAAGCGGGTCGCCGGCACCCTCGTCGTCACGCGTCCCATGCCTGCCAGCGTACGCCGCAGCCGCCCCCGCCTGGACGAGCGTCCTTGCCATGCGGCCTCCGATTGGGTGGACTAGGCCTCACGACCTCATCGTGGGGCCGTGATCGGAGCGTCCCCCCGGACGCGCCGGATCCGGACGGAAGGACCAGGACGACAGTGACGACGACCGCGGAAGCGGCCGCTGCGGCAGCCCATCTGACCAAGCTGGGGCTCGTCGAGGGCGCGGTGGTGCAGGAGCTCGGCTTCGATGACGACGTCGACCTCGACCTGCGCGACCGCATCATGGACCACATCGGTGCGGACCTCGCCGACGAGGATCACGGCGACGTGGTCGACGCGGTGCTCTTCTGGCACCGCGACGGCGACGGCGACCTCGTCGACGCGATCGTGGACGGCCTGACCGACCTCGACGATCAGGGCTTCATCGTGCTGATGACCCCGCGGGCCGGCCGGGGCGGGCACGTCGAGCCGGCCGAGATCGCCGAGGCTGCGACCACCGCCGGGCTGCACGTCTCCGGCGCGCTCACCGGCTCGGCGGACTGGACCGGCACCCGCCTGGTCCCGCCGCGCGCCAAGAAGAAGTAGCCCCGCCGCGCGCCGGGGCGGTCGACGTACGGCACCGTCCCGTCGCTGAGTTGCGCTCGGGGCGCGGGTTGACAGACTGGGGCCATGAGCGACTCCCAGACCGCACCGTCGGTGGGCTCCGAGGCCCCCGACTTCACCCTCAAGAACCAGTTCGGCGAGGACGTGACCCTGTCCTCCTTCCGCGGCTCCAAGAACGTCGTGGTCGTCTTCTACCCCTTCGCCTTCTCCGGGATCTGCACCGGCGAGCTCTGCGAGATCCGCGACAACATCGCCGGCTTCCAGGGCGAGGACGTGCAGGTCCTCGCCGTCTCGTGCGACCCGATGTTCACGCTGCGGGCGTGGGCCGAGGACCAGGGCTACGACTTCCCGCTGCTGTCCGACTTCTGGCCGCACGGCAAGGTCGCCCAGGACTACGGCGTCTTCCTCGAGGGCGGTGGCCTGGCCAAGCGCGGCACCTTCCTCGTGGACCAGGACGGCAAGGTCGCCTGGACGCTGGTCAACGAGCCGGGCGAGGCGCGCGACTTCAGCGGCTACCACGAGGCGCTGGAGGCCCTCCGCACCCGCTGACCTACCGGGGGTAGGGGCATCGACCGGGCTTCGTCCCCCAGGTCGATGATCCCGCCGGGGGCAGGGGCATCAGCCGGGCTTCGTCCCCAGGTCGATGATCCCGCCCCCGGTAGGCCGCGAGCCGTGGCGCCTCCGCACTCCTCGGCCCTGGCACAATGGGCGACCGCGACGGCCGACGGGTCGTCGCGACGGGGCCTGTAGCTCAGCTGGTAGAGCACTGCGTTTACACCGCAGCCGTCGTCGGTTCGAACCCGGCCGGGCCCACATGGACAGCGCCGCGACCGACGGCCACCGCACCCCCTCGCTCGCCGAGGTCCTCGAGGTGCTGCGTGGCCTCTACCCGGAGGACACCGCCCAGTCGTGGGACCAGGTGGGGCTGGTGACCGGCGACCCCGACCAGCCCGTCAGGTCGGTCCTCCTGGCCGTGGATCCCACGCTCGACGTCATCGACGAGGCCCGCGACCTGGGTGCCGACCTGCTGGTCACGCACCACCCCCTGCTGCTGCGGGGCGTGCACAGCGTGGCCACCACGACGGCCAAGGGCGCCGCGATCACCCGGCTCGTCGTCGCGGACGTGGCGCTCTACTGCGCCCACACCAGCGCGGACGTCGCCGACGCCGGCGTCTCGCAGGCCCTGGCCGACGCGCTCGGCCTGCTCGACGTCGAGCCACTGGCCGTCGAGGAGGGCCAGCGGCTCGGACGCGTCGGACGGTTGGCCCGGCCGACGACGCTGAGGTCGCTGGCTGAGCACTTGGCGCACGCGCTGCCGCCGACCCCCGTCGGCATCCGGGTCTCGGGCCCGGCCGACGCCCAGGTGGCCCGCGTGGCGGTGCTTGGCGGTGCCGGCGACAGCCTGTTCGACGAGGTCCGCGCGAGCGGGGCCGACGTCTACGTCACCTCGGACCTCAGGCACCACCCGGCCCTGGAGATGCGCGATGAGGCCCGGGGCGGTGCGCCATACCTCGTGGACGCCGGCCACTTCGCGACGGAGTGGCTGTGGCTCGACGTGGCGCGAGAGGCGCTGCTCCAGGGTCTGTCGGCGCGCGGGGCTACGGTGGAGGCCACGGTGTCGACACGCACGACCGATCCGTGGACCTTCCTCGTCCCCACCGACGGCGGCTGCGACAGCGCCGATCACACCCGCACCCAGGGCGCCGGCCCTGCCCGACCCAAGGAGGACGCCGGTGAAGGCTGAACCCGCACGCCAGTGGCGCCTGCTCGACCTCGCCGAGCTCGACACCCGCCTGGACCAGATCGCCCACCGCCTCCGTTCCTCCGACGAGCAGCGAGCGGTCGACGCCGCCACCCAGCGGCGGCAGGCCCTGGACACCGAGCTCGTGCTCGCCCGCACCGCGGTGAGCGACGTCCAGCGCGAGATCACGCGGGCGGAGGACGAGGTCCAGATGGTCCGCGACCGGATGACCCGCAACCAGGGCCGTCTCGACTCCGGGCAGGGCACGGCCAAGGACCTGCAGGCGCTCCAGCACGAGCTCGAGTCGCTGCGCCGCCGCCAGGGCACCCTGGAGGACCTCGAGCTCGAGGTCATGGAGCGGGCCGAGGAGCACCGGGCCACGCTGGACCGGCTCGAGGCCCGGGCGGCCACGCTCCAGCAGGAGCTCGACGAGGCGACGGCTGCCCGCGACGAGCTGGTCCGCACCCTCGAGGCCGAGCGGGAGCAGGTGACCGGCCGTCGCGAGGGCGTCGCGGCCGGTGTCGGGGATGACCTGCTGGGTCTCTACACCAAGGTGCGGGACCAGGTCGGGGGCGTCGGGGCGGCGGCGCTGCGCCAGCGTCGCTGCGAGGGCTGCCACATGGAGCTCAACAACGTCGACCTCGGCCGCATCCGGGCTGCCGCCGAGGACGAGGTCCTCCGCTGCGAGGAGTGCCGCCGGATCCTCGTGCGCACGGCCGAGTCGGGTCTGTGACGCGGCTCGTCGTCGAGGCCGACGGGGGATCCCGGGGCAACCCGGGGGTCGCGGGCTACGGCGCGTTGGTGCGTGACGGCGCCACCGGCCGGGTGCTCGCCGAGCGCGCGGCGCCGCTGGGCAAGCAGAGCAACAACGTCGCGGAGTACTCCGGCCTCATCGCCGGACTCGAGGCGGCGGCGCGCATCGACCTGGCCGCCGACGTCGAGGTCCGCATGGACTCCAAGCTCGTCGTCGAGCAGATGTCCGGCCGGTGGAAGGTCAAGCACGAGGACATGCGCCGACTGGCCCACGAGGCGCGCGAGCTGTGCCGCGCGCGGTCGGCTGCCGGCGGGTCGGTGCGCTTCACCTGGATCCCGCGGGCCGACAACACGGCGGCCGACAAGCTGTCCAACGACGGCATGGACGGCCTCACGATCGACAGGTCGTATGCCGAGGGCCCCGGCGCGTCGACCAACGACGGGACCCGGCCGGACGCCGTGAGCGACCGCGCCCCCGGGCAGGCACCCGTCATCGAGGAGGGGGCGGCGGACCGTGAGGACGGCGCCGAGGGGGAGCCCCTGACCGGCCGTGAGGTCACCGACCCGGTGCCTGGCGCGGCCCCCGACCTCGGGGTGCCCACCCGCGTCCTGCTGGTGCGCCACGGCCTCACCGCCTTCACCGTGCGTGGGCGGCTCGACGGGCGCGGGGGAGAGGACCCAGGGCTCAACCAGGACGGCGTAGCCCAGGCGCAGGCCTGCGCGGACGCCGTGCGGCGGCTCGTCGGGCCGGATGCCCGTGTGCTCACCAGCGGGTTGTACCGCGCCCGCCAGACGGGTGCGGCGATCGCCGCGGCCCTCGGCGTCGAGGCCACCGAGGACGACCGGTTCGACGAGCAGGGCCTGGGGGACTGGGACGGGAAGTCCATGGGCCAGGTCGCCGCGCGGTGGCCGGACGAGCTGGCGGCCCTGCGGACCGACCCCGCCTACGCACGCCCCGGGGGAGAGAGCCATGACGAGCTGCGCGAGCGCGTCCTCGCCGGGTGGCGGGAGGTCGTGGCCGCCGGAGGGGCCACCGTGCTGGTCGGGCACCGCAAACCCTTCCTCGTGGTGCTGGCCGAGGTGCTCGGGATCCCGCACGACCGCTTCTGGCGGCTGGCGCTCGCGCCCGGCTCGCTGACCGGCGTCGAGGTGTGGGCCGACGGCAACGCCTCCGTGTCGTTCGTCAACCGGACCTCCCACCTCTGACCCTCTGCCAGGCGTCCACCCGAGCCCATTCGTCACCAATGACGTCTTCGCGGGAGATAGGAACGATCCACTCCCGCCAGAGGTGACCACTCGACGAGCGAGGGGCCCCGCCAGAGGTGACCACTCGACGGGGGAACGGAGGCAGAGGTCCGGCGGTGTGCCTAGCGCGGGGACGTGTCGAGGACGAAGGGGCGTCCGACCCGGGCTGGCGGCTCCAGCGTCACGTCGAAGGTCGCCGAGAGCGCGTCGGCCAGCGCCCGCGGGGTGCGAGGCGTCGTGCCCAGCTCGCAGATCGCCCGCGTGACGAGCCCACGTGTGTGCTTGGCCATGTGGGTGGCGCCGGGCACCCGCACCTGCACCCAGCGCCGTGCGAGCTCCCCCGCGGGAGGCCAGGCTGCGGCATACGTGCTGGACCGGCAGTCCACGACCAGGCCGCTCCCGGCGGCACCGGCGAGCAGCGGCTCGACCCGCGGCCGCCACCACGTCGCCAACGGCCCCAGCGCGCCGAGCCGCACGCCCATCGACAGCCGGTACGGCGCCACGCGGTCGGAGAGGCGCAGCGCGCCGTGCAGCGCGGACTGGACCACGACGAACCTCCGGGCCCGGCGCAGCCCCGCGGCGTCCAGGGACGCGAGGTCGAGCGCGTCGTACAGCACGCCGGCGTAGAGCTCGGACACCGGCACGGCGGGGGCGGTGTCCAGGTGCAGGTTCCGGGCGATCTCGTCGGCGAGCCCCCTCGACACGCCGAGCGTCGCGGGGGCGTCCTCGCGGGCGGACACCCGCTCGAGCTCCCGCGCCACCGCGAGCCGGGAGGGGGTCAGCTCCGGCCACGACAACGACTCGGGGCGCCAGGCCCGGCCCCGGGGGCGGGACGACTTCGACTCCGACGGGGGCAGCAGGATCAGCACCGGGACAGCCTAGGGCCCCCTAGAGTGACGCCCATGGCTGCGACCCGCACGATCCTGACCTCCGCCCCAGGGGGCGACGAGCTTCATCGCGCGTTCGACGCGATCCGCGCCGAGCTCGACGTGCCCTGCGAGTTCCCCGCCGAGGCGCTGGCCGAGGCGGAGCAGGCGGCGGGCCGCGCGGTGCGGGTCGGCGCCGACCTGACCGACCTGCCGTTCATCACCATCGACCCGGCGGGGGCCATGGACCTCGACCAGGCCATGCACCTGGAGCGGGACGGCGCCGGCGGCGTGCGGGTCCGCTACGCCATCGCCGACGTGCCGGCGTTCGTGAGCCCGGACGGCCCGATCGACGCGGAGGCGCGCCGCCGCGGCCAGACCATCTATGCCCCGGACCGGCGCACGCCGCTGCACCCGACGCGGCTCAGCGAGGACGCCGCGAGCCTGTTGCCCGGGGTGGAGCGTCCCGCGTTCGTGTGGGACCTGCGGGTCGACGCGGACGGCGCCGTGCGGCTGGAGTCCCTCGACCGCGCCATGGTGCGCTCCAGCGCGAGGCTCGACTACGAGCAGGTGCAGCGCGACCTCGACGCCGGCACCGCCGACCCGATGCTGGGGCTGCTCCGGCAGGTCGGACTGGCGCGGCAGGCCCAGGAGCGCGCCCGCGGAGGGGCGAGCCTGCCGATGCCCGAGCAGGAGGTCGAGGGTGACGCCGAGCACGGCTACCGCCTCGTGCTGCGGCCGCTCGCCCCCGTCGAGGACTGGAACGCCCAGATCTCGCTCATGACCGGCATGGCGGCGGCCGAGGTGATGCTCGGCGCCGGCGTCGGGATCCTGCGCACCATGCCGCCGGCCGACGAGCGCGACGTCGCCCGGCTGCGGCGCCAGTGCGCCGCCCTCGGCGTCGCCTGGGGCCCGGACCAGCCGTATGGCGAGATGCTGCAGTCGCTGGACCGCACCGACCCGCGTCACCTCGCGGTGATCCACGCCGCCACGAGCCTGTTCCGGGGCGCGTCCTACACGCCGTTCGACGGCGCCGCGCCGGAGCAGACCCGCCACGCCGCCCTGGCCGCGAGCTATGCCCACGTCACGGCGCCCCTGCGGCGGCTCGTCGACCGGTTCGGCCTCGTGGTCTGCGAGGCTGCTGCGGCGGGCCGCGAGGTGCCGGACTGGGCCCGGGCCGCTCTCCCGGCTCTGCCGGAGCTCATGCGCTCCTCAGACCGGCGGGCCAAGGCCGTCGAGCGCGCCTGCACCGACGCCGTGGAGGCGTCGGTGCTGGCGCCCCGCGTCGGAGAGACCTTCGCCGCCAGCGTCGTCGACCGGTCGGACAAGGGGCCCGCGCTCGTCCAGCTCGTCGACCTGCCCGTCCTGGCCCCCTGCTCCGGCGATGACCTCGAGCTGGGCACCATCCTCGAGGTGAGACTGGTCGAGGCCTCGGTCGAGCGCCGCCGGGTGGCCTTCGAGGCGGTGGGCTCCCCGGCATACGGCCGCTAGACTGGCCCCGGGATGAGTCGGTCGGGCGATCGCGTCACCGTCATGGTGCCGAGGAACGTCCGGGCTTCGAAGGGCAAGGTGGTGGCTAACGGCCACCCGGGGCGACCCGCGGGACAGTGCCACAGAGAACAGACCGCCACCCGGCTCCGGCCGTGGTGGTAAGGGTGAAACGGTGGTGCAAGAGACCACCAGCGTCGTGGGTGACCACGGCGGCTAGGTAAACCCCACCTGAAGCAAGCTCAGACAGTGCGCGTCCGAGGGCTGCCCGCCCGAGCGCACGGGTGGAGCGCTCGAGGTGGTCGGCAACGGCCACCCTAGATGGATGATCGCCCATCCCCGGGAGACCGGGGTGGACAGAACCCGGCGTACAGACCGACTCATCCCGCCCACGGGCGAGTCACCGGATCACTACACTGCGTAGTCCAGGGTCTGCGGCGCCCCGCCGCCCCCCGAAAGCGAGGTATCGGTGGGACGTTGGTCGACCTCCCTCGGCCTGGGCTGCTTCTATCTCCTGCTGGCCGTCGTGGACCTGGTCACCTCGCGGACCGGGTGGGGCCTCGACCCCGCTCGGACGGTGCGGTTCGCGACGTATGCCGCGGCCTACCTCGTGCTGATGGGCTCCATCGCCTGGGCCCTGCGCCGGCACCCGTCGCGCCGCAACGCGTTCACGTACGCCCTGCTCGTGGCCTTTGGTGTGTACACCGTCGGGGACTACGTCAGCGACCTCACGGTCGACCTCGTCTACGGCCACGACCGGCAGCTGGCCGACCCCGGGGACGCCCTCATGCTCGGTGCCTACACCATCGCCCTCACCGGCTATGTGCGGCTGGTGGCGAGGGCGCGCGAGCGGGTCAGCCTCGCCCGCACCCTGGACACGATGATCCTGACCGTGGCTCTCGGCACGCTCGCGTGGATCACCCTCGTGGTTCCCGGGCTGCGGTCCCCGCTGTTCCAGGGGCACCCGTCCTCGGCCATCGTCTGCGCGCTCTTCCCCGTCCTGGACCTCGTGCTCCTGGCGGTCGGGGCGATCCGCGTGATGTCACGGCTCCCCGTCAGCTGGGGCGCGATCATCGGGCTGGCCTGCCCGGCCCTGCTGCTGGTGGGCGACTGCCTCGACTTCGCCAACCTGATCCGTGACCGCCAGGCGCCGGACGCCGCGCACGTCGCGTGGCTGCTCGCCTACGGGGCCGTGGCCGTCGCCGTCAACGCCCCCGCCGGCGCCAACCTGGGGACCGGCGCCCGGGAGCTGGATGCGCGGCTGACCGCGCGCCACCACGTCCCCTGGCTGTTCGGCATGGGGATGCTGCCCGTCGGCGTCTACGGCTGGCAGCTGGTCCACGCGCCGAGCGGCGGCTCCGTGCCGGACGGGTCTGCGCTGTCGGTGTCGATGCTGCTGATGTTCGCGCTGGTCGTGGCCAGGGCCGCCGGCATGCTCCGCACCTCCGACCAGCAGTCCGAGGTCCTCGAGGTGCTGGCCCGCAACGACCACCTCACCGGGCTGCCCAACCGGCGCACCGGTGACGCCGAGCTGGGCCGGGCGCTTCTGCGGGTGGAGCAGACGGGGGAGCCCCTCAGCGTGACCATCATCGACCTGGACCGGTTCAAGGCCTTCAACGACAGCTTCGGGCACCACGCGGGCGACGAGCTGCTCGTCGGGTGCGCCCACCGCTGGAGCGACCTGCTCGGCCCGGCCGAGGTGCTGGCGCGCTACGGAGGAGAGGAGTTCGTCCTCGTGACCGTGGGGCTGCCCACCTCGGCGGTCCTGGACCTGCTGGACCGGCTCCGAGCAGCGACCCCCCGGCAGCAGACCTTCTCCGCCGGGGTTGCCCAGTGGCAGCGCGACGACTCCGCCGCAGACCTGGTGGCCCGCGCCGACGAGGCGCTCTACGCCGCCAAGGCCAACGGGCGTGCGCGCACCTACCTGTGGGAGACGCGCGATCGTGCCGTCGACGCCGCAGGTGGCGCGAGCGGCGCGCGGCACGGGTCGGGTGGCAGGTCGCGGTGAAGGAGCGCCAGCTGGTCTTTCGCCTGGCGGCGACCATCGCCGCGGGCGTCCTCGTGACCTACCTGTGGGTGCCGGTCGAGGAACGACTCGACCTGGCCCGGGTGGCGATCGCAGTCGTGCCCCTCACCTTCCTCGCCGGCATCCTCCTCTATCGCCCGCCCGGCCGTGCCATCTGGTGGTGCCTGCTGGTCGGGACGGGAGCCTGGGGCCTGCTCACCCTCCCGCTGCCGGCGATGCGCGCGGAGGTCCTCCCGGGGGTGCTGGTGAGCGACCTGCTGTCCATCGTCGGTTATGTCGTGGTCATCGCGGGGGTCGTGTCGGCGTCCGGTCGCGTCACCAGCGAGGCCGCGCGCAGCGTGGCGCTGGACGGCACGATCTTCGGTCTCGGGTGCGCAGCCGTCATCTGGTCCTTCGCTGCAGAGACGCAGGTCGCCACCTCGGCGAGCACCTTCAGCACCGTCACGTCACCGTTGCTCGACCTGCTCGTGATCATCGCCGCGTCCCGGATCGTGCTGACGTCCGGCGGGGCGCCCTCCCCGGTCCTGCTCGTGCTCGGGCTGAGCGCCAAGACGGTCGGCGACGTCCTGCAGGTGGTCGACCCCATCCGCGTCCAGGGTGGCTACTCGAGCGCCATGTTCTGGTATGTCCTCAGCGCGCTCGTCTCCGGCCTGGGGGCCCTCCATCCGTCCATGGCGCGGTTCGCCGTGCGGTCGCACAAGCCGTCCGCCGGGCTCGAGCGGATCCATCTCAGCGTCCTGGCCGTCGCCGCAGTGATGCCGCCGCTGATGCTCCTGCGCCAGCACGACCGGCCCCAGGGGCTGAGCGCCTGGCCCCTGCTGGTCATGACGGCTGTCGTCTTCGGCCTGGTCATGCTTCGGCTGGGCCGGATGATGCGCCTGGTGGACCAGCAGCGCGACCAGCTGCAGTCGCTGGCCCGGACCGATCACCTGACCTCCTTGCCCAACCGGCGCACGGGGGAGGCGGAGATGCACCGGATGGTGGCGGAGGCCATCGAGCAGGACGTCCCGCTGGTGGTGGCCCTGCTCGACCTCGACCACTTCAAGGCCTACAACGACCTGCACGGCCACCCGGCGGGCGACCGGCTCCTCGAGACGACCGCGTCGGCCTGGCGCCGGAGCCTCCCGCCGGACGTCTTCCTCAGCCGGCATGGCGGCGAGGAGTTCCTTATGCTCGCCAAGGGGCGGCACCCGGACAACGTCCGGCTTCTGCTGGAGGGGCTGCGGGGCGCCGCGCGGACCGGCCAGACCTTCTCGGGCGGCGTCGCCGTGTGGGACGGCATCGAGAGCGTCGCGGCGATGGTGGCCCGCGCCGACGTGGCCCTGTATGCCGCCAAGGCCGGGGGCCGTGACGCCGTGCGGTTCTCCCAGACGCGCCCCGTGGTGCTGGACAGGGCCGACGCCTAGGGTTGAGGCATGCGTCTGACACATCTCGGTCATGCCTGCCTGCTGGTGGAGATCGCCGACCAGCGCGTCCTCATCGACCCCGGCACCCTCGCCGCAGGGTGGGAGGACCTGCGCGACCTCGACGCCGTCGTGGTGACCCACCAGCATCCGGACCACCTGGACCCCGAGCGGGTGCCCGCGCTGGTGCGGGGCAACCCGGACGCCGCGTGGTACGTCGAGGCCCAGGCCCGCGAGCTGGTCGAGGTGCCCGGCTCGGTAGCCTTGGTGGGGGGCGACGAGGTGAGCGTGGGCGACGTCACGCTCCGCGGTGTGGGCGAGCAGCACGCGGTGATCAACGAGCACGTCCCGCGGATCGGCAACACCGGCGTGGTGCTGAGCGTCGACGGCGAGCCGACGGTCTTCCACCCCGGGGACGCCTACGACGCCGAGCCGGGAGAGGTGGACGTGCTGGCACTCCCGCTCAACGCCCCGTGGTGCGCCAGCAAGGAGACGATCGCCTTCGTCCGGCGGATCGGACCGAGGTATGCCGTCCCGGTGCACGACGCCCTGCTGTCACCTGCGGGGCGAGGCATCTACCTCGGGCATGCCAGAGACTTCAGCCTTGACCGGACCGAGGTCGTCGACCTCGCCGGCGGGGATGCCCGCACCTTCTCCTGAGCCGCGGCAAGGCATACCTACCGGGGGCCGGATCATCGACCTGGCGGACGAAGCCGGGCTGATGCCCTTACCCCCGGCGGGATCATCGACCTGGGGGACCAAGCCCGGCTGATGCCCCTACCCCCGGCGGGATCATCGACCTGGGGGACCAAGCCCGGCTGATGCCCCTACCGGGGGCGGGATCATCGACCTGGCGGACGAAGCCGGGCTGATGCCCCTACCCCCGGTAGGTCAGTGGCGGCGGGCGGCCTCGTCCGCCGCCAGCGCCGCAGCACCCACGATCCCCGCGCTGTTGAGCAGGGTCGCCGGGATGATCGGCGTGCGCAGGTCGAGCAGCGGCAGGAACTTCTTGGACTTCTTGGACACGCCGCCCCCGACCACGAACAGGTCGGGCCACAGGAGGTTCTCGAGGTGGGAGTAGTAGCGCTGGAGCCGCTCTGCCCACTCCTCCCAGGAGAGCTCCTTCGCCTCGCGCACGCCGTTGGACGCGCGGGTCTCGGCGTCGCGGCCGTCCAGCTCCAGGTGGCCGAGCTCCGCGTTGGGGATCAGGACGCCGTCGTGGATGAGGGCGATGCCGATCCCCGTGCCGAGGGTCGTGAGGATGACGAAGCCGTCCTTGCCGCGGGCCGCGCCGTAGCGCACCTCGGCCACGCCCGCCGCGTCGGCGTCGTTGACCACGTGGACGTCTCGCCCGAGCCGCTCGGTGAAGAGCTTGTCGGCGTCGCAGTCCAGCCACCGCTTGTCGATGTTGGCGGCCGAGCGCACCACGCCGTGGGTGACGACGCCCGGCACCGTGATGCCCACCGGCGCGTCCGGCCCCACCTCGTCGAGCTCGTCGATGATCTGGGCGATCACGTCGGCGACGGCCTCGGGCGTGGACTCCTCGGGGGTGGGGATCCGCACCCGCTCGGCGGCGAACTCGCCGGTCTCGAGGTCGACGGGGGCACCCTTGATCCCGCTGCCCCCGACGTCGATGCCGAGGGGGAGACTCTTGCTGCGTGAGGTCATGTGGTCCAGCGTATGTCGACTCACGCCGCCGTCAGGATCTGCGCACCGTTGTCGGTGACGACGATGGTGTGCTCGAACTGCGCGGACCGGCTCAGGTCGGCGGTCACGACGGTCCAGCCGTCGTCCCACAGGTCCCAGTCGCTGCCGCCACCGAGCGTCAGCATCGGCTCGACGGTGAAGGTCATGCCGGGCTCGATGACGGTGTCGTAGGCCGGTGCCGAGTCGTAGTGCGGGATGATCAGTCCGCTGTGGAACTCGGTGCCGATCCCGTGCCCGGTGTAGTCCCGCACCACGCCGTAGCCGAACCGCCGGGCGTAGGACTCGATGACGCGGCCGATGACGTTGACCTCGCGGCCCGGCCGAGCGGCCCGGATGCCGCGCATCATGGCCTCGTGCGTGCGCTCGACGAGCAGGCGGGACTCCTCGTCCACGTCCCCGACGAGATAGGTCGCGTCGGTGTCGCCGTGCACGCCGCCGAGGTAGACGGTGACGTCGAGGTTGACGATGTCGCCGTCCTCGAGGGGCCGGGAGTCGGGGATGCCGTGGCAGATGACCTCGTTGACGCTGGTGCACAGCGACTTGGGGAAGGCCTTGTAGCCGAGGGGCGAGGGATAGGCGCCGGCGTCGCAGATGAACTCGTGCACCACGCGGTCGATCTCGTCGGTCGTCACGCCGGGGGCGACCAGCGCCGCGCCGACTGCCATGGCCTGAGCGGCGACCCGTCCCGCGACGCGCATGCGCTCGATCGTCTCGGCGTCCTTGACCAGCCGGTCGCCGTCCTCGCGGATGTCCTGGCCCCGGTCGACGTAGTGCGGCCGCTCGATCTGGGAGGGGACGGCGCGCCGTGCGGAGACGCGGCCGGGGGCGACGGCGGGAGGGCTGATCGACATAGGCTGCAGTCTAGGGAGCCGCGCGCCCGGCTCCCCAATCACGACGGCACGACCGCCGGCTCACGGCACGACCGCAAGCTCGAGGAGGAGACCGACGATGGCCTACTGGTACAACGTGAGGACGAACCAGGTGGAGACCGATCAGGATCGTTCGCGCGACGATGACGTCATGGGGCCCTACGGCTCCGAGGCCGAGGCCCGTGCGGCGCTGTCGACCGCTCGCTCGCGCACGGAGGCGTGGGACGAGGAGGACGAGCGTCGGGCCCGCGAGGACGGCGACGAGCCGGATGCACCGGGGCCACTGGGTCTGTGAGTCGGCTCCGACACACCTGAGGACGGACCTGACGTATGCCGGAGCCGGTCACCCCCAGCAGGGGTGACCGGCTCCGGGCGTGCTTCCCGCTGGCGGGGAGGGTCTGTCAGAGGGCGTCCTGGTCGATGCGCTCCAGGGCGGCCTCCCACCGGGCCTTGAGGGCGTCGCGGTCGGCGTCGGCGTGCAGGTTGCTGTGGGTGACGTCCAGGCGGGTGCTGGACTCGCCGTCCTTGACGAGGTCCAGCTCGACCACGGAGGCAGGGGAGTCGGCTGTGTCGTCGGGGTGCCAGGAGAACCTGATCTGCTCGAGGGGGTGGAAGCTGCGGGCGACACCGTGCGAGCCGTCCGTGGCGCGCCAGGGCTCACCCTTGCTGCCGAGCTCGCCGCCCTCACCGAGGAGGGCCTCCGCGCCGTGCGGCTTCATGAGGACGTTCCACACGCTGTCGATGGGGTGGGACACCACGCGGCTCACGCTCACGGTGGTGTCCACGGCCTTGTCGACCGACTCGCTGCTCTGCTCTGTCATGGCGGACCTCGATCCGTTTCCGATCCTCGTCGACCGGTCCGGGGTGAACCGGCGTGCTGTCACCCTACTCCCGGCCGTGGCCGTCGGCGGGCCCGGGGTGCCGGGTCACGGGCGGGGCACGAGCGCCGTCGCAGCGCGGTCCCGGGCGCCC
>ERZ501016.321-NODE-321-length-15306-cov-8.148712_pt1 | contig 15306 bp, 14 predicted proteins | sample MGYA00248889_ERZ501016 | MGnify/ENA primary metagenome ERZ501016 (study PRJEB25958, sample SAMN03398594) | human skin metagenome | study: EMG produced TPA metagenomics assembly of the Human Skin Microbiome Metagenome (human skin metagenome) data set. | reverse complement strand
GTGCTCTTCCGATCTGGCGACCATGCCGCCGGCCCACGAGGCGAGCGCGGCGACCGTCCACAGGGCGAGGGCCCGGGCCAGCCAGGCGCGCCGCGCGCCGGCCGGCGAGGCGACCTCGGCGACGACGCGCCCCGTCGCCTGGTCACGTGTCAAGGGAGAGCCGAGCAGGACGGTGAACGCGAGACCACCGACGACGACCGCGGCGAGGCACCCTGAGACGCCCAGGGTCGCGCCCACGCCCGCAGACAGGGGGTCAGCCTCGTGCAGAGGTCGCAGCGCGAGGGTGCCGGACAGGGTCACCGTGACGGCGACGACGAGCAGCGCGATCGCCGCATACAGGGCGACGAGGGCCACTGCGCCCGTCGTGGTGCGGAGCGACCTGACGTAGAGAGCGCTCAGGCCCGTCATCGGGCGCCGGCCCTGCTGTCTCGGACCCGGGTCTGCGGCTCCGGCTTCTCCGACGCCGTGGCGGCCTCGGCGTCCGCGACGGCGTCGGCGAACACCTGCTCCAAGCGGGCCCTGCTGCTCGTCAGGTCGCTCACCTCGACGCCGTGAGCGGCGAGGGTCGCCACGGCCGTCGAGACCGGGGCACCGGTGGGGCGGAGCCGGAGCGTACGGCCGTCGACGTGCTGGACGCCGAGGGAGGCCTCGGCCCGGAGCGCGTCCGCCACGGACGCGCTGACGGGCGCGGTCGTGGTGACCGTGAGGTCTCCCAGCCCCTGCTGCCTCGTGAGCTCGCCGACCTCGCCCGCGAGCACGATGCGGCCGCCGCCGATGAGAGCGATGCGCGTGCAGAGCTGTTGGATCTCGTCGAGGTCGTGCGAGCTGATCAGCAGGGTGAGCCCGCGGTCGCGCACCAGGTCGGCGATCAGCCCGTGGAGCTGCTGCCTGGCGACCGGGTCGACGCCCGAGGTCGGCTCGTCCATGACCACCACCTGGGGGTCGTGGGCGAGGGCGCGGGCGATGGCGGTGCGCTGGCGCATGCCGCGCGAGAACGTACGCACCCGGTCCTGGGCCCGGTCGGCGAGACCGACCTGGTCGAGCACCCGCATCACGGCCTGGTCGTCGCGGCGGCAGCCGTACAGGTCGCGGAAGAACGCGATGTTGTCGGCGGCCGTGAGGCCGTCGTACAGGCCGTCCTGGTCGAGGGCGAAGCCCGTCGCGGCGCGCGCCTCGTCGGTGCCGGCCGGGTGGCCCGCGACACGGACGGACCCGGCGTCTGGCCGGTACAGGCCGAGCATCGTGCGGATGGTCGTGGACTTGCCCGCGCCGTTGGGGCCGATGAAGCCGAACACGTCACCGGTGGCCACGGTGAACGAGACCCCGTGCAGGATCTGCCGCCCGCCGAGAGCGATGTGCAGGCCGGCGCCGTCGATCATCGGGTCGGGTGCCGCTGGTGGAGAGTCTGACACGAAACCCTCCAGTACGAAAAGTGCGGTTGAACGCACATTGCTGCCGAGGGTAGCATGACGGGGCGCGGCGCACAGGGCACTGCCTGATGGAGGCACCGGGATGGCGCAGGGAACCGACGGGAAGTACGCCTGGACCGCGAAGATCGGCGACAAGGGGCAGCTCGTCATCCCCAAGGAGGCGCGCGAGCTGTTCGGCATCAGCCCCGGTGACACCGTCTTGATCCTCGGCGACATCGAGCGCGGCCTGGCGATCGTCAACAACGACGTGTTCCTGCACCTGGCTAACAGCGTGCTCGACGCGCAGCACCCCCGGTCCGCCGACGACGCATGACCGAGGACCTGTTCGGCGAGGTGAGCGCCCCCGAGCCCGTCCGCGGTGGCTCCCTCGCCGACGCGCACGCGAGCGCACCCCTGGCCGTACGGATGCGGCCGCAGACCGTCGACGAGATCGTGGGCCAGCAGCACCTGCTCGGGCCCGGCTCGCCGCTGCGGCGCCTGGCGGCCGGGCAGCCCATGTCCGTGTTCCTCTGGGGCCCACCGGGGGTCGGCAAGACCACGATCGCCAGCGTGGTGTCGCGCACCTCCGGCGCGAAGTTCGTCGAGATCAGCGCGGTCACCGCCGGCGTGAAGGACGTCCGGGCCGTGATCGACCAGGCCCGCCACGACCTGGCCCGCGGCCGCTCCACGGTGCTGTTCGTCGACGAGGTGCACCGCTTCAGCAAGGCCCAGCAGGACGTGCTGCTGCCCGCCGTCGAGAACCGCCTCGTCACCCTCGTCGCGGCCACCACCGAGAACCCCAGCTTCTCGGTGATCGCGCCGCTGCTGTCGCGCTCCCTCCTGCTCACCCTGAACCCCCTCACAGACGCTGACCTGTCCCGGCTGCTGGACCGGGCGCTGGCCAGCGAGCGCGGTCTGAACGGCGCGTACGCGCTGGACGACGACGCCCGGGCCGCGATCCTGCGCCTGGCCGGGGGAGACGCCCGGCGGGTGCTCACCTACCTGGAGGAGTCGGCCGCCGGCGCGGCCGCCCTGGAGCGGCCGACGATCCAGCTCGACGACGTGGAACGGGCCGTCGACAAGGCCACGGTGCGTTACGACCCCGACGGTGACCAGCACTACGACGTCATCAGCGCCTTCATCAAGAGCATCCGGGGAAGCGACGTCCAGGCGGCGCTCCACTACCTGGCCCGGATGCTGGAGGCGGGGGAGGACCCGCGCTTCGTCGCCCGGCGCCTCATCATCGTGGCCTCGGAGGACATCGGCATGGCGGGCCCCTCGGTGCTGCAGACCTGCGTCGCTGCCGCCCAGGCCGTGCAGCTGATCGGCATGCCCGAGGCCCGGCTCACCCTGGCGCACGCGACGATCGCCGCCGCCACGGCGCCGAAGTCGAACGCGGTCATCAAGGCCATCGACACCGCGATGTCCGACGTGCGTCAGGGCCGCATCGGCCTGGTACCGTCCCATCTGCGCGACGCCCACTACTCCGGGGCGGAGAAGCTGGGGCACGGCAAGGGCTACCTCTACGCCCACGACCAGCCGCACGGGGTCGCGCGCCAGCAGTACCTGCCCGACGAGCTGGTGGCGGCCCGGTACTACGAGCCGACCGACCACGGCAACGAGGCGCAGATCGCCGAGCGACTCCAGGTCATCGAGCAGCTCCTGGGGCGCGACCGCACCTGATCCCGGGGCCGGTGGGCGAAGCGTCATGGCCGAGCCGGTCAGGGACGCGGAGCGGACCACCACGCCAGAGGGCCACCGACACCACGGGCCGCTGAACGGCTCGCCCGCCGTGCCTCGAGGTCACCGTCGCCAGGCTGCAGCGGTCATCGCGAACGCGGAGGTTGGGGGGCGACCCCTCCTCGGGGCGAGCTCTTGCCGCCAGGTCCCGTCGGACCCGACCGAGCAGATCGAACCGTCTGTGAAGCTCGAAGGTCTGCGGGCAGGCCGCGCACCAGGTTCGCCCAGGCGTCGCGGAAGGTTGCCCGCGCGCGACGACCGACCTAGTCCTGCGGCCGGAGCGCCGGTGACAGCAACGAGTCGTCCTGGTGCGCCAGGCAGAACAGATGCGCCAGCACGAGAGCTCGGCCACCAGGGCCGGGACCGTCTCGCCCGGGCTGGATCCCGCCCGCTCCGCAGCGGTCAGCAGCCCCAGGTGCCCCTCGGCGATCGTCGGCAGGTCCCACACCGTCGCCGCGATCGAGGCGGGGTCCTCGATGCCGTTCAGGCTCAGGGAGTGCGTCTCGGCCGTCAGCGCCCCGGGCAGCCGCGGCACCTCCGGCAGCTCGGCCAACAGGTACGGCTACCAAGGATGTGCCCAGACGTACAGGCCCGGGTTGAGCGGGCCGGCGCCCAGCCGGACCAAGGTGCGACGCACCCGGTCTCGCAGCGCTTGTTGTGACTCCGGGACAGTGAGCCCGAGCAGCCGCCACCGCCCGTCCCACTCCGCCTCACCGGCGTCCTGGGCGTAGGCGAACCGGATGAAGTCCGCATCGTGCCGTTCTTCGTCGTCGGCCTGCGCGGTGCGCCGCAGCACCCCGGCTCCGCCGCGCCCCACCTCGACGAACGCCCCCGCGGCCACCAGTCGGAGAAGCCTGCTCCTGGGGCTCGACTCCCACGCCCAGCAGTGGCGGCGGGTGCTTGCCGGGGGCTCGGGGTGGGGCTGCCTCTGCAGGCCGTCTCCGGTGGCTGGCGCTCGGGCCCGGGGCAGATGAGGACCATCGGTGTCTGGGGCTGGTGCTGAAGTTCCTGACGGCAGCGGTGATGTCCGCTGGGCTGGTGGCGACAGCCGTTCTGCAGCCGCGGCTCAGCTGGGTGCGATGGGTCGAGTCGGACGGTCGTATGAGCCTGTTGGTCTATCTCGCCGAGTCGCTGGTTCTCGCCACGCTGGGCCTCGGGTGGGGGTTCGGCCTTCTCGGGCTGGGGGCCGCGGCGAGCCTGCTGGCCGCCGTCCTCACCTGGCTCGGGCTGCTCGTGCTCTCCCACGTGTGGCACCGGGCCGGGCTCGGCCACGGGCCAACCCGAACGAGTCCTGCGGGCCATCACCTATGCCGGGCTCGGCGAGCGTGACTGACCACGGCAGGGAGTGGGTCAGCACGATGCGCGGCGCGCTGTGGTGATCCTGGGCCGCATCCAGGGGGGCGATCGTCAGGCCGCTGAGGTGAGGCCGACCTAGCAAGGGTTTGGCGCGGATGGAAGCGAAATTTCGCTTCCGTCCCGACTGAACATGTGTTCAATCGGCTCCGGCCGCGGCCACATCACGGCTACCGAGGAGTCCTCGGCGCGGCGGCACCTGCCGCCGTGGGCCTCAGGCCCCGGCGGTCCGCACGAGCGCGTACGCGAACGGTGCCAGCGTCACCGAGGTGACCTGCTCGCCGGTCAGCACGTTCTCGCCCGCCACCGCCACCTCCACCGTGTCGGTCGCCGAGTGGTTGATGAGGGTGACCACCTCGCCGCGGCGGGCGGCCTCCACCAGCGGGTCGTCGCTTTCGATCACGGGCGCCACCCCGGCCTCGGCCGTGACCCAGCGCACCAGGGCGTCGTGGCCGTCGGCGTCGGGCACCGAGCACACATGGACGATCGTCCCCTCGCCGTGCTGGGCCCGGGTGAGCGCCGGGTAGCCGGCCGCGATGCCCTCGGTGAAGGTGCCCAGCACCTCGGCCCCGGTGACCTCCAGCTCGTCGATCACGGTGGTGCCGGTGAGGTCGCCGGCGGGGGAGGAGAAGCGTGCGGTCTGCTCGCCCGGCCCCCCCGAGCCCACAGGCATCAGCCCGTGCACCTCCCGCTGGCGGTAGCCGGATGCCGCCCCGAGCAGCGTCCCGTACCCGCCGATGCGCACGGCGTCGAGCTCGTCGACGATGTCGGAGAAGGCGCCGGTGACCAGCGTCCCGCCCCGCTCCGCGAAGCCCAGCAGGTTGGCCGCGCCGGCCTCGGTGAGCAGGTAGAGGCTAGGGGCGATGACGAGGTCGTACGCACCGAGGTCTGACGTGGTCTGCACCATGTCCACCTGGTGGTGCTGCGCGTGCAGGGCCCCGTACCAGCCGAGGCAGAGCTCGACGTAGCTCAGGGCCGCCGTGGGCAGACCCTGGGTCTGCAGCGCCCACAGGCCGTCGTACTCGAAGACCATGGCGATCCGGGCGTCGTGCGACTCGCCCAGCTCGGGCAGCGCGGCCAGGTCGCGCCCGAGCGCGCAGACCTCCTCGAACGTGCGCGTCCCGGTCCCGCCGTGGGGGAGCATCGCCGAGTGGTACTTCTCGAAGTTGTGCCGCGCCTGGCGCCACTGGAAGAAACAGATCCCGTCGGCGCCGCGGCCGACCGCCTGCATCGACCACGCAGCCATCTGGCCGGGTCGCTTCGACGCGTTGTGCTCGCGCCAGTTGACCGCGCTCGGTGCCTGCTCCATCAGGAGCCAGGGCTTGCCGCCGCCCAGGGAGCGCATCAGGTCTCGGGTGAGAGCGGCCGAACGGAAGGACTGCGGGTCGTGGGGGTCGGGGTAGCAGTCGTCCCAGACCAGGTCCACCTCCTGCGCCCAGCGCCAGTAGTCGACCGGCGAGCTGCCGCCCATGAAGTTGGTGGAGATCGGCTGCCGGCAGCCGGCCCGGCGCAGCACGTCGCGCTCCATCGTGTACAGCCCGAGCAGCTGGTCGGAGAAGAACCGCTTGGCGTCCAGCACGGCCGAGGTGTTGGGCACGCTCGGGGTGGCATTCGGGATCACGACCTGCTCGAAGGCGGTGTAGAGCTGACCCCAGAACGGCGTCCCCCAGGCCCGGTTGAGGCCTTCGATGTCGCCGTAGCGGTCCTCCAGCCAGACCCGGAACTCTGCCTGGGCCTGCGGGGAGAAGTCCTCCTTGACGTGGCAGCCGTACTCGTTGTTGACGTGCCACATCACCACTGCGGGGTGGTCCTTGTAGCGCTCGCCGAGGGCGCGCACCAGGTCGGAGGCCAACCGCTTGTACGACGGCGAGCACGGCGAGAAGTGCTGACGGCTGCCCTGCTCCAGCGGTCGAAGGTAACGGTCCACCGGCAAGATGTCGGGGTAGGCCTGCACGGCCCACGCCGGTGGTGACGCGGTAGCGGTGGCGAGGTTGACCGCGATGCCGCCCTCGTGCAGCAGGCCCAGCACCTCGTCGAGCCATGTGAAGTCGTGCTCGCCCTCGGCGGGCTGCAACCTGGCCCAGGCGAAGATGCCCAGCGAGACGTAGGTGACCCCGGCCTCCCGCATCAGCCGTACGTCCTCGCGCCAGACCTCAGGGCTCCACTGCTCGGGGTTGTAGTCGCCGCCGTAGTACATCGGACTCCTCGTCTCCTCCGGGTCCCCCCACCGTAATGTGGTTGGTGTCCGGCTCGGTGGCAGCGCACTAGGCTGACCCCGATCTTCGACTCCGACATCTAGGACGGTCATGGACGTGACTCTCGGCGGCATCGCCGGCCTCATCGCCGCCTTGGCGCTTCTCCTGCTGGTGGGCGTCATCGCCGTGCCGATCATCAAGTTCGGCAAGACGATCGACGAGGCCACCCGAGCGGTGAGGGACCTCGCTGACGGCACCACACCGCTGCTGCAGGAGGCCAAGGGCACGGTCACCGGCATCAACACCGAGCTGGTGAAGCTGGGCACCGTGACCGAGGACGTGGCCAAGGTCTCCGGGCACGCCAGCAACGTGGCCAACGACGCCTCGCAACTCTCCAACCTGGTCGCCTCCACGATCGCCGGCCCGCTGGTGAAGATCTCGGCGTTCTCGTACGGCGTCCGCCGGGCCGTCGCCTCGGCGAGAGGGAAGAAGTAGCCGTGAAGCGTGTGATCTGGTTCACCGTGGGTGCGGCCGTCGCCGTCGTGGTCGTCATCAAAGGCCAGGAGCTGCTGCGCAAGGCCACTCCCGCGGGCATGCAGGAGCAGGCCGCCGCCAAGGCCAACGACGTCGCGGGGCAGGCGCGCTCCTTCTTCGGCACCCTCACGAGTGCCATGAGCGAGCGGGAGACCGAGCTGCGCGAGTCGCTGGGGCTCACCGAAGGGGCGGCCGCCGAGGCTGATGCGCGGCTGACCGCCGCCCACTCCCAGGCACGTCGCGCTGCGACCGCCTGAGCCCCACCACCCGTACGCCACCTGAGGACCCACCATGAAGACTGCCGACATCCGGCGTCGTTATCTCGACTTCTTCGTCCGTCACGGCCACGCCGAGGTGCCCAGCGCGTCCCTGGTGCACAACGACCCCAACCTGCTGTTCGTGGTGGCCGGGATGGTGCCGATGGTGCCCTACTTCATCGGGCAGGAGCCCGTGCCGTGGCGCCGGGCCGTGAGCTGCCAGAAGTGCATCCGGACGCTCGACATCGACGAGGTCGGCAAGACGACCCGCCACGGCACGTTCTTCCAGATGCTCGGCAACTTCTCCTTCGGCGACTACTTCAAGGCCGAGGTGATCCCGTGGACCTGGGAGTTCCTCACCGGCCCGGTCTCCGAGGGCAACCTGGGCTTCGAGGCCGACCGGATCTCGGTGTCGGTGCTCGGCCCCGGGTTCCACCCCGCCTACCCCAACGGTGACGAGGAGGCCCGCGACGTGTGGCGCTCCATCGGCCTGCCTGACGACCGGATCCACGAGCGCGACCTCACCGAGAACTACTGGCACATGGGCGTGCCCGGCCCCGGCGGCCCCGACTCCGAGGTGTTCTACGACCGCGGCCCCGACTTCGGCCCGGGCGGCGGCCCCGACGCGAATCCCGAGCGCTACCTGGAGATCTGGAACAACGTGTTCCAGCAGGAGCGCCTCTCGGCCGTGCGGAGCAAGGACGACTTCGACGTCGCCGGCCCGCTGCCGACCAAGAACATCGACACCGGCGCCGGTCTGGAGCGCATGGCGACGCTGCTGCAGGGCAAGGACAACCTGTACGAGATCGACGAGGTGTTCCCCGTCGTGCAGCGCGCCGCCGAGCTGACCGGCTCGCCGTACGGCGCCGACGAGACCGCCGACGTGCGGCTGCGCGTGATCGGCGACCATGTGCGGTCGTCGCTGATGCTGATGTCCGACGGGGTGTCGCCCGGCAACGAGGCGCGTGGGTACGTGCTGCGCCGCCTGCTGCGCCGCTCGCTGCGCTCGCTGCGGCTGCTGGGGTACGAGAAGCCGGCGATCGTCGAGCTGCTCGACGTGTCGCGGCAGCAGATGAACGCCTCCTACCCGGAGATCGACTCGCAGTGGGAGCGCATCGCGCAGACCGCGGAGCGGGAGGAGGCCGCCTTCAGGCGTACGGTCGCCGAGGGCACCCGGATCTTCGACGTCGCCGTCTCCGACGCGCGCAGCCAGAGCAGCGCGACCCTCTCCGGCGAGCGGGCGTTCCAGCTCCACGACACGTACGGGTTCCCGATCGACCTCACCCTCGAGATGGCGGCCGAGCAGGGGCTGCAGGTCGACCAGGACCGGTTCCGCGCCCTGATGAAGGAGCAGAAGGACCGGGCCAAGGCCGACGCCCGCGCCAAGAAGGGCGGGGCGGCGAGCACGGAGGCGTACACGCAGCTGCGGCAGGCGGGAGAGACCCGCTTCGTCGGCTACTCCGAGCTGGCCGCCGAGTCGCGCGTGCTGGGCATCCTCGCCGACGGGCAGCCGGTCGACTCCGCGCAGCAGGGCGACACGGTCGAGGTGGTGCTGGCCGAGACCCCGTTCTACGCGGAGTCGGGCGGCCAGGACGCCGACACCGGCCAGCTGTTCGGCACCGGCCTGGCGATGGACGTCGTCGACGTGCAGAAGCCGGTCCCTGGCCTGTTCGTGCACAAGGTGACGCTCACCGACGGCCAGCTGGTGACCGGCGACACCGTCACCGCCCAGGTGGACGCCCAGAACCGCATGGGCGCCTGCCAGGCGCACACCGCCACCCACGTGGTGCACGCCGTGCTGCGGCAGCTGCTCGGCCCGACCGCGACGCAGGCCGGCTCGTACAACAAGCCGGGCTATCTGCGCTTCGACTTCTCCTCCGGCGCCGCTCTGGGCGACCTCAAGGACGAGCTGGAGGGTCTCTCCAACGACGCCATCCGGGCCGACCTGCAGGTCACCGCCCAGGAGATGGGTCTCGACGACGCCAAGGCGCTGGGCGCGATGGCGATGTTCGGCGAGAAGTACGGGTCGGTGGTGCGGATGGTCGAGATGGGCGGCCCCTGGTCGCGCGAGCTCTGCGGCGGCACTCACGTCGAGCGCTCCAGCCAGATCGGGCTGCTCTCGCTGATCGGCGAGCAGTCGGTCGGTGCCGGGGTGCGGCGGGTCGAGGCGTACGTCTCGGCCGACGCCTTCAGCCACCTGGCCCGCGAGCGCGCCCTGGTGTCGGGCCTGACCGACCTGCTGAAGGTGCAGCCCGACCAGCTCGTGGAGCGGGTGGAGCGCATGATGGTGCAGCTCAAGGCCGCCGAGAAGGCGATCACCGACCTCAACGCCGCCAAGGCGCTCGCCCAAGCCGGCTCGCTGGCCCAGGGCGCCCATGACGTTGCCGGCATCAAGGTGGTGGCGCAGCGCGTCGAGGTGGGAGGCAACGACCTGCGCACGCTCGCGCTCGACCTGCGCGGCCGCCTCGGCACCGACGCGGTGGTGTGCCTCGTCGGCGGCACCGCCGACAAGCCGCAGGTCGTGGTCGCCACCAGCGACGGCGCGCGGGCCCGGGGGGTCCGGGCGGGCGAGCTGGTCGGAGTGGCGGCACCGGAGATCGGCGGCCGTGGCGGTGGCAAGGACGACTTCGCGCAGGGCGGCGGCACCGACGCCTCCGGGGCCGAGGCGGCCCTGAGGCGCGTGGTCGAGGCCGTCGGCGAGAGGGCGCAGGCCTGACCGGCGAGGAGGCGGTTCCCCGGGGCGTCCGCCTCGGGGTCGACCTCGGCAAGGCACGCATCGGTGTCGCCGCGACCGACCGGGACGGCATGCTCGCGTTCCCCGTCGAGACGATCCCCGCCGCCGACGATCCCTGGGCGCGGATCGTCGCCCTGGCCGAGGAGTACGGCGCCGTGGCCGTCGTGGTCGGCCTGCCCCGCACCCTGGCCGGAGAGGAGGGCCTGGCGGCCGGCGACATCCGGGCCAGGGCGGCCGCGCTGGCGGCCGCGGTGGCACCGGTGCCGGTGGGTCTCGTCGACGAGCGGATGACCACCGCGGTGGCCACGAAGCGGCTGCGATCGGCGGGTCGCACGGCGCGTACGCAGCGCGTGGTGGTGGACCAGGTGGCCGCGACGGTTATCTTGGAGGGCGTCCTCGAGGCAGACCGCCGCGGTGGCAGCACGTGGCAGCGGGTGGTCCCGCTCGCCGAGGAGGAGACGATGTGAGCGACATGATGGACGACGACGGTCAGGTCGACCGCACCGAGGTGGCCCGGCGGGTCCGCAGCGGCATCGCCGTGGTGATCGCGTTCGCGGTGCTGATCGGCGGCGGGATGTTCGTCTTCGGCAAGATCTCCGAGAAGTACCACGAGTGGCGCACGGCCGATGACTACGCGGGGGAGGGCGCGGCCGAGGTGCAGGTCGTGCTCCCGCCCGGGTCCAGCGGCGGCAAGATCGGGGCGATCCTGGCAGACAACGACGTCGTGAAGTCGTCGAAGGCGTTCGAGTCCGCGTTCCGCAAGGAGCCGAGGTCCTCCACGATCCAGGCCGGTGTGTACAAGATGCGCACGCAGATCCCGGCCGCCAAGGCCGTGGAGATGCTGCTCGACCCCGCCAACCGGGTCATCAAGAAGGTCACCATCCCCGAGGGGCTGCGCTACACGCAGGTGGCGCCGGTGCTGTCGAAGGCGACAGGCCTGCCGGAGAAGGACTTCATGGACCAGCTCAACAAGCCGACCGGCATCGGGCTGCCCGCCATCGCGAACAACTACGCCGAGGGGTTCCTGTTCCCGGCGACGTACGAGGTCTCGCCCAACGTCGACGCGCCCACGATGCTGAAGACCATGACGACGCAGTACGGCGTGGTGTCGAAGGACATGGACATCGCCAACAAGGCCAAGGCGCTGGGCCGCAGCGAGTACGACGTGCTGCGCGTCGCCAGCATCGTCGAGGCGGAGGTGAAGCGCGACGAGGACCGGCCGAAGGTCGCCCGCGCCATCTACAACCGTCTCGACGCGGGCATGCCGCTGCAGGTGGACACGGCCGTGAACTACGGGCTGAACCGTACCGGCTACGCCAACCTGCGCGACGGGGACACCAAGATCGACACCCCCTACAACCTCTACCTCCACAAGGGCCTGCCCCCGAGCCCGATCAACAACCCGGGCCGCAAGTCGATCGAGGCCGCGCTGAACCCGGCGCAGGGCCCGTGGAAGTTCTGGGTCGCGGTCAACCTCGACACGGGTGAGACGAAGTTCGGCACCACGGCGGCCGAGCACGAGGCCAACGTGAAGGAGTACCAGACCTGGTGCAAGGCGAACCCCGGCAAGTGCACCTCGTCGTAGCCCGCCTGTCCTGACCGCGCCTCTTCGCGGCGGTTTCCCGTCCGACGCAGCCACCAGGGGCATCTGACCGTACCCCGGGCGCGTCGCCGGTGGGCGCGGGCGGGGTGAGAGACTGCTCCCCATGCTCAGGTACCTCACCGCCGGGGAGTCGCACGGGCCCGCGCTCGTGGCGACGATCGACGGCCTTCCCGCCCACGTGTCCGTGACCACCGAGGACATCCGGGCGCAGCTCGCCCGTCGCCGGCTGGGAGTCGGGCGTGGGGCACGCATGAAGTTCGAGCAGGACGAGGTGACGATCCTCGGCGGCATCCGGCACGGGCAGACGCTGGGGTCCCCGGTGGCGGTCCAGGTGGGCAACACCGAGTGGCCGAAGTGGCAGCAGGTGATGGCGGCCGACCCGGTCGACCCGGAGGTCCTGGAGGGGCTGGCCCGCAACGCCGCGCTGACCCGGCCCCGGCCGGGCCACGCCGACCTGGCGGGGATGCAGAAGTACGACTGGGACGAGGCCCGGCCGATCCTGGAGCGCGCCTCCGCGCGCGAGACCGCGGCCCGGGTGGCGCTGGGCACGCTCGCCATGAAGTTCCTGGAGCAGGCCTGCGGCATCACGGTGCTGAGCCACGTGGTACGGCTCGGTGGTGCCGTGGCCCCGGCCGGCCTGTACCCGACCATCGCCGACCTGCCGGCCATCGACGCGGACGAGGCGCGCTGCTTCGACCGCTCCGCCTCGGAGGCCATGCAGGCCGAGGTGGCCTCCGCCCAGAAGGAGGGCGACACCCTCGGCGGCGTGGTCGAGGTGCTCGCCTGGGGGCTCCCTCCGGGCCTGGGGTCGCACGCGATGGGCGACCGGCGGCTCGACGCCCGTCTGGCCGGGGCGCTGATGGGCATCCAGGCCATCAAGGGTGTGGAGGTGGGCGACGGCTTCGAGCTGGCCGCCCGGCGCGGGTCGCTGGCGCACGACGAGATCGTGCCTGGGCCTGACGGCATCGAGCGGGTCACCCAGCACGCCGGCGGCACCGAGGGCGGCATGAGCACCGGCGAGCTGCTGCGGGTGCGGGCCGCGATGAAACCGATCGCCACCGTGCCGCGGGCGCTGCGCACCATCGACGTCACCACGGGCGAGGAGGCCTCCGCCCACCACCAGCGCTCCGACGTGTGCGCGGTGCCGGCTGCTGGCGTGGTCGCCGAGGCCATGGTGGCCCTGGTGCTTGCCGAGGCCGTGCTGGAGAAGTTCGGGGGCGACACCGTCGAGGAGGTCCGTCAGGCCCACCAGCGCTACCTCGCCCGCCTCGACGAGCGCGGCCTGCGGATCGGCGGCTGATGGCCGACGTCGTCATCATCGGCATGCCCGCCTCGGGCAAGTCGACGGTCGGCCGGGAGGTCGCCGCCCGGCTGGGGGTGCCGTTCCACGACTCCGACACGCTCGTCGAGGAGCGTACGGGCCGGCTGGTCCGGGAGATCTTCGCCGACCAGGGCGAGGTGGTGTTCCGGGCGCTGGAGGAGGAGGCCATCGCGTACGCCCTGATGGAGCCGGGGGTGCTGTCGCTGGGCGGGGGAGCGGTGTTGTCGGCGGCCACGCGGGCGGCGCTGGCCGGCGTACCGGTGGTGTGGCTGGAGGTCAGCGTCGCCAACGCCACCCGGCGGGCCGGGATGAACCAGCTGCGGCCGCTGCTGCTGGGGGATGTACGGGCCCGGATGGAGACCCTCATGGCCGAGCGACGCCCCTTGTACGAGGAGGTGGCCACCCACCGAGTCAGCACCAACCGACGGTCCGCCGCTGAGGTCGCCGACCGCGTCGTGGCCCTGCTGCGGGGCCAGGAGTCGGCGGCCGCGGACCCCGAGGACGAGGAGACCCCGTGAGCACGATCCACGTCGCCACCGCCCAGCCATACGACGTGCACGTCGAGCGCGGCTGCCTGCAGCGTCTGCCCGGGCTGGTGGGGGGCCGCCGGGCCGCGCTGGTACATCCGGCGGCGCTCCGGGAACGTGCCGCCGCGGTTGCTGCCGGGCTCGGTGACGCGGCCGTGCTGGTAGAGGTTCCCGACGGCGAGGCGGCGAAGACGCCCACGGTGCTCGCGGCGTGCTGGGACCGACTGGCCGACGCCCGGTTCACGCGCAGCGACGTGGTGGTCGGTCTGGGTGGGGGATCCACTACCGACCTCGCCGGCTTCGTGGCGGCGTCGATGCTGCGTGGCCTGACGTACGTGTCCGTCCCCACCACCGTGCTGGCGATGGTCGACGCGGCCGTGGGAGGCAAGACCGGGATCAACCTGGCCGCTGGCAAGAACCTGGTGGGGGCGTTCTACGAACCGGTCGAGGTGCTGTGCGACCTCGACCTGCTCACCGGGCTGCCGGCCGCGGAGGTCGCCTCCGGGCTGGCCGAGGTGATCAAGGCGGGGTTCATCGCCGACGAGCGGATCACGTGGCTGGTGGCCGAGGACCCCGCGGACTCGGTCGACGTCAGCTCCGCGCGTCTCGCCGAGCTCATCGGCCTGGGCATCGCCATGAAGGCCCAGGTGGTGAGCGCCGACCTGACCGAGCGCACCGGGTCGGGTGAGGACATCGGGCGGGAGTCGCTCAACTACGGCCACACGCTGGGTCACGCGATCGAGAAGCACGAGCAGTTCCGGATGCGGCACGGCGAGGCCGTGTCCCTGGGCATGGTGTTCGCCGCGGAGCTGGCGCGCCGGCTCGGTCTGCTGACCCAGGCGGACGTCGACCTGCACCGTGAGCAGCTCCGTTCCGTCGGGCTGCCGGTGACCTATCAGGCGGCCCCGTTCGAGGCGCTCCGGGCCACCATGGCCGTCGACAAGAAGGCGCGCGGAGCCACGTTGCGGTTCGTGCTGCTCGACGGGCTCCGACGACCGGTGATCGTCGAGGGACCGGCCGAGGAGCTGCTCCAGGAGTCGTACGAGGCCCTGGGCGGCTGACCACGGCCGCCGGTGCCCCACCGGTGTTCCCGCATCCGGCGCCACGGCGCACGGCTCGATGTTCTGAGGCCCCGCTCCCTGCCGCTGTGTGAGAGGTTTCACATTCCTCATGAAGGCCGCGTCCGTGGTGGCCCGCTCCTTACCGTGAGCGCGTCAGCACGAGACCCGCAGCCGCACGATCCCACTCACCGCGAGTGGCGGCTCCCCCTGGGAGAGAAATGACATGCCTCAGCGTTGTCGCGCGCTTGTGCGCACCCAGATCCTGGTGCCCGCGCTAAGCCTCAGCCTGGTCGCCGGTGTCGCGAGCAGCGCGACCTCCGCCGATGTCGGCACGACGAGGCTCGACCGAGCCGCGGCAGCCGCCGCGCCCGTCGCCGGTGCCACCGCTGGGGGAGCGGCAGTCTCGCCACTCGCCCAGGTGCTGCCCGACGGGGCGGTGACCGAGGCGCCGGCTGCAGCGGCGTCGCCGGGCGGGACCACCGCCGCGACCACGTCGACGTCGTCTCCGGTCACCATCGTGACGGCCGCCGCCTCGTCCGGGCCGGCTGCCACGACGGCGGCCTCGACCGCTG
>ERZ501016.320-NODE-320-length-15321-cov-4.183480_pt1 | contig 15321 bp, 15 predicted proteins | sample MGYA00248889_ERZ501016 | MGnify/ENA primary metagenome ERZ501016 (study PRJEB25958, sample SAMN03398594) | human skin metagenome | study: EMG produced TPA metagenomics assembly of the Human Skin Microbiome Metagenome (human skin metagenome) data set. | reverse complement strand
AGTGGACGAGCTCAGCGCGCGCCGACAGCGCCTGCGCAGGATCCTTGCGCTGCTCCGGATCGGTAAACAGATTATAGGGGTCGTCCTGGAGGCCCGCCAGCAGCTGCTCCATTTTCTGGTCGGCATCGCGAGGACGCGCGACCGCGCGCAGCTTTACGATCGAACCGGCCGGGCCGATCGGCCAGCCTTCGATCCAGCCGGAGAAGAGCAGGTCCGGCGCCATCCCCTTTTGATACACCTCGGAGATGAACACGCGGCGCTTGCGTGACATGCGGAACTGGCCAGGCTTGCGCCTGATATCCATCTCGGCCGTCCAGTAAGATGCCTCGTCGGTCTTCTCGAGGCGGACGTCGACGACATCCAGGTCACGACGCGCGTGCTCGACCGGATCGAACACCTCGGCGGGATCGACCAATGCGACGTAGATTTGCTCGCAGCCCTGCCGAAAGTAGATGTTGTTCGGGGCGAGAGCCATCAGAGTTCCTCACCCGACAGCGACCAGCTGACGCTGCCGCCGGTCACGTCCTCGTCGATCTCGATATTGTCGATCATAATATAAAGACGAGGCCGGAACGTCGTCGCCACGATGCGCGCGTCGCCGGCCTCCAGAAGCGCCGGCCGACCGTTCACCTCACCGATGTAGCGGATCGAACCCGGCACCGCCGCGCGGTGAAAATCGCCCTCGAGCACAAAGCCGGGCAAGTCGATATGACCCGGGCAATCGATCAGAACGACATCGCCACGGTGCAGATGGTCGATCGCCGGCTTGCGCGTCGCTTCGCCGCTGATCGTAATCTTGTACTTGCGGAATTGGGACCGGCGGAGGGACACGCGTTCCCCGCTCGCCAGTCGCACGATTTCGCCACCTTCCTCGATGAAGGTCAGCGACTGGCGCACGTTGCGCGCATAAGCATTGAGGACCGGCCAGCCATCGATTCGAAGGAAGTTCCAGGGAACCCGCTGCAGCATGATCAGCCTCCCCATGCCGGCGCCTGGGCAGCGCGGTTGCGAGCCTGACGGGCGGCCAGCGCATCGAGGCTGGTGTCATGATTGCGCGCGCGCAGATCGATCACGGTGCCGTCCTGCAGGATGATCTGCACCGGCCGACCATAGCCCCGCGTGTTGTCGTTCGACGCCTCACGAGGATCGGTCGCACCCATCGCCGCCCGCTGCATCTCGGGGGACATCCGCAGACCCTGACGATCGGCCTGGCGGTATCCGGCGACGACCTGCGCCCAACGCGAGTCCTGCTGCGGCGGTTCGGCGCGCTGCCGTTCCATCTGGCGCATCGTCAGCTGGTAGGCGTCGTCCTGAGCCTGGTCGCGAAAGCCGGCTGCACCCTCACGCAATTTGCGCGCGATGGCAGCGCCGACGCCCGGGATCTTTTCGATCAGGCTCGCCAGGAACTCGGCCAGGCCAGCGACGATCAGCTTGAAACCGCCCTTGATGCCGGTCCAAATTGCGTCCCAATTCTGCCAGATTGCATACAGTCCGACGCCGATCGCAGCGATGGCCGCAATCCATCCGAAGAGCGCGAGCGAGCTCACCCCCAGCAGCGCCGCGATGCCAGTGAAAACGCCCGCCAGGATACGGCCCACCGGGAGCAGCTTGTTGAGCATGTACAGCAGGCCGACCGCATAGCCGACCGACGTATCGAGGCCGACGAAGGTCAATGCGTCGCCGATGGCCCTAGCGACATCGACGATCGCGCGGAGCGCGTCGGCAATCCCTTCGGCCGCAGCCTTGAGGACGTCCTTATTCTCGACGAAAAAGGCGATCGCGGCGCCGATGATGGCTGCGACCTCCGGCCCGATCTCGCGCAGCCATGCCCAGACGACAGCTATCTCATCGCCCAGGCTTCGCGCCAGGTTCACCGCCCAGGCGAGATTGATCAGCATCTCCGTGCCGGTCGCATCCAGCCCCGCCTGCGCCTGGCCCGTGTACAGCGACCGCAGCGCGAACCCCAGCTGCCCCAGCCAATTCGCTGCCGACTGGACCATCGCCGAGAACGACCCGATCTGGGCGATCGCCGGACCAATCGCGATCGTGCTTAGCGCGCGGCCGGCTTCGATGGCAGCCGATGCCAATGCAGCGAGGAAATTGGCGGCCGGCGACGCGCCCATCTGACCGCTGCGCAAGACACGCATCGCCTCGTCGAACAGACGAACCAGCGACCCCAGCATGCGCATCGTGCGCAAACCGGCGCGCACCATCCGGTCGAACCCGCGCGCGACCACCTGCAGGGCACGTTCGATCGGGCTCGTGTCGGTGCCGAAGCTTTCGATGTAGTAGGAGACGCGGTCGAGCGTGGCGGCCAGCGCGGCACCGAAGCGCTGCAAGCTGCCGTTCTGCGCCATCACCTGCAGCAGCCGCGTAATCGATCGCACCAGGCGACCGATCGCCACGTCGAGGGTGCCGCTACCGATCGTCGCCTTGGCGATCTGCCAGGCATTGCGAAGCTGGCCGACGGCTACGCGTGTAGTGCCGGCCATCGAACGGGCCGCCTCGCCATATTCGATCTGCACCTGGCGAGAGAAGCGACGGAAGAATTCGTCGGAGCTAATCGCTCCGTCTTCCATCAGCTTGTTGAGCTCTTTGACGCTCACGCCGAACGCGCGCGCGGTCAGGCCGATCGCGTCCGGCAGCGCCTCGCCCAGCTGGCCCTTGAGTTCTTCGCTATACAGCTGGCCCTTGCCGGCTATCTGCGACAGCGCCGTCATCGCACGGTCGACCTGGGCCTGCGGAAGGCCGAACACCACCGACATGTCGGCAACGCCGTCGAACGTCTCGCGGATCGTGTTCAACGGCAGATTAGCGCCGACGGCGGCCGCCTTCAGCTTGACGTACGTTCCCGAAATGTCGGTGAGCACCAGGCCGTGCTCGTGCGCGACCCGGTTGAGGTACTCGAGGTCCTCCGCCGTCTTCCGTCCCGAAAAGGCATCCGCGAGGCCCGTCGGCGTCGCCTGCAGGCGGGGGGCGTTGGTCCGATCGACCTCGCGGTTAACCGCCCGCAACGCCAGCACCATCCCGCCGAGCTCGTCGGTCGTCTCGCGAATGGAATTGATCGCCCGGCCGGCGCCAAACGCCGTCGCCGCACCGATGCCGGCCGCAGCGACAGCTGCACGCCCCAGCAGCGACGTGAGATCAACGACGCCCCCGGCCAACCGACCAACCGCGCCAAGCGCTGTGCCACCGATCGCACGGCCCAGGCTCAACGCGCTGCCGACGCTCGACCGCAGACGGTCACCGATCTGCCCGGCCCAATCGACACCAGCGCGCCCAAAGCTGTTACGGCCGATCGCGCTCAGCCGACGGTCTGAAGCTCGCGCGGCGTTGGCCAGGTCGCGGAAACCGTCCGCACCGGCCCGACCGTTCGACTGCATATCGCGGGCCGTGCGCTCGGCATCACGCGCGATCGATCGCAGCGCCTGACGGACCTGATTGTGGCCCAGCGCGCGAAAGAAAACCTCGATGTTTGACCGCTGGTTTGCCACGTTGCGTTTATAGCAGTCTAGGTGCGATCTTTACCACTGTGACGCTGCTCGACCCATGCCAGCAGCGCCGCCTCGTCTTCCGTCTGCTCTCGTTCGGTCGGTTCGTCGGACACGGGACGCGGCGGCCTCTGCTCGAGGGCGTCGATGAATGCCTGCAGGTGACCGCGCTTATCGCCATTGAACCCGACGGCGGCCGCAATCGTGCGAGCGTGCGTCTCCATCGCCATGTGGCGGCGCACCGCTCGCATCGTGGGACCGTGACGAAGGTGTAGCTGTCGAGGCGATAGCGACCAGGGGTCCGGGTGACCCCAAATGCTCAGGTCCGAGGCTTGATTTTCGATGATTTCGAAGACGCTGCGCGGCGGCTCTGGCGGTTCGTCGACGCCTTCCCCGCCAAAGGGCGGTCATCGCCCTCCCCTGCCAGCTTCTCGATATCGGGGAAACTCGCCTGCAGGATGAGGCCCATCGCCACGTCTCGTTCGATCTGGCGCAAGCCGGCGATCGACGCCTCGACCTCGCGAAGTTGATCAAGGGGAAGATCGGCCGGTGTGGTGGCAGCTGCGATGATCGCCACCGTCATCTCGCGTTCCTCATCGTCCGTCATAGCAGGCGCCGGCGCGCCTTCGATCTGGGCGCGCAAAGCGGGGAATCGATCGGCGAGTTGCGCCAAGCGACCAGCGCCCAGTTCGTTGAACTCGACCTCACGACCACGGATCTTGAGCACATGGCGGGTGGGATGTTCGACCTTTTGGACGTGGCCGAACGGGTTGACGAAGGACATGGAATCGAACCCCTCTTGAGCAAGGAACCCTGGGGCCAGGCATCAACCTCCCAGCCCCAGGGGTGACGCGCGGCACCGTCAGGCACCGCGCCAGTCTCATCAGGCGGCGGCGCGCCAGTTGGTGTCGATGTAACCCAGCTGCTGACCGGCGGGGCGCGTCGGGTCCGGATAAAGCTTCCCCGTGATGCTGATCTCGCGCGGACCGGTGTCGCCGCCAATAAGCGTCAGATCGCCGTCGGGAGTCATGCCGACCTGGTGGTAGACATGCACCTCGCGCGACCGGCCGGTCGTCGCCTTGATGCTCTCCACGAAGGTGATGCCCACCATCAGTTCGGCGCTCTCGCCGAAAAAATAGCGATCGCCACGGGCGGCCAGGCAGTCGAAATCGACGACGGTATCAGCGCCAGCACCGGCCGGCTTTCCGAACAGGCTCACGAAGGCGTTCCCGTCCTCGCCATCATCGAGGACGTAGTGCTCGCCCTCGACATAGGCTTGACCGGCGCCATCGGACACCACGACATTCGTCACCCGCTTGCGGTTGAGCGGGATCACCTCAGTGCCGTCGGTGTTGGCGACGGTCACCTCGAGCCCCTGGGCCGCCGGCTGATCGACGATGTGGGCGTCCGACAAGTTCGCCATCATCAGCGCGACCTTGCTCGACTGAAACAGCTTCAGCTTGAGCTCGCCGCTCATCTGGTCGAGCTCGCGATACGCCAGCGTCTTGACGGCGTACTCGTTGCTGTAGCGCTCGTCATATTCGCTCGAGATCGAACGGGTCAGTTCGCAATCGCCGAGCGCGAAGCTTTTGCCGGCCATCGAACCCTGGAGAATCGTCGCGACGACTTGGCCGCGGGCGCTCTTGTACAGGCCTTTCGGCAGCGTCTTGATCATCGTGCGGGCTCCTACAGGGTGCGGCCGGCGTCAGTGGCCGGAGTGCGGGTTGTTACAAGGAAGGTCAGGAGGCAGCCCGTCGTTTGGCTTTCGCCGTCCTGGGCGTACCGATATTGCGTGTCAGCCAAGAACCAGTCGTCGGCCATGTCGGTGAGGTCAGCGCCTGCAACCGCGTTCTCGACGCCAGCTACGACCTCACCGAAAGCCTCGGAGGTCATCTGCAGCGGCACCTGCGCTGCAAGCGTCACCTGCAGCTGGATGGCGCGCTCGAGAATGGTGTCGGCCGGAGCGGCGTTCGCATTCCAGCGTATGCTTCTGTCGCGCATCACAGCGACGTCGGCTGTCGCACCCTGGTGGGGAAACGCCGCAAAGCCGGTACCAACGGTCACATCGCCGCCAACAGCGGGCAGCGCGCCGATCAGGTCGGCCGCTTTCTGGGCGAGGCGGACATGCACATGGGGCATGTCGCTCTTATAGCTTTCATCGCGCTAGTTTTGCAAGGATAGCGGCTTTGGTCCTAGACCCGCACGTCGCGCACTGATCAGAAGATCCATGGGCGTGAGGTAGTCGCCCTCGAGGACCCCCAGGCGGATATGGGTCGTCTGAGGTCGAAACTGCTCACCGGTCGTCGCGAGCGACCGCCACACCAACTCCGTGCAGTAAAGGGCGCTGTCGTCATCCAGGTCGAACGCGTCATCGAATGGTCGGCCGACGAAGCGGCGAGCCTCTCGCGAAAGGCGTTGCTGGCCCGAAAGACCGGTTAGGCGGTAGGCAACGGTGCGTTTCGCGTCCCGTGGTGACGAAAACTGCGCCAGCGTCACGCGACGCACAACACCAGGCCGTCCATCCTCGGGAGGCTCGGCATCGATGACAAAAATGCTATCGCCGACCCGCTCGACGATCCCGACATGCGTCAATCGAAAGCGCGAGGCGGCGACGACTGCGGTGGATCGCCAGCCGACGCCCTCTCGGAATACCAGGTCGCCACTCTGCAAGACTGACGTATCCAGCGACGGCGGCTGCGCTTCGATGCCGGCTAGGGGCACCGAACTGGTGACAAGCGCCACCGACACAGCGCCGGCCAGCCGAAGGATCATCACATCGTGATATACCAGGTGCCGTCGACTTTGCGGAGCTTCACCGGCGAGTTTCCTTTCTCGCCGTTGCGATACGTCTCTTCGATGTTGACCGTCGCATAGTCACCCTGCGAACTAACCTCACTCGCCTTGACGTCGGCCAGCCCGCCCTTCGTTTGATAGCTGCGCGGGGCGTTCTGGATGTTGGTCATCAGCTTCTGACCACCCGCAGCACGAATACTCGGATCGATCATCTCCATCGCTGCAGCAGTCTCGCCAGCCGCCGCCTTCTCGACGAAGTTCTCAGCAACGCTTTCAGGCCCCGACGAACAAGCGCTCAGCATCAGCGCAAGCGGAGCGACCAACCAACCAGCACGCATCTAACCCCTCCCTCGACAGAGAGCCGCAGGTTGGCAGGCGTGTCTTTCCAAATGGTTAGCTGACGGCGGTCACGTAAAGGGTGTAGATGCCGAGCCCGCTCAGCACTGCATCCTCGACGCGCCAGCGACGACCGCCCTTCTCTGTCACGGTGTCACCGCGCAGTTCGTTCGCTGGCCACGGCAGATCTATGGCGCGAATGACAGGCGTCTGCTGCAGCGCGGTCGGTGAACCGATGGGATCGCGCAGCTGATCGACGGTTTTCCGTATCGCGGTTACCTCGACGACCTCGCCGGTTCTTTTATGTCGATAGAACATGGTGGTGCGACCGGCGATCGCCTTCAACAGCAGGCGCCCTGCCCGGCCGTTGCCCCGCAGACCTTCCATGGTGTGCTCCTACGAAAAGGGGGTGGCCGTCGCCGGCTCACCCCCTCCGTCGGCCTGGCATCTCAAGCACCAGGCGACTGTCACGACGGCGCGAGCCCGTCGGCGTTATTCGTTGCCAGGCTGGTCCTGGAGCTCGCCGACGTCGGCGACATCGCCATCCATCGGGAAAATCGACACAGCGACGTCGAGGCGCTTCGTCTCACCAGCGTCAGCGCTTTCGAGCGCATAACCGACGAGTGCACCACCGGCCGCCTCATCGTTGGTGAATTCGGCACCAGCCCGGCCGGCAGTGAAATAGATCGCCTCGCCGGGTTCGATCGCGTCCGACGCCTCGACGTTGAACTCGAAGACACCTTCGCGGTCGAGCGTGAAGGGCAGACCTTCCTGCACGCTCGAGACTGCGACGCCGAAAAGACCCCCAAAACGGTACGCCTTGCCGCCGATCACGCCGCCAGCCGGTGCGCGCAGCGTTACCCGGTTCGAGCTGTCATAGCGCTTGTTCATCATGGCTGAAATTCCTTGCCTGTCGTGTGATGGAGGAGGGGTGCGAGCTCAGCCCGCACCCCGGCGCCATGCTGTTTAACGGACGTTGATCTTGACGATGCCGAAGCGACCAGCGCCGAACGCGGTGAAGTCGTTGATCGACTCCCATTCGATCGCCTGAATGGTCGTCTGCGGCAGCCGCATGATCTGCGGTCCAGGCTCGCCGGCCAGGCGGGCCACCTGGATCACGTCGGCGAGCGAACCCGACCCGGTGAGGAACGCCGTCTTCTCGGGCAGTTCGTCGATCACCTCGACGGTGAGGTTGAGGTTCGCCACCGGGTTCACCTCATTGACGCGTCCGGCCATCACGGGTGCAACCAGCTTGAGCGCGGCCATTTCAAGGTCGGGCGAAACCAGGAGCTTGCGCGGCCGCACGCTGATGCGGATGTCGCCATACTCCTCACCAGGCTTCTGCGAGCGCAGCGCCATGGCCGCCTTGGCGTAACCATCGACGTCGAGAGCATCGACGGTGACGGTGTTGCCGTACACCTCGTTAAAGATGTCCTGCTCGCCCGCGTCCGTGGTCATCTTGCCACGCAGCAGCGCGCGCACCGCGATCGCCTGCTCATCATGGCGGTAGACGATGCCGAGCTTGCCGACAGCCTGCAGGAGCACGCCGAACTCGTCATTGATGATCGATTCGCGAGTGAACGACACCTTCAGGCCGCGCGTGCCGAGCTTGAAGTAGCGCGCGCCAGCGCCCAGACGCCCGAGCGGCAGCTGACCGCCTTCGCTGACGTCACGAATGCCGGTGAGCATGCCGGCGTGAATCGCCTTGCTGGGATTGAAATTGCGCGTAGTCGTCGAACCCGTCCACGACTGATAGTTCGTGTCGGCGAGCGCGTCCTCATAACGCGTCTCGAGGACAGCCCGCACCGGCTGAGCGAGGATGTGGCCCAGGTCGGTGCTCGCGATGTCGCCATGGCTACGGATCGCGACAGCGGCCGAGACGATCGTGCGATCGTCGGCGTTATCGTTCACCCGCTGGCCGGCGTTGCGCAGACACATGATGGCCAGGCCGCGCATGCCGTCGCCGACATACTGGCGCGCCTGGTCGGTCAGCGCCGGCGCCGCATCGCGCATGCCGATGTCCGACATCGCACGATGAGTGAAGGCGGCAGCGCGCAGCTGGGCCTCGTCCTCAGGCGACGGCGACAGGGTACGGCCGACACGCACGTTGGTCACGGCCGTGTCGCGCGAGGCATCGGCCTGCGCGTCGATCTGCGCACGAACGAAATCGGCGAAGGCGGTGCCGCCATCGATCGCCGCGTTTCGAGCCGCAGCGTCGACACCGAAGCGATCCGCATATCGCGTGATGTCTGCAATGCGCGCGCGCTCGGCCGCAACGATGTTGTTGTCGTTCGCCGGGGCCGTCTGGGTCGCCGTACGCTCGGTGTTCGCACCGGCATCGTTCGGGTTTGCGGGAATGGGCATGTTCGTCTCCGATGCACGGGTGGAAGCGTTGGTGGTGTCAGGTTGCGATCGCACGGTGCAGGCCTGATCGGCCGGAACTGCGACGAACGAAATTTCGTGCGGCTGCCAGCGAACAGCCGTCTTGCGGGTGCGCTCGCCTTCGACCTTCCGCGTCGACCACTCCTGGACGGTGTAGCCAACCGAAATGTGGCGGATGATGCCCGCTTTGATGTCGCCCCAGAGCTCATCTAGCGACGCACGCGCACTGATACGAACGCGGGCGATGCCCAGTCCGTCTTCAATGCGGACCTCCTCGACCACGCCCAGCACGTCGGCGAGGTCGTAGCTCCAGTGACTGTTGAGCACCGAAGCGCCGTTGCGCATGCGCGAGAGATCAATCGCGGAATCGCTGACCTCGAGGCTTTCGACGTAGTACTCGCCATCCCGCCACGACCACCGCGTAACCTCCGCGCCGGACGTCCAAACGACCTCGACGGTGCGCGTGACACTGCCATCGTCGGCAGTCGTTTCGATCGCAGTGCCAGGCCGCAGTTCGATCGACCGCATCGCCAGTTCGGCACCGTTGTCGAAGCGCGCCACGCCCGAGCGGATCTCGAGCGGAGCGTTGCGCTGGGCAGTCTGACTTTGTGAAGCGGTCATCGGCATGCGCCATTTGTAGCCGGTAGGATGCTATCTTTGCAAGTCTTGCAACCCAAGCGTCACGTGACCGGTGGCGACGCGCCCACGTCCTTCGCCTTCGGCGTCGTCAACGCTTTCAGGGCGCCCCAGATATCGATGCCCAGCGCCTCGAGTTTGGCTTTGTCCTCGGCGATCTCCGCGACCAGTTCATCGAGGTCCTCGCCCAGCTCGGCAGCAGCACGACGTGGCGAGATGAGGCCATGTCGCATTTTGAGGATCGTGGTGCCGATGTCTTTCTGCGGCTCGACGCTGGGGAAAGCATTGGCGCGATGCTCACACCGAACGGCCGACGCCGACCATAGGCCAGCACGCTCACCAGCGATCGCAAAGCCGGTCCAGATGAAAGCGCAGACGACATCAATGAAATCGCCTTGGCTCGCCAGCAGGTCGGCTTTGAATTGATTAGACCCGGCTTTCCAGGACGAGAAATTGATCTTCGACAGATCGCCAGTGAGCAGTTCGTACGGCACACCAAACGCCACCGCGACCTCGCGATGCATGTCGGTCATGATCGGCCCGTAGTCGGCCGGCGTAGTGATGGTCGACTCTTTGACGTCGACGCCGCTTGGGAGAGGCACAACGGTGCCATCGGCCAAGAGCTCGCCATTTACGTAGTCGATGATCTCGTACGGATCGCGACCCTCCGACGGCGCTGGCACGGCATCACGGTCGACGACCTCGCCGGTGTCGAGATTATACGCGTCGGCGCCATCGAAGCCGTAAGCAGTCTGAGCCTCGGCCACATTGCCGCTGTCCGTCTTGCTCGTCAGCCAATGCAGGATTCTAGACTGAGCACGCATCCGCTCAAGGGTCGACAGACGCAAATCGCGCTGACCGTACACCGTTTCAAGCGCGATCGCCGCGCGCGGCTCACCACGGATCTGCCCCGCCCGTGTGACGTCGACGTAATGCAAGATCTGCGGCGTGCCGAACGCGTCGACGACAGGAACGCGGACTGGGGTGCGATCGATCAGCCCGTCATCGGGGTGCCCCTTGTAGAGCCAATAGGCGACCGGATGACCGATCGGCGCAAACTCGATCCCGGCCGAATAGACGTTGCCTCGCGCCACGCCGGCGGGCCGGGGGCCATCATACAAATAGTCGCCCTCGAGGACCTCGATCGCCAGTGGGACGGCCAGACCATCGTCAACTTTACGCGGTCGCAGGCGGATGATGACCTCGCCGTCCGTCTTGAAGGTGCGGTAGATGAGGCGCTCTAGGCCATAGATCGTATGACGCCGGGCCACGTCGCATTCGGTCGAAAAAAACCAGCGGCGAGCGGTTTCATCAAGGCGACGCTGCACCGCCTTGGACGATGCGCGAAAACTCCGATTGATGCCGTCGCCGATCGCCCAGTCTGTGAGTATCCGAATGGCGTGCAGGGCATGCGGGTTGGTGCGAGCGCAGTGCCGGGCCTGGTGGCGCACATAGGCGAGGCTGCTCGCCATAGTGCGGGGCCCACGAACACTAAGGCCTGCCATGCGAGCGCGGCCAGAAAAATCCGTCGCCCAGGATTTGCCGGGAGCAAGAGGACCAATGAATCGGTTAGCGGTTCGCGTCTCGCCAAGCGCGTTCAGGAAGCGCTCGTCTGCGGTCTGACGCTGAATGAGCGCTCGGCGCTGCGACGGCGTAGCATTCGGTGCGGCACGATCCACCGTGCGCCCGACCGCCGTCTCGCCGCGAACAAAGTCGCCAATGCGCTGCAACAAGCCCGCCATCGTTAAACCCGCATCGTCGGGATGAGACGGAAGGCGCGCAGACGAGGCGCACGCTTGCCTCGCGTGGCAGCTGCCTGGCGAGCTTTGATCAGGTCGCCAGTCGACTGATACTCGACCCGCTCGCCATCGCTGTAGACCGACTTAACACCAGAATCGATTAGCTCGTCGAGCGCGGCGACGCGATCAGCCTCAGTTCCATTTTGCTCAGGCACGCGGCACCTCCATAGGCGCCGGGCTCAGATGCGAAATGGTGCTTTCCTCGGCCGGGAGGGGTGGGGAGCCGCGGAGCGCCGGCGCATCTGGCCCGACGGTTGCAACGATAGCGGGTCTGGCGCTTGATTTGCAACCTGAGGCTGGTCGTTGGCCGCCGTGCCGGCGGATTTGGTCGCGGCTGCCTTGCCAGGCAACCTCCGCCTAGTCGCGTCGATCGCGGCCTGCGCTTCCGAGGCAATGCGCGCTTGTTCATCCGCGCTAGCAAACCGCTCCAATTCCAGATCAGTAATTTCGGTCGGGGTGCCCTTCCTATCGGCCAGCTTATCAACAAAATACGGGTCGCCGTGCTTGGCTCGCAGTCCCCAGAGGGCCGCCAAAGCGTAAACTCGGCAGTCCAACGGTTCGTTTCGGACGCCTTCCGCCTTCTTTTGCCAGCGAAGAACACCCGCTTTCATCACCTGTTCTTCGCTAACCAGTCCATCGTACCACGATTGGTCACGGCCGCGAGGGGTGTGAAAGAAGCTTCGACCGGGCATCGCCACCAGTAGTTGGTTTGCGATGACGGTTTTCGCAGCGGTCGTGCCGATCTCGTAGAGCGGCATCTGGAATGACCCCGCAACGGCCGCAGTCTTCGGCCAGATCGGTGCGACCACAGCCCCGCTCTCCGCCCGTCCGCGCGTTGCCCATCGGTTGAGCGACACGCGAGGGAGGCAGTACTGTGCGACGGCCTGCGCGTTGTGGCCGCCGTAGTCTATACAGGCCGCCGAAAGGGGAAATTTGCGGCCCCCGACGCCCAGCCGGGTGCGCCCCAAGATGGCGTCGAGCTCGCGCCAGACATGCGGTTCGGAGGGTTTGCCGGGAATTACGCGATACTCGAGCGACCAGTTCTCATCGGCACGACCCCACCCGACCACCTCCACCTCCAGCCGGTCGTCCTGCACGTCGACGCCGGCGGTTACGAGCACTACACGCGAGGGGACCTCGAAATCGTAATCCTCGGCGCGTGCCGCGATCCCGTCCGCCGAGAGACGCATAGCTCGGCTGTCGATCCACGGCTGGGCGCAGGACCCGTTGACGAACGTGCGCAGCGTCGTCGGCGCCTTGGACGCCTCCTCGAATTTGGCGACCATCTCGGACAGCGGGTGTGGCGAGTACACGCGGTTGGCCCAGAAGCTCGCGTGACGATTTGCTACGGCGCGCTGGCCGCACTCCGTGCACTTGGCATAGCCGACCAAATGACGACCATCGTCGTCGGCATAAACGTCATCCCAGTGATGCGTAGTCTCAGGGCTCTGGGAGACGTCGCAGCAAACAAACGGTTTCGACTGACGCCACCTGATCTGCTCGAGTGCGCGCAGCCGGTCGCCCTCCGACCAGCGCTCACCGCAGCACTCGCAGGTGTAGGCTGCCGTTTCGGGTTTCCAAGCGCCAGTCGACGTGTGACGATCCCACGTGACCATGCGATCGGGCAGCGTGCGCCCGGCTTCCAGAGCCCGTTGCTTCTGCTCCGCGCTCGGCGACCAGCGCATCACCTGCTCGAAGCTGCAATGAGGGCAAGCGACATAAGGCAGACGCTGATCCCCAGCCATAAAGCTGGTCCAAATGTTGCCAGCTTCGACGGTCGGCGAGCAAACCCGCAAGTTGAGCGCGCGCTCGCCAAAAGAGGATGTGCGCTCTTCCGTGAGACTGACGGCGTTGCCGCCGGGAAGAACAGGATAACCGTCGATCTCGTCGCACATCGATACACGAGCGGCGAACGATTTCAATGCGTTCTCTGACTGCGCGGTCACTATTTTGAGCAAACCGCCCAAAAATGCTTTTCGGTCTAGTGTAGATTTATGCATGATCTTTGACGCTTCTGGCGTGTTTTCAACCATGCCGTCGATTTTTGTCCAGCTTACCTCTTTGGCTAGGCCTTCATTTGCCTCAACCAATATCATCGGGCAAGGGTCTTGGAGCATAAAATACAGCGCTGTAGCTTCGAGCAGCGATGTTTTCATTAGCTGTGTAGCAGCGGCGACAGTAATCACGCGCACACCTGGTTCGGTAACTGCAAGCATCGGCCCGCGTGCGACCTCATAAGTTGCCACGCGGAACTTACCCGGGTTAGAAGATGCGGTCTGGGGGATGTATCGGTATAGATCGGATACTTGATCAACCCGCATTTTTTGACGGGGTCGCATGATCGCAGCGATAGTCTGGTCAACCGCAGTCTCATGCGCTTCGACCCAGTCGGGCCGCTCCGCCTCGATCCACTCGGCCAGCGCCGGGCAACAGCCGGACAGTCTCGCGAGCGACATCACGCGTCGGCGTCGCTCGCCTTCGCCATCACACGGTCGGCGTGCAGATCGGCGATAATCGCTTCCACCTCATCATCGATCCTCTGCGCGCAAATCGCTGCAGAGTTCTCGACGGCCAGCCGAGGCGCCAGGCTCGCCGACATCGACCTAAGACGACTGGTGACGTCTGCTAGCGCGGTCGACAGCGCGTGGATGAATGTGTCGCGGTCGATTAGGACGTCGAGCGCCCGCGCGAGCTTGATTTGATCAAGTCGCAGCAAGGTCAACTGTCGCTCGACCTCGACCTCATCTGCGGTCATCTCTCGGCCAAGCGCCTGTACGACAGCGCGTCGGTCGGCCTCGTACTCCTCCTTGAGCCGCGCTTCGCGCCACTGCCAGACCCCGGCCAGGTGGACCGGACCGCCAGATGAGACGGCGCCGCAGCCCTGCGACCTCCAGTTGCGCAGCGTCCGAGGGTCTACGCCAAGCAGGCTCGCCGCGTCCTGCTGAGAAATTCGGCCGACGTCATCGCGGACGATTGGGGCGAAGTTCACCTCGGAGGAAACGGGTGCGGCGTTTTGGGGGATCGGATTTCCGGTAGCGCGGGCGGATTGGCGGGGCATCGGTAGCGACCATAGCGATCCGATTGCTACTCGGCAACTACGGATTGCGATGGAGGCTCAACGCGTCGTTCCTGTCCTGAATTTTTCGAGGGAGGCACCCGTGTGGTAGAGACCCAAAATCATCCCCTTCGGGGAGGGATATATAAACCCCCCTTAAGGGGGGTATATATCCCCCTTCGGTGATTTTGGGATCGATACACCGGTGGGACGTCTCCTTGAGGATTGGTAGAGGTGAAATTGATGGTGTTGACCGTGACCCAAGGTGATGAGGGTAAATTGAGGGGAGGATCAAAGGTTTGGGCGGTCAAAATCGTGCGCAAGGTCGAGGGGCGCACCACCCTCGAAGCTCGCCCCTAACCCCCGGAAGGACCCGGGCCCCTCCCCTCCTGCCCCATCACTCATCGCCACGGTCCTCACCAGCAGGCTAGGCGACAACCAATCCACAAGGGGCCGAAATCCAACAAAAATTAGCAACACCGATTGCCCGCCGTTCGCTCTGATCGATCAGCTGCGCGCACCTGGCCGACGTCCCTGCCCCATCGCTCGCGGTCACGTCCATCGACCAATCGTCGGGGCGATCGCAGAGCCGAAGGGGACGCTCGACCTGGGCTTGCTGACCAGTCTGCATGATTTTCGGGGTGCCGGCCGTCCAGGCGGTGCCAGGGTGCTGCGAGAGGGTGCCGACGGGCGCCTGTGCGGGGTGCTGGACGGGGTGCTGGCGGCGGCGATGGGGTTTGGACGGTCCGGATCGTGCGCAAGGTCGAGGGGCGCACCACCCTCGAAGCTCAGAAGATTGCGACCTCCCGCTAGCAATGGCAACCGGTTG
>ERZ501016.319-NODE-319-length-15371-cov-4.326456_pt1 | contig 15371 bp, 11 predicted proteins | sample MGYA00248889_ERZ501016 | MGnify/ENA primary metagenome ERZ501016 (study PRJEB25958, sample SAMN03398594) | human skin metagenome | study: EMG produced TPA metagenomics assembly of the Human Skin Microbiome Metagenome (human skin metagenome) data set. | reverse complement strand
CTACACTCTTTCCCTACACGACGCTCTTCCGATCTCCGACCTGGTCCCACGCGTCACCAGTTTGTCTCCGGCTGCCGGAAGGGTGCGGTGGGGTGTCGGCAACACGCGGGGGTGAGAATCGGGTAGACGGCGTGTTGCCGACACTCGGGGATCCGACGAGGGGGGTCGGCGGAGGGTGGATGGGGCTGGCAGAATGGCGCAGCGACCCCGCGCGGCGAGCCGACGGGGTGCGGGCCTGTAGCTCAGTTGGTAGAGCGCCACGTTTACACCGTGGATGTCGTCGGTTCGAGCCCGGCCGGGCCCACCTCTGTTGCTCCGACGGTTAAGGTGTTGCTTTGACGGTTAAGGCAGACGCGATGGTTGGACACGAGGCCCCCGAGATCCGGTTGGCCGAGGTGATCGGCGTCCTGGAGCAGTTGTATCCGTCGAACACCGCGCAGTCGTGGGATCAGGTCGGTCTGGTCACCGGCGATCCCGATCAACCCGTACGGCGCATCCTGGTCGCCCTTGATCCCGCGCTCGCGGTGATCGAGGAAGCCGGGGAGCTGGGCGCGGATCTGCTGCTCACCCACCACCCGTTGCTGCTGCGCGGCGTGCACTCGGTGGCCACCACCGGCGCCAAGGGGATGGCTGTGACCCGCCTCGTGCGCTCGCAGATCGCGCTCTATGTCACCCACACCAACGCCGATGTCGCCGAACGCGGGGTATGCGCCGCCCTGGCCGCCGCCTGCGGGCTGAGCAAGACCGAACCAATCGCCGTGGAAGAGGGCCAGCCGTTGGGTCGAGTGGGTGAGTTGCCCGCGCCGATTCTGTTGCGGCAGTTTGCGTATCAGCTCGCCGCGGCGCTACCGCCGGCGCCGGTGGGATTGCGGGTGGCCGGCCCGCCCGAGGCGCTGGTGCAGCGGATCGCCGTCGCTGGCGGCGCCGGTGATGGCTTCTTTGACGCCGCCCGCGACTGCGGTGCGGACGTTTATGTCACCGGCGATCTGCGCCATCACCCAGCGCTGGAGGCGCGGGAGGAGGGGGCGCCATACCTGATCGACGCCGGACACTATGGCAGCGAAGCCGTCTGGATCCCGTATGCCGTTGCCGACCTCCGCGAGCGGCTCGGGTCGCGGGTCGAGGTCAGTGCGAGCCGGCTGTGCACCGATCCGTGGACCTTCGTGATCGCGGGGGAGAGCGGCGCCGGATAGGTTGGGGCGAGCGACCGCCATACGGAAGGACCCCACCGGGTGAAGGCTCCCGTCTCCGCGCAGCACCGGCTGCTCGACCTGCAACGCATCGACACCACCGCGCGCCAGCTGGAACATCAGCGCGCCACGCTGCCGGCGCTGGCTCGGCTGACCGCGTTAGCCGAGCAGCGCAGCAGCGCCGCCGACCACCTCGTTCGTGCGGAAACCGCACAAAGCGATGTGGACCGCGAACTGGCGCGGGCGGAAGCCGATGTGCAATTGGTGCGCGACCGTGCCACGCGCGATCAGGCGCGTTTGGATGCGGGGACGGGCAGTGCCAAGGATCTGACCGCGCTGCAGCATGAACTCACCTCGCTGGCCCGGCGCCAGGCCACCCTGGAGGACATCGAGCTCGAGGTCATGGAACGCGCCGAGCGCGCAGCGCAGATCGTCGGCGAAGCACGGTCCGTGGTGGCGGACCTGGACGAGCAGATCGCTCAGGCCGAGAGCGAACGCGATAGCGCGCTTAGCGCGCTGTCGACACGCTTCACCGAAGAGACCGCACCGCGCGCCTCCCTCGCCGCGCAGATCCCCGACGATCTGCTCGCGCTCTATGAGCGACTGCGCGCCAGTCAGGGCGGGCTGGGGGCGGCCATGCTGCACGCCCGACGCTGCCTGGGCTGCCAACTGGAACTCAACAACTCCGAAATGGCCCGCATCCGAGCGGCGGACCAGGACGAGGTGCTGCGCTGCGAGGAATGCGGGCGCATCCTGGTGCGCACCGCCGAGTCCGGAATTTAGCGCCGGTATGCCGCGTGCTCTACGCGTGGAAGCCGACGGCGGCTCCCGCGGCAATCCCGGTGTGGCCGGATATGGCGCGATCGTCCGGGACGCCGACGGTCGGCTGCTCGCCGAGCGGGCGGCCCCGCTGGGCAAGGCGTCCAATAACGTCGCCGAATACCGGGGCCTGATCGCCGGGCTCGCCGCCGCCGCCGAGATCGACCCCGGCGCGGATGTGGTGGCCGCCATGGACTCCAAACTGGTGGTCGAGCAGATGTCCGGGCGCTGGAAGATCAAGCACGAGGACATGCGTCGGCTGGCGTTGGAGGCGCGGGAACTGGCTGCGGCGTTCGTGGCTGCCGGTGGCTCGGTTCACTACCAATGGATTCCGCGAGCGAGCAATTCGGTCGCCGACAAGCTGTCCAACGACGGCATGGACGGCCTGCACGTATGCCGCAACCACCCCGACTCGGAGTCGCTGGGGGAGTCCGCCGAGGGCGCGGCGACCGCTGGGGAAAGCGTCGGCGTGCAATCCATGGATGCGGAATCGATGGGCGAGGCAGGCATGGCCGAGGAAGGCCGCGATGCGGCGCAGGCCGACGCGGAGGCGGGCGATCCCGCGGCCATCTCGCCGCGGGCCGGCCGGGCGGCGCAGTCGGCGACCGGGACGGGAGCGCAGCCCGGTGGGGTCGCGGCATACCCCTCGCGGGGCCGCGGCGAACCGACCCGGATCGTCCTGGTGCGACACGGGGTCACCGAGTTCACGCAGAGCCAGCGCCTCGCTGGGCGCGGGGGAGCCGACCCGGGCCTGACCGCGGCCGGGCGTGCCCAAGGGGAGCGGGCGGCATACCTGATCGGCGAACTGCTCGCGGGAGCCCCCGCCCGCCTGGTGACGTCGTCGCTGGCGCGGGCGGTACAGACCGGTGCCATCATTGCCGACGCGCTTGGCGTCCCCGCGGTGGCCGACCCCGCGTGGGACGAGCAGAATTTCGGCGACTGGGATGGCGCGGCGATGCCGGAGCTGATTCGAGACAAGCCCGCGGAGGTCGCGGCGCTGCGCACGGACGCGGCATACCGGCGCCCGGGAGGGGAAAGCCACAGCGACCTCACCACGCGGGTGTGGGCGGCATACCAGGACGTGGTGGCCGCGGGCGGGACGACCGTCGTGGTTTGCCACCGCAAGCCGATCCTCGTTGTGCTCGCCGGAATCCTGGGATTGGAGATGGAGCCGGTATGGCGGCTGGCCGCCGCCCCGGGTTCGCTGACGGGGATTGAGGCCTGGCCGGACGGCGCGGCAACGCTGGCCTTCACAAATCGCACCTAGATTTAGCGGTGTGACGGGGGAGGCGAGCGTGCGCGAAGCGGTTACGGGGGGAGCCACCCGGGTCCCGATGGAGCGAATCGGCACCGTCGCGAACCTGATCACGCTGGTGCGGACGGTGCTCGGGGTCAGCTTCGGGCTGATCGCGCTGGCGCAGCTCTCGATGGCCTGGCTCGTCGCGGCCTATCTGACTTATTGGGCCGGGGATGTCGCCGACGGCATCGTCGCCCGGCGCCGCGGCGAAGAAACCGTGATCGGCGCGGTCTTCGATGTCATTTGCGACCGGGCGTGCACCACCGTCGCTGCGGCCGCCTTCGTGGCGCTGGAGCCGCAGGTGGCGCTGCCGATCGCGCTCTTCTTGCTGCAATTCTGCGTGGTCGACACCATGCTGACCTTGGCCTTCCTGTATTACCCCGGGGTGATCAGTCCGAACTACTTCTATCGGGTCGACCGGCCCATCTATCGGTGGAACTGGTCGCCAGCCGCCAAGGCCGCCAACACCAGCGTCGTCGTGCTGCTCTGCCTGCTCGGACAGATCTGGCTGGCCGCGTCCTGGGCCGCAGCGATGGCGGTGTTGAAGGTGCTCTCGCTGCGACGGCTGCACGCGATCCGCTCCGGACACCTGGCCGCGGCCCCGCGGCCAGCCGGGGTCCGCGGGTCCGTGATCCTCGGGTGAATCTCGCCGGCCTTGACGTCGGCGGTGTGACGCTGACGGCCGCGAATGTGGTGCCCCTCGGGGTCGGGTATGGCGCCCTTTCGGCCTTCGTCCCGATCATCAACGCCGAGGTGTTCGTCGCGGCCGGTGTCGCCGTATTGCCGAATGCCTGGTGGGGGCCGGTCCTGGCATTGTCGGTCGGCCAGACGATCGGCAAATGCATCATGTTCCTGGCCGCTCGGCGCGGCGCGGGGTGGCTGCAGCGTCGCCACCGCGACCCGAAACCGGAGCGGCAGTTGCGGCCTTGGCAGCTGCGGCTGTCGATCTGGAGCCGGATGCTGCTGGAACTGCTGGACCGACCTTGGCAGGGCTTCTTGGTAGTTCTGCTGGCTGCCAGCGTGGGAATCCCGCCCATCGCGTTTGGGGCGGTCGGGGGGGCCCCCCGCCGCATCTCCTTCCTGCTCTTTACGATCGCCTGCCTCGTTGGGCGGGTGGCCCGCTTCATGGTGCTGGCCTGGCCGCTAGCCGCTGCGCTGAACTGATCAAATCTGACCCGATCGGACGCAGCGGCCAACGGCCCACACCGGCTCAGCGCTGCAGGAAGACCGCCACCGTCCGAGCCGGGACCGTTGCTGCGCCGGACGCGACATCCCAGCGGGCGGTCTTGACCACCGGGTCAACTCCCGCGGCCTGAACGGGCGAGAGCGTCAGCGTGGCGCCCGCCAGTCCCGGCACCTTCTGGGTCACCGGATCGGGGCTGGCGTTGAAGACCACCACTAGACCCTTGAGCGCCGGGTCCACATCGGCACCCGCGGTGTCGTCGACGCGCATGGCGATCACTCCGGGGTTCGCCTCGGCGGTGCCGCTCGCCGGGAACGACACCTTGGCATTGATCGCTCCGCTCGTCCCCAGCCGGAACAACCGGGTCGAGGAGCGCAACTGCAGCATCTGCTGAGCCTGGGCGCTGGCCCCCTGCACCTGCGCGGCCGTGGGCTTGAGTGCGGGGTTGGCCAGCAACGGACGCATGTACGCCCACTTGGCGCTGTTGTCGGCCGCCAACGGCAGACCGTGGCCGAACCCATTGTCTGCGCCGGTCCAGTCGAGCCGGTTGAACCAGTCGCCACTGTCGTAGGAGTTGCGATCCAGCGACTTGCTGCGCAGCAGGTCCGCCCCAGCGTGCCAGAAGGACGGTGACTGCGAGAGCGCCGTGGTCGCCAAGGACAGCGTGTTCATTCGCATCCGGTCGGCCATGGTCGTGGCCACCGGCAGCTTGTAGGTCAGCGCGTCGAACAGGGTCTCGTTGTCATGGGCATCGACATAGGAGATGACCTCGTCCGGCGCCGCCGCATACCCGGCGGGCGCTCCGTTGTAGTCGATCTGGGAACCCTTCGCGAGGGCACCGGTGGTGTTCAGCCGGAAACTGAAGTCCTTGAGGTTGCCGGCCAGCCCGAGTTGGACCAGGTCAGTGTCATGCTTCAGCCCAGCCTTGGCGCCGGCGTTGATCGGCGCACCATTGGGATCGGTCTGCTCGCCCGAGCCGAAACCCTGCTTGCGCGGGTCCTCATCGAACGGACCGCCGCCCCGGACCGCATCGCGCAGCCGGTCACTGAAGGTGCCGATGTGGGTGCCATTGAGCTGGCCCTGGGTGGCCTGGGTGAAGAGGGCGTTATTGGCCACCTCGCCGAAGTTCCAGCCCTCGCCATAGAGGTAGACCTGCGAACCGTTCACTCCGCTGTTGGCGACGGTCAGCTTGTTCAGCGCCGCGCGGATGGCGAGCATATTCGCCTTGCTGTGGTGGCCCATGAGGTCGAAGCGGAAGCCGTCGACCTTGTAATCGCGGGCCCACATGACCACGGCGTCGACCATGACCTTCTGCGCCATCGCGTGCTCGGTGGCGATGTTTTGGCAGCAACTCGACGTATACACGCTGCCGCGGGCGTCCAAGCGCTGGTAGTAGTCCGGCACCACCTTGTCCAGGACGCTGGTGGGTGCCAGACCCGACTCCGGGGTGTGGTTGAACACCTGGTCCAGCACCACCCGCAGCTTGGCCTTGTGCAGCGCACCGACCATGGTCCGGAACTCCGCGACGCGCTTGCCGCCATCGGCCGCGGCGGCGGTCGAGGCGTAGCTGCCCTCCGGTGCGAGCCAGTGGTAGGGGTCATAACCCCAGTTGAAGGCATCCTTGCCCCGGATCTTGTCGATGCACGCTTGCTGCTGCTCGCTGTCCGGCGGGTAGCTGGCCAGATCGCACGGCGGGGTCGCCTGCTTGGCCGGGTCCTCCTGGATCGAGGCGATGTCGAAGGTCGGCAGCAGGTGAATGGTGTTGAGGCCGGCGGCGGCGAGCTGGCGCAGGTGCTTCATCCCATTGCCATTGGTGTTGAACGCCAGGTACGAACCCCGCAGTTCGGCCGGGACCGTGTTATCGGTGATCGAAAAGTCCCGCACGTGCAGTTCGTAGATGGTGTGGTCGACGGTCTGCGCGACCTTCGGCTGCGGCGTGGACGCCCAGATCGCCGGCCGGTATGCCGCGTCCTTGAGGTTCACGGCGACCGACTTGGTGGAGTTGAGCGTCAGCGCGACCGAGTACGGATCGGTGACGGTGACGGTCTCGATCTTCTGGGTCGCCCGGGAGTAGACCGTCACCTCATACAGGTAACGGGCATTGCTCACCCCAGCCGTCGCCGACCAGGACCCATCGGCGGCCCGGGTCATCGTGGTGCGCTTGGCCGCGCTCACCGGGGCATCGGCAGCGGCCGTGGGCGCCCAGGTCAACAGGCTCACCTTGCGGGCCGTCGGCGCCCAGAGCCGGTATGTCGGCCGCCCGCCGGCGAAGCTCACCCCATACGTCTTGGTGGCGGCGGAGGTGGCGTAGAGCGCGTCGAGCACATAGGCGGTCTGCACTCCGGAGGCATCGAGCAGGCCTCCCGAGTTGTCATAGAGCGCCACGGCGACCTGGCTACGCAGGATGTCGGCCGCGATCTTCTGGGTGGTCGATCCCAACCGCAGCGCCACATAGCCGCCCAACTCCGGATGGGCGGTGACCACGCTGGCGGGCAGTCCGGCCGGGTCGTAGGCCAATCCCGCCGAGGTGCTGCCGGGCAGGTCTTCCGCGTCGATGGTCATCCCGGCCGTGGGGGACCAGTGCAGGCGCCACTTGAGCAGGGCCGGGTTCGCGCCCGCGGGGATGGCGTCCTTCGGCCAGGCGAGCAGGCCGGGGGCGACCCAGAACGCTTTAGCGGCACGCAGGTCCGGCGCCACCCCAGAGGCCGAGGTGGTCACCGTGATCTCGTGGGTCGCCAGGACGTAGGTGATGGTGACGACCACCCCCTCGCGGGCAACGCTGAACGGCACATTCGCGCCACCCGGGGCGCCGCCGGCACCGTAGTTCTCATCCCAGGACAGGTTGTGGGCGACCTTGAACTCGTAGTTGCCGACGGTCAACTGGTCCGAACTCCATGTGTACGTGCCGTCGCCGTCCGGATCCTGCAGCCACGGACTCATGCAGTCCGGCATCCAGTCATCGGGGCAGCCCAACTCGGACTGCATGCTGCCGGGCGCGGTGATGATCGGGCCCTGGGCATCGCTGGTCGCCCAGTGGGTGGCGTGGTCGTAGTAAAAGGTGACCGGCGCCCCGGTGGCAGTCAGCGGGATGTCCGGACCCCCGGGCACCGCGCCCTGGCCGTAGTTCTCATCCCAGCTCTTGTTGATCGCCGCCTTGTAGGCGTAATCGCCGGCGGGGAGGGTATACGTGCCCTTCCAGATGGAGTCCTTGGCGTCCAAGGTCAACTGCGCCTGGGGGCAGTCCGGCTGCCAGTCGCCCGGACAGCCCATCTCGGAGTTGAGACTTCCGGGAACGGACACGAAGTTGGGCTGGACCACCGGGCCCACCGCAGCGGCCAGAGCTCCACCCGCGCCGCCCTTGGCGGTGGATCGCGTGCTCACCGAGAGCGCGGCCGGCGTCACGCTCGCACGGGATAGCGCGCTGCTGTCGGAGTCCGCCGCCGCCTTCGCGCTGGACTTCGAGTCGGAGGGCTTGGTGTCGCTGGACTTCGCATCGGTGGACTTGGCGTCCGCGGCCTTGCTCGCGTCGGCCGAGTTGCGAGCGGAGTCGGAGGAGCCGACCGTGGCATAGCTCGACGAGGCGCTGTAGTTCCCGCTGCGGTCCTTGACGATGGCGCGATACTCCAGCAGGGTGCCGGGCGTCAGCTCGGAGACATCGTGGTAGACGGCATAAGGCGCGTTGTCATCGACGCCGATGCGCTGCCAGGCGGTGGTGCCGACCGGGCGATAGGCGAAGGTCGTCTGGACGAAGGCGTCCTTGGTCAACTGTGCGGAGATCTGCGCCCGGCCCTTGACGACGTCGCCGGCCACCGGGGAGGTGAGGTAGACCGGCGGCGCCGAGGCGGTCGCGGCGATCGGGGAAGCGGCCTTGAGGACCCGCACCGAGAGCGCGGGGACCGGCACGGAGACCCGGGTGCCCGGCCCAGAGGTCACGGCCTTGCCGCCCCCGAAGATCGGCGCATAGCGCACCCCCTTGGTGAAGGTGTTGAAGCTCGCGGTCTTGGTTTCGGTGGCGTTATTGGCCACAACCAGGTATTCGACCCCGCTGGCTCGGTCCACTCGGGAGAAGGCGTAGATGCCGGGGCTGGAACTGGCATACCGGTGGATCTGCGCGCCATCGGCCAGGGCCGGATTGGACTGGCGAACCGCGGCCAGGGACTTGATCTGCTGATACAGCGGGGCATTCGTGGAGAAGTGCGGCTGCGAACCCATGGTGCCGCCGCCGACGAGGGGCTCGGCGGCATACTGCGCGACCTGGGTGGCGAACATGTCTTGGCGCGAGTCCTTGTCACCGCCGTTGCCGATGAAGCCCTGCTCGTCGCCGTAGTACACGACCGGCTGGCCCCGGGTGAGGAACATCAGCGAATTGGCCAGACGGACCCGGGCGCTCAGCGCATCCCCGGCAAAACCCTTGCCCTGCAACATCATCGCGACCCGGCCCATGTCGTGGTTCCCGAGGAAGGTCGTCTGGTTGTAGACATTCGAATCGGCGTCGGTGTACCAGTCGTCGCTGGCGAAGAAGTCGCGCAGCCCGGTGGTCGCCGCGCCGCCGGCGAAGTTCACGGCATTGGACTGGAAGCCGAAGTCGAGGGTGGCCGGCAGCTTGCCCGTCGTCGTGTACTGCGACATGAACTTGGCGCTGGCGTCGTAGACCTCGCCGAACATGAAGAAGTCCGGCTTCCCCGTCGCCTTGGCGTGCGCCAGGATCGCCGGCGCGAACTGCTCCCAGAACTGCAAGTTGACGTGCTTGACGGTGTCGATCCGGAAGCCGTCGATCCCCAGATCCACCCAGGCTTTGTAGATCTCGCCCATGCCATCGACCACATCGGGGTGCTCGGTGAAGAGGTCATCGAGGCCGACGAAATCGCCATACTCGCTGGATTCCCCGGAAAAGGTGGAGTCGCCGCGGTTGTGGTAGAGCGTGCGGTCGTTGAGCCAGGCGGGCACCTTCACGGTCTTATCCGCCTCGGTGCGGTAGACCGGGGTATAGGGGAAGGACACCTGCGGGTCGAGCGGCGGGAAACTCTCGCTGCCGGCATACGCCTTGTCGTCGAATGGCGTGCCGCTCGCGTCCCGGTAGGGCGCGCTCGACTTGGCGACATAGGAGTACCGCTTCTCGGCATAGTCGAGGACGTCCGCCGTGTGGTTGGTGATGATGTCGAAGTAGACCTTCATCCCCTTGGCGTGCGCCGCGCTGATCAGGGCCTTCATCTGCGCATTGCTGCCCAGGTGCGGATCGATCTGGGTGAAGTCGGTGATCCAATAACCGTGATAGCCGGCGCTGGCGTCCGCGCCGCTGCCCTGGACGGGCCGGTTCTTGAAGCTCGGGGTCAACCAGATCGCGGTGGTGCCCAGGCCCTTGATGTAGTCGAGCTTGTTGATTACACCCTTGAGATCGCCACCGTGATAGAAGCCCTTGTCGCTGGGGTCGAACCCGGTGCTCAGCCGGTCGCCGGTCAGGCCACCGCGATCGTTGCTCGTCTCGCCGTTGGCGAACCGGTCCGCCATGAGGAAGTAGAAACGCTCGCGGGTGGGCGCCTTGCGCAAGCTCGAGCCGGCGACCGCCTTGTCCGCGGCGCCGACTCCGCCCGCCAGCGTCATCGGGCGCAGGCCAACCTTGTGGGTGGTGTCGTCATAGGAGAACTGGATTGTGGCCGGCCCCTGCAGGGTCAGCGGGAGGTTTGCCCCACCCGGGGCGCCATAGCTCTCCCCCCAACTGTGGTCGATGGCGACCTTGAACTCATAGCTGCCCGCAGGGACCTCGAAGACCCGCTGGTATGTCGTTGTCCCCGCCACGAGCGTCAGGTCCGTTGCCGCACAATCGGGCGTCCAGTCCGCGCAGTCAGAGATCTCCGACTGCAGGCTGCCCACCAGAGTGGCGGTGCGCTCGGCGGCCTGCGCCGGCGCGGCGACGGGCACCGTCATTCCCATAGCGACCAAGGCCGCGATGGTGAGGGCGACGGGGGTGGGTCGCGTCATACGCATTGTGGGGCTCCTATGCCGCAGCGGGTATCTGCTGCCGGAACATTAGGCGCCCGCTCCGACAACCGCCATGACCTGCGCGGATGAAAGTTCTTGCAGGCCCGGGTAGGCCGGCGTTGTCCCGCCTGGTGAGGTCGGCCGCCGGCTGGGCTGGGGTGCCGCATACCCTGCTGGTATGCCGAGCGAAAACCCTGCCGCTGACCTGCGCCGTGAAACGCTCGCGGTGCGCGCCGGGCTGCGCCGCAGCCAGTTTCAGGAGACGGCCGAGGCCATGTACCTCACCTCGGGATATGTCTATGACAACGCCGCGCAGGCCGAGGCGACCTTCACGGAGGAGATCGATCGCTACTCCTACAGTCGGTATGCCAACCCGACGGTCTCCATGTTTGAGGAGCGGCTCGCCGCGCTGGAGGGCGCCGAGGCGTGTTACGCCACGCCGACCGGGATGTCGGCGGTCTTCGCGGTGCTCGGCGGACTGTGCGCGGCGGGGGACCGGATCGTCGCCGCCAAGGCACTCTTCGGCACCTGTTACGCCATCTGCGCCGAGGTGCTGCCGCGCTGGGGTGTCGAGGCGGTCTTCGTCGACGGCACCAATCTGGACGAATGGCGCGAGGCGCTCTCGGTGCCGACGACCGCGGTCTTCTTCGAGACCCCGAGCAATCCCACCAGCACCCTGGTCGATATCGCCGCGGTCTCCGAACTGGCACACGCGGCGGGCGCGAAGGTGGTGGTGGACAACGTCTTTGGGACTCCGTTGTTCAGCCAGCCGTTGGCGCTCGGCGCGGACGTCGTCGTCTACTCCACGACCAAGCACATCGACGGCCAGGGCCGGGTCCTCGGCGGTGCGGTGCTCGGCAAGGAGGAGTTCCTGCGCGAGATCGTCCGGCCGATGATCCGGGTGCTCGGTCTGACCATTTCGGCGTTCAACGCCTGGGTGCTGGTCAAGTCGCTGGAGACCCTCGACCTGCGCCTGCGCGCGCAGAGCGCCGGGGCGCAGGAGGTCGCCGAATGGCTCGAGGCGCACCCGCGGGTGGCGCGGGTCTGCTTCCCGGGGCTGGCGTCGCATCCCCAGGCCGACCTGGTGGCGCGGCAGATGTCCGGGCCCGGGACGGTGCTCGCCTTCACCGTGGACACCGGCAAGGTGGGTGCCTTCGCGCTGCTCGATGCGCTGCAGATCATCGACATCTCCAACAATCTGGGCGACACCAAGTCGCTGGCTACCCACCCGTCGACCACCACCCATTCCAAGATCGCCGAGTCCGAGCGGTTGGCCCTGGGCATCACCGACGGCACCATCCGCCTCTCGGTGGGGCTTGAGCATCCGGCCGACTTGATCGCCGACCTCGAGCGCGCCTTCGCGGCGCTCGACGCCTGAGGAGTGCCGGCAGCCCAGCCCGCGCTGTCGGGACGGGCGGTTAGGGTCGGGGACATGGCCCAGACCACGATGCGAGTTCGCTACTCCGACACCGGCATCGGTGCCGTCTTGGCGCAGCAGGGTTTGCTCGCCCGGTTTGCCGCGATCCGGGCGCAGTTCGGGGTGCCCAAGGAGTTCCCGGCGGCGGTGTTGGCCGAAGCCGAGCGGGTCGCCGCCGCCCCGCTGGAGTGGCCGGAGCGAGACGAGACCGCGATCCCCTTCATGACCATCGACCCACCGGGCTCGATGGACCTGGACCAGGCGCTCCACATCGAGCGCGCCGGGGACGGCTTCCGGGTCCGCTACGCGATCGCCTATCTGCCGGCCTTCGTCGCCCCCGGCGGCGCCATCGACACCGAGGCCCGCCAACGCGGCCAGACCATCTACGCACCCGACCAGCGCACCCCGCTGCACCCACCGCAGGTGAGCGAGGGGGCGGCGAGCCTGCTGCCGGGGCAGGTGCGGGCGGCATACGTCTGGGACCTGCACGTCCGAGACGACGGTGAGGGCACCGATAAGCAGGTCTATCGCGCGCTGGTTCGCAGCGTGGACCGCTTCGACTACGCCCAGGTGCAGGCGATGATCGATGCCGGCACCAGCGACGAGCGGGTGGCCTTGCTCCGGGAAGTGGGCGAGCGTCGGATCGCCGCCGAACAGCGTCGTGGTGGCGCCAGCCTGCCGATGCCGGAGCAGGAGGTGACGCAGGATGCGGACAGCACCTTCGTCCTCGGCTTCCGGCCGCCGCTGCCCGCGGAGGAATGGAACGCCCAGATCTCGCTGATGACGGGAATGGCCGCCGCCGAGCTCATGCTCGAGGCCAAGGTGGGGATCCTGCGCACCCTGCCCACTCCGGACGAATCCGCGGTCGCCCGCTTCCGCCGCCAGGCCAAGGTCCTCGGGGTTCCGTGGCCGGAGGATGAGCGGTATGGCGATTTCCTGCGCCGCCTGGACCGGACCAACCCCCGCCACCTCGCCCTGATCTATGACGCGACCGGCCTCTTCCGCGGGTCGAACTATGTGGCCTTCGACGGTGAGGTGCCGGCCGCGCCGCAGCATGGCGCCTTGGCCGCGAACTATGCCCACGTCACCGCCCCGCTGCGCCGGCTGGTGGATCGGTTTGGGCTGGCCGTCGCCGAGGCCATCTGCGCGGGCCAGCCCATCCCGCAGTGGGCGCGCGCCGGCCTACCCGCACTGCCGGAGATCATGGCGCGCACCAGCCGCATCGCCTCCGGGGTGGAGCGCGCCTGCACCGATGCCGTCGAGGCGGCCGTGCTGGCCCAGTATGTCGGCGCCACCTTCGAGGCGGTCGTCGTCGACCAAGGCCGCCAAGGCACCTGGCAGTTGCAGTTGACCGACCCGGCGGTGGTGGCGAACGCGGGCGCGGGGGTCGCGGTGCAGATCGGCGATATCGTCGGCGCCCGGTTGGTGGAGGCCGAGGTCGCCACGGGGGTCGTCCGCTTCCAGATCGTCGAGCGTCGAGGCGCCCACCCCGAGCTTGCCGACGGCTGACGCGCCGCGCCACCCCGCGTAGACTCACCCCGGGAAGAGTCGGCCAGACGGTCGCGTCGAGACCTTCGGGTCTTGCCGAGGAACGTCCGGACTCCATAGGGCACGGTGGTGGCTAACGGCCACCCGGGGCGACCCGCGGGACAGTGCCACAGAGAGTAGACCGCCGGCCACGGCAGCGCCGTGTGCCGGTAAGGGTGAAAGGGTGGTGTAAGAGACCACCAGCGGCCTGGGTGACCAGGCCGGCTAGGTAAACCCCACCGGGAGCAAGCCCGAGCAGCGTGTGATTGAGGGCGGCCCGCCCGAGCACGCGGGTAGGGCGCACGAGCCCGTCGGCAACGGCGGGCCTAGATGGATGACCGTCACCCGCGGCCTTGGCCGCGGGAACAGAATCCGGCGTATCGGCCGGCTCTTCCCCTCCGGTCCCTACACTCGGCCCGTATGAGGTTGACCCACCGCGGCCACTCCTGCGTCCTTGTCGAGATGGCCGACACCCGCATCCTGCTGGATCCCGGCAACTTCTCCGACCTGGGCGGGATCACCGATCTGGATGCGGTGATCGTCACCCACCAGCATCCCGACCACCTCGACCCCGACCGGCTGCCGGAGTTGATGCGGGCCAACCCCACGGCGCGTCTGGTGGCCGATCCGGAGTCGCTGCCGGTGCTGGCGAAGTTGGGGCTGACCGCCGACGGGCACGACGAGTCCACGGCCCGACTGGGCGGCGTCGAGGTCACCCCGGTCGGTGCCCGGCATGCCCTGATCAATGAGGCCGCCCCGCGGATCGGCAATGTCGGAGTCCGCCTGTCCGCACAGGGCGAACCCTCGCTCTACCACCCCGGGGACACGCTCGCCGAGGACCCGGGCAATATCGATGTCCTGCTCTTTCCGCTGCAGGCGCCCTGGCAGGCCAGCCGGGAGATGACCGCATTCCTGACCCGCATGCAGGCGCGGGTCGCGGTGCCCATTCATGACGGCTTGCTGGTGCCCGCGGGCCGCACGATGTACCTCACCCATGCGCATGACTTCGGGCCCCAGGACACCCAGATCCGTGACCTGGCCGAGCAGGGCCCCACGGAGATCCGGGTCGATTGAGGATCCGGTGACGCGCGCGAGCGGGCCACAGGATGCGAGTGACCCCGGCCCGCCCGCGGGTGCTGCCGGGCTGGTCCGGATGCTGTGCCCGCCGCCGGCGCGGGTCCTCATCGCCGGGTCCGGGGAGGGGTTATTGGCCTCTCGTCTCATGACCGAGGGCTATCGCGCTCTGGGCGCCGATGACGACGCCCGTGCGGTGGCGGCAGCGCGGGCGCGCGATCCGCGCACGCCAGTGGTGCGCAGCACCGGCGTCGACCCGCTGCCTGTCCCGAGCACCGGTGCTGTCGTGCTCGCCGGCGAGCGCATCACGAGCGCCTGGTCGGGCCGACTCGCTGGCTTGATCGCTGCACTGGCGACCCACGTGGGCGGCACCGGTTGGCTGATCGTCGAACTCGACTTCGATGCCGGGCCGGATCGCGACGCGCTGGAGTTCACGGCATACGACCGGCTGTGTGCGGCGGCCGGACTGTCCTATGTGGCGCGCTACCGCGACTGGCACGGCACGCCCGGCGCGCCGCCGACGGGGCGGACGATCGTGGTGCACCGCCGGGGCTGAGGCACTGGCTCAGCCCCGGGATTTCCAGGTCAGCAGCGCCGGGTCAGCGCGGGTCGCGCCCTTCCCATTCGGCGTCCTCGGCGTCCCAGGACTTGGTGCGCGCGGCCGCGGTCTGCAGCGCGCGGCGCGCCTCGTCCTCGGTGGCATAAGGGCCCATCACGTCATCGCTTTGCGAGCGCGTCTCGTCCGTCTGCACCTCGCGGGTGCTGATGTTGTACCAGTAGGCCATGGCGGGCTCCCTTCGCACAGGCCGCTCGAGCGCGGCACCTAGACTCCACCGTATGCCGAATGCGACCGCCAGCGTGGCTCCCGGACGGGTGTCTGCCCGC
>ERZ501016.317-NODE-317-length-15541-cov-4.308537_pt1 | contig 15541 bp, 8 predicted proteins | sample MGYA00248889_ERZ501016 | MGnify/ENA primary metagenome ERZ501016 (study PRJEB25958, sample SAMN03398594) | human skin metagenome | study: EMG produced TPA metagenomics assembly of the Human Skin Microbiome Metagenome (human skin metagenome) data set. | reverse complement strand
AAGCGCTCGAAGATCGGTGAGATGGTGCTCGCCGAGGCGGGCGAAACGCCATACGCCGAGGCGGCGGCGACCAAGGCGCCGGCGCCCAGGGCCCGGCGCGAGATCGCGGTGGTGTTCTTGCTGGTCAACTTCTGTCCTTCCCCGAAAACCCCCGCAACGTCAGGGGGGCAATATCGATGGTAGGGGGCGCAACTGACAGCCCCGAACCAATCCGACGGCGCCCCGCCACCAGGGGGCTAGGGGTTCGCCTCGTCCAGGGGTAGGCTACCCAGGCGCGAGGATTGCCGAAAAGTTCCTGGCTGTCGGGCCGGTGTGCCATGATCCTGGCGCCAATACTCAGTGTCCGAAGGGTGGCTTGGGGTCCATGACCAATACGCGCGCGCGCCGGCAAATTCTCGCCGTCGCCACCGCTGGAGTGGTAGTCGCGGGGGGTGTGATCGCCGCCACGGCACCCGCCGCAACCGCTGCGGCGCTGCCCACGCCAGATGTCTTGGGGGGACCTGGCCACGCCACGGTCTACGCCTCCGGCATGGAGGTAGGCCCCGACGGCGACCTCGTCGTCGCCGACACCGGCAACGACGCCGTCCGCAAGTTGGACGGCGTTACCGGCGTGGAGCGCTGGAACTACAAGGCCGGTCAGGATGGCGGCGATGAGGCGGAGAACGCCCGCGATGTGGCCATCGACAAGAGCGGTGACGTCTACGTCGGTGACGCGGCCACCAGCCGGGTCATCAAGCTTGACGGTGCCAGCGGCAAGTTCATCGCCACCTGGAGCGGGCCGGACGGGGACAAGATCGGCTCGCCGATCGGTCTGACCTTCAGCAACGACAAGGTGTATGTCGCCGACGCCGCCAAGCGCAAGATCCGCATCTTCGACACCAGTGGCAAGCAGTTGGCCTGGATCGGGGAGTCCGGTTCCTGCAGCCTGGCCGCGCTGCGTGATGTGGACGCCGACGACGCCGGCAATATCTATGTCGCGAACTACACCAACAACAACATCGTGAAGTTCTCGCCCTCCGGCTCCTGCCTGGGCGGCTGGGGTAGCCCGGGCACCGGCAACGGCCAGTTCAAGAACCCCTATGGCGTGCGCGTGGCCAATGACCCGGTATGGGGCGAGAGCGTCTACGTCGCCGACTCCAACAACAACCGGATCCAGATCTTCAGCACCACCGGCGCCTTCCGGGCCTCGGTGGGCACCACCGGCGCGCCCAGCCAGACCGGCACCTTCACCACGCTGCGCCGCGTCGCCGTGGCCGCCAATGGCGACATCTGGGGCGCCGACCTGTGGGGCTGGCGCCTGGAGCGCTTCGCGCGCACCTCGAGCGGGTTCAGCTACGCCCAGACAATTGGCGGCAACCCGCCGCCCGCCACCGCGACCTCGGTCTTTAACGAGCCGCGCGCCGTGGCCGTCGGCCCGACCGGCAACCTCAACGTCATGGACACCGTCAACCAGCGCATCGTGGAGATGACGCCGGCGGGCGACATTGTCGGCGTATGCGGAGAGCGTGACTCCCGGCCCACCTCCTTCAACTGGCCGCGCGGCTTGGCGGTCGACCCGGCCACCGGCGACCGTTGGGTGGCCGACACCAAGCAGTCCCGCCTGCAGATCTTCCCCGCCCGTTGCGGCGACCAGAAGACCCGCCTGGGCACCAAGGGCACCGGCACCGGCGAGTTCGACTGGCCGTACAGCATCGCCATCCGGGCGAGCGATCGGCTGGCCTTCGTTGCCGACACCCAGAACAACCGCATCGTGGTCTGGGATGTTGCCACCCGCACCCAGATCGCCTCCTACACCGGCGGCGGTCTCAAGCAGCCGCGCGGGGTGACCGTGGTTGAGGGCACCAACAAGATCCTGGTCACCGACTGGGGCAACAACCGCGTCGTCGAGCTCGCCTACAGCAAGGGCGGGACGTTCGCGGCCACCCGGGCATACGCTCGCGGCCTCAATGGCCCCGAGGGCGCGGGGGTCGACGTCAACGGCAATATGTGGATCGCCGACACCCTGAACAACCGGGTCCTGGTCGTGGCTCCCAATGGCACCGTGGCCAACACCATCACCTCGGTGGCCGGCAAGACCCTGGCCAAGCCGGGCGCGATCAGCATCGCCGGCGGCACGGTCTTCGTCTCCGACACCAACAACGACCGGGTGCTGCGCTACACCCTGACCAGCGCGCCGCCCTCGAACGGCTCCCCGGTCTACGAGAAGACGCTCTACGGTTACGCCCCCGCGGACATGTACCCCGTGGACGTGACCAGCACCTCGTCCCACTACTACGTGGTGGACCCGGGCCGTTACAGCATCTTCGGCGTCAACCGGGCAACCGGCAAGGTCGACTACACCGCCGGTGGCACCCGCGGCTCCGGTGCGGACGAGCTCGCCGCCGCCCGGGCGCTGGCCGCGGACAGCAAGGGCCAAATCTGGGTCGCGGACACCCCGAACAACCGGATGGTTCGCTACGACTCGACGCTGAAGAACCCCAAGGTCTTCGGCTCCAAGGGCACCGGAAACGGTCAGTTCACCGCGATCTACGGCATCGCGGACGGCCCGGGGATCGGTGACGGGGGCGCGAGCGCTGAGGTCATCTACACCATCGACGCCAACCGCATCCAGAAGTTCACCACCGATGGCAAGTGGCTGGCGACCAAGGTGGACGCCACCCTGAACCAGCCGCGGCAGATCGAGGTCAACAAGACCAATGGCGACGTCTACGTCGTCAACGCCCGCAACAAGCAGGTAGTGGTCTACAAGAAGGATCTGACTGAGAAGTACCGCTTCGGCAGCGTGGGCACCGGTAACGGCCAGTTCATGGGTGACCCGCGCGGTATCACGCTCACCCCGGACGGCTCGATCGTCTTCGTCACCGACGACGGCAACCGCCGCATTCAGGCCTTCTCCGGCACCACGGGTAGCTACCTATACTCGATCGGCGGGGCGACCAGCGGCCAGTTCACCGACCCACGCGGCATCGAGGTGACCGCCGACAAGAAGCTCATCGTCGCCGACGAATGGGACTATGCGCTCAAGGAGTTCAGCTACTCCGGTTCCAGCGCGTCCCAGACCCGCGAGCTGTTCGGCCACGCGGCTCCCAAGACCGGCGCCAACAGCCCCCGTGGCTTGGCCCTGGACAGCGATGGGCACCTGTTCGCCAGCGACTGGTGGAACCAGCGGATCATCCGTAGCGACCGCGACGGCGGCAATATCTTCACCTGGGGCCAGCGCGGCATCCGTGGCGAAGAGGGCAGCCTCAACTTCCAGTGGGCCGTGGCCGTCCAGCCGGGGACCAACAACGTCTTCGTCGGCAACCGCGAATCGCACGAGATCAAGGTCTTCAGCCACGACGGCAAGCAGCTCTGGGTCTACGGCAAGCGCGGCAGCGCCAATGGGGAGATCACCTTCCCGCAGGGCCTGGCCTTCGACAACGACGGCACCCTGCTGGTCGCCGACTCCGGCAATGGCCGCATCCAGCGGTTCAAGGTCAACAGCTCCAGCCTGACCTGGATGGCCTCCTATGGCACCAAGGGCACCGGCACCGGTCAGCTGCAGATGCCCACGGGTGTGGACACCGCCCCCGACGGGACCATCTGGATCGCCGACACGCTGAACAACCGGATCGTCAGCTACAAGCCGTCGACCAACACCTGGACCGCGGTCACCAAGCCCGCCGGGTCCACCCGGCCGTTCGCGGTGCCGTGGGGTGTCACGGTGGCCCCCGATGGCGCCATCTGGGTGGCCGACACCGGTCGCCAGCGGCTGGTGCGGATGAACACCTCCGGTGCGATGAGCTACGAGGTGACCGGTGCCAGCGCCGGGACGTCGGACTTCGTCGGGCCCTTCCAGGTGGTCTTCGACTCCAGTGGCGACCTGTTCATGTCCGACACCTGGGGCAACCGAGTGCTCCGACTCGGGTTCAGCTGAGCCCACTCGGCCGGCGCTCCGACCCGCATCGCGGCGGGTCGGAGCCGGGGCTGGTGAACTAGCGGCCTCGCCGGCCGACGGACTCCTCCCGTCGGCCGGCGCCGCCGTGTCACGGCCGTACCACTTTCGAAGAACGAGGACTGCGCACTACATGACTTCGCCACTGCCCGAGAACCGCTCCGCACTGGGTCGCGCCCGAGCCCGCATCGGCCGACACGTTCAGTGGGCCCGCGAGGGCGGCATCGGCCGGCTGATCGAGGAGGACAACCTCGATCCGCGCGAACGCATCAAGGCCGCCCGGGCGCGCAAGGCCTGGGTCGCCGCGCACCCGAATGTCCCCGGGGGGGCGCGGGCGGCATACGTCGTCGGTGTGCAGCGCTCCGGGACCAATATGCTCACCCGCGGCCTGGACGCGATGCCCGAGGTCGAGGTGCACAACGAGAACGACAAGGGAGTCTTCGAGCGCTTCCAGTTGCGCTCGCCGCAGGTCGTGACGCAGGTCGTGGCCGCCAGCCCGCACCAGGTCGTGCTCTTCAAGCCGATCTGCGACAGCCATGACACCGACAAGCTGCTCGACCTGTTCGCCGGTGCGCCGAACCCGGCACGGGCGCTGTGGGCTTATCGCAATGTCGATGACCGGGTGCGCTCGGCGGTGGCCAAGTTCGGCGACGTCAACCAGCGGGTGATGGCCCGCATCGCGCAGACCGGTGTCGACGGCAGTTGGCAGACCGGCCGGATGACGCCCGAGGTCCTCGAGGCCATCCGCTCCTGCGATCCGCAACGCCTGGACGCGCAGTCCGGCGCGGCCCTCTTCTGGTGGGCCCGCAACTCCCTCTACTTCACCACCGGCCTGGACGCCCGCGCCGATGTCATGCCGGTCTCCTACGAGCAGGTGGTCGCCGACCCGCAGGCGCGCCTGGAGTCCGTATGCCGTTTCCTCGGTCTCCCGTACCGCCAGCAGGTCAGCGCGCATGTGGACACCCGCACCGCGGCCCGCGGCCACAAAGCCCCGCTGGAGTTGGCCCCGGCGGTGCGCGCGCTGACCGACGAGCTGGGGGAGCGCCTGGACGCCGCCGCCGACGCCTTCGTGGTGCGCTGAGCCGATGACCACTGAGACGCGAGCCGGACGCCACGAGGCCAGCGCCAAGGCGCCCAAGGCCGTGGTGCGCCAGAGCGGGATCACCTCGGTGGTCGCGCTGGTGGGTGTGCTCAGCGGACTGGTCCTGGACCTGATCTGGACCAATATCACCGGCTTCGGCGGTACCTCGGACTCCGTGGCCTTGGCGCTGCGCCTGCCGCTGGCGATCACCGCGATCGCCATGGTGGTGGCCAACCAGGTGCTGGTGCCCACCTTCGGCTCCTGGTTGACCACGATGTCCGATGCGGAACGCAACCGGGCGATGGCCGCGGTGATGACGTTCTGCCTGGCCGTCTCCGTGGTGCTGGCGCTGATTTTCACCGTTTTCGCCTATCCCCTGATGGGGTTGATGGCACCGGGCCTGGGGCCACGCAAGATTCAGATCGCGGCGGATATGACCCAGGTGCTGGCCTGGTATATCCCGTGCGTGCTGCTGGCCGAGGTGCTGCGCAGTTGGCTCAACGCCAAGCTGGTCATCGGGTTCCCGGCGGCGATGACCCTGGTGCTCAACGCCGTGGCGATCGCCTACCTGCTGCTGGGCTCGGGCGAACTGATGACCATCCCCTGGGCGTATGTCGCGGGCTCGGCCGTGCAGTTGCTCGCCATGGCCGTCGCCGCCGTGGTCAAGGGCTGGCAGCCGGCGCTCCCGGACTTCGGCCACCCCGAGGTGCGCACCACCCTGCGCCTGTTCTCCCGTCCCACGCTCGCCGCGGCGATGAATCCCCTGGTGCGGATCGCCGAGGTCTTCGTCGGCTCGGGGATGCCCGACGCCACCATCACCGCGCTGCACTATGGCAACCGGCTGGCCAGCGCGGTTGGCGGGACGATCATCTTCCGCTCGATCATGGTCACCGTCCTGCCGCGGATCACCCGGGCTTTCAGTCGCGGGGACATGGCGGGCTTCCGCAGTATGACCCGCCTCGGCCTGCGGCTGATGTTCCTGCTGTCGATCCCGATGACCGTCCTCGGTGCGGTCCTCGCTCCGGGCCTGTGCGACGCGATCCTCGGCCTGATGCCGAAGTTCACCCCCGAGGCGCTCGCCCTGATGGGCTCGCTGATGGCGCTCTATTCGCTTAGCTTTGCCGGCTCGGGCATCCAGCGCGCGCTGCTGGCACCCTTCTACGCCATGCGGGAAACCCGTATCCCGCTGCTCAACACGATCTACGGCATCGCCGCAAATATCGCGCTGATCTTCATCCTGGACGCGGCCATCGGTGATCGGCCGAACGCCGTCTATCTCTTCCCGATCGCCTATGGCATCTCGCAATATGTCAACGTCGCCCACGCCTGGTGGCGGATGCGCGAGGTCCCCGGGCTGGAGCGGCTGCCGTTGACCATCCCGCTGGGCGGTAGTCTGGTGGCCGGACTAGCCGGGGGCGGGATCGCCTGGCTGGTCCTTCGGCTCGCCCCCTCGGGTCTAGGGAGATTGACTCCCATCCTGGCCAGCCTGTTGGGCCTGGCCGTCGCGGGGGCGATCGGATTGGTCGCCTTCAAGCAGGGCAGCCGCGGCGGCGGGCGCACGTCCGTTGCCACCGAACCCGAATCCATCCCTGACGCCGCACCGGTCACCGCATACGAGCCCGCTTTGGTCGGGCAGGAGGACATCCACGTGACGACTCTCGAGACCAGCGCGCCGGCGCGGGTGCGCAGCACCCCGCCCGCCAACTCCCTGGGGTTCTGGCTCAGTGCCCTACTCGGGGTGGCCCTGACCGCATACACCGTGCAGGGTGTGGTCGACGGACAACGGCTCGGGGTGGCCCTGCCGATCGCCGCGCTGGTCGGGGTTGCGCTGCTCGCGGTCGCCTTCTACGACCTGGAGACCTTCGTCCTGGTGGCGCTGGCCGTCCGCTCCTCGCTGGACGCCTTGCGCACGCCTGGCGCGATCCCCGATCCGCACATGGCGCTCGGTGTGCTCCTGCTGGTGCTCGGGGCGTTCTGGCTGATCAACCGGCGGATCACCCTGGGTCGGCGCTTCCCGATGTCCTCGCTCGGCGTCGCCTATCTGGTCTTCCTGGCCGTGGCGCTCGTCGGTGTGGTCACCTCCGCCTCGCTCGGTGCCAGCCTGCAGGAATGGTTGCGGATCGCGAACATCGTGGTCGTCTATCTGGTCATCGAGCAGTTCGCGGCCCGCGGCAGCAGCCTCGGGTCCTTCGTCGCCGCAATCGGCCTGGCCATCCTGGTCCCGGCCGCTAGCGCGCTGGTGCAGTTGTCCTCGGGGGAGGGGCTCTTCGTCGCCGGTGGCTTCTCCCGCATCACCGGTACCTTCAACCACAGCAACCCGCTGGCCTACTTCAGCGTCGCGGTCCTGTTGCTCATGGTCGCGGTCTATCCCTATGTGCGGGATCTGGCCCGGGTCGCGGCGGTGCTGGTCGGCGGCATCTCCGTCGTGCTGCTCGGCCTGACCTACACCCGCAGCGCCTGGCTCGTCGCCCTCCTCGGCATCCTGCTGTTGCTGCTGCGTCGCAAGTCGTATTCCGCGGTCGCCGTCCTCCTCGCGGCCAGTGTGCTGGTCTCCGCCACCCCCATGGTCCAGTCGCGCTTCGCGGACCTGGAGACCTCGGCACAGATCAGCGGCAAGCCGGCCAACTCGCTGGCCTGGCGCTGGGCCTACTGGGGTGAGTCGCTCGATGTGGCCAAGCCCAGCCCGATCGCCGGCGTGGGTCTGCGCTCGGTGGTGGAGAGCACCGCCGAGGGCAAGCAGCCGCACAATGACGTCATTCGCTCGTATGTCGAGCTCGGCGTCGCCGGCGTGCTCAGCTACCTGCTGGTCTTGGTGCTCATGGTGAGCACCACCTGGCGCGCCGCCCGGGATGCCGCCCGGCGCCGGCTCGGGGGTATGGAGCGCGGGATCACCGAGGCCGGCTTCGTGGTCGCGCTGTCCATGGCCCTGCTCTCCCTGGTGGCCAACCTCATGTCCCAGGTGGTCGTGACGATGTACACCGTCTCGATCATCGCCCTGGCCTCCGGCGCCTACCTGCGCCGGCGCCGGTTGGACGCCGAGGCAGAGGCCGAGTCCGATGCCCGGGCCCGTTCGGCGCGCCTGTCGCGCACCATCGCCTGAGCATGCGGATCCTCCAGGTCAACAAATTCCTCTACCGCCGCGGCGGCGCCGAGGGCGTGATGCTCGACGTCGCCGACATGCAGCGCGCGGCCGGGCACGAGGTGGAGTTCTTCGGGATGGACCACCCGGACAACCTGCCGATGCGGTATGCCCGGCATTTCCCCAGTCATGTGGAGTTCGAGCCCGCGCCGTCCAGCATCCCGGGCCGGGTGGAACTCGTCGGGCGAATGATGTGGTCGCGCACGGCGGCGCGCGGGCTCAGCCATGTGCTGGCCGACTTCCGCCCCGACATCGTGCACTTCCACAACATCTACCACCAGCTCTCGCCGTCGATCGTGCGTGCGTGCGCCAGCGCCGGGGTGCCGATGGTGATGACCTGCCACGACTACAAGCTGGTATGCCCGACCTACCAGTTCCTCGACAAGGGCGAGATCTGCACGGCCTGCGTCAAGGGTGGCGTCGGCCAGGCGATTCGGCGCCGTTGCAAGGACGGATCGCTGGCGGCGAGCACGATCGCCGCGGTCGAGGTGGGCACCCACCGGCTGCTGCATGCCTATGACCCGATCGCCACGTTCATCTGCCCCAGCGTCTTCCTGCGCGACCAGCTCGAGGCGGGCGGCATCGAGGCGAGTCGGCTGGCGCATCTGGACAATTTCACCGAGGTCGACGTGCCGGTTCGCGAGGGGGCGGGCGAGGGGATTCTCTTCGCCGGCCGGCTCTCCCACGAGAAGGGCGTCGACGTGCTGATCGAGGCCGTCGGTCGACTGGCCGCGGACCTGCCCGGGGTGCGGCTGGATATTGCCGGTGATGGTCCGCAGCGCGCCGAACTCGAGGCCCTAGCCCAGCGGGTTGCGCCCCACTCCGTGATCTTCCATGGTCGGCGCAGCGCGGACGAGGTCCGCGGCTTGCTGCGCCAGGCCCGGGTGGGCACCCTGCCGGCCCGCTGGCTGGAGAACCAGCCGCTCTCGGTGCTCGAGGCCTTTGCCAGCGGGACCCCAATGGTGGCCAGCGCCCTGGGTGGGCTCACCGACCTGATCACCACCGGGGTGGACGGCACGCTGGTCCCGCACGAGGACCCCGCCGCGCTGGCCGAGGCGCTGCGGGCATACCTGGTCGATCCCGAGCTGGCGATCGCGCACGGTCGGGCGGCGCGTGAGCGTGCGGTCACCCGCCATGCTCCCGCCGCTCATGCCGAGGCGCTCTTCGACATCTATCAGCGGGCCATCGCCCGGAGTGCCCGCACGGAGGGCGTGGGCGCATGAGGATCGCGATGATCGGGCTGCGAGGGCTGCCCGCGTCATACGGCGGCGTGGAAAAGCACGTCGAGGAGATCGGCAGCCGGCTGGCCGCCGATGGGCACGAGGTAACCGTCTACTGCCGCCCGGGTTATCCGGAGACCGAGCCGCGGGTGCCGGTGGACTACGGCTACGTCCCGCCGCGCGGCCGGGAGTCGGGCCGCTACCGCGGGATGACGCTGCGCCAGTTGCCGACGATCGGCGGCAAGGTGCTGGAAGCGACCGTGCACTCCGGGGTGAGCGCCGTGCATACCCTGCGGCGGGGATATGACGTGGCGCACTTCCATGCGATTGGGCCAGGAATCTTCAGCCCCATCCCGGCCTATCTGACCGGCGCCAAGGTGGTCCAGACCATCCACGGCCTCGACGACGAGCGTGCCAAATGGGCGGGCCTGGCGTCCAAGCTGATGGGGATCGGGCGCACCTTCTCCCACCGGGTGCCCGACGAGGTCATCGTGGTCTCCCGCGAGCTGGGCCGCGTCTATCGCGAGAACCACGGCCGCGAGACGGTCTATATCCCCAATGGCGTGCCCGTCCCGACGCTGCTCGAGCCCGGTCCGGCGCTGGAGCGACTCGGCCTGGAGGCCGGCAAGTTCGTCATGTACCTGGGCCGCTTGGTGCCGGAGAAGCAGGGCGATGTGCTCATCTGCGCCTTCAAGGATGTGCCGGATGAGGACATCCGCCTGGCCGTGGTCGGCGGCTCGAGCAATAGCGACGCCTTCGCCGCCAGCCTGCACGATCTGGCCAAGGACGACCGCCGGATCGTGCTCACCGGCAACCTCTATGGCACGGATCTGGCCGAGCTGTTGAGCAATGCCGGGCTCTTCGTCCAGCCCTCCCAGGTCGAGGGGCTGCCGATCACGCTGCTGGAGGCCGCGGCATACGGGCGCCAGGTGCTGGTCAGCGATATCCCGCCGCACCTGGAGGTCCTCGGCGAGCCCGGCCCCGGACGGCGCTGCTTCCCGGTGACCGATCAGGGCGCCCTGACCGATCAGATCTGCGCCGCGCTCACCGATGGTGCGGCCGGAGTGGCCGGCGCGGCCGCCCTGCACGACGAGGTCGTCGCGCATTACGACTGGGACCAGGCGGCCGAGGCGACCCTGCGGGTCTACCACTCGGTGCTGCGCTGAGGGTTGTCAGAGCGAAGCGACACAATTACGCACATCATGGAACCTTGGCTCGTCGTCGGACTCGGCAACCCCGGACCCCGGTATGCCACCAATCGGCACAACGTCGGAGCTCACGTGGTCGCCGAGCTTGCCGCGCGGCACCAGGTGTCCTTGTCCGCGCACAAGGGCGGCGCTAGTGCGGTCCGGATCACGGTGCCCGGTCCGGGCGGCATACCGGCGGTGCTCATGGTGCCGACCAGCTATATGAATGTCTCCGGGCCGCCGGTGTCCGCGCTCGCGCAGTTCTACAAGATCCCGCCGGAACGCGTCGTGGTGCTCCACGACGAACTCGATATCGACTTCGGGCGGTTGCGGATCAAGCGCGGCGGCGGCGAGGGCGGCCATAACGGGCTGCGCTCGATCACCAGCGCCCTGGGGACCAAGGACTATCACCGGATTCGGGTGGGCGTCGGTCGACCCCCGGGCCGGATGGATCCCGCTGACTTCGTGCTGCGCGACTTCACTGCGGCCGAGCGCCCGGAGATCGCGGTCACTGTGGTCGAGGCGGCCGACGCGGTGGAACTGCTGATCACCGACGGCCTGCTGGCGACCCAGCAGCGCTATCACGCCCCGGAGGCGACGTCCTGATGCTCGACGGCCTGCTGGAGACCCTCACCGGCACCGCGACGGTGCGCGCCGCGCTGGACCTGCTCGCCCGGGAGCCCCAGGTCGACCTCGGGATGCCGCGGGGTCTGCGCGCCCCCATCCTCGCCGCCGCGGCCCGCGACCGCGGGGTACTGCTTGCGGTGACGGCCACCGCCCGCGAGGCCGAGGACCTGGCCACCGCCCTGTCGGGCTTCATCAGCCCGCGCCGGATCGCCACCTTCCCCAGTTGGGAGACCCTGCCCCACGAGCGGCTTTCCCCGCGCAGCGACACCGTCGGGCGGCGCTTGGCGGTCCTGCGCCGACTGGCCCACCCCGAGCGCCGCGACCCCGCGCATGGCCCGATCACCGTGCTCACCTGTTCCGTCCGGGCGTTGCTCCAGCCGATCGTCGCCGGGCTCGGGGAACTGGAGCCGGTGCGTTTGGCCGTCGGCGACACCCGCCCGATGACCGAGATCGTCGCCGCGCTGGCGGATGCCGCCTATGTGCGCACCGATCTGGTCGAGCGGCGCGGCGAGTTCGCGGTTCGCGGCGGGATTATCGACGTCTTCCCGCCCACCCAGGAGCACCCGGTGCGGGTGGAGTTTTGGGGAGACACGGTCGAGGAGATCCGCGAATTCCACGTCGCCGACCAGCGCAGCCTGGAGGCCGCCAAGGGTGGGCTATGGGCGCCGCCCTGCCGCGAGGTGCTGCTCACTCCCGCCGTGCGCGAGCGGGCCGCCGCGCTTGCCGAGCAACTGCCGGGGGTGCGCGACCTATTGGAGAAGGTCGCCGACGGCATCGCGGTGGAGGGTATGGAGTCTCTCGCCCCCGCCCTGGTGGATGGCATGGAGACCTTGCTCGATGTGCTCGGCGAGCGGGCCGCGGTCGCCATTGTCGACCCCGAGCGGGTACGGGCCCGGGCCCACGACCTGGTCGCCACCAGCGAGGAGTTCCTGCAGGCCAGTTGGAGCAATGCGGCCGCCGGCAATGTGGTCCCGGTCGACGTGCTCGGGGTGCTCGGGATGGCGTCCTATTGGACCCTGCCGCAGGCGCGCGACCACGCCCTGGCCAGTGGAGTGTCCTGGTGGCGGATGGGCGGCTTTGAGGTCGACGCGGAGCTCGCGGAATTCGGCGGCGAGGACGAGCCGACGGCGCGCATCGACGCGGAGGAGGGCGCGGCATACCGGGGGCAAACCGAGCAGGCGGCCACCGAGGTCGCCCGGCTGGTGGAGACCGGATGGCGCGTCCAGGTGGTCACCGACGGTCCGGGTTTCGCCGGCCGCGTCCAGGAGGTGCTCGGCGAGCGCGATATCCCGACCCGATCCGGCAGCGACCTGCAGGCCGGCGTGGTGGCCGTGGACACGGCCTGCCTGGGCACCGGATTCCGGATGCCCGCGGACAAGATCGCCGTCATCACCGAGAGCGATCTGACCGGCACCCAGGCGGTCGCCGGCTCCACCAAGGACATGCGCAGGATGCCGTCGCGGCGGCGCAACCAGGTCGACCCGCTGCAATTGCAGCCCGGCGATTTCGTGGTGCATGAGCAGCACGGGGTGGGCCGCTTCGTGGAGATGATGCAGCGCACGGTAGCCGGCGCCACCCGCGAATATCTGGTGCTAGAGTATGCCGCGTCCAAGCGCGGCCAGCCTGCCGACCGGCTCTTTGTGCCCACCGACCAGCTCGACCAGGTCTCCCGCTATGTCGGTGGCGAGGCCCCCACCGTCAACCGGCTGGGCGGCAGCGACTGGCAGCAGACCAAGCAGCGGGCCCGCAAATACGTCCGACAGATCGCCGCCGAACTCATCCGCCTCTACAGCGCCCGGATGGCCACCAAGGGCCATGCCTTCGGCCCGGACACCCCCTGGCAGCGCGAACTCGAGGACGCCTTCGCGTTCGCGGAGACCCCCGATCAGCTCTCCAGCATCGACGAGGTCAAGGCGGATATGGAGCGCGAGGTCCCGATGGACCGGCTGATCTGTGGCGATGTCGGCTACGGCAAGACCGAGATCGCCGTGCGCGCGGCCTTCAAGGCAATCCAGGACGGCAAGCAGGTCGTGGTGCTGGTGCCTACCACGCTGCTGGTCCAGCAACACCTCAACACCTTCACCGAGCGGTATGCCGGTTTCCCCGTCACCGTGGCCGCGCTCTCGCGGTTCCAGACCGAGCGCGAATCACGCCAGGTGCTTGCCGGCCTGGCCGACGGCAGCATCGACCTGGTCATCGGCACGCACCGGCTGCTGGGCTCGGAGGTCAAGTTCAAGGACCTGGGCCTGGTGGTGGTCGACGAGGAGCAGCGTTTCGGGGTGGAGCACAAGGAGCAGCTCAAGGCGATGCGCACCGCGGTCGACGTGCTCTCCATGTCCGCGACGCCAATCCCGCGCACCCTGGAGATGGCGGTCACCGGCATCCGGGAGATGTCGACCCTGGCCACCCCGACGGAGGAGCGCCATCCGGTGCTCACCTTCGTCGGCCCGTATGACGAGAAGCAGATCACCGCGGCGGTGCGCCGAGAGCTGCTGCGCGACGGCCAGGTCTTCTATATCCATAACAAGGTGTCCACGATCGAGCGCGCCGCCGCTCGGATCCGCGAGTTGGTGCCCGAGGCCCGGGTCGCCACGGCGCACGGCAAGATGGGCGAGGCCCGGTTGGAGCAGGTGGTCCTGGACTTCTGGGAACGGCGCTTCGATGTGCTGGTGTGCACCACGATCGTGGAGACCGGCTTGGATATCTCCAATGCCAACACGCTGATCCTGGAGCGCGCCGACATGCTCGGCCTGTCCCAGTTGCACCAGTTGCGCGGGCGGGTGGGCCGGGGCCGGGAGCGCGCCTATGCCTACTTCCTGTATCCGCCGGAGAAGCCGTTGACCGAGACCGCGATCGAACGCCTGCAGACCATCGCCGCCAACACCGACCTCGGGGCCGGGATGGCGGTGGCGATGAAGGACCTGGAGATCCGCGGCGCCGGCAACCTGCTCGGTGGCGAGCAGTCCGGGCACATCGAGGGCGTCGGCTTCGACCTCTATGTTCGGCTCGTCGGCGAGGCGGTCAGCGCCTTCCGCGGCGAGCAGGAGGAAGAGGTCGGGGAACTCTCGGTGGAGTTGCCCGTGGACGCGCACCTGCCGCATACCTACATACCGGGGGAGCGGCTGCGGCTCGAGGCCTACAAGAAGCTCGCGCAGGTGGTCTCGGAGGAGGAACTGGCACAGGTCCAAGAGGAACTGGTCGATCGCTATGGTCCGGTGCCGGAGCCGGTGAGCAACCTCATCGAGGTGGCGCGGCTGCGGGTGCTGGCGCGCCGCGCCGGGATCGGCGAGATCGGCGCCCAGGGCCAGTTCATCCGGTTCGCGCCGGTCCGGCTGCGTGAGAGCCAGCAACTGCGGCTGCAGCGGCTCTACCCGAAGTCGATGTACAAAGACGGAGCCAATACGATGCTCGTGCCGAAGCCGATGACGGCGCGTGTGGGCGGCAAGCCCCTACGCGACCTTGCGGTGCTGAACTGGGCAGCGGATGTGATCCGGGCGGTCGTCCTCGACGACATCTCCGCCTCGGGTGCCGTCGCCGCCCAGAGCACCCCGTCCCGGTCCCGGTGACCAGCGCCCAGAGGAGAATTGCGTCCATGAGCACCACGCCCCGCCGTCGCACCACGGCAGCCGTCCTCGCCGTCGGCGCGCTACTGAGCGTCACCGGCTGCAACGAGTCCGACACCGCCGCGATCGTCGACGGCCGGGTCATCTCGGAATCGGCGGCCCGGGAGGCGGCGCAGCAGATTGCGACGAACTTCCAGGGCGCCGAGGGATTCACCACGGCGGACGCGGTCGGTTCGCTGATCAATGCGCCCTTCATCCTCGCCGCGGCCGACAAGGCTGGTCACCCGTACTCCGAGCAGGCCGCGCGCGCCCAGATGACCAAGGTCAGTGATCCGCTGCCGGAAACCATCGAGCTGGTCCGGGCCAACTTCGCCTACGCCCAGCTTCAGCAGACCGCGCCCGATGCGGCGCAGGACATCATCGCCGGGCTGCGCAAGGCGCACATCACCGTCAACCCGCGGTATGGGCATTTCGACAAGGAGCAGTTGGCCATCGCGCCGACCACGCCCAACTGGATCGCCACGCCTGCGGTTGACGATGTGACTCCCACCGACGGGCCCACCGAACCGGCCCCGGCGGACTCTCCCACCGAGCCGGCCCCGGCGGACTCGTCCAGCTCCACCCCCGCCGGCTGAGCCCGGTCTGCGGCTCGTGAGCGATCCCGGCGCGCCCCAGGACGATGCCTTCCACCCCGCTGGCCTGACCCTCCTGCTCACCTCCCCGCGGGTGGCCCCGGGTCTGCTGAGCCGGGACGGCTGGCGGGCCTTGGAGTCGGCCGGCCAGGTGCTGG
>ERZ501016.315-NODE-315-length-15611-cov-4.724865_pt1 | contig 15611 bp, 11 predicted proteins | sample MGYA00248889_ERZ501016 | MGnify/ENA primary metagenome ERZ501016 (study PRJEB25958, sample SAMN03398594) | human skin metagenome | study: EMG produced TPA metagenomics assembly of the Human Skin Microbiome Metagenome (human skin metagenome) data set. | reverse complement strand
CACTCTTTCCCTACACGACGCTCTTCCGATCTCACATCTCCGAGCTGGCCGAGCGTCACGTGGAGCTGCCGGAGCAGGTCGTCACCGTGGGGACCGACATCTTCGTCAAGGTCATCGACATCGACCTCGAGCGTCGTCGCATCAGCCTCTCGCTGAAGCAGGCCAATGAGGACGGCGCCGGTCAGGTCGAGTTCGACCCGACCCTCTACGGCATGGCCGCGGAGTACGACGAAGAGGGCAACTACAAGTACCCCGAGGGCTTCGACTCCGAGACCAACGCCTGGCTCGAGGGTTACGAGAAGCAGCGTGAGGCGTGGGAGAAGCAGTACGCCGAGGCGTACGCCCGCTGGGAAGCCCACCGCGCCCAGGTCGAGACGGCCGCCAAGGCGGACGCCGAGGCCGGCGAGGCGGCGGGCGAGGTCCCGACCTCCTACTCCTCCACCACCGGCGAAGAGGCCGCCCCGGTCGCCGAGGGCACCCTCGCGTCGGACGAGGCGCTCGCCGCCCTGCGGGAGAAGCTCACCGGGAACTGATCCCGCGGCATACCGCATACGGCAAAGCCCCGGTCACCCTCGTGGTGACCGGGGCTTTGCCGTATGTCGTGAGCCTCAGTTGGAGGGGTGCACGCCCCAGGTTTCGGCGACGGTCGCCGGGTCGGTGACCTTGACCGTGTCGGGGATGGCGTCGACGACGCGCAGGAAGTCGCGGATGCAGTAGATCTCCGCGTCGCTGGTCCAGTGCGCGGACTCCGGGCCGGTGCAGTTCCACTGCATGGCCGTCCCGGGGGCGCTGGTGCCGGTGACGAAGCGATAGAACTGCACCGTCGACCAGGCGCCGCCGGGGACGCGCACCTTGGGGATGAGCTCGGCGGGGGTCATATACCGCTGGTTGGCGACTCCTGTCGCGCACGGCAGCGACGTGTCATTGCAGGTGCCCCCATTGACGGAGACGGTGCTCTGGAAGTTGGGCCACTTGGTGCCCTCGGCCTGGGTGGTCCAGGAGTCGCGATAGACGCGGCCAAAGGCGAAGCACTTCTTGACGACCTGGGACTGGATCTTTTCGGTGAACTGGTTGTTGGGGTAGGCGAACAGGCCCCAGGCGCGGGTATGACCGCGACGAGCCAGCGCGCCGACCGAGCCGCAGGCCTCGGCGTGCTGTTCGGTCGGGGTCAAGTTCTTCATATTGGCGTAGGTCATGCCCGCGCTGGTGAAGGTCCAGCCGAACTGGGTGCGCAACTGGGTGAGGTCGTTCCACGACGGGCTGACCACATAGTTGGAGAAGCAGGACTGGTGGTTGCCCTGGCGCTTGACCACGACATTCCCCACCCCGCTCACTCCCCGCTCCTTCATCAGGACGGCGACCCGTCCGAGGGTCACGGTGTTGGGCAGCGGGTCGCACTGCTTGTCGGCGGAGACCCACTGGGTGCGGCCGAAAAGCAGGGTGAGCATGCCGGGGTTCGCCGCCTGGGTAGCGGCCTGCGGTCCGCGCGCCGCTCCCGGGGCGGCAGCCGAGGCGGGGGTGGGGGCACCGGCTGCCGCGGTGGCGCCAAGTCCGGTCGCCACGGTGGCGAGGCCGGCGAGGGTGGCTAGGGTCACGGTACGGGACATCGTGATGGCTTCTCCGATTGCTCGATCTGGCCCGCGATGCCAGGCGGGGGCCCGAGACAGGCCGCACCGTCGCCGGCAGTTGAGGGCGCGAGGACCCAGTGAGTCTGCCACCGCCGGGCGCTGCCTCGCCAGTCCCCCAAGCTATTGTGCTCGTCATGCTGCGGGTGGGCGTGACCGGAGGGATCGGCTCCGGGAAATCGACCGTGGCGCGGGTATTCGCCGGCCTGGGCGCGCACGTCATCGATGCCGACAGGATCGCTCGTCAGGTGCTGGAACCGGGGACCCCAGGACTGACCGCGGTCGCGGAGCAATTCGGGGCGCAGCTCATAGGTGACTGCGGAGAGTTGGACCGGGCCGCGCTGGCGGCCATCGTCTTCGCCGACCCAGCCCGGCTGGCCGCCCTGGAGGCGATCACCCACCCGTTGATCTGGGCCGAGGCGGACCGGCAGTTCGCCGCTGTGCCCGCCGGCGAGGTGGCGGTGCACGATATGCCCCTGCTCGTGGAGAAGCGGATGGGCGCGGAATACCACCTCGTGGTGGCCGTGCTCGTGGGCGCGGAGACCCGGGTCCGTCGGCTGGTGGCGCACCGCGGCCTGGACGCCGCCGATGCCCGGCGCCGCATCGCGGCCCAGGCCAGCGATGCCGACCGGCGGGCCGCCGCCGATGTGCTGCTGGACAATTCCGGCTCACCGGCCGACCTGGAGGGCGCGGCCGCCGACCTCTGGCAAACGCGCATTGCCCCCTTCCGCGACAATCTCGTGGCCGCCCGGCCCGCCGCTGATGGCGACACCGCGCGCCGCTTGCAAGACGCCTTGGGGGCGGCGGGCGTCCATCGGGCCGGACAGCGCCAGCGCCTGGCCGCCCGGGTCGTGAGAGCTCTCGGCACAGGCGCCCACGTCGGCCCGCCGGCGGGCAGGGAATCGCGGCAGGAGCGGAGGGGGGAGTTGACCGGCGCCGCACCGATCGATGCCGTGTCCGTGGCCGAGCGGATGGTTGGGGCCGGCTTCCCGCCGCTGCCCGGTCTGGGGCAGGCGGCGGGATACCTGACGTTCGGTCACAGCGACCCGGCCTGGCCGGCCACCATCGCTCTGCGGCCCGTGGCCTAGCGGGCTCGGTCTCAGCGGCGGAGGGTCACCAAACCCGCCGAGCTGGACCGTTGCGTCTGTGGCTGACTGCTCATCCGTGGGCCGCCGCAGGGCCGGGTGGCGTCCATTACGACGTCGCCGTCGAGGTTGGGCACGGTCACCCACGCGGTCACGGTGCCGTTGACGCAGGGGACCGTATACGGCGAGCCTTCAAAGTCCCCTTCACTGCTCGCGGTGGCGCGGGCTTGAAGCGGGACGGGGTAGTAGTTCTCGAGCACCGTGGCGGCGGGCGCCGCCCCCATTCCGCCCCAGCTCACAACGTCCTGGGTGTTGGCCACATCGCCATCGGTATAGATGAGGCATCGATAGACCACGACCTGCACCCGCTCGGTGATTCGCTCGCCGCCGGCCTCAGCCACCAACTGCCATCGGCCGCCGGGCATTGCGGGGACATCGAAGAATTGATCCTCGGTGGCACCGTCGGCGTCGGTGGTCAGGGAACCCAAGTGGACCGGGTCGTGGTCTCCCTCGTTGCGCTCCAGCGACACCGTGTATGCCGTGCTCGGCCGCCAACCGCGCCCGGCGACGCGCACCCGGTCGGCGCCCCTAAGATAGTTGTAATTCTCAAAGGTCGCGCACGTGCCGAAGGCCTGCGGCCGGATGTGGTCATCCCAGGCCGGCTCGACCGTGATCTCGGCCTTGCGGAATTCGACACTGCAGCCTTTATAGGGTCCGGTGATGGGGGCGGAGAGATTCTTGCCCTTGATCACAATGCGCATACGGTTCGGTGACTGTCCCGCCTGATCTGTGGCGTGGTAGATCTGGGCCCATTCGGCCTCGCTGGGTGTCCAGGTGGTGCTGGATATCGGAGAGCTCTCATACAGCTTGGTGTCGAAGTTGCTCGTCCAGAACTGCACCGTGAACTCATTCAGCCGGTATTTGGCTCCGCCACCCCCCGGTTCCCACTCCAGTGTCGGCGGCTTGTCCTCCGTGAGGACGGACTCGATAGTCGGGTTGAATAGGAAGGGGCTGATCGCATTGTTCTCGAGGTGACATGCCGCAGTATCGCTGGTGCGCAGGGCCGCAGGATCGGCATTGGTGTCATCGAATCTCGCCGCGCCCACAGCATCAAGGAGCCCCGGCAAGGCCCGGGTGAAGAGGTTCTCCCGGTCCTTCTTCAGGGCGCCGACAACGGCCGATATGCCGGCCATCTCATCCAGTTTCGCGAGGGTCCGGGCGATGGATAGCTCATTCGCCTCGCCGAGACTCACTAGGCCCGCCGACGAATAAATGTTGATAAGCGTGTTGTCGTCGTCGTAAGTGGTGTCGCCCGCGCCCGGGATACCCAGCGCAGCCACGCCGAGGTGGCGCTGACCGGCGACGCTGAGGTAGCTGGCCAATCCCTCGCGCCAGGCGATGGCTCCGGCCTTGCCTTTGGGGAAGGTGTCGTCCATCGACTCCGTCCACGTATGATTCTCACCGTAGCCCGTGGCCTCGATGAGTTGGATTCCTTCCAAGTGGTGGCCGTACTCGTGCAGGATCACATCCCAGTCGTAGGCGTCGTCGGCGGCGATCAGCACCTCCGGGTGCCGATATGCCGTGCGGGTCGCGGGGTAGCGCACCGGCTGCATGGCTGGGGCAGTCCCAGTTACGCCCAAGGCCTTTTTCAGGGCGGTGCCCGTGACCATGGCGTCGGCAATGGCGAACGCCCCATTCACGGTTGCGGCAGACGCAGCGGGGCGGACCGTGACGGATTGGGCCTGACCTGTGGCCTTACGGGCGGCGCTGCGCATGGTGTATATCGAATGCTTCGTGGTGTCGGTTGTGACAAGAAATTGACCGCTGGTCGCCGATGCCTCCACATAGAGCATTCGCGCCTTCTTGTTGCTGCGTTTTGTGCTGGCGCGCAAAAGGAATCGGCCGTTCGCATCCGTGATGATCGAGGCCAGCAACGTTCCCCCGGTCGTGCCGTCCTGGTCACGTAGGTCGACGACGACGCTGCGGGCCGGATGCGCTTTGCCCTTGACGTCGCGGTAGACGACCTTTCCGGACACGGTGGTGTAGACACCGGCTGCGGCGTCGGCCGCGGCAAGGTGCAAGCCGCCCAGCGCCGGCGCGGACAACGCCAGCAGGCAGCCGGACATGAGTCTCTTCATTGTTGCCCCCCTCGGGTCCCCCGACCCGATTCATGAAGCCGCACCCCTCGCGCGGCCACAACGGACTATAACGTGCCGAGTCGGAATCCGCAGGAATATGGGAAAAGGGCCGCGGCCGGGGAGTTAGAGGTATGCCGCGCAGGCGGTGACCCGCTCGCGCCACCAGTGCACCCGGTCCGGTGGGGCGGCATACCAGGACAGCAAGTCCGGGTCGACGCGGGCCGGGCCTGGGCTCAGGGCGCCGTCACGGGAGAGGAGGGGCGTCGCGGACACATCGCCCGCCATGAGGTGCAGGGTGCCCAGGCCGCAGGCATGGTCCAGATTGGGCAGGGCGGCGGCCAACGCCACGCCGGCGGCGATCCCGACGGAGGTGTCCAGGGCGGACGAAACGACCGCCGGCAGCCCGCATTCGGCCACGATCCGCAGCGCGGCCCGCACCCCGCCGAGCGGGGCTACCTTCACCACGATCAGATCGGCGGCCTGTTCGCGCACCACCCGCAGGGGATCTTGCGCCTTGCGGATCGATTCGTCGGCGGCAACCGGTATGTTGATCCCGTTGCGCGCCAACGCAATCCGCAGCTCGCGCAGCTCCGGCACGGTGGCACATGGTTGTTCGGCATACTCCAGCCCGCATGCCGCGAGCCGGCTCAGCGCATCCGTCGCCTGCCGCACATCCCAGCCGCCGTTGGCGTCCACCCGGATCCGGCCACCTGGTCCCAGCGCGTCGCGGACCGCGGCGACGCGGGCCAGGTCGTCGGCGAGCGACTGCCCGGGTTCGGCGACCTTGACCTTGGCCGTGGTGCACCCCGCGAAGCGCGCCAACACCTGGGCCACCCGGTCGGCGGTCACGGCCGGGACGGTGGCATTGACCGGGACCATGGCACGCACCGGGGCGGGCCAGCCGACATACGCGCTCTCGATCGCTGCCGCCAACCACCGGGCGGCCTCCGCGGGCGGATATTCCAGGAACGCCCCGAACTCGCCCCAGCCGGCCGGGCCCTCGATCAGCGCCACCTCGCGCACGTCGATGCCACGGAAGCGCACCCGCATGGGGATGCGCACCACAGACAGCCGGTCGAGCAGTTCGGCGAGCGGCGGGGCTGCGTCATGGGCCTGCGCGGGGAAGTCAGCCACGCCAGGCCGCCTCCAGGTCGGCGTGCTGGCATACCCAGGAGTGCATGGCGATCCCGGCGGCGATCGAGGCATTGATCGAGCGGGTGGACCCGAACTGGGCGATCGCGAAGGTCGCGGCGCAGGCTTCCCGAGCCGCGGCGCTCAGCCCCGGACCCTCCTGACCGAAGAGGAAACACACCGCCGACGGCAGTGCGGCATCCTCCAGGTGCAGCGATCCGGGCAGATTGTCCACCCCCCATAACGGCACCTCGCGCTCGGCAAGATAGGCGGCCAGCGCGCTCGCGTCCTCGTGATAGCGCAGGTGCTGGTAGCGATCGGTGACCATCGCCCCGCGCCGGTTCCAGCGCCGGTTGCCGACGATGTGCACCTCGGCGGCCAGGAAGGCGTTGGCGGTGCGCACGATGGTCCCGATGTTGAAATCGTGCTGCCAGTTCTCGATCGCCACATGGAAGCCATGGCGCCGGGTGTCCAGATCCGCGACGATCGCGTCCATCCGCCAGTAGCGGTAGCGATCGACGACATTGCGCCGATCCCCGTCGCGCAGCAGTTCCTCGTCATAGACCTCGCTGCCCGGCCCGCTCGGCCAGTCGCCGGCCCACGGGCCGAGCCCGACTTCCTGGGGACCGTGCGGCATCGGGTCGTATGGCGCTCGTACCTCGTGTGCGGGCAGGGGTTCCACACCGCTCACGACGGCGCACCACACGGCCGGCAAAGGATCAGGGCGCCGGCCGCAACGAGGAAGGCCCGAGGGATCACCCAGCGAGCTTAGGCGAGCCCGGGGCCGGCCCGGCGGCCCCGGTCAGGCACGGTCGGCTGCGGGCGGGCAGCACGGGGAGGACGCCTCGAGGACGGGCAGGGAGCTCGTTGCCGGCTGGGCGTTGGCCGGATTCTCGTCCTTGACGACATAGATCTCCCAGGGGGCTCCCGCCGGGTCATTGACCCACACCTTGTCCTGCAGCGCATAGCAGCAGGTCGTGTCGTTCTCGTCGAAGGTGGCCAGCCCCCCATCGGCCAGCCGGGTCCGTGCCGCCTCCACGAGTTCCCCGTTCTCGACCTCGACGCCGAGGTGGTTCAGCGCCCCGTGCGGACCATTGCCCCGGGTTGCCTCGTCGGTCTCGATCAGCACCAGCTTGAGCGGCGGCTCGCTGATCGCGAAGTTCGCGTAACCAGGCCGGCGCTTGTGCGGCTCGACGCCGAAGAGGGTCGAGTAGAAGGTGACGGACGCCTCGAGGTCGTGGACGTTCAAAGCGAGCTGCACACGGCTCATGGTGGTTCCTCTCTCGTGGATATCGACGAACGTCGATATGGAAACCTTGGCGGAACACATCGATAGATGTCAATATGGCTCCGTGGTGAGTGTGCCCGATGTCGCCCTTCTCGATGTCGCTTTCCCCGCGCCCTTGGCGCAAGTCGTCCAGCGATGCTGCGCCGGCGACAGTGGGGGCCTGATTTCTCGGGAGGATGCCGAGGTCATTGCCCGGCTGCTCAAGGCAGTTGCCGATCCAGTGCGCTTGCAGATCCTGGGTATCGTGCGCTCCTCACCTCGCCAGGAGGTCTGCGCATGTGATCTCCCCGCCGCCTTGGGACTGGCGCAGCCGACGGTGAGCCACCACCTCAAGACACTCGTGGATGCCGGCGTATTGACCCGAGAACGACGGGGGCAGTGGGCCTGGTTCACCCTCGTGCCGGAGCACCTCGCGCTCGCCCGTCGGGTGTTGCAGGCCTGACGGGCCCGCCGCGACCAGACTGCGGGCGGGGGTTGTCAGTGGCACGTCATACGGTTATCGCATGCGTCCGACAACCTCCCTCACTCGGCGGGTCGCCCCCTTCCAGGTGGTCTCCGAGTTCCAGCCGAGCGGCGACCAGCCGACCGCGATTGCCGACCTGACGCGCCGGGTCAAGGCGGGGGAGCAGGACGTCGTGCTCCTCGGCGCCACCGGGACCGGCAAGTCGGCGACCACCGCGTGGCTCATCGAACAGGTCCAGAGGCCGACCCTGGTGATGGCACCCAACAAGACCCTTGCCGCGCAGCTCGCCAACGAGTTCCGCGAGCTGCTGCCCAATAACGCGGTGGAGTACTTCGTCTCTTATTACGACTACTACCAGCCCGAGGCCTACGTGCCCCAGACCGATACCTATATCGAGAAGGACTCCTCGATCAATGAGGAGGTCGAGCGGCTGCGCCACAGCGCCACCAACTCCCTGCTCACCCGCCGCGACGTCGTGGTCGTCGCCTCCGTCTCGTGCATCTACGGTCTCGGCACCCCGCAGGAGTATGTCGATCGCATGGTCACGCTGCGCGTGGGCGAGCGGATCGAGCGCGAGGAGCTGCTGCACAAATTCGTCACCATGCAGTACACGCGCAACGACCTGGCCTTCACCCGTGGCACCTTCCGGGTGCGCGGTGACACCGTGGAGATCATCCCGGTGTATGAGGAGCACGCGATCCGCATCGAGTTCTTCGGTGACGAGATCGAGCGGCTCTACACGTTGCAGCCCCTTACCGGGGAGGTAATCCGCGAGGAGCAGGAGATGTACGTCTTTCCGGCCACCCACTATGTCGCGGGCCCGGAGCGGTTGGAGCGGGCGATCCGGGGCATCGAGTTGGAGCTGGCTGACCAGCTCGCGCTCTTCGAGAAGCAGGGCAAGATGCTGGAGGCGCAGCGGTTACGCATGCGCACCACCTACGACATCGAGATGATGCGTCAGGTCGGGTCGTGTAGCGGCATCGAGAACTACTCGATGCACATGGACGGGCGCACCCGGGGGAGTGCCCCCAACTGCCTGCTCGACTACTTCCCGGAGGACTTCCTGCTGGTTCTCGACGAGTCGCACCAGACGGTCCCGCAGATCGGGGCGATGTATGAGGGCGATATGTCCCGCAAGCGCACCTTGGTCGATCATGGCTTCCGGCTGCCCAGCGCCATGGACAACCGGCCGCTGATGTGGGAGGAGTTCCTCGAGCGCATCGATCAGACCGTCTATCTCTCGGCGACCCCTGGGGCGTACGAGTTGGCTAAGGCCGACGGCTACGTCGAGCAGGTCATCCGCCCCACCGGGCTGGTGGATCCCGAGGTCATCCTCAAGCCGACGCGCGGCCAGATCGACGACCTGCTCGATCAGATCAACCAGCGCGCTGCTCGTGACGAGCGGGTGCTGGTCACCACGCTGACCAAGAAGATGGCCGAGGACCTCACCGACTATCTGCTGGAAAAGGGGGTCCGGGTGCGCTATCTGCACTCCGAGGTGGACACCCTGCGGCGCGTGGAGTTGCTGCGCGAGCTGCGGTTGGGCGAGTTCGATGTGCTGGTCGGCATCAACCTGCTGCGTGAGGGCCTCGACCTGCCCGAGGTCTCGCTGGTGAGCATCCTGGATGCGGACAAGGAGGGTTTCCTGCGTTCGGCGCGTTCGCTCATCCAGACCATTGGTCGTGCGGCACGAAATGTCTCCGGCGAAGTGCACATGTATGCCGATTCGGTCACCCCCTCGATGCAGGAGGCGATCGAGGAGACGAGCCGGCGCCGGGAGAAGCAGCTCGCCTACAACAAGGAGCACGGGATCGACCCCACCCCGCTGCGCAAAAGGATCGCTGATATCACCGACCTGATCAGCCGCGAAGATGCAGACACCGAGACGCTGCTCGGTTCCGGGCGTACCCAGTCGCGGGGCGTGCGAGGCTCCGGACGCGGGGGGCGCGGCGCGATGCTCGCCGACACCGGCGAGGTGGCGACCATCAAGGGCCTGCCGGCCAGTGATCTAGCCAACCTCATCCAGGAGCTCACCGAGCAGATGCACCAGGCGGCGGCGGAGCTCAAGTTCGAGGTCGCCGCGCGCTTGCGAGATGAATTGAAAGATTTGAAGAAGGAACTACGCCAGATGCACGAGGCGACCAAATAGCCCAGGGAGAGGATCCGCCATGACCCCGGACGAGGTCCGCACCTATGCGCTCGGCAAGCCCGGCGCGTATGCCGATGAGCCCTGGGCGGGTGACCTGGTCGCCAAGGTGGCCGACAAGGTCTTCGTCTTCGGGCTCGGCGGCCCCACCGTCGGCGTCAAATGCGGCACCCGGGCCGAGGCCGACGAGTGGCTCCAGCAGTACCCCGACGACGCCGTCGTAATGCCGTATGTCGGCCGGAACGGTTGGAACAGTCTCACCATCGGCGGCGCCATCCCCGACGAGGAGATCCGCGACGCCGTCGACACCTCATACGACCTCGTCGTCAGCAAGCTCCCCAAGTCCAAGCGGCCTTAGATTTCGGGCGAAGGATGGGCCCACTTCGCAGAATCTCTGTCGCCCTGCGGCGGTGTTGACGTGCGAAGGGTGGGCCCACGTCGCAGAATCACTGTCGCCCTGCGACAATGATTCTGCGAAGGGGAGTATCCCGACACGCCAGCCTCGTCATCACGGCCATACCGGCCCGGGGCGGCGGTCCACGTACAGGTGGGCGGGAGAGACCTTCGGACCGAACTCTCTTCTGTCCCGAAGGTGACGACTCATGAACTTCGCGCTCCCCGCAGCCGATGCGGCGCAACTCAATATCCCCGCGTGGGGGTGGTGGCTGACGATCGGGATCGCCGCCGCGATCCTGCTGTTTGACGTCGTCTGGATCGCGCGCAGCCCGCACCGGCCGTCGACCAAGGAACTCGTCATTGCGCTGAGCGTCTACGTCGGCGCGGCAGTCGCGTTCGGGCTGGTGCTCTTGGCCACCAAGGGTGGGAAGCTGTCCGGGGAGTTCTTCGCCGGCTGGCTGACCGAGTACTCCCTGAGCGTGGACAACCTCTTCATCTTCATCCTGATCATGGCGAACTTCGCCGTCCCCGAGCGACTTCAGCAGTTCGCGCTGATGGTGGGCATCATCATCGCCATCGTCCTGCGCGGCCTATTCATCTGGGCCGGCGCGGCAGCGATCAACCGCTTCGCCTGGGTCTTCTACATCTTCGGTGCCTTCCTCATCTACACCGCCATCAAGCTCGCCAGTGGCGGCGAATCCGATGACGATGAATACGAGGAGAACCGGTTCATGCGGTTCGTGCGGAGCAAGGTCCCCTCCACCCGTGAGTTCCAGGGCACGAGGCTCATCGCCCGGGTGTCCGGCAAGCGGGTCGCGACCCCCATGCTCTTCGTCATCCTCGCCCTGGGAACCACCGACCTGCTCTTCGCGCTCGACTCCATCCCCGCGATCTATGGCCTGACCAAGGAGCCGTATATCGTCCTGGTCGCCAACCTGTTCGCGCTCATGGGTCTGCGCCAGCTCTACTTCCTGCTCGGCGGCCTACTGCAGAAGTTGGTCTACCTCAGCATCGGTCTGGCCGTGCTGCTGGCCTTCATCGGTGTGAAGCTGCTGCTACACGCTCTGCACGAGAACTCGGTGCCCTTCATCAACGGCGGCGAGCCGGTTCACGTCCCGGAGATCCCGATCTCGGTATCGCTCGGCGCCATCGTGGTGATCCTCGGCGTGACGACCGTGGCCAGCCTGTGGAAGTCGCGCCGCGATGCGGAGCTCGGCATCCAGGACGACACCACCCGCCTCGGCCACTAGGGCGCAGTCGGTCCGTCCTGGGGGGCGGCGTGCTCGGGCTCAGCGGCGGAGCGGCCGAAACCGAGAACGAGCACGCTGGCCCCGACCACCAGGGCCATCCCGGCCAGCTGTTCCACATTGAGGCGTTGACCGAGGATGAGCAACCCGGCCAGCGCCGCACAGGCGGGCTCCAGGCTGAGCATGGTGCCGAAGACCTGGGCCGTCATCCGGCGCAGCGCCAGCAACTCCAGCGAGTAGGGCAGCAGCGAGGAGAGTAGGGCGATCCCCATGCCCTTGGCCACCAGGGCAGGCGTCCAGTCACCGATGCTGCCGATGCCGGCCGGGAGGGTGGCCATCGAGGCGACCACCATGGCGATGGCCAACCCGTCGAGTTGCGGGAAGCTGCGTCCGGTGCGCCCCGAGAGCACGATGTATGCCGCCCAGCACGCCCCCGCGGTGAGCGCCAACAGGATGCCCGTCCACTCCAGATCGCCCAGGGCCGTATGCCGTGCCTGCGAGATCAGGACCACGCCCAGCCCCGCGGCCGCGACCGCGAGCAGGTCCACCGTGCGGCGCGACAAGCTGGCGGCCAGCAGCAGCGGCCCGAGAAACTCGATGGTCACGGCCACCCCGATCGGCAGGTGGGCAAGCGAGCCGTAGAAGGTGAAGTTCATCAGCCCCAACGCCAGGCCGAAGGCGATCACGGTGCGCCAGGCCGTGGCGTCGTGGCCGCGCAGGCGGGGGCGCACCACGGCATACAGGACGAGGGCGGCGAAGAGCAGCCGCATCACTACGGCGCCACCGGCGCCGAGCACCGGTACCAGGGTCTGGGCGATGGCCCCGCCGAACTGCACCGAGACAATCCCGCCCAGCACGAGTACCGGGGCGGGAAGCCGGTCGATGCCACGGGTCACCGCGGCAGCCTAGGTCCTCAGGGCGGCGGGGGAGTCACCAGCCCCGTTCGCGCCATTCGGCCAAGTGCGGGCGCTCGGTGCCCAGGTCGGTGTCGTCGCCGTGACCGGGGTAGACGTGGGTCCGGTCGTCATAGACGTCGAAGATGCGCTGGGTGACATCGGCATACAGCGAATCGAAGTCCTGGCCGGGCTGCTTGGTGTTGCCGAGGCCACCGGGGAAGAGGGTGTCCCCGGTGAACAGGTGGACCCGGCCCTCGTCCGTCGGATCGGTGTAGGCCAGCGCGACGCTACCGGGGGTATGCCCGCGCAGGTAGCTCACCGCGAGCGTGATCGGGCCGACCTCGACCCGGTCGCCTTGCGTCAGCCGGACATCCGTGGCCGCCGGGATGTCGTCGGCGTCGTCCGCGCCGGCATACGTCCGGGCCCCGGTGCGCTCGACGAGTTCGGCGAGGGCGCGCACATGGTCCCAGTGCGAATGGGTGGTGACGATCGCGTCGAGCCGGCCGGAGCCGGCGTCGATGAGTTCCATGCACCGATCCACGTCGTCGGCCGCGTCGATGAGCACCTGGGTGCCATCGGGCGCGCTCAGCAGGTAGACATTGTTGTCCATCTGCGAGACCGACATCTTGCGGATGGTCAGCTCCCCGAGTTCCCGGGTCTGCCAGGGCCCACCCGGGGTCACCTTGCCGTCGTATGCCGCGGACATCGCTTCTCCTCTCAGCCGGCCTTGCGGGCACGCCGGGCGGCGGCGGCAGCCGCCTTGGACACGGTGGCCTTGGTGGTCGTCGCCGCCTTGGGGGCCGTGGTCTTGGTAGTCGTTGTGGTGGCCGCTGCGGTCTTGGTGGTGGTCTTGCGCGCCGTCCCGCGGCTGCCGGCCCGACTGGTGGACGGCCGGGGTGCGGCGGTTCCGGCCCGCTCCAACAGTGGCGCGAGGAAGCGTCCGGTATGACTGTCCGGGTTCGCAGCGACCTGCTCCGGCGTTCCCTCGGCGACCACCCGGCCACCGCCAGACCCACCTTCGGGGCCCATGTCGATGATCCAGTCGGCGTTCTTGATCACATCGAGGTTGTGCTCGATGACGATCACCGTATTGCCCTTGTCCACCAGACCTTGCAGCACGATCAGCAGCTTGCGGATGTCCTCGAAGTGCAGACCGGTGGTGGGCTCGTCCAGCACATAGATGGTCCGGCCGGTGGACCGCTTCTGCAGCTCCGAGGCCAGCTTCACCCGCTGCGCCTCGCCACCGGAGAGCGTGGTCGCCGGTTGGCCGAGACGTACATACCCCAAGCCCACCGCATTGAGTGTGGTCATATGCCGGGCGATCGCCGGGATCGCCGCGAAGAAGTCCTGGGCCTCCTCGATCGGCATATTCAAGACGTCCGCGATGGTCTTGTCCTTGAAGTGCACCTCGAGCGTCTCCCGGTTGTACCGGGCCCCGTGGCAGACCTCGCACGGGACATAGACGTCCGGCAAGAAGTTCATCTCGATCTTGATGGTGCCGTCGCCGGAACAGGCCTCGCAGCGCCCGCCCTTGACGTTGAACGAGAACCGGCCCTGCTGGTAGCCGCGGATCTTGGCCTCGGTGGTCGTCGCGAACAGCTTGCGTACGTGATCGAAGACGCCGGTGTAGGTCGCCGGATTGCTGCGCGGGGTACGACCGATCGGGCTCTGATCGACGTGCACCACCTTGTCCAAGTGCTCCAGCCCAGTGACCGACTTGTGCCGGCCGGGCACGTGCCGGGCGCCATTCAGCTTGTTGGCCAGCACGCTGTAGAGGATGTCGTTGACCAGCGTGGACTTCCCCGAGCCGGAGACCCCGGTGACCGCGATGAAGGTGCCCAGTGGGAAGGACACCGAGACGTCGTGGAGGTTGTGCTCCTTAGCGCCCACGACCCTGACCATCCGGTCGCGATCGACCGGGCGACGCTGCTCGGGCATTGGGATCTGCTCCCGGCCGGAGAGATATTTGCCGGTGAGCGAATGCTTGTGGGACAGCAACTCCTTGACCGGCCCGGAATGCACGACATGGCCGCCGTGCTCGCCGGCGCCCGGGCCGATGTCGACGACCCAGTCGGCGGTGGCGATGGTGTCCTCGTCGTGCTCGACCACGATCAGGGTGTTGCCCAGATCCCGCAGCCGCACCAGCGTCTCGATCAGGCGGTGGTTGTCGCGCTGGTGCAGCCCAATCGACGGCTCATCAAGGACATAGAGCACCCCGACCAGACCGGAGCCGATCTGGGTCGCCAGGCGGATGCGCTGGGCCTCGCCACCGGAAAGCGTCCCCGCCGCCCGATCCAGGCTCAGATAGTCCAGTCCGACGTCGAGGAGGAAGCCGAGCCGGGCGTTGATCTCCTTGATCACGCGCTCGGCGATCGCTCGTTCCCGCTCGGTGAAGTCCACCGTCTCCAGGAAGCCGGCGGCCTCTCGGATCGAGAGCGCGGCCACCGCGGCGATGCTGTGGCCGCCGATGGTGACCGCCAGGGTCTCTGGCTTGAGCCGGGTGCCGCGACATGCGGGGCACGGGACCTCGCGCATATAGCCCTCATACCGCTCCCGGCTCCATTCGGACTCGGTCTCCGCATGCCGGCGCTTGATGAAGGGCACCGCGCCCTCGAAGCCCGTGCTGTAGGAACGCTCCCGGCCGTAGCGGTTGCGGTAGCGCACGTGCACCTTGTGGTCGCGGCCGTACAGCACCGCCTGCTTGGCCCGCTCGGGCAGTGCCCGCCAGGGGGTGTCCATGCTGAACCCGAGGTCTTCGGCCAGGGCTTTGAGCACCCGTTGGAAGTAGTCCGCGGAGCCGCTGCCCTGGCCCCAGGGGGCGATAGCTCCGCCGGCGAGGGAGAGGTCGTCGTCGGGGACGATCAGCTCGGGGTCCACCTCGAGCTCCACGCCGATGCCGGTGCATTTGGGGCAGGCACCGAAGGGGCTGTTGAACGAGAACGAGCGCGGCTCGATCTCATCGATCGACAGCGGATGGTCGTTGGGGCAGGCCATCTTTTCGCTGAACCGGCGTTCGCGTTCCTGATCATCCTCGGGCAGGTCGACGAAGTCGATGAGGACCACGCCGCCGGCCAGGGAGAGGGCGGTCTCCACCGAGTCGGTGAGGCGCTGCTTGGCCGCCCGGCTACCCTCACCGGTGCGCGCGACGAGCCGGTCGATGACCACCTCAATGGTGTGCTTGACCTGCTTCTCCAGC
>ERZ501016.311-NODE-311-length-15768-cov-17.505250_pt1 | contig 15768 bp, 13 predicted proteins | sample MGYA00248889_ERZ501016 | MGnify/ENA primary metagenome ERZ501016 (study PRJEB25958, sample SAMN03398594) | human skin metagenome | study: EMG produced TPA metagenomics assembly of the Human Skin Microbiome Metagenome (human skin metagenome) data set. | reverse complement strand
GCGCAGCCCGCGCCGCAGCAGCGCCCGACGTCGGTCGACGACGAGGCCACGGCGCAGCAGGCGCAGACGGCGTCGAACGAGCCGAGCCAACCGGTGCAGCCGCCGGTGGTCGTCCGCGCCCCGCGCCCAGACGTCCCCGTCCCCCCGCGTCAGGTCGAGACGGGGCGCGAGGACGACCTCGACGTCCCCGACTTCCTCAAGTGATCGACCCGCACGAGGTCGCATGATCCGCTGGCGCGAGGACGACGCCGCTCTGACGATGGTCTTCACCGATCGTCGGGGCGGCGTCTCGCGTGCGCCGTGGGACTCGTTCAACCTCGGGGGGCACGTGGAGGACGACCCTGCGGCGGTGGCCGAGAACCGCGCGCGGCTGGCCGAGGCGGTCGGCGTCGCCGGCGATCGGCTCGTCGGGCTGGACCAGGTGCACGGTGCGGAGGTCGCGCACGTGCGCGAGAAGCCCGCGGTCGCGCCGACCGCCGACGCGCTCGTCACCGAGGTGCCGGATCTGGCGCTCATGGTTCTCGTCGCGGACTGCACGCCCGTCCTCCTGGCCGACGCCGAGGCGGGAGTCGTCGGCGCGGCCCACGCCGGGCGGCCGGGGATGGTGGCCGGCGTCGTCCCCGCCTCGGTCGAGGCCATGCGCGAGCTCGGGGCGCGGCGCATCCACGCGGTCGTCGGGCCGTCCGTGTGCGGGCGCTGCTACGAGGTCCCGGCGCAGATGCGAGACGTCGCCGCAGAGCGCAGCCCGGCCTCGCGCGCCGTGACGTGGGCGGGCACCCCGGCGATCGACGTCGCCGCGGGCGTCGTCGAGCAGCTCGCCGATCTCGATGTCCCCGTCCGCTGGGTGCCGGGATGCACCCGGGAGGACGACGACCTCTTCTCCTACCGCCGCGACGGGCGGACCGGTCGGACCGCGGGCGTGATCGTGCGGCGCTCGGCATGACCGGGCGCCGCGAGGAGCTGCGTGCCGGGCTGGACGCCGTCCGGGGCCGGATCGACGCCGCGTGCGCCGCAGCCGGCCGGGACCCGGCGGAGGTCACCCTTGTCGTCGTGACGAAGTTCTTCCCCCGCACCGACGTCGACGTGCTCCACGAGCTCGGGGTGCGGGACGTGGGGGAGAACCGCGACCAGGAGGCGGCCGAGAAGCTCGACCCGCGGGACCGGCCGGCCGATCTCACCGTCCACTTCATCGGCCAGCTCCAGTCGAACAAGGCCGGGTCCGTCGCCTCGTACGCGGACGTCGTCCACTCGATCGACCGTCCCAAGCTCGTCCCGGCGCTCGAGCGCGGCGCGCACCGAGCCGGCCGTCGGCTGGCCGGCCTCGTGCAGGTGAACCTCGACGAGGACGCCGCGGCCGGGCGCGGCGGCGCGGCACCGACCGACGTCCCCGCGCTGTGCGAGACGGTCGTCGGATCCTCGCTCGAGCTGCGCGGTCTCATGGCCGTCGCCCCCCTGGGGGTCGATCCCCGTCCGGCCTTCGAGCGCCTCCACGCCCTGGCCGAGCGGGTCCGCCGGGACCACCCCGGAGCGTCGTGGATCTCCGCGGGCATGAGCGGCGACCTCGAGGCCGCGATCGACGCCGGTGCGACACACCTGCGTGTCGGCAGCGCAATCCTCGGTTCCCGTCCGCCTCACGCGTAACGTCGCTCGCGCACGGGTGGCGGTGCGGCCGAGACGGAGACCGCACCGAGACGACATGGCCCAAGGAGTCAGGACGATGGCCGGAGCACTGCGCAACACGATGGTCTGGCTCGGCTTCGCCGAGGACGAGCGCGACCGCGAGGACTACTACGACGACGAGTACGACACCCACGCCGAGGCGGACGACCGCGGCCACGGGGCGTACCGCCACGAGGACGACGACCACGGCCACACCGCCGAGGTGACCCAGCTGCGGCGCACGCCGGTGAGCGCGGTCGTGCGCGACGTCGAGGTCGGCGGGCTCAACCGCATCACGACGATCCACCCGCGCACGTACAACGAGGCGAAGACGATCGGCGAGTCGTTCCGCGACAACACCCCGGTCATCATGAACCTCACGGACATGGACGACGCCGACGCCAAGCGTCTCGTCGACTTCGCCGCCGGGCTCGTCTTCGGTCTCCACGGGTCGATCGAGCGGGTGACGAGCAAGGTGTTCCTGCTCTCGCCGGCCCACATCGAGGTCGCCGCCGAGGAGCCGGGCGCCGTCCGGGCCGACCGCACGATCTTCAACCAGAGCTGACCGCGGATCACGGTCCCGGGGTCCGTCGTGGCTGAGGTGTGGGCGGTCGTCCGTCTCGTCCTGTACCTCTACCTCGTGCTGCTCCTGATCCGGCTCGTGCTCGAGTGGATCCAGGTGTTCGCGCGCGACTGGCGCCCTCGCGGCGTCGTCCTCGTCCTGGCCGAGGGCGTCTACACGGCGACCGATCCGCCGCTACGCGCCCTGCGCAAGGTCATCCCGCCCCTGCGGATCGGTTCCGTCCAGCTCGACCTGAGCTTCTTGCTCCTGACGTTCGTGCTGTGGTTCCTCGTCGGTCTGTGACCCTTCTCGCGGCCCGACCGTCCCCCGGCTGCCCGGATGACCTAATGTTTGTACGAACCACACCTGCATCACCAATCTCGGGACCCCACCTCGACGGGCCGTCCCACCTGAGCCTCGAGGAGACGACATGGCGCTGACGCCCGAGGATGTCCTCAACAAGACCTTCACCCAGACCCAGTTCCGTCGCGGGTACGACGAGCGCGAGGTCGACGACTTCCTCGACGAGATCGTCGCCGAGATGCGTCGGATGATGAAGGAGAGCGACGAGCTCCGATCGGGCGCCGGACGGGGTGGGGCCGCCAGTGCCGTTCCCGCCGCAGCCGCCGTCGCCGACACCCGCGAGCTCGACGCCCTCCGCCAGTCGCACACCGACCTGCAGGCCAAGTTCGACGACCTCCGCGGTGTGCTCGACAAGGAGCGCGCCGGCCGGGCCGAGGCCGAGAAGCGACTCGCCGACGGTCAGCGGACCATCGATGACGCGGTCCGCCGCGCGGACGCCGCCGAGAGCCGCGCTGAGGCGGCCGAGGCCCGGGTGAAGGAGCTCGAGGCGCGGCTCCGTTCGACCGAGGAGGGGCAGCAGGCCCGCTCGCAGGCCCAGGGCGCCGTCGCCGGGGCCGATCGCGACGCCCAGGCCCGGATCGCCGAGATCAACCGCCGTGCGGAGGAGGCCGAGCGTGCGGCCCAGGAGCGCATGCGCGTCGTCCAGGCCCGTGCGCAGGAGGCCGAGCAGGAGTCGCAGGCGCGGATCGCCAAGGCGAAGCAGGACGCGGAGGCCGCCGAGGTCGAGGCCCGCCGCGCTCGGGAGTCGCAGCCCGAGCAGCCCGCCGCCCTCGCCGCGCCCGCAGCCGCACCGGCCCCCAGCGGAGAGGCGAACAGCCTCATCGCCCTTGCGCAGCGCCTGCACGACGAGCACGTCGCCGAGGGCCAGGCCCGGCACGACCAGCTCATCGCCGAGGCGAAGACCCAGAGCTCCCAGATGCTCTCCGAGGCGACCTCGAAGCGCGACCAGCTCATCGCCGAGGGCACGACCAACCGCGACCAGCTCGTCGCCGAGGGCACGACCAAGCGCGACCAGCTCGTCACCGAGGGCACGACCAAGCGGGACCAGCTCGTGTCGGAGGCTCAGCGCACCTCGCAGACGCTCGTGAAGGACGCCGAGACGCAGAAGCAGCGCATCGTCGGGGAGATGACCCGCGAGCGGGACGGTCTGCAGTCGAAGATCGACGAGCTGCGCAGCTTCGAGCAGGACTACCGCGGCCGTCTCAAGGAGTTCATCACGGGTCAGCTGCGGGTTCTCGACGCCGCACCCGAGGACAGCCGCCAGAACGGCTGACGTCGTCGCGGCCCGGCGCCGCCGTCCTGAGAGGGGCCGATCCGACCACGGATCGGCCCCTCTCGTCATGCTGGCCGCGCCGATGCCGGACTCGCCGGACGTCAGGCGCCCCGACCTCCGCCTCGTGCCCTATCCTCGGGCCCCAACGCCCGCGGTAGGCGGGATCAGAGGAGAGGCGGCACCGATGGCCATCAGGCGGACGTCCGTGTCGTCACTCGTGGGGGCCGCGGCCTCGCTCGTCCGATCGCGTCGGACAGCGGAGCCGACGGACGCGAACCAGGAGGAGACTGCGGTGGCGAAGGCGTCGAGCGAGAAGAAGTCGGCGACGAAGAAGACGACCGCGAAGAAGTCGGCCGCCGAGAAGCCGGCGGCGAAGAAGCCGACCACCGCGAAGAAGTCGGCCGCGAAGAAGTCGGCCGCCAAGAAGCCGACCACCGCGAAGAAGTCGGCCGCCAAGAAGCCGACCGCCAAGAAGCCGACCACCGCGAAGAAGTCGGCCGCCAAGAAGCCGGGCACTGCGAAGAAGTCGACCACCAAGAAGTCGACCACCAAGAAGTCGACCACCGCCAAGAAGACGGCGAGGGCGTCGGTGGCGAAGCCGTCGAAGACGACGGCCACGTCTCTCCTGGTGCGCGAGGGGGAGGACCCGTGGACCAGGACCGAGCTCGCCGAGGTCAAGACCCAGCTCGTGGCCGAGCTCGACCGGCTCGAGACGGAGATCCGTGACCACGACCGCGACATCCTCGTCCTCATGAGCGACACCGGGGACGGCGCGGGAGACGACCAGGCCGACGCCGGCGCGAAGACCTTCGAGCGCGAGCAGGAGATCTCGCTCGCCAACAACGCGCGGGCCCTCCACGACCAGGCGACCCGGGCGCTGGAGAGCATCGAGGCCGGGACGTACGGTCGGTGCGAGGCGTGCGGCGGTGCCGTGGGCAAGATGCGGCTGCAGGCCAACCCGCGTGCGACCCTGTGCGTGCCATGCAAGACGAAGCAGGAACGCCACTGACCACCGACCGCCCGGCGAGCTCTGCCGCGACCCCCGGCACCGACCGCAGCGCGTCTCGTCCTTCCAGCGCCCGGTCCCCCCTCGGCGCCGCCCTCGCCTGCGCGCTGCTCGTCCTCGTTCTCGACCAGGGGTCGAAGGCGTGGGCGCTCACCGCGCTCGACGAGCGGGCGCGCCCGCTCCTGGGGGATCTCGTCATGCTCCGGCTCATCCGCAACCCCGGGGCGGCCTTCAGCCTCGGGGCCGGATCGACGCTTCTCATGACCCTGATCGCGGCCGCGATCACCGTCGCGCTCGTCGTCGTCCTGCGCAGGACGACGAACCGCTCCCTGGCGGTCGGGCTCGGCGCGGTCCTGGGGGGCGCGCTCGGCAATCTCCTCGACCGCCTGTTCCGGGCGCCCGGCCCCGGGCGCGGGCACGTCGTCGACTTCCTCGACTACGGCGGCCTCTTCGTCGGCAACCTCGCGGACATCGCGATCGTCCTCGCCGGTGCGTACGTCGCCTGGCGCTGGCAGGCCGCCGACGAGACCACCGCGACGGGGGATCGGCATGGGTGACCACCGCACCGTTCTCGTCCCGGACGGCCTCGACGGCGAGCGGATCGACGCGACCCTCGCGCGGGTCTTCGGGCTGTCCCGCACGCAGGCCGCGACCCTGGCCGCCGATGGCCGCGTGAGTCTCGACGGCGCTGTCGTCGGCAAGTCCGCCCGGGCGGTGGCCGGGGCGATGCTCGAGGTCGAGCTGCCGAGCGCGCCGACGAGCCCGACCCTCGAGGTCGTCGCCGAACCGGTCCCCGGCATGCGGATCGTCCACGACGACGACGACATCGTCGTCGTCGACAAGCCCGTCGGGGTCGCCGCCCACCCGAGCGTCGGCTGGACCGGTCCGACGGTGCTCGGCGGGCTCGCCGCGGCCGGCTACCGGATCAGCACGAGCGGCGCGAGCGAGCGCCAGGGGATCGTCTCCCGGCTCGACGTCGGCACATCGGGCCTCATGGTCGTGTGCAAGAGCGAGCTCGCCTACAGCGTCCTCAAGCGGGCCTTCAAGGAGCGGACGGTCGACAAGACGTACCACGCGCTCGTCCAGGGACTGCCCGACCCGCACGTCGGGACCGTCGACGCGCCCATCGGCCGCCACCCGGGGCACGACTACAAGTTCGCCGTCATGGACTCCGGCAAGCACGCCGTGACCCACTACGAGCTGCTCGAGGCCTACCGCCACGCCAGTCTGCTCCAGGTCCACCTCGAGACCGGACGCACCCACCAGATCCGCGTCCACATGGCGGCGCTGCGTCACCCCTGCGTCGGCGACCCGCTGTACGGGGCGGACCCGACGCTCGGCGCCCGCCTCGGCCTCGAGCGCCAGTGGCTCCACGCGATGGGTCTGGGCTTCGTCCACCCGGGGACGGGACGGTACGTCGAGTTCGAGAGCACGTACCCCGAGGACCTCCAGACGGCGCTCGACCGGTTGTCGGAGGGGTCGCCGTAGGATCGGCCCGATGTCCGATCAGCTGCCCCGCGAGAAGAACTTCGTCCACCTCCACAACCACACCGAGTACTCGATGCTCGACGGTGCGGCGCGGATCGACGACATGTTCTCCATCGCCCAGGAGATGGGCATGCCGGCGATCGCGACGACCGACCACGGGTACCTCTTCGGCGCGTACGAGTTCTGGTCCAAGTCCCGCAAGTACGACGTCAAGCCGATCATCGGGCTCGAGGCGTACGTCGCGCCCGGTACCCACCGCAGCGACCGGACCCGGGTGAAGTGGGGGGACGAGCGGACCCGTCCGGGCGACGACGTCTCCGGCGGTGGCGCGTACACCCACATGACCCTGCTCGCCCGGAACAACCAGGGCATGCACAACCTGTTCAAGATGGGCTCGATCGCCTCGCTCGACCAGGTGTACGCCAAGTGGCCGCGGCTGGACCGCGAGCTGCTCTCGACCTACGGCGACGGGCTCATCGCGACGACCGGGTGCCCGTCGGGGGAGATCCAGACCCGGATCCGCCTGGGGCAGTACGACAAGGCCCTCGCGGCCGCCGCCGAGTTCCGGGACATCTTCGGCGCGGAGCACTACTTCTGCGAGCTCATGGACCACGGGGTGGAGATCGAGCGGCGCGTCCGGGAGGACCTGCTCCGGCTCGCCAAGGACCTCAACCTGCCGCTGCTCGCGACGAACGACCTGCACTACGCCCGCAAGGGCGACGCGGTGGCCCACGACGCGCTGCTGTGCATCAACTCGGGCTCGACGCTGCTGGACCAGGGCCGCTTCCGCTTCGAGGGCGACGGGTACTACGTGAAGTCGCCCGCGGAGATGCGCGAGATCTGGCGCGAGCTGCCGCAGGCGTGCGACAACACCCTGCTCGTGGCCGACATGTGCGAGGTCTCCTTCACCGAGGGGGAGGGGCGGTACATGCCGCGCTTCCCCTGCCCCGAGGGTGAGGACGAGCGCAGCTGGTTCATCAAGGAGGTCAACGCCGGCCTGCGGCGGCGCTTCCCCGACGGCGTCCCGGACTACGCCCAGAAGCAGGCGGACTTCGAGATCGACGTCATCGTCGGCAAGGGGTACCCGGGCTACTTCCTCGTCGTCGCCGACTTCATCAACTGGGCGAAGACGAACGGCATCCGGGTGGGCCCGGGACGCGGCTCCGGTGCCGGGTCGATGTGCGCGTACGCGATGGGCATCACCGACCTCGACCCGGTGCCCCACGGCCTCATCTTCGAGCGGTTCCTCAACCCCGAGCGGAAGTCGATGCCCGACTTCGACGTCGACTTCGACGAGCGCCGGCGGGGCGAGGTCATCCACTACGTCACGGAGAAGTACGGCTCCGAGCGGGTCGCGCAGATCGTCACCTACGGCACGATCAAGGCGAAGCAGGCCGTCAAGGACGCCGGGCGCGTCCTCGGGCACCCCTTCGCCATGGGCGAGAAGCTGACGAAGGCGATGCCGCCGGACGTCATGGGCAAGGGCGTCCCGCTGTCGAAGATCTGGGACGAGAGCCACCCGCGCTACGGCGAGGGCGTCGACTTCCGCGCGCTCGTCGAGAGCGAGCCGGGGGCGGCTGAGGTCATCGAGACGGCGAAGGGTCTCGAGGGCCTGAAGCGCCAGTGGGGCGTCCACGCCGCCGGCGTCATCATGTCGAGCGAGCCGCTCATCGACGTCATCCCGATCATGCGGCGGCTGCAGGACGGGCAGGTCATCACGCAGTTCGACTACCCCAGCTGCGAGGAGCTCGGGCTGGTCAAGATGGACTTCCTCGGTCTGCGGAACCTGACGATCCTCGACGACGCGATCGACAACGTCCGCCAGAACCGCGGCGAGGACATCGACCTCGACGCGCTGAGCAAGGACATGACCGACCCGGCGACCTACCGGCTCCTGGGTCGGGGTGACACCCTCGGCGTCTTCCAGCTCGACGGCGGCGGCATGCGGACCCTGCTGCGGCTCATGCAGCCGGACAACTTCGAGGACATCTCCGCGGCGCTCGCGCTCTACCGTCCGGGCCCGATGGGCGCGAACGCGCACACGAACTTCGCGCTGCGCAAGAACGGCAAGCAGCCGGTCGACTACATCCACCCCGAGCTCACCGAGGCGCTGACGCCGATCCTCGGCATGACCTACGGCCTGATCATCTATCAGGAGCAGGTCATGGAGATCGCCCAGAAGCTCGCCGGGTACACCCTCGGCAACGCCGACCTCCTCCGGCGCGCCATGGGCAAGAAGAAGAAGGAGGTCCTCGACGCGGAGTACGTCAACTTCGAGAAGGGGATGCTGGACAACGGCTACTCCGCGGACGCGGTGAAGACCCTGTGGGACATCCTCCTGCCGTTCTCGGACTACGCGTTCAACAAGGCCCACACCGCGGCGTACGGCGTCGTCTCGTACTGGACCGGCTACCTCAAGGCGAACTACCAGGCCGAGTACATGGCCGCGCTGCTGACGAGCGTGCGGGACGACAAGGACAAGTCGGCCCTGTACCTGGGGGAGTGCCGACGGATGGGGATCAAGGTCCTCCCGCCGGACGTCAACGAGTCGGTCGCGAACTTCACCGCCGTCGGCTCCGACATCCGCTTCGGGCTCGAGGCGATCCGCAACGTCGGGCGCAACGTCGTCGACGCGATCGTCACCGCCCGCGAGGAGCAGGGGCCGTTCACCTCCTTCCTCGACTTCCTCTCCAAGTGCCCGGCGGTCGTGTGCAACAAGCGGACGATCGAGTCGCTCATCAAGGGCGGGGCGTTCGACGGGCTCGGGCATCCCCGCCAGGGCGTGACGATCCGGCACGAGGAGTACGTCGACCACTTCGTCGCCGTGAAGAAGCAGGAGGCGATCGGCCAGGACTCGCTGTGGGACATGTTCGGCGGGGACGACGACTCCGGGACCGACTCGCTCGCTGGTCTGCCGCCGATCCCCGACCTCGAGTGGGACAAGGCGACGAAGCTCGCCCACGAACGGGACATGCTCGGGCTGTACGTCTCGGACCACCCCCTGTTCGGCATCGAGCACGTCATCCACCGGGCGGCCGACCTCACGGTCGCGACCCTCACCGATCCCGAGGCCGGCAGGCCGGACGGGTCGACGGTCACCGTGGCGGGCCTGGTCACGGGGCTGCAGCTGAAGCGGACGAAGAAGGGCGACCTCTGGGCGATCGTCACGCTCGAGGACCTCGAGGGCTCGATCGAGTGCCTCTTCTTCCCCAGCTCCTACCTCACGGTCTCGACGATCCTGCAGACCGATCTCGTCTGCTCCATCCGGGGACGGGTGAAGCGGGACGAGGACTCGGTGGCCCTGCACGCGCAGGACCTGACCGTCCTCGACGTGAGCGACGGGCCCAGGCCACCGATCGTCCTGACGATGGACACCCACCGCGCGACCGAGGAGCGGATCGCGGAGCTGCGGTCGATCCTCGCCCAGCACCCCGGGTCGACGGAGGTCCACGTGCGGCTCGTCCAGAACGGCCGGTCGGTGCTGCTGCGGCTGAGCACCGACTACAACGTCGACGCGACCGAGGCCCTCTTCGGTGACCTCAAGGCGCTGCTCGGCCCGCGGGGGGTGTCCGCGTGACGGCCGGGTCCACCCCGCCGGTCGCGGCGCGCGGCGAGCACCGCCGGGAGCACCACGGCGACGTCGTCGACGACCCGTACGAGTGGCTTCGGGACAAGGACGATCCCGCGGTCCTCGCCCATCTCGAGGCCGAGAACACGTGGTCGGAGGCCCGCACGGCCCACCTCGCTCCGCTGCGCGAGGCGATCTTCGAGGAGATCCGCTCCCGGGTGCAGGAGACCGACGTCGCCGTCCCTGTCGCCGACGGGCCGTGGTGGTACTACTCACGCACCGTCGAAGGTCAGCAGTACGCGGTGCACTGCCGTGCGCCCCGGACGGAGGGCGACCCGGTCCCCGTGCCCGCCGACGGTCACGGGCTGCCGGGCGAGGTCGTCCTCGTCGACGGCAACGCGCTCGCCGAGGGCCACGACTTCTTCTCGCTCGGTGGCCTCGTCGTCAGCCGGGACCACGGGCGGCTCGCGTACGCCGTCGACCTCTCCGGGGACGAGCGGTTCGACATCACCGTCGTCGACCTCACCACCGGTGACGTCCTCGACACGGCGATCACCGGCGCGGGGTACGGGCTCGCGTTCTCCGGCGACGGGGAGCACCTCTTCCACGTCGAGGTCGACGACGCGTGGCGGCCGCACCGGGTGCACCGGCACCGGGTCGGTACGGACCGTGCGGCCGACGTCGAGGTCTTCCACGAGAGCGACGAGCGGTTCTGGATGGGCCTGGGCAGCTCGCGCGACGAGCGGTGGGTCGTGCTGTCGCTCGGCTCGAAGGACACGAGCGAGGTGTGGCTGCTCGACGCGGAGGATCCCGAGGCCGGGTTCCGGTGCGTCGCGCCACGGCGGGAGGGCGTCGAGTACGAGGTCGAGCCCCACCGCGACGGCCTGTACGTCCTGCACACCGCCGACCGGCCCGACGGCGACCTCGCGTGGGCGCCGATCGACGCGAGCGGCCCGGAGGACTGGGTGCCCCTGCTGTCCTCGCAGCCGGGGCAGCGGTTCACCGGTGTCGACGCGTTCGACGCCGCGCTCGTCCTGTCGCTGCGGCACGACGCGGTGCCGGCGCTCGCGCTCCTGCCGACCGTCACCGACCGGCCGATCCGGGACGAGGAGGTCCGGCTCGTCGAGGTCGGCGACCCGCTCGGCTCGACCGGCGTCGCGGACACCCCCGACCCGGCCTCGCCCGTCGTCCGGGTCGTCCACGAGTCGTGGGTGAGCCCGCGATCGGTCCACGACGTCGACCTGACGGCCGGGGCGGCGACCCTGCTGCGACGCCAGCCCGTGCGGGGCGACTGGGACCCCGAGCGGTACGTCGCGACCCGCGAGTGGGTCACCGCCGACGACGGGGTGCAGGTCCCGATGTCGGTCGTCCGCCGCCGCGACGTCCTCGCCGACGGGAGCGCCCCGGGACTGCTCACCGGGTACGGCTCGTACGAGATCTCCTCCGACCCGTACTTCTCGGTCGCCCGGCTCAGCCTCCTCGACCGGGGTGTCGTCTTCGCGACCGCCCACGTCCGGGGCGGTGGGGAGATGGGGCGCGCCTGGTACGAGCAGGGTCGGCTGGTGGCCAAGCCGACGACCTTCTCCGACTTCGTCGCTTGCGGGCGCCACCTCGTCGACGCCGGGTGGGTCGCCCGCGACCGCCTCGCCGCCGAGGGCGGGTCCGCGGGCGGTCTCCTCATCGGCGCGGCGGTCAACCTCGACCCGGGACTCTTCCGCGTGGTCCATGCCGCGGTGCCCTTCGTCGACGCCTTGACGACGATCCTCCGGCCGGAGCTGCCGCTTACCGTGGGGGAGTGGGAGGAGTGGGGCAACCCGCTCGAGGACGCGGCCGTGTACGCGGTGATGAAGGGGTACACCCCGTACGAGAACGTCCGACCGGTCGAGTACCCCGCCATCCTCGCGACCACCTCGCTCAACGACACCCGGGTGTTCTTCACCGAGCCGGCGAAGTGGGTCGCCCGGCTGCGGGAGACGGTGACGAACGACCCGGTGCAGCGGCCGATCCTCTTGCGGACCGAGATGGAGGCCGGGCACGGCGGGCGCAGCGGCCGGTACGACGCCTGGCGCCAGCTCGCGTGGGAGTGGGCGTTCGTTCTCGACCAGCTGGGGCTCAGCGCCTGATGGCGTCTCCGATATGAGCGTTGGCATGATTCCCCGCCCGGTATCAGCGATGACCTGATATCTGTGCCCGTACCAGGTACGGTTTGCTCGTGGCTACCCCCGAGCGACGCGTCGCCGTCATCCTCGATCTCGTCCGCTCGCGCCAGGCGCCGGACCGGAAGGACCTCCACGACCGGTTCGCCGCCGCGCTGAACCAGGTCAACGAGGAGGTGGGCGCGATCCAGCCGCTGGCGGTCGTCGTCGGGGACGAGGCCCAGGGGGTCTACGCGACCCTCGGCGGGGCCATCGACGCCGCGTGGCGGGTGCGGCTGCAGCTCCTGCCGGAGCACGACGCCCGGGCCGGCATCGGCGTCGGGACCCTCGAGGTGCTCGACGCTGCGACGAACGTCCAGGACGGGCCCGCGTGGTGGGCCGCGCGGGAGGCGCTCCAGGCCGCGGAGGAGGCAGCCACGCGCCCCGGCTCGAGCGGCGTGCGGACCGGGGTGCGGGCCGCGCAGGACGATCCCGTCGCACGGGCGGCCGACGTCGCCGTCCGTTGTCGGGACGCCGTGGTGGGATCACTTCCCGACACCGCACGATCCGTCCTAGGAGGTCTCATGCGTGGCCAGCGGCAGCAGGACATCGCCGACCGGCTCGGCATCAGCCAGTCGGCGGTCTCGCAGCGCGCCACCCGCGCGGACGTCGACGTGCTGCGCGTCGTCTCGACCGATCTCGCGGGGCTGCCGTGACCTGGTTCGCCGTGGCGCTCGTCGCGATCGGGCTGGCCGACCTCGTCGGGTCCGTCCTGTCGGACGACCGGCACCCGCGTCCGGCGACGCTCGTCACCAGCGCGAGCGCGGCGACCGGGGTGGCCGTGGCGGTGGTCCTCCACCTCACGGGGGGCCTCGTCCGTCCCCGGGACCTGCTCGCGGTGGCGATCACCGTCGTCGGCGTCGTCGCGTGGCGGGTGACATCGGCCGGTGCCCGGGACGACCGGGTCCCGGCGGGTGCGGCTCTCGGGGTCCTCGGCGGTACGCTCCTGCTCCTGCTCGCCCTGTCCGGCGGGGCGTCGCCCCTCGGGGGGCCGTTGGCGCGGTGGCTGCAGGGCGTGCAGTGGCCCGGAGCGCACGTGCCGACGCCGACGAAGGCGCTGCTCGTCGCAGGGCTCGTCCTGGTCCAGCTGAGCACCGGCAACCTCGTCGTCCGGCTCGTCCTGCGCAGCATCGGGGCGTTGCGTCCGGCGGGGACGCAGCCGTCGGAGGAGATTCGCGGCGGGCGCCTGCTCGGGCCGCTGGAGCGGGTGCTCATCCTCGGACTGGGGCTGGCAGGGCAGGTGACGGCGGCGAGCCTGGTCATCGCGGCGAAGGGCCTCATCCGCTTCCCGGAGCTGCAGTCGAGCAGCCGCGCGGACGACGACGACGCCGCGCCGGACATGCGGATCCACGCCCTGACCCAGTACTTCCTCGTCGGCAGCTTCGTCAGCTGGCTGGTCGCGCTCGCCTCGGTGGGCCTGGGCCGCTGACGGCGTCAACGTGTGCACGACCCATCTGGCCGTCGACGCGACCAGCGCCAGGCAGACGGCCCAGTGCACCGAACTCGAGGGCGTCCCCGCTCCCCGGCACCAAGAGGGCCGGGCCTTCTTCGGTCCGGCTCGTCGAACTCATCGACCGGTTGAACGCCCAGTTTGCTGGCGAGGACCTCAAGGTTGACCACGTAAGGCCGTAGACGCAGGCACTCGTTGTCGAGCTGGACGGCGACGAGGAGCTGCGGGAGCAGGCGGCCTCGCCCAGCCTGCGGAACGCGGTCCCATTGGCCATCGCCGACACGCAGGACGCGCACGGGTGCATGGCGGAGCTGTTCGGCACGGAGAGCGCGGATGAGTAGCCTGTCATCCAAATCCTCGGCAGGATGCTGAACATGCGCATGCATCCCCCTGCGGACGGAACGGGCAAGGACCCGGAGGGCACGCCATGACGGCATGGGTGGTTCGCGGTGGCCGGGATGGTGAGGCCGAGCGCTGGAACCTGTCGCGGGGAAGGGCGACCGTCGGATGGAACGAGATCGGGGACCTGAGCGATTGCCGGTCCCGCGAGGACGTCCGCGCGCTCGTCGACGCGGCACTGCCGGGTGACTCGCCGCAGCGCCAGGCCAACCACACGGGTCAGCTGTGGGCGTTCCGAGACTCGATCAAGAAGGACGACCTCATCGCCATGCCTCTGAAGACCACGCCTGGCTACATCCAGTTCGGTCGGGTGACTGGCGACTACGCGTACGACCAGGGCCAGCCGGACAAGAACCTGCGGCACTGGCGCCCGGTGACGTGGGAGGGCGAGCCGGTCAGCAAGACGGTGATCGGTGACGATCTCGTGTACACGCTGAACGGGATCATGACGGTGTTCAAGCCCTCCCGGAACAACGCGGCGGCGCGGCTCGAGCAGCTCGCCAGGACTGGCACGGACCCGGGCGACCCCGGCGGGGCGACCCCCGCCACCACGCCCGAGGACCCGGGATCGACCGACGTCACCGATCCGGACACCGCGCCAACGATCGACGCGATCCGGGACCGGATCCGCGGACACGTCGCGGCGGAGTTTCGGGAGCACGAACTCACACAGCTCGTGGCCGAGGTCCTGAGCGTCCTCGGGTTTCATTGCGAGGTGTCGCCGCCCGGACCGGACGGCGGGGTTGACATCATCGCGGGCACCGGGCCCCTCGGGCTCGACGCTCCGACCGTGATCGTCGAGGTGAAGTCCGAGCCAACCCCCATCGACGTGAAGGTCGTCCGCGGGCTGCACTCGGCGATGGTGCAGCACAGGGCGGATCAGGCGCTCCTCGTGGCGTGGGGTGGCGTGACCAGGCCCGCGCGCAAGGAGTTCGAGCGGGACCGCACGGTGTTCCGGGTGTGGGATGCGGAGGCGTTCCTCGACAAGGTGTTCGAGACCTACGACCGCCTCCCTGCGGCGACCAGAGCGAAGCTCCCGATGCGCCAGGTCTGGGTTCTCGACAACGATTGAACCGTCGGCGTCCCTATCCCTCGCGCATCTCGAAGGCTTCCCAGTCGGGCTCGAAATCGTCATGAATCGGTCGGAGCATGCCCGCAACGGGGTCAAATGGACCGATCAACACATCGCCCGAGTCGGGGTCGAATCGCCGGTTTTGGTCTGGGCCAACGCCTTCCTGAAGAGGGGCCCTACCCCCGGATCTTGGACACGGGGTGTGATTACGCAGCAGGTCGCAGCGTAGCGGTGTAGCCGGTCTCGAAGGCGACCGGCGAGGTGTAGCGACACCACGAGTGGCGTCGCTTGGTGTTGTAGCGGACGAGCCATCTGAAGACCTGCCGACGACAGGTCAGCTCCTCACTCCAGCAGGCGGCGTCTTGGAGGACTTCACGCTTCATCGTGGCGTTGAACGACTCTGCGAGGGCGTTGTCCGCGCTGGATCCGACGGCGCCCATGGACTGGGTCACGCCGAGCTTGCGGCAGAGCTTGGCGTAGGCCTTCGAGCAGTAGACCGACCCGTGGTCGCTGTGGAACACAACGCCCTTGAGGCTGCCCCGGGTCGCGGCGGCGGCCTTGAGGGCGTCCTCGACGAGTTCGGTGCGCATGTGATCGGCGATGGCCCACCCGGCCAGCCGACGGGAGTAGCAGTCGATCACGGTCGCCAAGTACAGGTTCGTCCCGTCCGCGAGCGGGAGGTAGGTGATGTCGCCGACGTAGCGCCGGTTGGGGCGCTCGGCGGTGAAGTCGC
>ERZ501016.310-NODE-310-length-15837-cov-4.192498_pt1 | contig 15837 bp, 20 predicted proteins | sample MGYA00248889_ERZ501016 | MGnify/ENA primary metagenome ERZ501016 (study PRJEB25958, sample SAMN03398594) | human skin metagenome | study: EMG produced TPA metagenomics assembly of the Human Skin Microbiome Metagenome (human skin metagenome) data set. | reverse complement strand
CTGTCAACCTGTCTGAAAGTCAAACCGTCTCACCACCGTTCTGTCCGCCGTGAGACGGTTTGACCGTTGGACGGTTTGACCGTTGGACGGTTTGACCGTTGGACGGTTCGACTGCCGGACGGTTAGACTCCCCCCACTGTGACCTTCCTTGAAGACCCGACCCTCAAAGACGATTCGCAAGAAGTTCCGGGGCTGAACGCCCTGACGCGCGAGTGGCTCTCTGCCGTGGGGGAAGACCCGGACAGGGAGGGGCTGGCCCGGACGCCGCACCGGGTGGCGAAGGCGTGGCAGCACCTGACGGCGGGGTACCGCGAGACGCTCGCGGACGTGGTGGGCGAGGGCGTGTTTGCCGCCGAAGGCAGTGAGATGGTGATCGTGAAGGACATCGAGTTTTACTCCATGTGCGAGCATCACATGCTGCCGTTTTACGGGCGGGCGCACATCGCCTACATTCCCAACAGGAAGATCCTGGGCCTGAGTAAGTTTGCGCGGATCGTGGACTTGTACTCGCGGCGCTTGCAGGTGCAGGAGCGCATCACGACGCAGGTGGCGGACGCGGTGCAGGAGTTGCTGGAGCCGAAGGGCGTGGCGGTGTTCATGGAGGGCGTGCACCTGTGCATGGCCATGCGCGGTGTGCAGAAGCAGAACAGCAGCACCACCACCTCGGCCATGCGCGGCACCTTCCGCAGCGATGCCTGCACCCGTGCTGAGTTCATGAGTGCCGTGCAGGGCACATTACGCTGGCGGTAAAGCGCCGTTTCCCTGGAATCTCTATGCTTTGGCAGGTTTGTTCCATTGGTGAACTGGCGGCCCAGACCGGAGAAAGCGTGCGTACCCTGCGTTTCTGGACGGATCAGGGCATCCTTCAGACCGAGCGCCGGGCCAATGGTTACCGGAGTTACCGCGCAGGAGCCGTGCAACAGGTGGCCTGGATTCGGCAGGGCCAGCAACTTGGTTTCAAACTCAGCACCATTCGGGCGCTTCTTCAGGGGGATACTTTCCCTCTGTGTCAGTCCATGAAAACTGCTCTTCAACGCCAGCGGGAAACAGTGCGTCAGCAACTGGCCGAGTTAAAGGCACAGGAAGCAAAGCTGAGTGGTTGGCTTGACCTGATGGCGCGTCAACCGTGCGGGCCAGACGGGTGTGAACATCTGCCGGAGTCCGGCGGGGCTTGACTTTCCACTGTGGTGGAGGCTTTACGCTAAGGCCATGACCACTTCAGGTTTTGCCTGCACTATGGCGGCCCTCAGTCGTGCTGAACGTGAGCGCCATGAACAACTGGCCCTGTTTCTGAAGGGCGAAGCTTTTCAAATGCAGGAACTCACGCATGGGTTTGCTTTTCTGTTCGCGCCCAGTGTGGAAACAGCGCAGCTTCTGACCGAGTTCATGACGCTGGAGCGCCTGTGCTGCCCTTTTCTGGAGTTACGGGTGTCTTTTGCCCCGGCGCAAGGCCCACTTTCCCTCACGCTGAGCGGGCCGGAAGGCGTCAAGCCTTTTCTGGTTGCGGAATTGAGCCTGGGTTCCAGCTAAAGGTCGTGCCAGAGCGAAACTGACCGCCATGCAACACACTGTGTTCATGGGTGATTTCCTCAATATTTGAACCTCTGGCTCCTGGCTTGCGTACCAGAGGTATGACGTTCGCGGTTACGTCAACACTTATGCTACCGAATGTGCCTGCTGAATCCGATCCGCTTGACCTGTGGCAGCGCCTTGTGGCGCGGGATGAAGCGGCGCTGGCCGAAGTGTATGGCGCGCACTCGGGCGCGGTTTACGGCGTACTTCTGGGCCTGCTGGATCAGGCCAGCGCGCAGGAACTCTTGCAGGATGTCTTTCTGAAACTGTGGGGCGAGCCGCAGGCGTTTGATCCGGGGCGCGGTTCGCTGCGGGTGTTTCTGCTGGTCATGGCGCGGTCGCGGGCGCTGGACCGCCTGCGCCAGCGCAAAACGCTGCTGCCACTGTTCGACGAGGAAGGTCAGGAATTGCCCCTGCCCGATGAGCGACCCGGCGCAGTTCAGTTCAGCGAGCAGGCCACCCAGCGGGAAGTGCTGCGGCGGGCGCTGGCGGGCCTTTCGGACAGTCACCAGGAAACGGTCAGGCGGGCTTTTCTGCACGGTGAATCGCGGGAGGAAATAGCGCTGTCCATGCAGGTTCCGGTGGGCACGGTGAAAAGCCGACTGAGTTACGCTCTGAAGTACCTGCGGGCGGCACTGGGAGAGGAGGGCATGGCATGGCTGGACTGACCGGGCACGTGCAGGCAGAGCTGGAGGCGCATGTCATGCAGGGTGAGGCGCTCTCGGCAGCGGCCCAGGCGCACCTGGGAGACTGCTCGGAGTGCCGGGAACACCTTGAATTCCTGCAACAACTTCAGTTGACCCTGCTGGAAGAGATGCCGCCGGTGGCTCCGCCCGCACTGCTGCGTGAGCAGGTGCTGACGGCGGCCCGGAAAACTCCTATTGCGGCCCCGCCTCTTGTCGCCGCAGCACCACCATACCGCCGTATCTGGTGGCCTTTTGCACTGGGAGCAGCCGCCGTGATCACCGGGCTGCTGGTGTGGGGCAGTGTGCTGTTGCCCTCGCGGAGTTCAGCGGCAGTGCTGCCCGATCCAGCGGTGGTGGTCAGTACCACAGACGGTCTGCTGGTCGCCAGCAATGACCGGGCCGGAACGCTGAGTGTGGTGCAGGGCGGTCAGGTGCGCGGCACGTTAACCACGTCCGGGCGGGAAAAACCGTGGTTCACGCAGGGCGTGCGGCTGGGCGAACGAGTCTACCTGTCAGACGCCGCGAATAACCGGGTGCTGGAAGTCAGCCTGAAGCCGCTGAGCATCGTGAAAACTTACGCGGTGCCGGACGGCGTGGCGGGTCTGACGGCCACCACAGGCCCGGAAGGCGGGCGGGTGTACTTCAAGAGCGTGCGTGGCGCGGTGGGCGTGCTGGATGGTCAACAGATCACCATTGCGCAGGAGCCAGGCATGCCGCTGGCCGACGTGATGGACGGCGTGCTGCTGCAAGGCGGCAAACTGTGGGTCACGCACCACGTCAAAGGCACGATCAGCACGCTTGATGCAGTCACCCTGAAGCTGCTGAACACTTACCAGGTGGGCGGGGCACCCGTGGAGATCGCCGCGTATAAAGGCGGCCTGCTGGCGCTGGATGTCACGGGCCGATTGCTGCACCTGAACCTGCAAGGCAAAGTCATGGAGGAATGGAAACTGCCGGGTCACCCGGACAAGCTGGGCCTGAACGGCGACATGGTGCTGGTCACGGATCGTTCGGGGCAGGTCACCAGCATTGAGTTACCGTCTGGCACACTGAAGCCCATGCCCCTGACCCACCCGATGGATGTCACGCCCCTGCCGGATGGCACTTTTGCCGTGGCGGAGGGTGGGCACGGCGTGCGCGTGGTGGATGCCTACCTGAACACTGAAATGACCCTGGAGCACGGGCAGAAGTAAAGACTGAAGCAAACACTGAACCGGGTTCAATTGAACCTTTGCCTCCCTTCTTTTCGTAAGCAAGGTAGGAGGCAAGACCATGCACAAGAAAACCCCGTTCGCCCTGACCTTCACCCTCTCTCTGGTGGCCGTGCCCGCGTTGGCCCAGGACACCATGACCAAACCCGCAGCGCCCGCCATGCCGGGACACGACATGAAGTCAAGCGACACCATGCAGGACAGCATCATGAAGACCGACACGATGATGCTCAGGGGCTACGAGGTCTACACCAAAGCGGCCTATGAGAAAGCCAGGGGCATGCAGCGGGTGCTGTTCTTTCACGCCAGTTGGTGCCCGAATTGCAAGGCCGCCGACGCCGACATCATGAAAAACATCGGTCAGTTGCCGAAGAACACCGTGATCTTCAAGGTGGATTACGACCAGGAAACGGCGCTGAAGAAAATGTACGGCATTACCATGCAGCACACTTTTGTTCTGGTGGACGATAAGGGCAAGGCCCTGAAGAAGTGGGCGGGCGGCGGCCTGAAAGAAATTGCCATGAACACCATGAAGAAAGGCATGTAAATGCTGCTCTTGCTCGTCGCGTTTGCCGGGGGCGTGTTAACCATACTCTCGCCGTGCGTGCTGCCTGTGCTCCCCGTGCTGCTGTCGGGCAGTGTGGGCGGACTGGGGCGGCCCCTGGGCATCGTGGCGGGCTTTACCGGCAGTTTTGTGCTGCTCACGCTGTTTCTGTCCACGCTGGTGAATACCCTGGGCCTCAGTGCGGACACGCTGCGCTGGGGCGCAACGGTTCTGCTGCTGGGCTTCGGGCTGACGCTGGCCCTGCCCGCCCTGCACGATCTTTTCGAGCGCCTGACCGCGCCACTGGCGAGCCGTCAGACCTCGCGCCGTAAAGGTTTTGTGGGCGGCGTGCTGGTGGGCATCACGCTGGGCGTGATCTGGACACCCTGCGTTGGCCCGATCCTCGCCAGCGTAACCACCCTGGCCCTGAGCGGCAAAGTGACCGCTCTGGCCGCTGCCGTGACCCTCGCCTACACCCTGGGGGTGGCGCTGCCCATGCTGCTGGTTATGCTGGCCGGTCGAAAAGTGCTGTACCGCCCGGCCTTGCTGAATCGTGTGGGCCGCATTCAGCAGGTCTTTGGGGTGGTGCTGGCGCTGTTCGCGGTGAGCATGGTTTTTGGCGTGGATCGCCGCGTGCAAACGGCCCTGACCGATCATCTGCCGTGGCTTGGGCAACTGACTTTTCTGGAAGATCAGGACGCCGTGCAAAAGCAGGTGGAGCACTCCTTACAGTGACGCCTGACGCGATTCTTTACACTCAATCTGGAGGTGCCAGGAATGCCAAAGTTACCCCGCCAACTGCAAGGTGAGGAAGTCTCGCCCCTTTCCACCGATACCGAGCCGCAGACCCGTACCCGGCGCGAATTTCTGCGTTCTGCCACACTGTTTACGGCCACCGTGGCCGGATTGGGGGGTGGGTTGGAACTGATCACGCGCCGTCCATCGGGTTCGGCCCAGGCGCAGGGTACGGCGGCAGTCACGCGCAAGCGCACGCTGGGGCCGTATGACACGACTGAACCCGTGACCAGTTACGACGCCATCACCACTTACAACAACTTCTACGAGTTCGGGCTGGGCAAGTATGACCCCTCGCAGAACGCCGGGAGCCTGCGTACTCGCCCGTGGACGGTCAGGATCGACGGCGAGGTGAGAAAGCCGCAGACGGTGGACATCGACACCTTGCAGGGCTGGTTTCCGCTGGAAGACCGGGTGTACCGGATGCGCTGCGTGGAAGCGTGGAGCATGGTGATTCCCTGGATGGGCTTCCCACTGGCGGCATTAATGCGCCGCGTCGAGCCGACCAGCAAGGCGAAGTACGTGAAGTTCACGACGCTGCTCGACCCGAAGCAGATGCCGGGGCAGCGTTCCCGCGTGCTGGACTGGCCCTACACGGAGGGCCTGCGGCTGGACGAGGCACTCCATCCCCTCGCTTTCCTGGCGGTGGGCATTGACGGGAAAATCCTGCCGAACCAGAACGGTGCGCCGCTGCGGCTGGTGGTGCCGTGGAAGTACGGCTTCAAGAACATCAAGAGCATCGTGCGGATTTCGCTGGTCAGCGAGATGCCGAAAACGACGTGGGCACTGGCCGCCCCGGACGAGTACGGCTTCTATGCGAACGTGAACCCGGCGGTCGATCACCCGCGCTGGAGTCAGGCCACGGAAAGGCGCATAGGTGAGGTGGCGCGGCGCAGGACGCTGCCCTTCAACGGGTACGCGGAATCGGTGGCGGGGCTGTACAAGGGGATGGACTTGAGGCGGAATTTCTGACAGGAGCATCGAGCTATGGGATATGGGCCATGGGATATAGGCCATGAGCTATGGGCCGTGAGCCATGAGGAATAGGGCGGCCCGGCACTCGTTGAGCTGGCTTCCCCCCGCGGTGTACGTGGGCGCAGTGCTGCCTGCCGCGGTGCTGGCGTTCGACGCTTTTTCGGGGCTGCTGGGGGCCGACCCGATCAAACGGGCCACCCACCAGACCGGGCAACTGGCAATTGTGCTGCTGCTGCTGTCGCTGGGCTGCACACCCCTCAGGTTGTTGACCGGCTGGACGTGGCCCGCCCGCGTTCGCAAGGCGCTGGGCCTCACGGCCTTCTTTTACGCGCTGCTGCACTTCGGCCTCTACCTGTTCGATCAGAACGTCATGCTGCTCAGCGTGGGCGAGGACATCGCCAAGCGCCCGTTCATCACGGTGGGGTTCCTGTCGCTGGCGCTGCTGCTGCCGCTGGCCTGGACAAGTACGCCGCAAAGCGTCAGGCGGCTGGGGTTTGCCCGCTGGACGAGGTTGCACCGCCTCGTCTACGTTTCCGCCGCGCTGGCCGCGCTGCATTACTGGTGGGGTGTAAAGCAAGACCGCACCATGCCGACCCTGCTGGCGCTGGGCCTGTTGCTGCTGTTCGCGGTGCGCTTCGTGCTCCGGCCAAGGAAAAAGCAGGCCACGCCGCCTGCCTCCCTTTCCTGATGCCTTTTATTCGTCGTCAATTACTCGTCGGCAATTACTCTTCGTCGATGCCGTCGCCGGGGTCGGTGCCCGCGCCTGTTTCGGCGGGCACGTCGGGGCGCATGAACCGCAGGTAATCCAGCCACGGGGGCATGTGACCCAGTTGCCGGATCAGCAGGGCCACCTGGGCGGTGTGCCTGACCTCGTGCGTCATGACGTGCCACAGCAGTTGATCCAGCGAAACAGTTTCACTGGCGGGGTCGTCCTGCACCAGTTTCACCTGGCAGTTCAGGTCGGGGTGGCCGTTCAGGAATTCGGCTGTGCGGCGCGTCACTTCGCGTCCGTACTCGATAATCCAGTTCAGGTCGTACTGCGCCGCGTCGGGCTTCACCCAGTCGTGCCTGAATTTCCCTTCCTGCTGCACGCCGTCACCCCGGGCGATGCCGTGAACCCAGTGATCCTCGACGTCGATGGTGTGCAGCAGCAAGTCCTTGATGTTGTGGAAGCGTTCTCCACTCTCGATCATGTTGCGGTTCACGTCTCCTTGCGGCAGGGCACGCACGAAGTTCCACAATTGCTCCCGCGAGGCGGAGAGGTAAGCGTAGTACTCTCTGACGTTCATGATCGGCTTCCAGCATAGCGCGAGTGCCCTGCACGCATGGTCACACTTTCTTCAGGGGTGAGGGGTTGCAGCAGGGCACGGACGTCCTCGATGGTTTCCACACCCGTCAGGGCGGGGTGCAGTTCCGTGAGTTCCGGCAGGTACTTCGGGAGAACCTTACGCAGGGGGCGCATACTGGCGACCTTCAGTTCACCGGGACGGTGGCGGTGCGGCACGGTGTAGAAGTGGTGCTGCAACTCGGCGTGGCGCAGGGCCGCGGCGGCCCGGACGGGAAGGTCAGGCACGCGGTCGGCCACCTCGGGGTCGGCACTGGCGAGCGCCTGGAAAATCCAGGGGTTCCCGACTGCGCCCCGTCCGATCATCACGGCGGCCACCCCCAGGGCGCGGCGCTGCCGGGCCTGTGCGGGCGTCAGCACGTCCCCGCTGCCGATCACGGGCGTGGGTACGCTGGCGGCCACCCGCGCGATGGCGTGCCAGTCGGCCTCCCCGGTGTAGCGCTGGGCGGCGGTGCGCCCGTGCACGGTGATGACGGCTGCGCCCGCCTCCGACAGGCCCTGCGCGATCTCGACGCTGCGGTCGCTGTCCCAGCCGAGGCGAATCTTGGCGCTGACATCCAGGTTCGTGGCGGACTTCATGGCCTTCACCAGTTCGTAAGCCGTTTCCGGCGTTTGCAGCAGGCAACTGCCGCCCTTGCCGCGCACTTTCGGCACCGGGCAGCCCATGTTCAGGTCGATGGCGGCAGGCGCAAACCACGCCCCTACTTTCCGGGTGGCGTCCGCCAGGATGTCCGGGTCAGCGCCGAACAGTTGCACCACCCGCCCCACCTCGCCGGGGTACGGGCGGCCCAGGTGCAGGCTCTCGTTCTCGCCGCCCAGCGCGAGTCCACGGGCGCTGATCATTTCACTGACCGTCCACAGGGCACCTTGCTCCGCCGCGAGTTGCCGCATGGGCGCGTCACTGTATCCCGCCATGGGGGCCAGTACCGCACCGGGCCGCGCCAGGCGACGGGCGTAAAAACCGGGCGTGACCGGGGCTTCGGCCTGAACTTCCGGCTGCTGCGGGGGGGTGGGGGGCGGGCACATATCCGGGCAGGGTAGCGCGTTTCGCCCTCAGGCAGGTGAAGGAAGCGTCAATTGTGAAGGAACGTAATTTGACAGGAAATTGTGAGGCTGACCGTCTATGCTGAAACCGTCCGGAAACCCAACACTCACGCCCGCCGGACGGGAGGCAATACGCACCTTGGACATCACTCCACTGGTGCCTCACCTGGCACCTCTGTTACACAGTCTCTACCAGTCCACCCCGGATTACTTTCAACTGCTGGGCAGTCGCATTCCCAACCTTTCTGAAGTGCAGGCCGATGTAAACACGGCCTTCGCCGACCCGCGCCGGCACATGGAACTCCTGCACGATGAGCACGGGCAACTGGTCGGCAGCCTGGATTACAAGATGGGTTACCCGCAGGCCGGGGACGTTACCATCAACCTGCTGCTGATCCGCCAGGACAGACAGAACCAGCACCTGGGCCGGGAAGCGGTGCAGCAACTGGAAGCCCGCCTGCCCCCCGGAACACGCCGCGTCCTGGCCAGCGTCCTGGGCGACAACCCGCGCGGCGCACGCTTCTGGGAACGCCTGGGGTACACCTTCGAACTGGACGCCCGCCCTTCGATGGTCTGGTACGCCAAGCGGCTGGGTATGCCGCTGGCCCTGCCACCCCAACTGGGCAACATCGCCACGGATTGAGTCCGGGCGTCCAAGGGTCTGGGTATCTGAGGATCCGAGGGTCTCAGCGTCTGAGGAAAAGCCCCCTTAGACCCTCGGACTCTTGGACGCTCAGACCCTCTACTAGACCCTCTACGACCCCTTACACTCTGGGCATGATCGTCAAGTACGGCGGGAATGCCATGAAGAACCTGGAGTTGCGCCGCGCGGTGGCCCGTGAAATCGCGGAGCTGCGCGGGGCGGTACCGGTGGTGGTGGTGCACGGGGGCGGCCCGGTGATCGAGCGGGAGTTGCAGGCGCGGCAGATTCCCAGCGAGTTCAGGCAGGGGTTGCGGGTCACGTCCCCGCAGGCGATGGACGTGGTGGAGATGGCCCTGTGTCAGTTGAACAAGCAACTGTCGCAGGAGATCGGTCAGGCGGTGGGTCTGATGGGCCGCGACAGCCACCTGTTGACGGCTGACCTGCTCGACCCGGAACTGGGCCGGGTGGGCCGAATGACAAGCGTGAATGCGGAGTTGATTCGCACACTGCTGGGGGCGGGCCTCACCCCGGTCATTGGCAGCGTGGCAGTCGGGCCGGATGGCGAGGCATTGAACGTGAACGCGGACACTGCCGCGGGCGCAGTCGCTGGAGCGTTGGGCCAGGGCATCATGTTCCTGACGGACGTGGACGGTGTGTACCGCGACTACCCCGACCCCGCGAGCCGCGCGGCCACGCTCTCCCGCGCCGAGGTGCAGGAGGGCATTGCGGACGGCTGGATTGCCGGGGGCATGATCCCCAAGGTGCAGGCGGCCCTGGACGCGCTTGACCGGGGTGCCCCGTACGCCACCATTGCCAGTGGGATGCACTCGGGCGTGCTGGCCCAGGCCGCAGCGGGTCAGGCGGGCACGCGCATCACGCCATGAACTTGGAGACCTGGAACTGCTGTGTTGCTTTAAAGTAAGCGTATGTCCTTTCCACCCTGGTAATCCGAGCGTGACCTGCGGATCGGTGGTTTTGCCACGGGTCTTTCTCCGCCGTGCAAGTTGAATGACTGTTTCGGCATTCGACCTGATCTGTACTGCTGGAGAAAACCCCTGATGGAAAATACTGTTTTTGATGTCCGACACACGTTTCAACTCACTTCGACGGAACTCAGGGAACTGCAAACGCTGCTGGCTGTGGTGTACGGCGGCGATTTCAGTCCTGAGGACTGGGATCATGCACTGGGCGGGCTGCACACCCTGGCCTGGCACGCAGGTCAGATGATCGGCCATGCAGCGGTGGTTCAGCGGGCCGTGCTGGTGGGCCATACACCATTCCGTGCGGGTTACCTGGAGGCCATGGGCGTTTACCCGGACTGGCAGCGCCACGGCATCGGCAAGGAGCTGATGCAGCACGTCAATGAACAGATGGAACGCGGCTACGATTTCGGTCTGCTTTCGCCCAGTGACGAGGGCCGCGCCCTGTACGCCACCTCGGGCTGGGTGGACTGGCGCGGTGAACTGCGGAGTTTCACACCCACAGGCATCAGCGCCACGCCCGACGAGGAAATCATGGTGTACTGCCGTGCGAACTCCACTATTGACGTTCAGCAGCCCTTGACCTGCGATTACCGTTCAGGTGACATCTGGTGAAAGCCCTCCAACCTTAAGTGCGTCCTGACTCTCCTCTAAAACAACTGGTGGGCATTTGCACGAGACTGTCGGGGGACTTAAGGAGGCTGTAACTCATGGGAGAAGGAAAACCAGTCAGCACGCCCGCCACCAGGGGCACCACCACGGGCAGCGCCACCGAAACGCACGGGGCGAACACGAATCTCGACCCGAACATGCAGGGCGGGCCGGTCAGCGGCACGGATAAAGCCGCGACGCGTGACGTGAAAGAGCAGAACGCCGAGCAGGGCGTCCCCGCAGGCACCCAGCCCACCGGCGAGGAGTGAAGGCGCGGGAGGGCCAGCCGCCCCTGGCCTTAACCTGGGTTGGTCAAGACTTCACCCACCCGAGGACGAATAGCTTCTAGACTGACGGCACGGAGGAATGAACAGATGACGAACAACGATACGACCAGCAACATGGATCAGACCCGCCTGATGAACGGCGCGGCGGGCGGCGCATTGATCCTGATGGGCCTGAAAAAACGCGGTTTCCTGGGCCTGCTGATGACCGGCGCGGGCGGTTACCTGGCCTACAAGGCCGCCACCGGGAATGACCCCGTGATGGCCGCCGCGGGCCTGAGCGGCAACGCCAGCGCCGCGAAACCCATTTTCGTGGAGCACAGCGTCGTGGTTGACCGCCCCGCGCAGCAGGTGTACGACTACTGGCGCAAACTGGAGAACCTGCCGCACATCATGAGTCACCTGGAAAGCGTGACCGCCCTGGACGACAAGCGCAGCCGCTGGGTCGCCAAGGCCCCCCTGGGCACGCACGTCGAGTGGGAAGCGGAGATCGTCAACGACAAGCCGGGGCAGCGCATCGGCTGGCACAGCCTGCCCGGAGCGACCGTGGACAATGCCGGGAGCGTGCAGTTCGAGGACTTGCAGGACGGCAAGACCCGCGTTCACGTGGCCCTGTCGTACCGCCCGCCCGCCGGGCCGCTGGGGGCCGCCGTGGCGAAACTGTTCGGTGAGGAACCCAGCCAGCAGATCGCCGAGGATCTCCAGAAGTTCAAGGCCGCGTTTGAAGGTGCGAACCCTAGAGCCTGAACCAGAGTGTCAGAGTGTAAAAAGGGCGGCCTCCGCGTGGGGCCGCCTTTCTTTGATGCTGTTCAGGTTCAGAAGGTCAGGTCGTAGTTGTTGAAGGGCGTGCCGGACTTGACCAGTTTGCCGTTCTCGACGAGGTTCCAGCCCTTGGCCAGGCCGCTGATGCCGCCGATGACATCTCCGCTGAAGTCGTTGGCGATGAACACCAGCAGTTTCCCGTTGTCCTTGGTGATGGCTTTGTCCTTGTCGGCGTTGTACGTTTTGCTGTCGTCAGTGTCGGTGTAAGCAGCCACGCGGTACGCGCCCGTTCCGGTGGGGCTGGGCAGTCCGGCCCCGTACGCGCCCTTGTCGGTGGGCGTGACGGTCAGGTAGTCGGTACTGGTGTTGCTGATGCCGCCGAAGCTGACGCCCAGCACGGCAATGCGAATGGTGCCCTGTCCACTGGGAATGTTGCTGATGTTGCCGGTGACGTCACCTTTGGGCGTTCCGCCGATGCCGCAGGCGGCGAGGGTGAGGGGCAGAAGGGCCAGGAGCGCAATTTTTTTCATACGCCTGTGATGTTGCCCCGCGCGAAGATTAGTGAGATGAGTGCCAATCTGGCGATTGGGGCGTCCAGAACAGGAAAACCCTGACTCATGAAGGGAAGTTCATGCATTTTCCATGACGGTCAGGGATTTCAGTGTTTCGCCCTGATGCCAGCCGAACTGCGGGGCGCGGAGGCCCAGCACGTCGGCAATGGCCTGCCCTTGCTCACGTGTGGGTTCACCTTCCAGTTTGAACAGCAGGAATTTCCGCCCGCCGGGCGCAATGCGAATGAACAGGTCTTCGCCGATCTCCAGTTGCTGCGTGCGGCCCAGTTTCACGGCGCGGCCCTGCGCGTGCTTCAGGGCGTCGCGGATGGCGACCGTGACGGTGGGCGGAATCACCTGGCCCTCAGGCCGCTGAGGATCATTTCCGCGAAGCCGTCCGCGATGTCGCGGGGTGTCAGGGTACCTTCCGGGCGGAACCAGGTGTACGTCCAGTTGACCGTGGACAGGATCAGCAGGGAGGTCATTTTCACGTCCAGGTCGGGGCGGAACACGCCCGATTGGATGCCCTCGCTGACCAGTTCGCGGTAGAAGCGGTCGATGGTGTCGCGCCACCCGGTCACGCGGGCGTACGCTTCGGGCGACAGGTGCTTCCACTCGTGGAAGAACACCGTGGCGCTGTCCATGTTGTCGGCCACGACCATGATGTGACGGTGCATGGCCTCGCGCAGTTTGTCGTCGGCGGGCAGGTTCTGGCCGCGCAGGGGGAACAGCGCCTCGTCGAACTGCTGGGAAGCGCGGTTCACGATCTGCACCAGCAGGTCTTCCTTACCGTTGATGTGCGCGTACAGGCTGCCGCCCTGCATGCCCAGTTCACCCGCCAGTTCGCGCATGCTGGTGGCGTGGTACCCCCGTTCGGAGAACAGGCGGCTGGCGACATCGTGAATCTGTTCGCGGCGGGGCTTGGTCGGGGAGTCAGGCATAAGTGGGGGCAACTTCAGGCTGCTTGGCGTTAAAGGGTAGCCTAGCACGCAGGGAAACGTACACTTGACGTAATGACACAGACAGCGGACGCAGTGGTGATCGGGGCGGGCATCATGGGCGCGGCGTGCGCGTACCGCCTGGCCGAGCGGGGCTTGCGGGTGCGGGTGCTGGAGGCGCTGGACAGTCCGGCGCTGGGGTCGTCGGGGCGCAGCGCGGCGGGCGTCAGGGCGCAGTTCAACACCGCCACCAACATCCTGCTGTCGCTGCACAGCATCGCGGAGTACCGCCAGATGCCGGAAGCGGAATTTAAGGCCATCGGTTACCTGATTCTGGTGCCGCCCGCGCTGTGGCCCGCGCACCGGGAGGGCGTGGCACGGCAGCGTGACCTGGGCGCGGTGACGGACATCCTGACGCCGCAGGAGGCGCAGGCGGTGCTGGCGTTCGACCCGGCGGGCCTCGAGGCGTGCACCTTCGGGCCGCAGGACGGGGTGGTCGACCCGCACGGCATCACCTTCGGGTTTCTGCGGCGGGCGCGGGAACACGGCGCTCAGGTTCATACGGGCACGCCTGCAACGGCGCTGAAGCGCGTGGACGGCGTGTGGCAGGTGCAGACGCCCGCCGGAACGTTTGAGGCTCCGCTGCTGATCAACACGTCCGGCGCGTGGTCGGGCGAGCTGGCAAAACTGGCCGGGTTTGACTTGCCGGTGTGGCCTGGCAGGCGCATGGTGTACACGACCGGGCCGCTGAAAACTGCCCGTCAAGTCCCCATGACCTTCGACCTGACGAGCGGCGTGTGGATTCGTTCGGAGGGAGAACGCCTGCTGATCGGGCGGGCCAACGCAGAGGACACCGGCTGGCGCGAGGGCCTGGACTGGGACTGGCTGGAGCATACCCTGTCCCCGGCGCTGGAGCGTTTCCCGTGGCTGCACGAGGCTGACCTGGATCGGGGCGCGAGCTGGTGGGGGTACTACGAGCTGACGCCGGACGAGATGCCCATCCTGGGGCGCATGCCGGGGGTGGACGGCTGGGTGAACGCCTGCGGGTTCAGTGGGCACGGGGTGATGCAGGCGGCGGCAGTGGGCCGCGTGGTCACGCAGGAGGCCCTGGAAGAAACGCCTTTCATTGAGATCGACCCGTTGCGCTTCGAGCGGTTTGCCAGGCCGGAGTTGAGCCAGAAGGACATTCAGGTCTGACCTGGCTGTTATGAGAACCGGGCCGGGTTGAGCCATGACCAGGGTCAAATATGAAGGAACAATGAAATCAAATCGAAACCTCATCGGTGCGATATTCGGATCACAGCTGGGTGGGGATTTTAACGTCGTACAAAGCAAAACCATGGTCACCAGCAGCCGGGCATCGTCGTGGCTCAGAAGCCAAACCGTAATACCCCTGTAACTCACCAGGTACACATTCTGAGGCAAGCGAACATAGGCCCTCAGAGTTCACCGTCTCCCAGGAGGTTTTATGAGTCCGTCACGGCTTCGCAAAACAATGCTTCTCGTTGCGGTGCCCGCTTCCGCCCTGGCCGGGGCGCTCCTTGCCGGACAACTCCAGCAATCCGCCACCACCGTGCAGGCCATCACCGTGCAGGCCAACGCCGACACCACCCTGACCCGGGTCAGCAGCGAACTGCCCGGCGCGATGCTGCTCGCCCAGGCCACGCCCACCAGCCAGCTTAACCGCACGGTCATGTCCCCCACCTGCCAGGGCTGCCACGCCAGCAACCCCAAAGTGCCCATTAAAGGCGCAAGGCTCGGGTACAACCACTCCGGGCACGCCCTGAACGGCAACTCGTGGTACGCCAACGGCGACGGCTGCCAGCAGTGCCACACCCACGAAGGCTTCGTGGACTTCACCAAGAACGGCAAGCTGACCACCGCCTTTATCGCCAACCCCTCGCAGCCCGCCTGCATGACCTGCCACCAGCCGCATGAAACCGGCAACATGGGCCTGCGCGTCACCAAGGCCGTGACCCTGACCAACAAGAAAACCTTCGACGGCGGCAAGGGCAACCTGTGCGCCAGTTGCCACCAGTCCCGCAGTGACGTGGCCAAGGGCGTCCCCACCGAAGCCCAGCCCGCCGCCAGGGTCGGCCCGCGTTCCGCCGCGCACCACGGCCCGCAGGCCGACATGATGGTCGGCACCAACGCCTACGAATTTGCCGGCAAGACCTACTCCAGCGGCGACCACTACGGCGAAATCGACAACACCTGCGTGACCTGCCACATGGGCCTGCCCAGGGGCCGTTACGGCCTGAGCGCCGCCATCGGCGGGCACGGCATGAACATGGCCGCCGACGTGCACGAGAACGAAGTGCTGAACACCGCCGGGTGCGTCAGTTGCCACAAGGACATCAAGACCGCCGACAGCAAACGCGCCTGGAGTAAAGCAGGCGGCGCAGGCGTGACATGGGTGCCCAGCTCCAAGATCTACGCCATCACCGCCGAAGCCGACTACGACCAGGACAGCACCAAGGAATACATGCAGGACGAAGTGCAGGGCCTGATGGATCGCCTGGTCAACCAGCAGGGCACCGGAGCCATGCAGAAGAACGTGCCCTTCTTCGACGCCAAAGGCGCTTACATCGGTGATAAGGCCGCCGCAGGCACCATCTACACCCGCGACCAGATGGGCGCACTGTACAACTACCGCTTCGTGCTGGAAGACCGCAGCCGCGGCATTCACAACACCACGTACACCATTCAACTCCTGACCGACAGCCTCGCCGCGCTCGACCCGACCTTCAACGCCAGCGCCCGTCCCAAGTAACACCACTCTGAAAAATAGATCGCGCATCCAATCTATTTTTCCGAACAGAGTGAGGAGGAGAAAATACGGGTCTGGACGGCGTG
>ERZ501016.309-NODE-309-length-15839-cov-4.608464_pt1 | contig 15839 bp, 10 predicted proteins | sample MGYA00248889_ERZ501016 | MGnify/ENA primary metagenome ERZ501016 (study PRJEB25958, sample SAMN03398594) | human skin metagenome | study: EMG produced TPA metagenomics assembly of the Human Skin Microbiome Metagenome (human skin metagenome) data set. | reverse complement strand
ACACGACGCTCTTCCGATCTACCGGCGAAGCCAAACTGGTCACCCGCGGCAACATCGCACACCGACTGCCCGTCGTCGCCTTCTACGACGAAGAAATTCCCGTCGGCGCCCAGGTGCTCATCCTGCGACGGGAAAAGGGTCTCTACCAGGTCCAGACCACCACGCCGACCAACCTTCACAGCCTCTGACCAAGAGGCCGTGAACCACTACCAATTTCCAAAGGGAGAAGAACGGCAATGAATACCCTCTATATCGCAGGCGTCGTCCTGCTCGCCATTCTGGCGATCGGCTTCATCCTTACCAGGCTCTACCGTCGTGCCACCAAGGACCAGGCGCTCGTGCGCACCGGCATGGGCGGTGAAAAGATCGTCATCAATGGCGGCGTACTCATCATTCCGGTGCTGCACGAAAGCCAGACCGTGCGACTGTCGACGGTCAAGCTCGAGGTCAAGCGCATCGAACAGGACGCGTTGATCACCAAGGACAAGCTGCGCATCGATGTCGCCGGCCTGTTCCACATCAAGGTCAAGCCCAACGTCGAGTCGATCGCCGCTGCAGCCCAGACGCTCGGCAACCGCGTCAACAACGACGACGCCGTGCGCGAATTGCTCGAAGGCAAGCTCGTGTCGGCATTGCGCTCGGTGGCGGCGACCATGGAGATCGAGGAACTCCACTCGAACCGCCAGGAATTCATCAACAAGGTGCAGGACGCCGTGCAGTCCGATCTTGACACGAACGGGTTCCAGCTTGAGTCAATCTCGATTACTCAGCTGGACCAGACAAATGTCGGGCACCTTAACGAACAGAACATCTTCGACGCCGAGGGCTTGACCAAGATCAGGCAGATCACGGAAGATCGGCGTCGTCAGAGGAACGACATCGAAGCGGAGAACCGCGTCGCAATCGAGCAGCGCAATTTCGAAGCTAATCAGAAAACTCTGGAAATCAAGAGGCAGGATGAGTTCGCTCGTCTCGAACAGGAAAAGGCGGTCGCCGAAACTACTGCCCAGCAGGAAGCGACCATCGCCCGGGCCAAGGCCGAATCGGAGCGCGAGCAGGAAGAAGCCCGCATCCAGAAGGAGCAGGGCATCCGTGCCGCCGAGATCGCACGCGATCGCGAGCTCGAGGTGCAGCGTATCCAGACCCAGGTCGAAACGCAGAAAAAGTCCGAAGAGGAGTCGATCGCCACGGCGGCCGCAAACGAAGCGCGAGCCAAGGCGGTCGTCGCCGAGGAATCGGTCGCCACGGCCCGCGCCGAGCAGATCGCCGAGCGTGAGCGCACGACCGCGATGATCAAGGCCCGCCAGGAGGCGGATCAGCAGGCCGTCCGCATCACCACCTCAGCTAACGCCGAGCGCGAAGCAGCCCAGGCGCGTGCGGAAGCCAAGCGCATCGAGGCCGAAGCCGACGCCAAGGCGAAGGAGCTCGAGGCGCAGGGCGTCAAAGCGATGAACGATGTGCGCGCGAGCGGTGAACGCGACTTCAACGAGGCCGCCAACCTGCTCAGCCCGGAGCAGATCGACCTCGAGGCGCGGCGCCTCCTGCTACAGGCGCTGCCGGAAATCATCGAGCAGTCGGTGAAGCCGCTCGAGAAGATCGAAGGCATCCAGATCTACGACGTGCGCGGTATGCCTGGCGCCGGGCTCGCCACCACCGGAGATGGTGGATATGGCGGAGCGGCCAACCAGTCGCTGCCCAACGAAGCGGTCAACGCAGCGCTTCGTCACCGGGTCGCTGCACCGCTGATCGACAAGCTGATGGGGCAGATCGGCCTCAGCGGTAGCACGATCGACGGCTTGCTGGGAGCGGCCACGCATCAGGCCGGCCCCGAAACCAGCAGCGCGAGCCAGGACAACCGCCGGCCGCTGGACGAGCCCAACAAGACCGAGGCGAAGAGGGCCGAGCAGGAGAAGCTCGACAATTATCAGGTGACGACGGAGCGCAAGCTCCGGCCCGATCGCGAAGCGAGCCTCTACGGGCCCAGTTCGACGAATCCGTACCGGCCGTAACGCGCCGGCAAGTAAGCCGATCTCAAGGAGAAGGCGGGTGGCTAGGGCCACCCGCCTTTCTTCAACGACCAAAAAGACAGGAGAGACCTAGGAAAGACGGAAAAAAAGATGGACCTCTACGGCAAGCTGCTGACCACCATCGTCGAATACAGCCAACGTGCGGGTCTACGGCACTATTACGATACCATCACGCACGACCACAGCGATCAGCACACCGCCCTAGCCAGCATCATCGGACACCAGGGAGAAAAGTGGCCGATCCGAATCAGCCAATGGAGCTCGGACGATGTGCTCAGGTGGGAAATTGCCCGGCTACTGCTGCATATCGCTCAGACCAGGGAAACCGTCGATGCCATCGAGCGCGAAAGCGTCGAAGGCGCCTACCGCCAAGATAGCGACGGCCGCTGCGCGCTCGGAACCGATTTCACGCGCTATCTGGTCGCGCGCTACATGCAAAATGATCAATTCAGTATCAAGAGAAGCGCCGGCACCATACCCCGGTGGAACGTAAGCTATCGCAGCCTCGATTACCTTCTCACATCAGACGAGGTAATCATCCAAAGCGTCCTACCCGAAAGCGTCATGCACCGCCTGCCGAGGCCACTGACTCAAAGCGAAAAAAGCCTACAAGAGCAGGCCATGGCAAGGGGCGCAACGTGGCAGCCCAAAGACCAACGAAACATCGTCGAGCTCAACAAAATCATCGAACTGCCACCCAGCGGCAACGCGATCATCAACGATGCCCTTAGATATATCTACATCCACAGCGCCGAAACAAACCATAGGCAAACGATCCTTCGAATCAGTTCGACCGCCACGCGGCCGGCCAACCCCGAAGGCGACAGCCTCACCTGGTGGCGATATAGTGCCTACCATGCGACGGCGCAGATGACACACACCAAGGAACCTGAAGAAATCGGCGAGGCATGGCGTCACCACGTCGCGGCAATCCAGGCAAAAGAAGCCACCGCAAATTGACAACGACGAGGCCATCGCGACCGCGGCAACGTCGTTGAAGCTATAAGCAAACCACCAAAGAAGCAGGAGACAAGCCTTGGCCAAAGAGCAGATCAACGAGACCGCGAACGCGCACGACAACATCGGCGACAACGGCGGAGATGAACAGCTCAAGCTCTTCATCGAGCGCATCGAACGGCTCGAGGAAGAAAAGAAGGGCTTCGCCGACGACATCCGCGACGTCTACGCCGAAGCCAAGGCGACGGGTTTCGACGCCAAAATCATGCGCCAGATCGTCCGGCTGCGTCGCATGACCAAGGCCGACCGCGACGAAAATGACGCGATGCTGCAGACCTATCGCGAAGCGCTGGGTCTCGCCTAATCAAGGACATGCCGATGCGCGGTCGCCCCCTCTTCACCGTCGACGAACAACATGCGGTGATCGGCGGGGCGATCATGCCTCACACTCGCCTCAGCGATGTGCGGCCGATCACCGAAATAATGGGAGCTCGGCCCCGCGACAGCGCTCCCGAGGCACAGGCAGCCGGTAAAATGGCTACGCCACCACCTCCTCCCTCCCAGGCGGTGGAAAGCCCTTACGAACTCATTCCTCTCGAAACCGGCTGCTACCGCATCAAGGCCCGTATCCGCATCGGCGTGGAACGAGCGAATCGGGTCGCACTGATCGACGATCTGATGCGCACCTACACCATCAGGGCCTGGGCCGACGACCGGTACCAGTACCGCATCATCTCAGGAACCATCGGCCGTACGACCTTGGTGCGGTTCAACCGGCTGTTATTCGGGCGACCGAACCGTCGGTGAAGGGGGTCGAGCACCCTACAATCAACACAGAAAATTAGGCAGCATCGGCACCTTCCAGGGTGGACCGAGAGGCGCCCTGACACTCGCTTTTCAAAAGGGGACAACCGTGCGTGCCAGCGATCTGAAACTCATCCCGGAAAACGAGCAGCCTTACGCCCTGTTGCTCCCGGGCGCATACTGTGCCGAACACGAGCAAGGGATCACCCGCCTCCTGCAGCAGGTTGGGATCGATCCGAACGGCACCGGCGTCGACGGGCGAACTCAACAGATGGCCGTCGAACTACAACTCACCCGCGAAAATATCACCGTCAAACCAATGCCTCCCAAGCGCAAAGGCAAGCCGGCCGAGATGGTCAGTCTTGCGAGCGAAAACGGCTACAAGAACCTCGAGGGATACCGCGAGAGAAACGCCGATTACATTCGAGAAGAATGGCCGACCAAAGCCCAGTGGGACCAAAGCGGCTTCATCATTTCCACAATCGATCAGGCCGTCATCAACTTCCTCGAGCGGCTGCACGAGGCATCCAAAAGAGGTCGGCTCATGGTCTGGAGCGGCGGCGCAGGCACAAACCCATTTGCACGGCCAGGCCTAGTCATCGCGGCGCGCGATGACGTGCCACAGGAAATGCTGGATCATATGCAAACAGCCGACGATCAGGCAGCAGCGCTCGACAAAATCGATCAGGCGACCGGCATCCGCACGCGGCTGGCTGATGCAGGACTGCGTTACTACGCCCTCGTCCCCCAACACCGCAGCGAACTCGAAAAGGCACAAAAGGCGAGCCGCTACGACGTGCGCTATTTCCTCAACCCGGCCCAGCAAAACCAGTATAACCACGGATGGTTCACGGTCGAGGAACTCGACATGTGGATCGAGGGAAAGGGGCCCGTCATCAAGGACCGGGCGCAGCAAAAATAAGGGGGAAACAAACCATGCGCATCATCGGCGGACACGACTATTACGATGGCGCCGCCATGACCTGGCGCGACGAGACGATCGTCTGGGATCGCACGCAGGTCGCAACCGAAGCGCAAGAGCAGGCCGCCGCCAAGCTGCTCACCGCCACCCAGATCCTCACAAGGTACCATGAGAAAGACGCCTCGCGTACCCAGCGGCGAACGGCCCGGCACATTCACGCCAGCGACGTATGGCAGGTCACCTACCCGGTCGTGCTGTTCGCCGGCGCGATCTATCGCGGCATTTCCATCCACCTCGAACACGCACAGCACAGCTACACGCTCGAGCGTAAGGACTTCTGGAAAAAAGCGGACTTCGATGCATGGATCGAGGAGGTCGGCCTGGTCGAACGCGAGCATCGCGTGCTCAATTATCTACGCGACGAACGGCGCCAGCCGTTCCACGTTCATGAGCTCACCGGCGAAGATCTGCGCCTCGCCATCGATCATCGACTAATCGTCGCCATGCGCCAGAGCGATACCCACGCCAACATCAACGACGTGCGGTTGGCCGATCATGGCTTCACAAAAGCGCTCGACGCGCATCAGGCTGCGCAGGCGCTGGCCGAATGGGTGGGCAACCGCCTGACCGAGCCAGACCCCGCCAAGCTACAGGTCAGCGACGAAATCCGGATCGCCAAGCACGGCTTCGACAAGATGAGCTTTCGTCGACCCAAACAGGGGTGAGCAGCCGAACGACTGCTCACCCCTCGTCGACCTACTCGATACGCGTCACCACCAGATCAAGTCCGGTGCCATCGCAGCGATCCGAACCATTATTGTTGACCCCGAACGACACCACCTGCCCACGAGTGAGCGGCATCGTGAAATCAAAGGCACGAGGAACCGTATCGGTCACCAATTGATCCGGCTGTCCCGTAATTTTGGTTATGACGCCCTCCGAAGGGCAGGCTACGTGAAAGAACGAGCCCGCAAAGCGATACTTCCCTACCGACGGTGAGAAGAAATCAGCATAAGTCTCCTGACCCCAGTTATACCCCGGATGCATCGCAACCTCATTGGGTGCCGTGCTCTCTATATAGACCATCCAATAGCCGCCGAGACCCCAGGTACCGAGATTCGAGTTAGGCCAGGTCATCGGCGTGGAGTCGCCGCGGAACTGGAAATTTTTGATGGCTTCCGGACGGTACTGATCAAAGATGTCAACCGATTGACCCACGGCGATCGGTGACAAACGTGGTGGAATCGGCGATCGCCAAAGCACACGACCGGAAGCGCCATTGATCGCGTACACGGCCCCGTCGTTGGCTACCGCGTAATAACCGTTCTCCCAATCCCAAGGATACCACCAGCGACCATTGCCACCGACGTCCGTCAGGCGAGTGATGTCCGTGTAATAGCGCATCTCGCCGCCTTGCGTATGCCAGGCGATACCTGCGGCATCCGAATCGGAATTCAGCCTCCCTCCCCCCTCGGAATAAACCAAGCGCGCATCAACCAACGAGCGAGGAGCGGTCAGCTCCCAAATCTCAAACGCTCCATTTTTCGATAGGCCAGCCATCGTGCGTCCATCAGGCGAAAACGCCCACTGGCCCATGTACATGATCCGCTTGAGCCGGGTCGCCTGCTGGCCATTGACCAACGAAACCACACCATCGTTGACATCGGCAGGCATAGGGACCGGACGCAAAAAGGTCTGCCACAGGATCCCCGAAACGTCGCCCTTGACGGTATAAAGGTTACCGTCATTGCCAACGGCATGGATCAAGGTTCCCCCGCGGTCCCAAGGATACCAGGTACGACCCGAATAGCCGACATTGGCCCCCGTCGTCATGTTGGACGTCCAGCCCCAGTTCCCGTCATCATGGAAGAAGATGCCGGCCCCATCAGGATCGACACCCGCAAAACGACCCGCGCCCTCAGCATAGCGGAAGGCGCCCGCCGTCGACAGATCGAACGGCGACGACAAAACACGCACACCGAAACTGCCGTCCTGCATCACCATCCAGACGTGACGACCATCCGGCGAATAAAGCGCCTCGCCAATAAACAAGCGACGAGGAGCTTGAGCCGCCAAGACGCCATTAGGCAAGGTGATCGCCTGTGCGGGGACGCCACTGGAGCTACGAGGGTACGTAGACAACTGCGTCTGCCAGAGGATCCCCGTCAGATCACCCTTGACGATGTAAATATTGCCATCATCGCCAACCGCCGTGAAGGGCACCCCTCCGCGGTCCCAAGGATACCAGGTGCGACCGGCATAGCGGATGTCACCACCAAACGTCGAATCGGACCGCCAGCCCCAGTTGCCGTCATCCGCAAACCACACGCTGGCATTGTCCGGATTGCCCGACGAACCAAACGTCCCGGCCCCCTCCGAATAACGAGGACTGCCGGCAGACGAGGCATCAAAAGCAACGCTCAACGCGTAAACGCCAAAACGTCCATCAGGATCGACACGCAACATATTGCGGCCGTTCGGTGAAAACACCGGATCGCCGACAAACAAGTTGCGTGGCGCCTTGGCCGCCTGAATCCCGTTCGGCAGAGCCACTGTCCCTGCAGAAACATTGCTCAAAACCGGCCGAACACGATTGAGCGAGCGCCAGAATACCCCGTTGTTTGACAAATCGACCGTATAAACAATGCCATCATTGCCGATGGCGAAGGCCCCGCTCGCGGCCGAATAACGACGCACACCCCAGCGCGCATGACTGTTGGTGGTAAGATCATTCCACCAGCCAAGGTTCGTATCGTTCGAACCAAAGCGGCCACGCGTCGCCAAAGTCAGGACACGCGTCTCCTCGGTGCCGGAGGTAAACTCCGACCCGCCCTCGCTATAACGAGCGGGACCAGCGGTCGAGAGATCGAACGGCGTCGATAGGTAGCGAGAAGCAAACTGACCAGACGACGAGATCGTCAAGACGTTATGACCATTCGGCGAAAACACATGCTGGCCGATGTAGAATTTGAACGGCACACGAGCCGCCTCAACACCGCCGGCCACCGTCACGGTTCCCTCGGACATGTTCGAAGGCCACGTAACCGGTCGATAATGCGTCGCCCACAGCACCGACGAACGCGCCGGATTCAAGTGATAGAGATTGCCATCGTCCTGGAGCCAGACAGTATCGCCGACATCCATCCCCCAGAACCAGAAATACCCTTCGTTGACGTTGCGGAACATCGTCCAGTCACCGTCGGTATGAAAGCGAAGCATCGGAGCCTCACCCTCACAGGCGGCCGGACCATTCTCCCAAATCTGCGTCGCGCCATCGAGGCTGTTCGGCGTCGACAGCCGTAGCATGCGAATCTTGCACGAGGTTGTGAACTGGATCGCAGAACGACCACCATCCGCGTACACGACATCACCCGGCACCATCATGAACGGCATCTTCGCCGACGTGCGCACCGCCACCGGCGCCAGATCATTGGCAGGCACCACGCGAACCCCGCGATCGGGAGCAAGATCGTTCGGGAAATTAGCCGACAAAGCACCCGAGCCCGAGCGCGACTCCCACGCAAAGGAATCGCCCGAGCCCATGCGCACGATGTTGCCATTGTCGCTTAGCCACATCGAGGTATCGGCAGAAGAACCGAAATCAAAGGCATTGCAGCAGGCATAGCCGCGCTCGAGGCGGGTGAAGCCCGACTCATGGGTGCGGAAACGACCGAGCTCCTCCACGTCGACGTTCTTGGTCCATAGCGTACCCGAACCCGACGACGGATCGAACCGCGTGCGCAAGCGCTTCACGACAAAGCGAGGCCCGTCAAAGCCGATGGCAAAATAACCATTGGGAGAAAACGCCCAGTCGCCACGCATCATCCAACGAGGAACGCGCGCCAGCGCCTCGCCATTGCCAAGAATGCGCTGCTCAAGCGCTTGGTTGGAAGACGAAAGAGGACGGCCCAGGCCATGCCATGTGTCGGTCTTCCAAGGCATCTGAGTGAAGGCGCTATCGTAGAGCGCGAGAACACCATCTGTCCGCAGCCAAGCCCCGCCACCAGCAATACCGGATTGCCACGTATTAGACGACCAAAAGCTATTGCCGCTCGTGGTATTATCCGAGGAGCGATAGCCCACCCAATTGCCATCGGGCTGCATCTTGTAGATCGACGACGCGGGACCCGACGCGCCATTATCCCAAATCATGCGGGCCGACGACATGTTGAACGGCGTCATCAGTCGGTTGAGCACAAGCCGGGCGTCCGACCGAACCTGCACTACGAAACGACCGTCAGCCGAATAGAAGGCGTCACCGACCTTCAAGATCTCTGGCATCTTCAACGCCACGTTGCCATCAGGCAGAGTGCGCATCGTAAAGCCTTCGACCGTGGCCGACATCGATCGATAATAGACCATCTGATTGCGGAAGAACCCGCAGCCCTCGACGCCCTCGAACATTGAGCCACCGGTCCCGTTGACCACCGGCGCTCGACCATTTTGGGTATTGATCGACGAGCAGGTCTGCTGGCCGTAAACGCGCGCCAAATACCAGTGCTTGCTTACCTCGTCGCGAAACTCGAGCGGGGCGCCGTAGCCGCGATAACTGGTCGTCGCGAGCACGTCGGGCTCGATCGCCACACCATAGGAAGCCCAACGCAGTGCAATCTGCTGCCCAATCGAACGAAACAGATCGGCCTGATCTCCGGCCTTGGACTCAGCTGCGACCATCGGCGCGTAATAAAGCAGCTTCCCACCTGCCTCGACACATGCGCCTTGCGGCCGGCCCAGCAGGCCCACCGAAGCGGCTGACGCCGAGGTAGTGCCCAAGTCAACGTTGATGCGATCGCACACCAGAGGCGAATACACCTCCGCGAGGTAGAAATAATCACCCCCACCCCAGCGCAGCGACTCGGCCTCACCATGCGAGCGGCCAAACATCTGATACGAACGCAGCTGGAGCAACTGCTGTTCGGTCGCTTGCGCATTGGAGCGCCACTCCGTGGCCACCGCCTCGGCATTGTCCCTAAACATCGCCGAAAGAGCGGCGATGTTGCCGACGGCGACCTCAGACAGGTTCACACCTGCAGAACCAAGCGCATGATAGATGGAAAAATCCGAGCCAGATCCGCGAACACATCCGGCCGGACGGTCCCCAGCCAAGGACATCGACTGCTTACGCATGGCAAAGGCGCGACAGAACTCCAGCGGCACCTGGTCGTAAAACAGCAGCGAATCGACCTGAGCGCCGATAACGCGGCGAGGAAGCGCATCACGCGCTGCCCATTGTCCAAGCGATGGCGAAGCCATGCCCGAGGCCATAAGTTCGCTCACCGAAGAAGCCGGGTACCCATTCTGGCCGTAGAAGATGGCGTAGGACTGCGAAACGCGATCAAGCGTCGCCTGCACGTCACCCGCAAGATAGGGCTGCAGACCCTCATAGTAGGAGGGAAAAGCAAGCCGGTAGGCCGTGCGCGACCCATTGCTCTCGTAGCAGCCGATATCACCTTCCGGCGAGGACGGAATATCGGGGCGACTACGCCTGGCCTCGTTGATCGCCGAACACACTTCCGCCGATACATTGAGAAAACCATAGGCCGGCAGTTCCCCGAAAGCGTCCGAAGCTCCCACCGAGAAAAAGACCGACTGAACCGTGCCTACCTGATCAACCGAGGGCAAGCCGCTAAGCCGACCCTTGCCGACGAGCGCCTGAACGGAGCCCAACGGGATCGGCGAGGATCCCGCCTCACTGCGAACGGCATTCGCAACCGACTGCAGCGCCGACAAAACGGCATCCGCTTTGGCGCGATCGGGCTGAGGCTCTTCGGTTCCACCACTGGAGGTGCCCCCCGAGGATGTCGTGCCGCCCGAGGATGTCGTGCCGCCCGAGGACGTCGTGCCGCCCGAAGACGTCGTGCCGCCAGAAGACGTCGTGCCGCCCGAAGACGTCGTGCCGCCAGAAGAGGTGGTCGGCGGAATGCCCGACGATGGCGTCGAGGTTTGCGCCGCATCGAGGTTGGTATAATAGAGGTTGACCGACCCACGACGAAAACAGCCGCTAGGCCCGTCGGGCGATTCGAAAATACCGATATCATCGCGATCGGTGAGGTTGCTGTTCACCGCCGCGCAAATGTCATCAGGCAGGCCGCTGATGGCGAAAGCCTGAAAAGCCTGGCCGTTGGAGGCCTCGAGTTGCGCCCACTGACGCTCGACCGTGCCAACGCTCACCATCGGAACCGATTGCAGAAACGAACGCCGATCCGGCGTCGTCACGAGCTCGTCGAGACTCACAGGAGCCCGACGATGCCGTGTCTCAAATGAGCGATAGGCAGTGCGAACATTGGAGCCGGCATTCTCGATCACCGCCGCGTCCGCGCTGGCCAGCGAATCGATAAAGAAATCACCACCCCAGTTAAGGGTGATGAGCGCGGCCGCGCCAGCCAAAATGATCGCAATGACACCGAGTATGAGATTGGTCATCAGCCACGCATCCGCACCTTACCGAACGTGCCAAGTAGCACGACGGGAAGAGAGGCGGCAAGGCACCTTTGAGGATGGACCAGCAAAAAGAACGAAAGTCAGGAAGGTGGAAAAATGATCCGTTTCGATGACGACAACAAGCCGTACGCCAAGGCCTATCAGCGCATGGTCAACGCACTCGACAAGCGGATCCAGACGTCGCCCCAGAGCCAGGCCATGTGGCAGCAGACGATCGGCATCGGGGTCATCGAACGGCGCGAAATGCTCGCGCTAATGCTCAGCCAGCACGCTGAGGCGAGCGGAACCGGCGCCAAGAAACAGACCGAGAAAACCATTATCCAGGCCATACAGGGAACGCCTGGCCACATTCTCGAGGCATTGAATAACGCAAACCCCAATACGTACGAAACCGAAAAAGCCTTCATCCTCAGGGCATTCGAAATCATCGTCGTAGATAGGAGCGGGAGACAAAAATCGGGGCAAACAGTCCTGAACGCCGCCGACATCACCGTCACCAAGGCAGAGCCCGACATCAACGGACGCACCCGGCAAACAACGCTCCACTATAACAGCCTCACCGGCATGGTTGGAAGGCACTGGAACATTCCTCGCAAAGCGCCCGACGAGAGTCTGCTCAGCGCATATGAGCAAGCGTCTCAGCAGCTTACGGAAGCGCAAAAGGCAAAACTAGAAAAGCATTTCAACTTCGACTCTTTCCGCAGCCTCCGGGTGCGCAACAGCAAAACAAGAACATATGTTCTCCTGCTGCCGTTGCACCAGGAGAAGACGTGGTACGGACTCTCCGAAAGCGTCCCCTGCGTCGCCGACATCAAAGCCTATGTCAAAGCCATCGCAGATACGCTCGACAAGGCCGTATCGATCCTCCGAAACCCAAACCTGTTCAGCGAGGTGGCGTACGTCCGGGAAGAAGCTCAAAAGCACGATCTGAATATCGATGGCGTTACCATCTACAGCGGCTATCGAGCCAACGGCTTCGATCTGGAATATGGCATCGAAAGCATCGGGCACGACCTCAAGCCCTACCGACGGGTGATCTACATCCACGGATACTCCGAAACCCATACCAAAAACCATATAACCCAATCCATGGCGACCGAAGCGAACAACATCAAACGTCGCAAAAAGGCGGCCGAAAAACTAGGTCAGAACAACACGGCTTACGCGGTCGACCCAGCAATCCCGCTCGTGCTCGCGCTGATCGAGCGTAAGCACAAAGGCGGAGTCGAAGATTTCATAAACCGACGACTCAAAAAAATCCGGGTTAAGAGCGCCGACAGCGACGGCCTCGTGCATAAGAGCATGAGCGACTATGCCACCATCGGCATCCGCTATCGCGAGGGCAAGATCAGCCCCTACATTCCAATCACCCCAGGGATCGCATACGAACGCGGCAGCATGCTGGTGCAAGGCCTGCCCGAGAGTGTTGCCGAACAGCTGATCGGCAAACCCGCAACGACACTGGTCGACCATCCTGTCACGCGATGCATGGGCGTGATCAAGAAGGTCGCAGACTACCGGCGCTCGGGATACCACCGGATCACGTTCGAGGCTCCCCTCATCCAGTACGAGGAGCATTATGAAAGTGCCCTGCCATATGAGCGAACCGGCGCATGATTAGCGATATGCCGACCGCTCAACACATAAGGGAGGACGACCGGCAAATCATACGCGCCATCAGGGAAGAGCTGGGCGACCACCCGCTCATGAACGATCCACAACGACCATCGATCAACTGGGGACGCACCGGCAGCCACTATCTGGTGCATGTGCGGGAACCCCTCAAAGTCACGCCAGTCCAGGGCGTGGCTACCGTGCCGCTGCGCTACGACGGGCGATGGAAAGACGCCGCCATTACCGCACTGCGCGCAACTCTGGACGATCTGGTCCAGCAGCGCGCCATCCGGGCCGACCATCGCCAGGAGATGATCGAAGCCGGGGAAATGGACCGACACGGCAATATGTTGATGGAGCCGGACGGCTACATCATCCCGCCGCAACGCATCATCATCGGCCAACATAATCTACGCAACATGCAGCGCTATGCCATCAGCGCTCAAATGCTCCACGATGAGGTCAACCGACCGCACGAGGAAGGGCGGCACGCCACAACCATCCAGAATATTCAAGCCGCATACGAGATCGGCGAACACGGCGGATATGCCATGATCGACATCTACGAGGGTCAATACGACCATGGTGGTACCGTCGACATCAAAGGCCGATTGTACATCCGCCTCAGAAACATGCCGCAAAGCATCATCGACGCAATGACAAGTAGCGAATGGATCGGGCGGCCCATCAGTGAAATGATCGAGATGCAACATCTTCCCAGCACCTGCACGCTGATCAAAGGAAGGACCAAATTCAGGCCGCTATCGCTAACCAGAGACATCCCCGAAACCCCAGATCTCGAGCTCGAAACGCAGTGCCGGTACGTGACACTCGAAAAACTGCTCGGTCATCAGGCTGAGGATGAACCGGACCTATGCTAAGCGCCGTAGAAATCATCCATAACGGCACGGCAATCTACACCAATCCCCCGGAAATCGACAAACTCCTTGACCAGATCGAGTGGCCGCGATGTGACGACACTCTGCTCGATCCCGCGTGCGGCGATGGCAATATGATCATCGCCGCGATCGAGCGCATGGTTTTCGAAAAAAACGACAGTCATGCGCTCCGACGCATCAGCGGCATTGAATTCCACGAGCCCAGCGCAAACGCCGCAAGACAGCGCGTCAGCGCACTGCTCATCCAACGAGGATGGGACAAGGAGCAGGCCCGCCAATGCGCCGAGTCGATGATCGAGACGAGGGACTTCCTGCTCGACCCCCCAAGTGGACAGTGGGACGTCATTATCGCCAATCCGCCCTACTGGCGCCGGGCGCGACTGCCTGAAAGCTACCGGCGAAAACTCGATGCAAAGATCCCAGGATACGCCCGCGGCGATCTGCTACACGCCTATCTCGATACTATGTTGCAGGTGCTCGACCCATCAGGGCGATTGGCACTGATTACCTCGGATCGATGGCTAGGAAACGCAGGGGCCACAACCTTAAGGCAACACATCGGCAAACGCCTCAAAATCTCGCAAATCCAGCGCCTGGACGCCAAGAGCGCTTTCCATCGACCCAAAGAACGGGCGCGTAACACGCCGCCCCGGGTGCACGCCGTCGCTATCCTGTTAGGGCACAGCGGACGACCGCTGAGCGGAAACCCATTCAGCATCGAAGGCACGGAATCGATCGAGGGCGTCAGGCTCAACGACATCGCCAACATACGCCTGGCACCCTGGATGGGACCAGACGGGATCTTCCTGCTCGATCGACCGGACGCCATCCCAGGGGCGGAAACGCTGCCGTGCGTAATGCCGCGTGGAATCTATGCCGAAAGCGACCAATTGCGGCCGCCAACACGCTGGGCCCTTGTTACAACCGAACAGCAGCCGGCGCCGGCCGTCATGGCCCATTTCGAACGAACCATGAAACGGATGCCAGCGCGCGGCCGACGCACGATCAAATGGCTGCCTCCCGAGCGCATCGGACCGCATTTTCCACATGATGAGGAAACGGTCCTGGTACCGCGCATCGCAAAGAAGCTGCGCGCAGTCATCCTTCCGCCCGGTATGCTACCCGTAAATCACTCGCTGGTCGTCATATCCAGTGAACACGGCGCCAAAAACATCAAGGCGATGCTCGACCATCCGATTGTGCAACAGCAGGCAAATGCCCTGGCATCGCCCATCGAGGGGGGATATCGCTCTTACACAGCGACATTGCTCAAACAGTTGGTTATCCCCCAAGGCGCAATGCCGCCTACCAGCAAGGCAACCGCCGCGCTATAAACAGGGCGACAAACGAAGGAAATTCGAAACATGAGCAACGAACCGACCGATCACGCCAACCACGACAATGAACAATATGAGATCGGTCGACCGGACTGGGATGCCCGCGAACGCGGCGACAGCGAGCAACCGGAAGATACCGAGATCGAAGACGAGGATCGCCCCGAGATCAGCAGCGAAGACGAAACAGCGGGAGCCCGCTGGGCGGATCTCCTCGAAGACGATGATGACCCAGACGCTGCTACAGACCATGACACTGCCGACAGCGACAGCGCCCATACGGCTGAAACGAGCAACGCCAGCGGCGACGGTGAGAGCACAGCGGCAGTGAGCCCCGAAAGCAGCACCGACACCGACACCGACACCGACACCGACACCGACACCGACACCGATATCGACGCAGCCGCCGCGCGCTTCGTCGCAAATCAGGCCTCAGGGCCAACCGCTATGGCGGATCAAATCGCCCAAGCGGTCGAAATGACTGCTCCTCCAGTTATCACGGCGTTGCCCACCGATCGATTCGCCAACGCCACTCCTACCAACAGCCATGAAAACGACGACGGCCGCGAGTCCGAGAGCGAATCCGACGAAGACGGCAACGTGTTGGACGCCACGCCAGCCGAGGACGAAGCCAGCCAAGACGACGGAACGACGACCGCACTGGCAACCCCACCGGCAACCGATACAGACACCGGCGTCGAGCCGGTGTCTGTGCGCGAGCTCATGGTCGACGAGCAACGCGACGCAGCAGTGCGCCAGGCGTTCGAAAACTGGCGCAACCGCAAATCCACCAACACCAGTGCCGAACGTATCAAGCTCGGCCTGACGCTGCCGCTGCTTA
>ERZ501016.308-NODE-308-length-15930-cov-8.463055_pt1 | contig 15930 bp, 16 predicted proteins | sample MGYA00248889_ERZ501016 | MGnify/ENA primary metagenome ERZ501016 (study PRJEB25958, sample SAMN03398594) | human skin metagenome | study: EMG produced TPA metagenomics assembly of the Human Skin Microbiome Metagenome (human skin metagenome) data set. | reverse complement strand
GCCGGCAGCTCGATCTCGGGTGCGGCGTCGGTGGCGGCCTCCTCGCCGCCCTCCGACAGCGGCTCCAGCCGGGCCAGCGGGGCGCCGGTCTCGACCTGGCCGCCCGCGACGACCAGCAGCTCCTTGACCCGCGCCGCGAACGGCGCCGGGATGACCGTCTCCATCTTCATGGACTCCAGCACCAGCACCGGCCCGCCAGCGGCGACCTCGTCACCGGGCTTGACCGGGGTGGCGACCACGAGCGCGGGTGCGGGCGAGCGCAGCACACCGCCCTCGTCGCGGCTGACGCGGTGGGTGACACCGTCGACCTCGACGAGCAGCACGGGGCCGTGGCTGGCCGTCACCAGGTGGTACGCGCGCCCGGCGAGCGTGATCCGAGCGTTGACGTCGTCCAGGCGCTCCATGCGCACGTCGACCGGCTCGGAGCCGGCGACGGAGACCCGGAACCGCTCCGCGCCGGTCTTGTACGCCGTCACCGGGTAGACCGACCCGCGCAGCTTGAGATCGACCGGGCGTCCGACGGCGTGCTGCACCTGCGGGCGCCCGCCGTGCGCGGTCTCGATGAGGCGGGTGACCTCGCGGGCCTCGGCCTCCTGGTACGCCTCGACGGCCGCCGCCACGAGGGCCACAGCGGCGTGCTCGTCCGCGACCAGGCCCCCCTCGGTGCGTACGCGGTCGATCCAGCCCGTGTCGGCCCAGCCGGTGCCGCCGCCGTCGATGACCTCGGGCTGGTCGAGCAGCTCCAGGATGAAGCTCTTGTTGGTGGCCCCGCCCTCGATGACCACGGTGGTCTCACGCATGGCGCGGCGCAGGCGGCCGAGGGCCTCGGTGCGCGTCCGCCCGTACGCGATGATCTTCGCGATCATCGAGTCGAAGTCGGCGGGGATGACGTCGCCCTCGGCGACGCCGGTGTCGACGCGGATGCCGGGCCCGGCGGGCAGGTCGAGGCGGTCGATGCGGCCGGGGGCGGGGGCGAAGTCACGGTCGGGGTCCTCGGCGTTGAGGCGGGCCTCGATGGCGTGGCCGGACTCGGCGGGTCTCTCGCCCTCCAGCCGGTGGCCGGCGGCGACGTGGATCTGGGCCTTGACGAGGTCGACGTCGGTGGTGATCTCGGTGATCGGGTGCTCGACCTGCAGGCGGGTGTTGACCTCTAGGAACGCGAAGGTCTTCTCGCCCGGGTGGTAGAGGAACTCGACGGTGCCGGCGCCCCGGTAGTCGACGGCCAGCGCGAGCCGCTCGGCGGCGGCCTTCAGCTCGTCGGTCTGCTCGCGGCCCAGCAGCGGGGAGGCCGACTCCTCGATGATCTTCTGGTTGCGGCGCTGGACGGTGCAGTCGCGCACGCCCAGGGCCCACGCGGTGCCCTGGCCGTCGGCGATGACCTGGACCTCGACGTGGCGAGCGCCGCTGACGAGCTTCTCCAGGAAGACGACGCCGCTGCCGAACGCGCGCTCGGCCTCGTCGCGGGTGCGCTGGTAGGCGTCGGTGAGGTCGGCGGCCTCGTCGACGCGGCGGATGCCGCGGCCGCCACCGCCGGCGGTGGCCTTGAGCATGAGGGGGTAGCCGATGCGGGTCGCGGCGGCGAGGGCCTCGTCGAGGGTGTCCACTCCCCCGCGGCTCCACGGGGCGACGGGAACGCCGACCTCCTCGGCGATGAGCTTGGAGCCGATCTTGTCGCCGAGCTTGCGCATGGCCTCGGCGCTCGGGCCGATGAACGTGATGCCGAGCCGGTCGCAGAGCTCGACGAAGCCGGCGTCCTCGGCGACGAAGCCCCAGCCGACCCAGACGGCCTCGGCGCGGGTCTCTTTCAGGGCGGTCTCGAGCGTGGCGTGGTTGAGGTACGGGCGGTCGGCGGCGGCACCGATGACGTACGTCTCGTCTGCCTCACGCGCGAACATCGCCGTCTTCTCGCCCTCGGTGGCCAGCGCGATCGTCGTCAGCTGCGGGCCGCCGGGGTTCTCAGCGTTGAGCTCCCTCACGGCGTGGATGAGGCGCATGGCCGCCTCACCGCGGTTGACGATCGCGATCCGCTGGAACACGGGGCCTCCTTCGTACGACTCCCGCCATCCTTGCCTGTCTGGCCAGGTTCGGGCGACGTCTTGCCGTCGGCGCGTCTCGAGCGGGGGTGTGCTAGGCGCGGCGGACTGGCTGCCGCAGGATCGTACGCTGCCGCTCCGGCGCCGTCTTGCGAAGGTCGCTGAGGTAGATCTCGTGGTGGCGGCCAGCCATGGTGAGGCCGTGGCTGGCGATGTACGAGTCGTGGACCTCTTGCAGGACGGCGGCCTCGGCGTCGAAGGGGCCGACGTGGAGGGTCTGCACTGCGAGGCCCTCGTGGAGGCGCTCGATGCGTACGTCGCTGAGGCGGGCCGGTGGGTCCTTGCGGCCGACCTCTTCTCTGCCCGCCTCGACGAGCGACTCCTCGACCCAGTCGGGCAGCAGGAGCATCACCGTCCAGTCCCACTGCGACTTGTCGCGGGCGCTGGTGAAGGCGGCCATGTCGTCGGCCGACCAGGTCGCCTCCAGCGGCGGCACCACGTAGTCACGGTCGAGCTCGCGCTTGCTGGCGAACTTCGTCTTGTACGCCACCGGGTAGAGCGCCTGCAGCGCCTCCGCGAACTCCTGCGAGGTGTTCGGGTCGCCGTGGCCGTCGAGCATCAGGTACGCCATCGGGGGCACCTCGATCTCGGCGATCTGACCCTTCCTGGCGGCGTACGAGGGGATCGTCTTCTTGAGGTCGACCTTGGTCATGACCGGCACGCTAGAGGGCCTTCCGGTCAGCGTCTGTCCTTCTGGACGGACTGTTGACGCCTGCCGTTCCACCTGCCACGCACCTCTTGACGAGGCCTGGGAACCCTGACACGATCTCCATTCTGCGGTAACGACTTTCGCGTCACGAAAGTCGACCGAGACCTTCGGGGGGCCGACGACCCGGCTTCTCCGTCCAGCACCACTAGAGGGAGCGTCGTGCCGACACCACTGGTCACCCTGTCTGCGGTCAACAAGGTGTACGAGCGCAAGGGCGCCGCGCCGGTGCAGGCGCTGAAGGACGTCGACCTCACGATCTACCAGGGCGAGATCGTCTCCCTCATCGGCTCCTCGGGCTGCGGCAAGTCGACCCTGCTCCGCATCATCGCCGGCCTCGACGACCACTACACCGGCTCGATCGCGTGGACGACCCCGCCCCGGCCCGGCAAGGACATCGGCTTCGTGTTCCAGGAGCCCGTGCTGCTGCCCTGGCGCACCGTGCGCAAGAACGCGCAGTTCGGGCTGGAGGCGCAGGGGAAGACGGCGGCCGAGATGGACGCCGCCGTGAACCCGCTGCTGGAGCTGGTCGGCCTCGACGGGTTCGCGAAGTCCTACCCTCGCGAGCTGTCCGGCGGCATGCGGCAGCGGCTGGCGATCGTGCGCGCGCTCGCGTACGACCCGCAGATCCTGCTCATGGACGAGCCCTTCGGCGCGCTCGACCACATCACGCGCGAGCGGCTGCACGAGGACCTGCTGCGGATCTGGGAGGAGACCCACAAGACGATCGTCATGGTCACGCACGCCGTCGACGAGGCTGCCTACCTCTCCGACCGGGTCGTGGTGATGACGCCGCGCCCCGGTGTCGTACGCGAGATCCACGACGTGCCGCTCCCCCGGCCCCGGAACGAGGAGACGAAGCTGATGCCGCAGTTCGCCGAGTTCCAGTCCACCCTCAGGCAGCAGCTGTGACGGCGCGCTCGACCGGCGGCAGGCTGCTCGGCGCGCTGGCGTACCTGCTGGTCGTCGTGGCGCTCTGGTACGCGTACGTGCGGCTGTTCTCCGTGCCGCAGTTCCTGCTGCCCGACCCGGTCGCCGTGGGGCGCGAGCTGGTGAAGACCGGCGCCAGCGGCGAGCTGTGGCCGCACCTGGCGTACACGGTGCGCAACGTGGTCGTCGGCTTCCTGCTCGGCGCCGGGCTCGGGGTGCTGCTGGGGGCGCTCGTCACGCGGAGCTGGATCATCGACGCGGCGATGGCACCGTTCCTGGTGCTGTTCCAGGCGGCCCCGAAGATCGCCATCGCGCCGTTGTTCGTGCTGTGGTTCGGCCTGGGCCTGACCTCACAGCTCGCGCTGATCGTCAGCCTGGCCTTCTTCCCGGTGCTCACCGGGATGGTGATGGGCGTGCGGCAGATCGAGCCGCAGTACCGGGACCTGGGCCGCATCCTGGGCCTCGGCGCCGCTCGGCAGTTCGCGAAGATCGAGCTGCCCGCCACCCTGCCGTCGCTGTTCGCCGCCGCGCGCATCTCGGTCATCGACTCGATGACCGGAGCGGTGCTGGCGGAGTTCATCTCCTCGGAGCGCGGGCTGGGCTACCTGCTCGTCTACAGCAACTCCACCTACCGGACACCCCTGCTCATCGTGGCGATCATCGTGATCGTCGCGACCGGGCTCTTGATGTACCAGCTCATCCTGCTCGCCGAGCGACGACTGCTCGGCTGGCACGAGTCCCAGATCACGCCGTCGACCGGCGGCTGAGAGAAAGGAAGACCATGCTCACCAGGCGCACTCTCATCGGAGGGGCGGCCGCGGGCGCCGCCCTGCTGGCCGGTTGCGGCAACGACGGCACGACGACCCCCGCGGCCACGGGCGGCGCGTCCGGGTCGGCGGCGCCGGCGAAGCTCACCATCCAGATCGACGGCGCGGCGGTCCCGTACTACTCGCCGCTCTACGTCGCCAAGGAGAACGGTCACTTCGCCAAGCAGAACCTCGACGTCGAGTTCATCTACGCCGACGCCTCCACGCTGCTGAAGAACGTCGCCGCGGGCAACGTGCAGCTGGGCTACCCCAACGGTGACGCGGTGATCTCCGCGGCTGCCAACGGGGTGCCGGTGAAGGTCATCCACTCCACGTACCAGAAGGGCATCGGTGCCGTCCTCAGCCTCAAGGAGACCGGAATCAACGGTCCGGCCGACCTCAAGGGCAAGACGGTGGCGGTGACGTCGCTGGGGTCGCCGAACTACGTGCAGCTGCAGGTGATGGGCGCCCAGAACGGCTTCGACATCACCAAGGACCTCACCGTGAAGGTGGTCGGCACGACGGCGATCGTGGACGCCCTGCGCAACAAGGAGGTGCAGGCGATCGTGTTCTCCCGGCTGCGCTACTACGCGCTGACCGGTGCCGGTCTGGCGGTGAACCAGATGCTGACCGACGACTTCCTGCCGTCGTACGGGAACGTGGTGGTCTCCTCCAGCAAGTTCCTCAGCGACAACCCGGGTGTCGCGAAGCGGTTCGTGACCGCCTTCAACGAGTCGCTGCAGTGGATCATCGACGGCCACGCCAAGGAGGCCGTGACCATGGCGATCCAGAAGTACTCCCCCGACTTCAAGGGCCAGGAGGACTCGCTCACGACGATCGTCAACGACGTGTTCGTCAAGGACCTGTGGCAGTCGGACACCACGCGTGCGAACGGGCTAGGCGCGGCCGACCTGACGCGGTGGCAGAAGGCGGCCGACATCCAGAAGCAGTACGGCCTCATCAGCCAGGCCGTGAAGGCGTCGGACCTCGTCATGCAGCCGAAGGATCTCTGACCCATGCAGGAGACACCCTGGCGGCGTGCCGGCGTCAGCGCCGTGGCGGTCGTCGTCTTCCTTCTCGCGTGGCGGACGCTGCCAAGGGCGCTGGGGGTGTCGGCGCAGACGCTGCCGACCCCGGTGGATCTTGGTCGGCGGCTGGCATCGATGGCGTCGCACGAGGGGCTGGGCAACCACCTGCTGGTGACGTTCAGCGAGATCTGGCGTGGCGTGCTCATCGGGCTCGCCGCCGGGGTGGTCCTGGCTCTGGTGTTCGCGGCCTCGCCGCTGGTGGAGAAGCTGGTGATGCCGGTGGTCGTGGTGGTTCAGGTGACACCGAAGATCGCCATCGCCCCGCTGCTCGTGCTCTGGATGGGGCTGGGGTCGGTGTCGAAGGTGTTCCTCGTCGCCCTGGTGACGTTCTTCCCAACCCTGGTCAACACGCTGATGGCGTTGCGGTCGATCTCGGGCAACGTGCGACAGCTGAGCCGGCTGCTGGCGCTCACGCGGTGGCAGCGGTTCACGAAGATCGAGCTGCCGAGCATCGTGCCGGGGGTGGTGACCGGCATGCGCCTGGGGTGCCTGGCCGGTGTCACCGCGGCCGTGATCGGCGAGATCATCGGCGCGAAGGCGGGGCTGGGATACCTCGTGATCCAGAGCCAGGAGTCGGGTGACGTGGCGCAAGGCCTGGTGGCCGTGCTGGTGCTGGCGTTCCTGGGTCTGCTGCTCTGGCTGGGTACGGGCTACCTGCAGGCCCGGGCCGAGAGGGTGTTCGCCGCATGAGCGAGGTACGGGGCACCGCCGCGGACCCGTGGCTCGACGGGCGTCCGCCGCACCTGCCGAAGCCGCCGAGCGTGCCGGCGGCCTGGCTGCTGCCGGGTGATCCCGCTCGAGTCGATACGGCGCTGTCGTTGCTGTCGGATCCCGTGCTCGTGGGGCAGCGGCGGGAGTACCGGATGGGGCTTGGGTTTTTCGGAGGTGTGCCTGTCGGTGTCTGCAGCACCGGGATCGGTGGGCCGTCGACCGAGATCGCGGTGGTCGAACTGGCGCGGCTCGGAGCGACGACGTTGGTACGGATCGGCGGCATGGGCTCGTTCTCGGCCGAGCTGCGCACGGGTGATCTCGGGATCGTGGCCCGCACGACGGCAGAGTCGGCGGCGGCGCGGTTCTACACCGAAGGGCCTGCCGTCGCCGACCCCGGCCTCGTGGAGCGCCTGGTGGCGGCCACGGGTGCCGTGGGACGTACGGGCCGGCGCATCACTGTGTCGTCGGTGGACGGGTACTACGTCGGCCAGGGGCGTCCGGTGGCGGGGTTCGAGGAGAGGGCCGCGGAGCGGCTGCGCGCCATCCGCGAGTCCGGTGTCGACGGCGTCGACATGGAGGCCGAGACCGTCATCGGCATCGGCACGGCGTTGGGCCTGAGTTGCGGCGCCGTGCTCGGGGTCCACGGCAGCCGCGTCACCGACACCTGGGACGACGACTACGAGAGTGTCCAGCGAGACGTGGTGCGTACAGCGCTGAGGGCCATCACCGGACATCGCAACGACTGACCGGGGCACGATCTGGTTCGCTTGGACGCTGGCCGGCTGGACGCCTCCGCCACACCAAAAAAGCCTGCTCGCCGTCGGCGGAGCAGGCTTCGTATCGTGTGATGGTGGAGCTAAGGGGATTCGAACCCCTGGCCTCTTCCATGCCATGGAAGCGCGCTACCAACTGCGCCATAGCCCCTTGCGGGTGCCTCGCGGTGTCCCGCTCAGCGAGTCGCTACTGTACCCGACCCGAGCCCCCGGAGGGAAATCAGCCGTCCCGGCGCTCCCGGTCGAGCAGGCCCGGGTCACCCTCGGCGTCCGGGTCCGCCTGGTCCTCGACACCCAGGTCGATGGCCGGGCAGTCGCGCCAGAGCTTGTCCAACGCGTACAACCGCCGCTCCTCCAGGTGCTGCACGTGAACGACGACGTCGCCGTAGTCCAGCAGCACCCAGCGCGCCTCCCGATCCCCCTCGCGGCGCAGCGGCTTGGCCTTCTCGGCCAGCAGCGCCTCCTCGATGGCGTCGACCACGGCGCTCACCTGCCGCTCGTTCTTCGCCGTCACGATGAGGAAGGTGTCAGCGATGGCGAGCTGGTCGGAGACGTCGTACGCCACCTGGTCGGTGCCGAGCTTGTCGCTGGCCGCCTTCGCGGCGAGCTTGGTCAGCTCGATGGATCGGTCGGTTGCCGTCACGTGGTGGGCTCCTCTGCGGCGTACAGGCCGCGCTTGGCGATGAACTGGACGATGCCGTCGGGCACGAGGTACCAGATGGGCAGGCCCTCCTTAACCCTGGCCCGGCAGTCGGTGGACGAGATGCTCAGCGCCGGCACCTCCAGCAGCGTGACCTTGTCGGCCGGCAGGTGAGAGATGGTGCCCATGTCGAGCGGCGACCCCGGCCGGGAGACGCCGATGAAGTGGGCGAGGTCGAACAACTCCTCCGCGCCGTGCCAGGTCAAAATCTGGCTCAGCGCGTCGGCACCGGTGATGAAGAACAGGTCGGTGTTCTCCCCCGTCAGGGCACGCAGGTCGCGGAGGGTGTCGACGGTGTACGTGTTGCCCGTCCGCTCGATGTCGACCCGGCTGGTGGAGAACCGCGGGTTCGACGCCGTCGCGATGACCGTCATCAGGTAGCGGTCCTCCCCCTGCGAGACCTCGCGGTCAGCCTTCTGCCAAGGCATCCCGGTGGGCACGAACACCACCTCGTCGAGGTCGAACCGCGCCGCCACCTCCGATGCGGCGACCAGGTGGCCGTGGTGGATGGGGTCGAAGGTGCCGCCCATCACTCCGAGGCGGTACCTGCCGCCGTTCGCGTCGCGGGCCAGTCCGAGGGGAAGGGTCATCCTCAGGCGTGCGGTCGCCCACTCCCGATGCCGCGCACGATCATCAGCGCGACCAGGAAGATGACGAGGAAGATCAGCCCGAACACCCACGCGGGGGCGCCGCCCACCGCTTCGTGCTCGGCCTCGAGAAGGTGAAGAAGCATGGCCGCACTCTACGCGACAGTCGCGCGGCGCGTACGCATCGCTCCCCTCCCTCGTTGGTGGGACCGCCGGGGCGTACGACCGCCGCACCTAGCAAGCGTTCTGCTCATTCGGAAGCGAAATTTCGCTTCCGTCTGGACTGAACACTTGTTCAATCGGGTGGGAGGGGCGTGCGACCTCAGGGGCGGGTCTGGCCGGTGCCGGTGAGCACGTACTTCGTCGACGTCATCTCCGGCAGCGCCATCGGCCCGCGGGCGTGCAGCTTCTGGGTGGAGATGCCGATCTCGGCGCCGAAGCCGAACTCCCCGCCGTCGGTGAACCGGCTCGACGCGTTCACCAGCACCACGGCCGCGTCGACCTCGGCGACGAACCGGTCGGCCGCGGCGAGGTCGCGGGTGACGATGGTCTCCGAGTGGCCGGTGGTGTGCTGGCGGATGTGAGCGACGGCCTCGTCCAGGTCGCGTACGACCCGGGCGGCGAGGTCCAGCGTGAGGAACTCGCCGTCGTAGTCCTCCGGCCGCGCGGGCACGACCGCCGGCGAGGCGGCCTGGAACGCCTCGTCGCCGTGTACGGTCACGCCGGCCTCAGCCAAGGCGTCCAGCAGCAGCGGCAGGGCCTCAGCGGCCACGGCCTCGTGCACCAGCACGGTCTCCACGGCGTTGCACACGCTCGGGCGCTGGGTCTTGGCGTTGACGAGGATGTCGCGAGCCATCGCCAGGTCGGCCGTCGCGTCCACGAAGAGGTGGCAGTTGCCCGTACCCGTCTCGATCACGGGCACCTTCGACTGCTCCACGACCGACGCGATCAGCCCGGCGCCACCGCGGGGCACCAGCACGTCGACGTACCCACGCGCCGCCATCAGCTGCCCCGACGCCTCGCGCCCGGCCGGGAGCAGCTGGACGGCGTCGGCGGGGAGGCCCGCCTTCTCGAGCCCCGTACGCAACGCCGCCACGATCGCCCGGTTCGACCGCTCCGCCGACCGCGACCCGGCCAGGAGCACCGCGTTGCCCGACTTGAGGCAGATGCCGGCGGCGTCGGCGGTGACGTTGGGACGGGCCTCGTAGATGATGCCGACGACGCCGAACGGCACCCGCACCTGCCGCACCTGCACCCCGTTCGGGAGCGTCCAGCCGCGTACGACGTCGCCCACCGGATCGGCCAGCCGGGCCAGCGAGCGGAGCCCGTCGGCCATGCCCTCGAGCCGAGACTGCGTCAGGGCCAGCCGGTCGACCATCGGCTCCGCGGTGCCGCTCTCACGGGCCCGCGCCACGTCCTCGGCGTTGGCCGCGAGGATCGCGTCGGCGTCGGTGAGCAGCTGGTCAGCCATCACGTGCAGCGCCTGGTCCTTGACGTCGCGCCGCGCGGTGGCGAGCACCCGCGACGCCTCACGAGCCGCCAGTGCCTGGTCGGTGAACTCCATGGCGGGATCGTAGTTCTCCTCGCCGTCACGGGTCGGTGTGGTCCAGAGCACCTGCACAAGCGGTGCGCATAGCGGCCCTGCTCCGCCGTGGGCCGACCTGCGCACGTATGCGCACCGGTTGTGCAGGCGTCCGGCTACTCGCCGCCCTGGCAGCCCATCGTCTGCACGGGCGTGGCGCCCGGCCGGGACCACTGGGGGCGGGGCGGCTGGCCGGGCGGCTGGCCGGGCCCTAGGTCGGGGTCCGGTGTGGTCGGTGCGCCAGAACCACGAGATCGGCGCCCCGTGCCCGCCCTTTGGCGATCCGACGTCCGGCGCCTCCGGCCAACCCTCGGGGGTGTCCTCCCAGGCTTCCCTGCGGCCGTACGGCGTCATGTCAAGCAGGTACAACGAGCTGTCCACGGGCTCGACCCCCCGGCCGGTCGTGGAGTAGGTGAGGTACACGCGGTCACCGTCGCGCAGGTAGCAGGTGAGGCGACCGTCCTCGGCGGCGATGGCCTCCTCGACGCCGCGCACGGAGTACCAGGGCTGGGTGCAGCCCATGAACTCGACGTACGGGGCGACCTCCTCCCACCGGCCCAAGGTGACGACTGCGTACGAGACCCCGCGTGCGTTCAGGTACACCGGGTCGTGCAAGTGCCAGACCGTCAGCGTGCAGCCCTCGCACTACCCCTGGGACGGGGCGCCGTCGTGCCACATGGAGTGGTAGACGATCAGCTCGTCACGACCCTGGAACAGGTCGAGGAACGGCACGGCGCCGTCGGCCCCGGTCACCTCGGCCGTCCCGTAGTCCTCGACCATCGGCAGCCGGCGGCGGGCTGCGGCGATGGCGTCGCCCTCGCGGGTGTGGGCCGTCTCGCGCTCCAGCAGCTCGTCCCGGGCCTGTTGCCAGGTATCCCGGTCGACGATCGGAGGCCGTCCTGTGGTCGTGTCGTCCTGCGTGGTCGTGGCCCTCCTGCCATCGAGCCGGCACCTACCAGCACCCTCAGCCAGCCTACGGACGGCACGACGGGTTCTTGCCGATTCGCAGAGAAGGTTGTCTCCGGGCCGTACGTTCGAGACATTCCTAGGGACGGTCGACGGTCGACGACGACGCATGACGTCAGAGACCGACCGAGGAGGACGAGATGGCCAGCTACCCAGAGTTCATCTCAGCAGCAGGTGCCTGCCTGGTGTCCACGAACGTGATGCAGGGCCGCGGCCTCGTGCGGTGGATGGTGCGAGGCGCGTCGCAGCACCCGGCCGACAACGGCTGGCGCATCTTCAGCCACATCGACACCTCGGAGTACCTGAACGACCCGGCCAACCTCCAGATCGTCGACTTCAACGAGGTCTGCTCCATCGAGCCGGCGCTGATCGGGATCTGGGACATGCCGGTCGGCAGTGATCTGGAGATCGCCCGAGACGAGCGCGGCATCCGCCTCGTGGACGCCAAGACCGGCCGCGAGATCCCGGTCGAGGCGCACTACGTGCCTCCGCAGCACCGCGCCTGACGTCGACGGCCGATCGAACCACATCGGCATCCGACGAGACCTAGCAAGGGTTCTGTGCGTTCCGAACGGATATTTCGCTTCTGTCTGGACTGAACATGTGTTCAATGCGCATCCGGAGCCCCCGGGGGCACGGCGGTCCACAGGTGGGTCACAGGAGTGCGTGACAGAATCGCGGGGGTCGTTCGCGAAGGCGTACGGCCGCAGGCGGAAGGACCCCCATGGCGCGGTGGCGTACGCGGACGAAGGTGATCATCCTGGTGGCGGCGCTCGCCGTCCTGGCCGGAGCTGGTCTCCTGGTCTGGCGGCTCACCCGCCCGGCCCCCGCACCGGTCGCCGCGACCACCACGGCGAAGGCCACCAAGACCACGCTCCGCCAGGCGGTCAGCGCATCGGGGACGATCGCGCCGCAGCGGCAGTCGTACCTCAACTTCCCGGCCGCCGGCACCGTCAAGACGGTGTCCGCGCAGATCGGCGACACCGTCACCGCCGGTCAGGTGCTGGCCACGCAGGACACGACCACGCTCGACGCCGCGGTCAGCAGCGCCGAGGCCGCCGTGAACGCCGCCTCCTCGAGCCTCGACACCCTGCTCGACAACGGCTCGGCCACCGACACCCAGATCGCCTCCGCCCGGGCCCAGCTCGCCTCCGCCCAGGCCAAGCTCACCCAGGCCAAGGCCGACCAGCAGGGCGCGACCATCGCGGCCCCCTTCGCCGGGGTGGTCGCACAGGTGAACCTCACGGCCGGGGCCAAGGTCGCCGGCAGCGGCTCCACCACCACCGGCGCCGGGACGACGACCACGGTGACCTCGGCGACACAGGCCTCCGCGCAGCTGGTCATCGTCGACACCACCGCCTGGCAGGTCAACGCCACCGTGGGCATGGCCGACCTGAGCCAGCTGAAGCAGGGCATGGCCGTGCTGGTGACGCCGACCGGGTCGGGCGCGCAGCTGCCCGGCACCCTCACCTCCATCGGCATCGTCGGCTCCACCAGCGCCGGCACCGCCTCCTTCCCGATCATCGTCACGATCACCGGCAACCCACCCAACCTGTACATCGGTGGCACCGCCGACGCCTCGGTGACCGTCAGCCAGACCGAGGCGCTCACGGTGCCCACCGCCGCGGTGTCGACCGTCGACGGCAAGACCGTGGTCACGGTGGTCCGCTCCGGCACCGAGACCGTCGCTCCCGTCACCGTCGGCCGCACCTCCGGCCCCCTCACCGAGATCACCGCGGGGCTGAGCGAGGGTGACGAGGTGGTCATCCCCGCCGGGGCACGCGCCACCGGCAACGGCTCTGCCCGGCCCACCGCCTCCCGCCCCTCCGGATCCCGAGGCGGCAACAACGGCGGCGCCCCCTCAGGCCAGGCGACCCCGCGATGAGCGGCATCGTCGAGCTGTCGGACGTCCGCAAGACGTACAGCTCCGGCACCGTCACCTTCGAGGCCCTCCGCGGGATCACGCTGTCGGTGGCGCAGGGCGAGTACGTCGCGATCACCGGCCCCTCCGGCTCGGGCAAGTCGACGCTCATGAACATCCTCGGCTGCCTCGACGTGCCCACCTCCGGCTCGTACGCGCTCGGCGGCCAAGACGTCAGCCGCATGACCGAGCGCGAGCTCGCCGTGGTGCGCAACAAGCGCATCGGCTTCGTCTTCCAGCAGTTCAACCTGCTGCGCTCGATGACCGCGCAGCGCAACGTCGAGCTGCCCCTGATGTACGCCGGCGTGCGCCCCCGCGAGCGCCAGGAGCGCGCCCACGAGGCGCTGGCCAAGGTGGGGCTCGCCGAGCGCACCCACCACAAGCCGGGCGAGCTCTCCGGCGGCCAGCAGCAGCGTGCCTGCATCGCCCGCGCCCTGGTCACCGACCCCGACATCATCCTGGCCGACGAGCCCACCGGCAACCTCGACTCCGTCTCCACGAACGACGTGCTCCGGCTGCTGGCCGACCTGCACGGGCAGGGCCGCACCATCGTGCTCATCACCCATGAGCACGAGGTCGCCATGCAGGCCCAGCGCCAGGTGCAGATCCGCGACGGGCTGCTCACCGAGGGGCTGGTCGCGGCGTGAGCTTCTTCGAGACCGTACGCATCGCGCTCAGCGCCGTCGCCGCCCGCAAGCTGCGCAGCGCGCTGACCATGCTCGGCATCCTCATCGGCATCGCCTCGGTGATGCTCACCGTGGGCCTCGGCCAGGGCGCGCAGGCCAGCATCACCAACCAGGTGAACAAGCTCGGCTCCAACCTGCTCATGGTGACCTCCGGCAGCGGCACCGGCCTGGGCGGCTCGCGCAGCACCACGCGGGCCGTGGTGCCCCTCACCCTCGACGATGCGGCCGCGCTGGCCGACAAGGAGACCGCCCCCGACATCCTCCGGGTCGCTCCCGTGACGCAGGGGGCCGCGACCGCGTACGCCGGGAGCACCTCGGTCACCACCTCCGTGGTCGGCACGACGCCGGACTGGGAGAAGGTGCGCGCCCGCTCCCTGGCCAGCGGCCGCTTCTTCACCGCCGACGAGTCGAGGGGGGGCGCGCTGGTGGCCGTGCTCGGGCCGACGACCGCCGAGAACCTGTTCGGCGCCGGCACGTACGCGGTCGGGCGCACGTTCACCATCAGCGGCCAGACGTTCACCGTGATCGGTGTGCTGGTCGGGGTCGGTCAGTCGCTCACGGGCAACGAGGACGACGTGATCGCCATCCCCGCCGGCACGTACGCCCAACGCCTCTCGACCGCCGCCAACATGAACAACGTCACCATGATCCTGATCGAGGCGAAGGACCAGGCCTCCCTCTCGGCGGCGCAGCAGCAGGCGACGGCCACGATGCTCGTGCAGCACCGCAACACCGCCGACGCCCCAGACTTCACCGTCTCCAGCCAGCAGGCCCTCGTCGACACCATCGGCCAGCTCACCTCGGTGCTCACCGTGCTGCTGAGCGGGCTGGCCGCGATCTCGCTCGTCGTCGGCGGCATCGGCGTGATGAACATCATGCTGGTGAGCGTCACCGAACGGATCAAGGAGATCGGCCTCCGCAAGGCTCTGGGCGCGCGGCCGGGGGTGATCATGCAGCAGTTCCTCGTGGAGGCCAGCATCCTGGGCATCCTCGGCGGGGCGCTGGGGATCGGCCTCGGCCTCCTCGGCGGTCGCCTCATCAGCCGGTTCGTGGCCGACCTGCAGGTCGTCATCTCGCCGGTGGCGACCGTCACCGCTCTGCTCGTCTCTCTCGCCATCGGCATCATCGCCGGTGTCTACCCCGCCTGGCGGGCCGCGCGCCTCGCCCCCATCGACGCCCTCAGGAACGAGTGACCATGGCATCGTCTCGCAAGACCGCAGGTCGGCTCGTCGCCGGTACGGCGGTCGTGGGGCTCGCCGTCGTCGGCGTCCTGGGCTATCAGGCCTCCGCCACGCCCGCCGACCCGAACGCCCGCTACCGGCTCGTCACGGCCGGCCCGGGCACGGTCACCACGTCGCTGTCGCTGTCGGGCACCGTGCACCGGGTGAACCAGGTCTCCGTGTCGTTCCCCACCACCGGGAAGGTGCTCTCGGTCGCCGTCAAGCCCGGCGACCAGGTCGCCGCCGGGGCTCCCCTGGCCTCCATCGACACCACGCCCCTCCAGAACGCGGTGCTCGATGCCGAGGCCGCTCTCCTGGCCGCCGAGGCCAAGCTGGAGACTGACCAGACCATCGCCGACGCCGCAGCCAGTGCGAGTACGGCACCGGCCGCCGCCGGAACCGCCAAGGCCGGCAGTGCGGGTGGCGCGGGGGTCGGCGCCCCCGGGGCGGGCGTGGCGGTCGCGGGAACCATCGGGTTCGTGGGGCTGGTCGTGCCCCACCTGCTGCGGCTGCTCACCGGCCCGAACCACCGCACGTTGCTGCCCGCCTCCGCGCTGCTGGGGGCCACGCTGCTCGTGCTGGCCGACCTCGCCTCGCGCACCATCGCCATGCCCGCCGAGGTGCCCATCGGGATCGTCACGGCGCTCCTGGGCGCGCCTTTCTTCCTGTACCTGCTCCGGCAGGGCCGCAAAGGAGCTGGACTGTGACCGCTGCATCCGCACCTGCCGAGACTGCACCTGCAACCGCTTCTGCCGCCCCCGTGCGCGTGACCGACCTGAACTACTCGGTCGCCGGGCGCGAGTTGCTGCGCAAGCTCAATTTTCACCTGACCGCCGGGGAACTGCTCGTCGTGCTGGGGCGCAACGGCGCGGGCAAGAGCACGCTGCTGCGGCACCTGACCGGAGAACTGGGGCGGAGCGGTGTGGAACTGTTCGGCCAGCCGCTGCGCGACGTGAAGCCCGCCGACGCCGCCCGCCGCCGCGCGGTGCTGCCGCAGCACACGCCCGTGTCTTTCGCCTACGAGGTGCTGGACGTGGTGCTGCTGGGCCGCATTCCGCACGGCGGGCGCGAGACGGCCCAGGACCGCGCCATTGCCGCCGCGTGCCTGGCGCGCGTGGGCTTGCAGGGCTACGAGACGCGCAACATCCAGACCCTTTCGGG
>ERZ501016.306-NODE-306-length-16026-cov-4.566589_pt1 | contig 16026 bp, 16 predicted proteins | sample MGYA00248889_ERZ501016 | MGnify/ENA primary metagenome ERZ501016 (study PRJEB25958, sample SAMN03398594) | human skin metagenome | study: EMG produced TPA metagenomics assembly of the Human Skin Microbiome Metagenome (human skin metagenome) data set. | reverse complement strand
GGTTGCAACCGCCCGGCCGGACCCGGCATACGGGCTGTTGTGGGAGAATCGACGTCGTGCCAGGCGGAGACGGTCGACTTACCCACGACGTCATGCCCGGGGAGCGCGGGCCGCAGGATGCCTGTGGCGTCTTCGGCATTTGGGCCCCCGGCGAAGAGGTCGCCAAGCTGACCTACTTCGGTCTCTACGCCCTGCAGCACCGCGGCCAGGAGTCCGCTGGGATCGCGACCTCGGACGGTCGCCGGCTCCTGGTGTACAAGGACATGGGCCTGGTGTCCCAGGTCTTCGACGAGCGTTCGCTGGCCAGCCTCACTGGTCATATCGCCGTCGGGCACTGCCGCTACTCGACCACCGGCGGCTCCACCTGGGAGAACGCCCAGCCCACCTTGGGCGGCCACTCCGGGTTCACCGTGGCGCTGGCCCACAACGGCAACCTCATCAACTCCGCTGAACTGCGCGAACTCGTGATGGAGCGCGCCGAGCAAGGTTTCGATGTCCACGCCGGCGAGCTGCGCCGCGGGAACACCACCGACACCGCATTGGTCACCGCTCTGCTCGTCGACGACCCGGAGACGCCGATCGAGGAGCGCGCACTGCAGATCCTGCCGCTGCTGCGCGGCGCCTTCAGTTTCGTGTTCATGAGCGAGCACACCCTGTATGCCGCCCGAGACCCCCAAGGCATTCGCCCGCTGGTCCTGGGGCGTGTCGAGCGCGGCTGGGTCGTTGCGTCGGAGACCGCTGCGCTGGACATCGTCGGTGCCTCATACATCCGGGAGATCGAGCCCGGCGAGCTAGTCATCATCGACGAGGACGGCCTGCGCAGCCACCGCTTTGCGCAGCCCGAGCCCAAGGGCTGCGTCTTCGAATACGTCTACCTTGCCCGGCCGGACACCACCATCCGCGGCCGCGTGGTCCACGAGGCGCGCGTCGAGATGGGCCGGGTGCTGGCCCGCGAGCATCCGACCCAGGCGGACCTGGTCATCCCCACGCCCGAGTCCGGCACCCCGGCCGCGATCGGCTACGCGCAGGAGTCCGGGATCCCCTACGGGCAGGGCCTGGTCAAGAACGCCTATGTCGGGCGCACCTTCATTCAGCCCAATCAGACGATTCGGCAGCTCGGCATCCGGCTCAAGCTCAACCCGCTGCGCGAAGTCATCCGCGGCAAGCGCCTGGTTGTTGTGGACGACTCGATCGTCCGCGGCAACACCCAGCGCGCCCTGGTCCGGATGCTGCGCGAGGCCGGCGCCGCCGAGGTCCACGTGCGCATCTCCTCGCCGCCGGTGCGTTGGCCCTGCTTCTACGGCATCGACTTCGCTACCCGCGCCGAACTCATCGCCACCGGCATCGAGGTGGCCGAGGTATGCCGCTCGATTGGTGCCGACAGCCTGGGCTACATCAGCGAGGCCGGGATGATCAGCGCTACCGACCAGCAGCCCGATGAGTTGTGTAGCGCCTGCTTCACCGGCCGCTACCCGGTTGCCCTGCCCAGCCAGGAGCGACTCGGTAAGAGCCTGCTTGAGCTGCGACTTCCCGTGGAAGTCAGCTCCCCGTAGCGTTCTCGCGGAACGCTTCCCCGGACGCCATCTCGACCCCTAGGGTGAGTGTCCTCCGGCCGCCGTGGCCGGCACTCGAGGAGGGATAGGCACAGACTATGAAAAAGCGAATCGTCGCGGCAGTCACCACTGCCGCCGTTGGGCTCACCTGGTGGGGCACCATGCCGGCCAGCGCAGCGGGGCCAGGCATCACCATCACCTCGCCCGCAGCGGGCGCGACAGTTGCCCCCGGCGATGTACACATCCAGGGGACGGCGGGTACCAGCGCGAAGAAGACCGACTATGTCCTCTTTGTCACGGACCTCTCCGGGTCTACGGCCTCTCCGACGGGGCTCGACTGCACCGGTGACGGAAACGTCGGCTCTTCGGACGATCTCAACTCCGACGGCAGCGTGGGAGATGTGTTGGATTGCGAGATCGCCGCGCTACGGGCGGTCAATAACGACCTCGTGAAGACCGATGGGGGGACCGGCGGCATACAGGTTGGTATTGAGGCGTTCGCCGATTCGGCCGCCGTGGCGCACATGAATGGGGCGGGCGCACCCTTCGTTGCTCCCGCCACCGATGACGGGACGATGCGCAACTTCGACCGGGTAGCCACCTCATTGCGAGATGGGGAGGTTCACGAGTATGACGAGATGTACGTCGGCGGGGGGACCGATTTCGACGCTGCTCTGGATTCGGGTCTGGACGCGCTCCAAGGGGTGTCGGGCAACAAGTGGGTCTTCTTCCTGTCCGACGGGCAGGCGAGTGTGTCTAACTCGACGTTGGGTCGGGTGGCCAGTAGCGGTGTCAAGGTGCGTACCTTCGCGATTGGCCAGGGCGCCGGCGCTGCTGCCTGCGATAGCGGTTACCCCCTGCGGGAAATCGCCGACGCTTCCGGTGAGGGTTGCCTGGTTGTCTCCGATCCCGCGAACCTGCCGGCAGGACTTACTACGTCCGCTCCCGAAGCGCTCGACTCGGTCACGGTCTCGGGTCTGACGGCGTCGCCGATCCCCGCCGCGATCGATCCGCTGGGCAACTGGGACGCTGTCGCGCAGGGTCTGACTGAGGGCAGCTACTCGGCAACCGCGACGGCCAAATTCACGGATGGCACCTCTGCATCCACCTCGGTGTCGTTTACCGTCAAAGCATCCACGGGCGCTGTCGAGCGGTGGGACGGCAAGGACCGATACGAAGCCTCCGCCAAGATCAGCGAACGCTCCTTCCAGCCGGGTGTCGACACGGCGTTCGTTGCGTCGGGGTTGATCTTTACGGACGCGTTGTCGGGTTCGGCGATTGCTGGGTCGATCCCAGGCCCGATGCTGTTGGTCAAGACGGACTCGATCCCCGCCGCGATCGCCGCGGAGTTGTCCCGCCTGCAGCCGAAACGCATTGTGGTCCTGGGTGGGACGAACACCATCACCCCGAGCGTCGAGTCGCAACTGGCCGGGTATGCCGGACAGGTGGTCCGATGGGATGGCAAGGACCGTTACGAGGCGTCCGCTCAGATCAGTGCTCGCTCGTTCCAGCCGGGCGCGCAGACCGCATTTGTTGCCTCAGGTTTGATCTTCACCGATGCGCTTTCGGGCTCGCCGATCGCCGGCAAGACGCCGGGCCCGATGTTGCTAACGAAGCCCGATGTGATCCCTGGCGCTATTGCGACCGAACTGACTCGGCTCAAGCCCAAGGAAATCGTTGTCCTCGGGGGCCCAGCCACTATTGAGGATGCGGTTCAGAAGGAGCTCAAGCGATACACCAAGGGCACAGTTGAGCGTTGGGATGGGCTCGACCGTTATGAGGCATCGGCCAAGATCAGCGCCAAATCCTTCCGCCCCGGCGTGAAGACCGCATATATCGCCTCCGGGCTGATCTTCACCGACGCTCTATCCGGTTCGCCGGTAGCCGGCGCCACTCCGGGGCCGATGCTGCTGGTCAAGACCGGTGAGATCCCGCCAGCGATCGAGACTGAGCTGGCGCGGTTGAAGCCGAAGCGAATCGTCGTCCTCGGCGGTCCCGCCACCATCAACCAAGACGTGGAGACGCAGTTGGGGCAGTTCACCAGCGCCCGCTAAGCGGATGGTGATCGGGTGGTCGGGGCACCCGCCCCGACCACCCGATCACATGCACTCCCACGCACGAGGAGTTGGTGTCGCCGCCGGCCACGGTTGCCGCCTGAGGCCCTCCACACGCGACGCGCTACCGTCAGCCTTGTGAATCTGGAAAAGGTCGTCTTCGGCTTCTTCGTCGTGCTCGCGGCCACCCTGAACTTCGGCTTCTTCATTGGCGACCTCAGAGACGCCAGCGTCCACAACGTCTACGAGCTGTATGCCGCGGTTGTGGTCAATGTCATCGCCGTGGTGCTGAAATTCGGTGATCGCACCCAGATCGGGGCAATCCACCTGGCGACCAGTCTGGTCGCGGTCATTCAGCTCATCGCCGCCACTACGCTGTGGGTGTGGGCCGATGCGGCCACGGCCACCGGGCTGAGCCCCGAACACATGAGCAGCGTCGTCTCGCTCTCCGGCGGGGCACTGCTCGCCAATATCGTCTCCGTGGTCCTCTTGGTCACCGAGACGGTCACCTACCACCGGCGCTGAGCCGTGGCCAACCCGCTCCTGCTCATGCGGCCCCCGTCTCGCCGCCGGGGCCAGGTGCGGCGCGCCCAGGTAGCGATCCCGACCGACATACCCGCGACGGACGCGATCTTCCTGCTGGTGCGCAGGATGCGGATGCCGCTGATCGCCCTGGTCGTGGTGTTCACGATCTCGGTCTTCGGTCTGGCCGCCATCCCGGGTGTCGACGGTGACGGCAACCCCCGGCATCTGAGCGTCTTCGAGGCGTTCTACTTCATGAGCTACACCGCCACCACGATCGGCTTCGGTGAGATCCCGTATGCCTTCACCAGCGCCCAACGCCTCTGGGTGACCGGGGCGATCTACGCAACGGTGATCACCTGGGCCTGGACGATCGGCATGATCCTCGCCCTGGTCCAGGAGGAGGCATTCCGCGACGCCCTGGCCACCCAGCGGTTCCGTCGCAGGATCCGCCACCTGCGCGAGCCCTTCCACATTTTGGCCGGATATGGCGAAACCGGCCGGGCAGTCGCCGCCTCACTGGACTACATCGGCAGCCGATTCGCCGTCATCGAACGCGTGGGCAACCGGGTGGACCGGCTGGGCACCGACCAACTCACCACCGACCCGCCCGGAGTCGAGGCGGACGCCGCCAACCCGGCGGTCCTCGGCTTGGCCGGCCTGGCGAGCCCCCATTGCCAAGGGGTTCTCGCGCTCACCGACAGCGATGAGGCCAATCTCGCCATCGTCCAAGCCGTCCACCTGCTCAAGCCGGAGATGCCGGTCATCGCCCGCAGCAGCAACCCCGAGGTGACGGCTCGGATGCACGACTTCGGGGTAGAAGCCGTGATCAACCCCTATGACCGGTATGGCGATTACCTCGTCCTCGGTTTGCAGCGCCCGGTGACCCAACAGTTGCTGATGTGGCTCATCTCGCCGACCGGCACGCCGCTCGATCAGCCGCTCCACCCGATCCGGGAGGGGCGCTGGGTGGTCAGCGCCGAGGGCCGCTTCCAGGCCGAGATCACCAAGGACCTGCAGGCCGGCGGGTATGAGGTCATCGAGGTAGCCCCCGGCTGGGAGGCACCGGCCTTGAACGGAGTGGTCGGCTTCGTCGCCGGCGCCGATAAGGACACCGTCAATCTCGGCCAGGCGGCAAGCGTGCGCGCGGCCGCCCCGGATGTCTTCCTGGCCCTGCGCCAGTCCCAGACCGCCAATGCCGCGCTCTTCGCCGCATTCGATCCGGACTCGATCTTCGTACCCAACGATCTGGTGGCCCGCGAGTGCTTCGCCCGGCTGGTCACCCCGCGGACCTGGGCCTTCCTGGAAACCGCGCGGGAGCAATCCGACGAATGGTCCCAGGCCTTGCTCGATCGCCTGCAGGAACGAGTCGGGATCGGTTCACCGATCACCTGGCGGCTCGCCCTGGACGGGCGCGAAGCCCCGGCCGTGGTGCGCTGGCTCGAGGACGACGAGCTCACGATCGGTGACCTGCTGCGCCATCCCTCCGACCGGGACCGGTTCGCCCCAGCCGTGGTGCTTGCGCTGACCCGGGACGGCGAGTTGATGTGCAATCCACCGGAGGAGGAGCGCCTAGTGGCCGGCGACGAATTGCTGCTCGCCTCCGCGCCCAACGGCTACTCCTATTTGCGCGACGCGCTCTTCAACGACGCGAGCGTCGAGTATGCCGCCAACGGCCGCGTCGTGCCCAGCACCTGGGTATGGCGCAAGCTTACCCACACCGCTCGCCGCGCTCCGAAGGACGTCTGCGGGCCCGCTCGATAGGGTCGGGTCCGTGAGTGAACAGCCGATCACATATGCCGGTGCCGGCGTCGACGTCGAGGCCGGGGATCGAGCCGTCGAACTCATGAAGGCCGCCGTCGCCGGGGCCGCCCGGCCCGAGGTGCTCGGCGGGCTCGGCGGATTCGCCGGACTCTTCGACGCCAGTGCCTTGGCTCGGCTGACCCGTCCGGTGCTCGCGACCTCCACGGACGGGGTCGGCACCAAAGTGGCCATCGCGCAGGCACTGGATCGGCACGACACCATCGGCTTCGACCTGGTCGGGATGGTCGTGGACGACATCGTCGTCTGCGGCGCCGAACCCCTCTTCATGACCGACTACATCGCCTGCGGCAAGGTCGTCCCCGAGCGCATCGCGGCGATCGTGACCGGGATCGCCGCCGCCTGCACCCAGGCGCGCACCGCGCTGGTCGGCGGGGAGACCGCGGAGCACCCCGGCCTCATGGGGGAGTCGGAATATGACGTGGCCGGCGCCGCCACCGGGGTCGTCGACTATGACGCCATCCTCGGTTCGCACCGCGTGGCTGCCGGTGACGTCGTGCTCGCTCTGGCGTCGAGTGGCTTGCACGCCAACGGCTTTTCGCTGGTCCGTCGGGTCGTTGCCGCCGCAGGCTGGAGCCTGGAGCGGGACGTGCCCGAGTTCGGGCGCACGCTCGGGGAGGAATTGCTCACCCCCACCCGGGTGTACGCCGCGGACCTGCTCGACCTCATTCGGACCCCGGGCGTGGACGTCCACGCGCTCTCCCATGTGACCGGCGGCGGCTTGGCCGCCAATCTCGCTCGGGTGCTCCCGGCCGGTATGCATGCCCGGCTGGATCGGGGGAGCTGGACCCCGCCGGCCGTCTTCAGCACCATCGGTGCCTTGGGCCGGGTGCCGCAGGAGGACCTGGAGCGCACGCTCAATATGGGGGTCGGCTTCGTGGCGGTGCTGCCGGCGGCTGGCGTCGGCGCCGCAACCGCCTTACTGGCCGAGCGCGGCATCGATGCCTGGGTTCTCGGTGAGGTCCTGGCGCGCGATGATGCGCCCATCGCGGGCGGGTTCGAGGTGGTTACCGGCGCCAAGGGCGTGTACGGCGGCTCGGTCCAGCTCGCGGGTCGGCACCCCTCCTGAGTCGAACCGGCTCGGTTAGTCAGTGATGGGCCGGGCGTGCACGCGTTCGATAATCCCCAGCCGGTCGCGCTGGGACTCCACGATCTCGAATCCGAGGCCGGGCAGGAGGGCGGCAGGTCGCCGGGTGAGATGTTCGCCGGTGCTGCGAGTGAACCGCTCGATCGCCCGCTGCACCCACACGGCAGGCCGCGCCGTGGAGATGACATGGTCGGCCAGCAGGAGGTCCCCGCCGGCGCGCAGCACCCGGTGGGCCTGGGCGAGCGCGAGCTCCGGCTCCGGTATGCAGCACAGCGCGTAGGTGCAGACCACAGTGTCGAAACTGTTGTCGGCGAACGGTAGTCGCCGAGCATCCGCCTGCTCGAAGCGCACCGGCATACCGAGCTCGGTGGACTTGGCGCGGGCTTGGGTGAGCATCGGTTCGCTCCACTCGGCGACCGTGAGCCGTATCCCCGGGCCATAGAGCGGGAAGGTCAGCCCGGTGCCTGCGGCGATCTCAAGGACCTCGCCGTGCGCCCGCTCACCCACCCACGCCCGGGCCTCCCGCAGGAACCGCCTCTCGACGTATGCCGCGCGCCGCTCGTAGCTCGCCGCCTGCTCGTCCCAATGCCGCCGGAATCGGACTTCATCCGCCATGTGACTGTCTCCCCCAGCAGGACCGTCCCGGATCGATGCCGGGACCCAGCGTATGCCGGACACACCGGCAGTCACCGCGCACGGGCCGCGGACCTCCCACGGTGTCGACAACAGGCCGTATGGCGTTCACCCCACCCCCGCGGGTTGCCGACACCGTGGACGGGGCCGACGGAGGGAGTCGGCAGAGACAGGCGATGGCGGCACCGGGTCAACCGGTACCGCCATCGCCTAGGGGTTCAGTCGGCTGGGTTCAGCAGCCAGCTGGATTCAGGTGGTCAGCTGTTGGCGCCGCCATCGGCACCGCCGTCGCCACCGAGGCCGCCGGCGCCGCCATCGGCACCGCCGTCCGCGCCGCCGTCGCCGCCGAGCCCACCATCGGCTCCGCCGTCGGCCGGGCCGTGGGTGCCACCACTCATACCGGCACCGCCATCGGCGCCGCCGTCGCCACCGAGGCCGCCAGCTCCACCGTCAGCACCGCCGTCAGCACCGCCGTCGGCGCCGCCATCGCCGCCCATGCCGCCCGCGCCACCGTCAGCGGGGCCATGCCCACCGGCCGCGCCCAGGGCGCCGCCAGCGGCTCCCGCGGTGCCGCCGGAGTGGTTGCACTTCGTGCAGTCGCAGTCAGAGCACTGACAGTTGGTGCAGTCGCAGCTCGCACCGCACTTGGCGCACTCGCACTTCTGCTGACCCGAATCGCTGGGCATCGTCGTATCGGACATGCTGGACCTCCTTGTCAGACGGCGGATCGGGGCGACCGCCGATTTCGCCAGTCTGGCACCGGCGGGTCCGCCGTGGGCGGTCAGCGAGCCCCAATGTTCGCGAGCATGGCCGTGGCGCTCATCCCACCGGCCGCCCCCGCCACGGCACCCAGGTCCGGGCCGCGACCAACGCCATACGCCAGGCCGGTGACCAGCGCTCCAATCGCGGCTCCGGCGAGCACTTGGCCCACGGTATGGCGCCCCGCGCGCGCCCGCGCCCACCCCACCAGAACGACCAAGGCCAGCCCGCACAGCGCTACCCAGCCGATCTCGACCACCAGCACCGCGATCGCCCCCGCCGCCGTCCCGGTATGCACGGAGACCTTGGTGAACACGTTGAGCCCCGCGATCACCAGGAGCCCGAGGAAGAGCGCCAGCATGAGGGCCATCAACGGCCGGGGTGCGTCGCTGGCCCGCAGCAGGGTGATCCCACCCATCAGACACGCGATGGCGGCGGTGGCCGGGACGCGCCGCTGTTCGCGGCGCACCACCTGCCGATCCGCGACCCGCCCGGAACGCACCAGGAGGGCGAGCACGGCATACGGGAGCACCACACTGAACAGCAACGTCAGCGCGGACCACCGCAACCCCAGCCATCCCGGGCTCGCCCGCTGACCCACAAAGAAGACCACCGCGCCCACGACGATGCCCGGGTCGCTCACCAGCGACACCAGATCCGCGACCCGGGACGGACGCGCACCCGCCAGGCGCGCCGTGTCCGGGTGGCTGGTCATCGCACGATGATCTGGGGCGCGAAGAGCGCCATGGCATCCACGGCGCGCCGGTGGTTCTCGGGGGTGGATCCGGCGCAGGCGGCGTCGATCACGCGTACGGTGGCGCCCGCGTCCGCCGCGGGGAGCGCGGTCGCGATGACGCAGCAGTCGGTGGACACCCCCGCGAGGGTCAGCCGCGGCTGCTCCCCGACGATCGCCCGCAACCCCGGCCCCCACTTACCGAAGGTCGGCGCGGTGACCACTAGATCGGTGACCCCCGCCAGGGCGGGGACCACGGCATACAGGGGGTCGGACTCGGGCACCAACGCAAACGGCCAGTCCTGGTAGTACGACGCCCACGACCCGCCGAGGTCGGGATTGGCGACGAAGCGGGTGAGCACGGTGCGCTCCGGCCCGTATGCCGCGGCCAGCTCCACCATCCGTGGCAAGGCGTCCGCAAACAGCGGCGAACCCCACGGGCTCGCCTCGGGGGATGCGAAGACGAACTGCGGGTCGATCAGCACCAGCCAGTCGTCGTCCTTCGCGGACCTGGCTGCGGTCATGCCCGGGGCTCGTATGCCGTTGCCCCCGACCGCACTTCGCGACCGTCAGCGCCCGCCGACTCGGCGAGGCCCTCTTCCTGCCGGCGCACCCGGCCGCGGCGCACGATCAGGGAGATCAGGAAGGAGCCCATGAGCGCAAGGAGGACACCGAGATTGGCGTAGGCCCAGTTGCCCTCCCAGTATTTGTCGGTGGCATTCCACGTGCCCAGGCCGAGCGGCTCCAGCAGGAAGCCCTGCCAGTTGTTCCAGCTGGCGTCCTGGGCATAGTTGTTGACTACGAGACCCCAGCCGACCACGGACATCAGCGCCATGATGCCGATCGACGACCAGTCGAAAGCGCCATACCGGCCGCCGGCGGAGAAGAGAGCGTCGTCGTCGTAGTCACGCTTGCGCAGCACGATGTCGGCGATCATCACCCCGGCCCACGCGGCCAGGGGCACCCCGAGGGTGATGAGGAAGGACTGGAACGGGCCGAGGAAGTCCTCGGCGAAGAAGACCACCCAGATCGTGCCGGCGGTCAGGATCACCCCGTCGATGAGCGCCGCAGCCGGCCGGGGGATGCGCACCCCCAGGGAGAGCAGGGTCAGACCGGAGGAGTAGATGCCCAGGACCGCCCCGGACACCAGGCTCAGGATCACCGCGATGAGGAAAGGGATGAGGAACCAGGTCGGCAGGACCTGCGCGAGCGAGCCGATCGGGTCGCCGGCGATCCCCTCGCGCACCGCATCATCCGACCCGGCCAGCAGCAGCCCGAAGAGCACCAGGAGCACCGGGGCGACCGCGCCGCCGAAGGTGTTCCACCCCACGATGGCCGCGCCCGACGCCGAACGCCGCTGGTAGCGCGACCAGTCGGCGGCGATGTTGATCCACCCCAAGCCGAAGCCGGTCATCAGCATCACCAGCGCCCCGACCACCGCCTGCCACGGCCCACTGGGCAGCGCGGAAACCTTGTCCCAGTTGATCTCCTTGGCGGCGATCACCACGAAGGCCAGGGTGACCAGGCCGGTGATCCAGGTGAGATAGGACTGCAGTCGCATGATGATGTGGTAGCCCGCGACTGAGGCGAGCACGATCATCGAGGCGACTACCAAGGCCGCGGCGATCTTGACGCCGGTGCCCCCGCCCCAGCCGAGCCGTTCGAAGACGGTCGCGGTGGCGAGCACCGCCATGATGGACAGGAAGGTCTCCCAACCAATGGAGACCAGCCACGAGATGAACCCCGGCACCTTCTGTCCGGTGACCCCGAAGGCCGCCCGCGAGAGGATCATCGTGGGAGCCGAGCCCCGCTTGCCGGCGATCGCGATGATGCCGCACAGGGCGAACGAGATCACGATGCCGATGACCGTGACCAGCGCAGCCTGCCAGAACGAGATGCCGAACCCGAGGACGAAGGCCGCATACGAGATCCCGAACACCGAGACGTTCGCCGCGAACCAGGGCCAGAACAAATCCCGGGGGCGGGCAGTGCGCTCGGCCTCGCCGATGATCTCGATGCCGGTGGTCTCGACGCCGAGCGAGCGGACCCGCTCTGCACTCGGGCTGTTGACTGTCATGGCATCAGAGCGTGCCAGACGCTACCGACAGGGCAGTCAGTGGCGTGGTCACGACATGCACACAGATCCGCCGGCCCCGAGGGGCCGACGGCTGCGTGACAAGAGTGATGCTCAGAGGCGGCGTGACGGCTGCCGGTCAGGGGCTTTCGGCCCACCGGGAGTAGTCGTCGTCACCGTCCTCGTCGAATTCCTCGACCGCGCGCGGAGCGTCCGTGCGCGGGGTTGAGGTCCCGTGCAACTCGCGCTCCAATGCGCTGAGATCGGTGTTCGGGGAGTAGTACTTCAACTCCCGAGCAACCTTGGTCTGCTTGGCTTTGGCCCGGCCGCGCCCCATGGCGTGACCCCCTCGTGCTCAGCGGGACGGCATCGCTCCGGCCGAGCGATCTCGGCCATCCCGCAGCGGTCCCGGAATGTGTGCTTTCGTGGGTCCAACGCTACATGGTCACGGGAAGATTCCGCGCGCCCTACCGATGAATTGGACGCTGCGGCGCGCGCGAGTGGTCATTGAGCGGCGTTGAGCCCGCCGTTGTCGGTCGGATCCACGCGGATGGACCGGTTCCTCCCTGGTCCTTGAGCCCGTATGCCGTCCGCTCGCCCCCGCGCGCCGCTAGCGTTCGCTCATGCTCACTGCCTGCCTGAACGGGGCCCGCGGGCCGCAGGAGCATCCGCGGCTACCGGTCACCCCGGCCGAGATGGCGGCGGATGCCGCGGCCGCCCTCGCCGCGGGCGCCGATGACGTCCATGTCCACATCAAGACCGCCGATGGCCGCGACACGCTGGCCGGCCGGCCACTCGCTGAGGTGCTGGGTGCCATCCGGTCGGTGGCATCTGGCCTGCCGGTGGGGGTCACCACCGGCGCTTGGGCGATGCCGGATCCGCAGGCGCGGGTGGCCAATATCGAGACCTGGCAGGTCCTCCCGGACGCGGTGAGCGTGAACTGGCACGAGGACGGGGCAGAGGCCGTGGCCCGCGCGGCGCTCGAGAGGGGGATCGCGGTCGAGGCGGGCCTGTGGATCCCGGCGAATGTCGATTCCTGGCTGCGCTCGGGTCTGCGCGGCGAATGCACGCGCATACTCGTGGAGTTGCCCGATCGCACCGACCACGAACTCACCGCTCGACTCGCGGAGTTCATGCTCGCGCAACTCGCCCCCGTCGCACTCCCGGTGCAATTGCACGGTGAAGGGGCCAGTGCCTGGCCGGCGCTGCGCCTCGCGCGGAGGCGAGGACTCGACATACGGGCTGGGCTGGAGGACATGCTCACGCTGCCCGATGGCACCCTCGCCCCCGACAACGCGGCGCTCATCACCGCGGCTGCGGCCACCGATTCCTGACCCGGGGAACCGATCGCCGACCTCAACTGCTCTTGATGGGTGCCAGTGCGCAGCGCGAGGGAGGTGGGTGGCGTGACCGATCCGGACTTTGAGGACTTCCTCCAGGCCCGGTATGCGGCGATGGTCCGCACTGCGGTCCTGCTCACCGGTAGCCGGACGGCCGGTGAGGACTTACTCCACGAGGCGTTGATCCGCACTCTCGCCACCTGGGGCCGGGTACGTGAGCGCGGCGCGGCCGAGGCGTATGTGCGCACCACCATGGTGCGGCTACTGATCCGCGACCGGAAACGCGGGTGGTCGGGGGAGATCCCCCACGACCGGTTGCCGGAGCACGCGACCGGCGAGGACCCGGCCACCGCGGTCACGGTCCGAGCGGCCCTGCGCCAGTTGCCCGCCGAACAGCGCGCCGCAATCGTCTTGCGCTATTACGCGGATCAGAGCGAGACCCAAATCGCCGAGGCGCTGAATTGCGCCCCCGGCACCGTCAAATCTCGCATCTCCCGCGGCCTGCAGACGCTGCGCGAGAGTGGCCTGCTCACTGATGAGCCGCTGCCGTCCTCGATCGGAGGGGCCACGTGAACCAGATCCATGACCTGCTCGACCAGGCCGTCGGCGACCTGGACGATCCGATCCCGCCCGGCCCGAGCCTGTATGCCGCGGCGGCCAGCCGGCGCCGCCGGACCCGCGCCACCCGGATCGCCGGGGCCATCGGGGCGCTGGCGCTCGTCGCGGGTGGCAGTTTCCTGGCCGTGACCGCAGGGCCTTCCTCGGTGGAGCAGCCGGCCGCGACGACCTACGCCTCGGTCGATCAGGCGCCGCCGTGCGTGCGCGAGCAGCTGCGGACCGTAAATACCAGCGTCCAACGCTCCCACATGGCCGCCGCCATCATTGACGTCCCCGGCACCGAACAGGTTCTCCTGCGGGAGGGGATGTCCCAAGGCTTTGGATGGCGGGGTGTGCAACGCATCGAAGTGCTGCAGGCCCAGCCCGACACCCCACTCCCAGCCGAGTTCGCGCTCTGGTCTGGCATCAAGCCCGAGTTCGATTTCCCTGGCCCGGGGCGCTATCTGGCGGCGCTCTTCAACTTTGAAACGCCGCTAGGTCCCGACGGGATTCGCGGTGAAAACGTATGGGACTACGTCTACCCGTTCTTCGGCGTGGACGGCGAGCATTTGGTCGTCACCTGCGCGGACCACACCGCCGCGCGAATTCCCCTCTCGGACACCGAGAAGTGGTTGGGGAAGGAGGCCCCGGTGGACCGGCCCGGACCGGTGCCGAGCGGGGCAGCATCCACCGAGCGCGAATGATCATCCGGCGGGCGTAGGACCGGAACAGATTGCGCAAATATAGTTGCACAAATCTGCTTGTATGGATATGGTCGTGGGGTGACACCCTCTCCCGACCCCCAAACCAACTCCGCCCAAGCCCACCGGCTGACCCAAGCGCCGGCACTCGCGGCCTTCGCCAACCCGGCCCGGGCCCGGATTCTCGACGCCCTCGCGGTTGACGGGCCCTCTACGGCCAGCCAGTTGGCCCACCGGGTCGGTATGGCGGTCGGCAGCGCCTCCCACCACCTCAAGGTGCTGGCCGACGCAGGCCTCGTCGAGGAGGCACCCGGGGTCACCGAGGACCGCAGGCAGCGGCACTGGCGGCTGGCGCACGCCCATACCCGATGGTCGCGAACCGAGATGAGCGATGCGGCCGCGCGTACCGCGGCCTACGAAGCGGAACTCGTGGGATTGCAGCGCCAGTTCGACCGCGCCCGGCACGCCGTGCTCGCGACCGAGGGCGACCACGAGACCGACACCGGGGCATTCGCGATCCAACAGTGGCTGACCCTGTCCACCGCCGAACTACACGCTTTGTCCGCTGAGATTGCGGCTCTTCTGCACCGCTGGAAGTACCGAGAGGTCGCCGACGACGGCGTCGATCGCGACACCGTCTTCGTCTTCGCTCGGGGGTTCCCGGCTCAGCCGTGAGCCCGAGCAGCTGAGCGGCCGGGCCACCAGCCGCACCACACCCCTCTCATATGCCGTCGGCGCACCCGCCATCCGGCCATCTCGTCATGTTCAAAGGAGACCTTGATGACCCGCTCGACCACCGCGCGCGGCCGGGAACTTTACCTGCTCTGGGCAGGGGAGGGAGTGAGCCTCATCGGCGCGTCCACCGGCACGATCCTGATACCGCTCCTCGCCGTCCTGCACCTGCATGCGGGACCGGGGTGGATGGGCGCGCTGACCGCGGCCATCTGGCTGCCCTGGCTGATCGTGGGGCTGCCCGCCGGGGCTTGGATCGACGGCTGGCCGGTGCGCCGGGTGATGATCGCCGCTGATCTGGTGTCGGCGGCAGTGACCGCGACAATCCCACTCGCGTGGTGGCTCGGGCGACTCACCCTGCCGCAGTTGCTCGGTGCAGCCGTGGCCAACGGGACGGCCGCAGTGTTTTTCCGCACCGCATACGTCAAGCTGATTCCGGCGGTCGTGCCGGACGAACAACTGGACTCCGCGAACTCCCGGTTGTTCGGAACCGAGGCGGCGAGCATGGTCGTGGGGCCGGGTGTCGCGGGTCGGCTCGCCGCCATGCTCGGGCCCGCGCTGGGACTGCTGGCGACCGTCGCCGGATTCTGTGTCTCGGCGCTGTGCCTGAGTGCGATCCGGACCGGGCCGGTGAACTCGTCGACGGGGACCGAGGAGGACGAGCGTCTCCGGACCCGAGTCGCCGCGGGGATCCGGTATGTCGTGCACGACCCCAACCTGCGGTGGTTCGCGGTCATCGGGTCCCTGTCCAACTTCGGCCTGACCGGGTATGGAGCGTTGCTGGTCCTCTACCTCGTCGACCTCGGTCTGGATGGGGGGTCCATCGGCACCTACTTCATGGTGGCCGCGCTGGGTGGCGTCATCGGGTCCGTGCTCGGGGCACCCCTCGCCCGCCGGATCGGCACCGGACGGGCGTCCACGGTCCTGCTCCTCGGGGCCCCGGTCAGCTTCCTCATCGGACTGCCGACGCAGCGCAGCCAGCTGTGGCTTTCCCTGCTGGGATACATCCTGGTGGGGGTCATGGTGGTCGCCGGCAATGTGGTCCGTTCGAGCTGGCGGCAGCGGTATGTCCCCCGCGACCTGCTCGGACGCGCCGTGACCGCCACCTCCACCGTGAACTACGGGACGATGCCGCTCGCGGGGGCGCTGTCCGGCTGGCTGGGCACCGCGGTGGGGGTCCGGACGAGCATCCTGCTGATGGCCGGCGTCCACGTCATCGCGTGTTGGCTGGTGGTGTTGAGTCCGCTGGTCCGGTTGCGTGAGCTGCCCTTACCGGAGTCCGAGGAGGCGGCTGCGGAACGCCCAGACTGAGGGAATGTCGCGGCCTCGTGCCCGCTGAGCGTCACCGCCATCGGCCGCTCAGGACGCAGACGTCGCCGGAAGGTAGCCGCGCAGGGTCGCGGTGAACTCCGCCCCCTTG
>ERZ501016.305-NODE-305-length-16272-cov-16.697478_pt1 | contig 16272 bp, 15 predicted proteins | sample MGYA00248889_ERZ501016 | MGnify/ENA primary metagenome ERZ501016 (study PRJEB25958, sample SAMN03398594) | human skin metagenome | study: EMG produced TPA metagenomics assembly of the Human Skin Microbiome Metagenome (human skin metagenome) data set. | reverse complement strand
CCCTCCATCATCGGCCGGATCCGGGAGCTGGAGGCCGACCTGGCCGCGCCGCCGCCGCCGCCGCGGGAGCGCCGGGTGCCCACGCACCAGCAGGACCAGTTCGGCGCGCCGCGCGGGCCGCGCCGGCCCCGGCCGCCGCCCCGACGACTGCCGCCGCCAAGCCCGCCGCCGCCCCTGCGAACGACGCCCCGGCCGCGGGTGGCGTCCTCGCCATCGCTGCGCAGTTCGCCGGACTCCCCTACGTCTACGGAGGCTCGACGCCGGCCGGCTTCGACTGCTCGGGCTTCACGATGTACGTCTTCGGCAAGGCCGGCATCTCCCTGCCGCGCACGGCCGCCGCGCAGCAGGCCGCCGTGACGCCGGTGTCCGACCCGCAGCCGGGCGACCTCGTCTTCTTCGGCTCGCCCGCCTGGCACGTCGGCATCTACGCGGGCAACGGCATGATGTGGGACTCCCCGCGCACCGGCTCGGTCGTCTCCAAGCGCCCGGTGTTCGGCGGCGTCTCGGGCTACGGCCGCCCCTGACCTGCGCTGATCCCCGCCCCGGGCCTGTCCGGGGATGCGAAGAAGGCCCTGACCTCGCGGTCAGGGCCTTCTTGCATGCCTTCGGGCCCCTGTTCCCTCCGGCATCCCCGTGCACCACCGAACGTAGGGCGTCGCGCCGGGGCCGGTCCATGGGGAGAACTACCCATCTTCGAGCGTTCCGATCCTCACGCCGAGATATCGATATCGGTCCCCATCGGCGCGGGATGCGCGCCGAAACCGGTATCTCGGCGTGGTGCTGGGAGGGTTGACGCATGAATCGATCGACGGACGACAGGCGGATCCTCGGGGGTCAGGAGATCCTCGACGCGGGGCTGCCGGACTGGCGGATGCTCCGGGAGACGATCCAGGCGCGCTTCGAGACCGATGGCTACGGCACGAGCGTCGCCCTGGTGAACCGGATTGCCGAGCTCGCGCAGGAGGCCGACCACCACCCCGACGTCGACCTGCGGTGGGGATGGGTCGGCGTGCGGCTGTGGAGCCACGACGTGCACGGGGTGACCAAGCGCGACGTCGACCTCGCTCGCCGGATCAGCGAGGCGGCCGCCGCGGTCGGAGCCACCCCCGCGCCGCACAAGGTCCAGCTCGTCGAGCTCGGTATCGACACGGCCGACCACGAGCGGATCGCCCCGTTCTGGCGGGCGCTCATGGGCCTGGTACCCAACCCGCTCATGGAGGACGGCCACGACCTGATCGACCCCGACGGCGTCCTGCCAGCCGTGTGGTTCCAGCAGTCGGAGGAGCGGGACGGCGTCGACCGCGCGCACGTCGACGTCTGCGTCCCGCACGACGTCGCCCCGGACCGGGTCGCGGCGGCGATCGCGGCCGGGGGCCGGCTCGTGACCGACGAGTTCGCCCCGGCGTGGTGGGTCGTCGCCGACCCCGATGGCAATCTCGCCTGCGTCTGCACGTGGCAGGAGTCGAGCACGGACTGAGCGGCTCGCGTCCGTTCCGACACCCGGACCCGTGCGCGCCGGTATGGTTCTTGGCATGGCTGGCATCGGTGCGGTGGAACTGCTCGTCCTCCTGCTCATCCTCCTCGTCGGCTTCGCCGTCATCTTCGGTGCCGTCTACCTCGCCGTGAAGGTGGCGAACAGGGACACGCGCCCCTAAGTTCGGCTGGCTGGCCGCCACTGGTCGGCCACCGCCTCGACGGCTCATCACGAAGGAGCCGGTGAACGTGCCTCCAGCCACTCCCGAATGGGCGCCCGTCTGAATGGGCGGTGCGGCTGCGTGCAGCGGCGTCGAGACTACGAATCACATTGCGAACACTGCGATGAGTTCTGACAGTCTCACGCTTCTGATCGCGGTCCCCGTTCGAGCCGGTACCGCGTCCCCCGGACACCTTGGCCGCCCTCCATGATGACCTCACCGGCGGCGATCGGCGCCGTGAGTGCATAGCGCACTTGTGCGGCGTTGAGCTCCGTCGCCTCGGTCAGCTCGTGCAGAGTGAGCGATGCCGACCTGTCGAACGCGCTAAGCACGACCCGCTCGTTACGGGTTCGCGGCCGTGGGCCGAGTGTGAAGTCGAGCTGGGCGGGGGTTCCTCCTCTGCGCTCGTCGACAGGGTGCGTGCTGGTGCCAGGTCGCCACAGGAGCGCCTTGAACTGGACCCCGGAGTCGATCAGCCGCGGCCGCGGGAGGCCTCGGTCGGCTGCCGACCGGAAGACCTCGCGGATCCCACCTCCCTCTCCTTCGATGACTGGGTCGCCGGTCGCGGTCCGCAGCTTCTTGGAAACGGCGTAGAGGTGCTGGTTCACGGCGGCCTGCGCGTGCTCGGTGCTCACGAGCTGAGCCAGCGAGACCCCGCGCAGCCCGCCGGGGCTCTGGATAAAGAACGCGTTGTGCGTGAGCCTCACCTGGAGCACAGGGTTTCCGCGAGGTCCGGCAGGCCGCCGGCGGCCCGCTTGACCTCGACGGAGGCAGTGTCGCCGTGGCGCGCCCGCAGCTCATCCAGAACCTGAAAGAGGTCGTCGGCCGTCCACGTCACAGTGAAAAGACTGCAAAAGAAAGTGCGAATTTCTATCAGTCTTGTTCGCAGTGTGGTGCGGGCCTCGGCGGCGGGCGTGACGAGCGTGGTCGCCGATGCGGTGCCCCCGGCAGGATTCGAACCTGCGACACCTTCTTTAGGAGAGAAGTGCTCTTCCCCTGAGCTACGAGGGCGTGGCCCGTGGCCGGGCCGCGGGCCATCGTACCGGCGGGGCGTGCGCCACACTGTCGCCGTGCCAGCAGCCCCCGACGCCCTCGCGCCGCTCCAGCGTCGCACCGTGCGCACCCTTGCGGCGAGCCAGACCCTGGGCGCGATCGGGCAGCTCGCCGGTGTCGCGGTCGCCACGCTCCTGGCCGAGGAGCTCTCCGGCCGCGAGGAGTACGCCGGGCTCGGCGGCACCTTCCAGACCCTCGGCGGCGCCCTCGCGGCCGTCCTCCTCGCCCGCATCGCCTCCCGCCGGGGCCGCCGCGCCGCCCTCGTCACCGGCTATGCCCTCGGCGTCATCGGCGCGGTCGGTACCGTCGCCGCCGCGGTCACCGGCAGCTTCACCCTCCTGCTCGCCTCCGCGCTGCTCTTCGGCGGCGCCACCGCGTCGAACAACGCCGCCCGCTACGCCGCGACCGACCTCGCCACCCCCGAGCACCGCGGCCGGGACCTCTCCACCGTCGTCTGGGCGACGACGATCGGTGCCGTCGCCGGCCCCAACCTCGTCGGCCCCGGCGGTCGGGCCGCGCAGCTCCTCGGCCTGCCACCCCTGAGCGGCACCTTCGTCTTCTCGATCGTCGGGTTCGCCCTCGCGATCGTCGTCCTCACGACGCTGCTGCGGCCCGACCCCCTGCTCGAGGCGCGCCGCCGGGCGACCGCCGTCTCCGCCGCCCCCCACGTCCACGGCTCCTTCGCCTCGGGGGTCCGGGCCGTCACCGCCCACCGCGGCGCCCTCCTGGGCCTGCTCGTCGTCGCGATCGGCCACGCCGTCATGGTCTCGGTCATGGTGATGACCCCGCTGCACATGAAGCACGGGCACGCGTCGCTGTCCGTCGTCGGGTTCGTCATCTCCATCCACGTCCTGGGCATGTTCGCCTTCTCCCCGCTCGTCGGCCGCGCCGTCGACCGGCTCGGCGGCCGGACCGTCGCGCTCGTCGGCAGCGCGATCCTCCTGGCCGCCACCCTGCTCGCGGCCTCGACCGACCCCGGCGCGAGCCACCTCCTCGAGCTCGCCCTCTTCCTCCTCGGCCTCGGCTGGTCGTGCACCCTCGTCTCCGGCTCGACCCTCCTCACCGGGGCCCTGCCGACCTCGGACGCCCCGGCCGCCCAAGGGGTCTCGGACGCCGCGATGGGCGTCGCCGGCGGAGGAGGAGCTGCGCTCGCCGGGGTCGTCGTCGCCCAGGCCGGCTACTCCGCTCTCGCCCTCGGTGCTGCCGTCCTCGCAGCCCTCGTCGCGGTCGCCGTCGGGATCGTGCGCGTCTGACCGTCCGACACGCTCCCGCACGCCCGACACCCCCGGGCGCCCTTGTTAGCGTGTCGTCGGTGAGCGAGATCGACGGCCCCGGGGACCCGAGCGCGGTCGACCGGGCCCGCTCCCGCTGGCAGCACGAGCTCGCCGCTCTCGGTGGCCGCAACACCCTTCTGTGGTTCGACGTGCAGACCGACACCGTCCTCGACCTCACGCACGCCCACCCCGGTGGGGTCGCCATGCTGCTGGCCGGGCGTGACACCCGCCTGAGCGACCTCGTCCGCGAGCCCGACGCGCTCGACGCCGCCGGTCGCCGCGCGCGTCACGTGCGCGACGCGGCCGACGACGCCCTCGACGCCACCGGCATCCGCTCGTGCTTCCTCGTCCTCGGCCTCGCGTCGTGGACCATCCCCGGTTCGGAGCGACACCCCGTCGCGCCGGTCCTCCTGCGCCGCTGCACCCTCCGTCCCGTCGTCGCCGGCGGCCGCGACCACGTCCTGGACCTCTCCGACGTCGTCGAGATCAACCCGGTCCTCGTCGGCTACCTCCGCAGCCAGGCCGGCCTGAGCATCGACCCCGACGACGTCGTCGACCGCGCTCACGACCGCAGCGGCTTCAACCCCGCGCTCGTCTGGGAGCGGCTGCGCCGCGAGTGCGCGGGCCTGCCCGACCTCGTCGTCGAACCCAGCCTCGCCGTCGCCGTCGTGCCCTACGGCAAGGCCGACCGGGTCGCCGACGTCACCGACCCCGCCGTGCCCCTCGAGCGCAGCGACCTGCTCGCGGCGGCCGCGGGCGACGAGACCGCCCGCGAGCGGCTCCTGGCCCGACGCGACGGTCTGGCCGACGAGGCCGACAAGGCTGGCATCACCGACGACGCCGAACCCTCCGTCCTCGAGCTCGACCCGCAGCAGCACGTGGCCGCGACCCTCGTCGACGATGGCGCCGACCTCGCCGTCCGTGCCCCCGTCGGCACGGGGGCGAGCTCCCTCGTCGCCGACGTCGTCGCCCGGGCCGCCGGGGCCGGCCGCACCGTCCTGCTCGTCAGCGAGTCCGGTGCCGCGATCCGCGCCGTGGGGCGCCGCCTCGCCGGCGTCGGCCTCGACGACGCGCTGCTGCACCTCGACGACCCGGCTGGGGCTTTTGACGCCCGGACGTTCATCGAGCGGTGGAGCGACGTCGAGGTCCCCGATCGCAAGGCGCTCGCCGCGATCGAGTCCGACGCGCAGGCCCGCGCCGACCGGGTCACCGCACTCGCGGAGGTCCTCGCCGACCACGTCCGCGCGCTGCACGACCCGCGCGAGCCGTGGGGATGCTCGATGCACGAGGCGCAGGAGGAGATCGTCGGGCTCTCCCAGCTGGAGCACCCTCCGCGCGCCCGCTTCCGGCTCTCCGACGACGTCCTGCTGCGAACCACCCCCACCTCCGTCGACGAGATCGGCCCGCGGGTCCGCGCGGTCGTGGAGGACGCCGCTGGAGCGGGGGAGGACCTCGACCCGTGGCACCGGGCCGACCTCGTCGACGCCGACGAGGCCCGCGCCGCCGTCGCCGCCGTGTCGCGCCTTCGCTCCAGCCTCGACGAGCTCCGCACCGTGTTCGACGAGGTGTTCTCCGGCCTGCGGCTGCCCGAGCAGGACACCGTCGCCCAGCGGGGCATCCTCCTGTCGACCCTCGAGCAGGTTCGCGACAGCCTGGAGGTCTTCCGCCCCGAGGTCTTCGACCAGCCGCTGACGGACATGGTCGCCGCGACCGGCCCTCGCGAGGCCGCGCCCGCCCTCTCCCGGCGGGACCGGTGGCGCCTGACGAACCAGGCCAAGGGCTTCCTGCGGCCCGGCCCGCCCCCGCAGGACCTGCACGAGGCGCTGCGCCGGGCGCAGCAGCAGCGGACCGTGTGGTTCTCGGTCGCCGGCGCCGGCGGCCGCCCGCGGGTTCCCGAGGACATCGACCGCGCTCACGAGGTCTACGAGGAGGTCCACGACGACCTCGTCCACCTCTCGCGGGTCCTCGCCGGCACCCGCGCAGGCGGGGACCTCCTCGAGATGCCCGAGGTCGAGCTCCGTCGGCTGCTGGCCGACCTCGCCGAGCACCCCGAGCGTGCCGTCGTCGCCGCGACGGTCCGCAGCCGGCTGCGCGCGCTCGACGAGGACGGCTGGGGCGGCCTCGTGGACGAGCTGCTGCGCCGCGGCACGCCCGCCGCGCACGTCCCCACCGAGGTGCGCTTCGTCTGGTGGGCCTCGCTCGCCGATCACGTCTCTCGCACCGACCCGGCCTACGGCGGCCACGACGGCGCCCGGCTGCGGCGGGCCGCGGTCGAGTACGACGGGCTCATCGACGAGGTGCGCCTCGACGTCGCCGGCGGCATCGCCCGTCGGGTTCGGTCGACGATGCGCGAGCGCGCGAGGGAGCTGCGCCGCGAGGCCCGATGGGTCGGGGGTCTCGCGACCGGCAGGACGGCGCCCGTCGCGACCTCCGACGTCACCGCCGGCGCCCCGCGGCTGCTGTCGACGCTCGCTCCGTGCTGGGCGTGCTCGCCGCTGGCGGTCCCCTCGCTCGTGCCTCCGGACCAGCGTTTCGACCTCGTCGTGGTCGACGACGCGGCCCGAACGACGACGGCGCGCATCGCGTCCGCGCTCGCCCGTGCCGACCGGGTGCTCCTCGTCGGTGACCCCGACCAGCTCGGACCGGCCGGCGTCGAACGCACCACCCCGTCCGCGTGGGACGAGCTCGCCCCGCTGCTGCCGCAGGTGACGCTCGAGCGGCTCGAGGGTCAGGCACCCGAGAGCCTCGATCTCGTCCGTGCACGGCGCGAGGGTGCTGGCGACCGGGCGCTGTGGGGGGTGCCGGGCCGCTCGACCTCGCCCCGCCTGTGGGTCGACCCCGCCGAGGCGTCGATCGAGGCGGTCCTGTCCGCGCTGCGACGCCACGTCGCCGCGACCCCGTCGCTGAGCCTGGCCGTCCTCACCATCGACGACGCCTCCGCCCGTGCGATCGAGTCGGCGGTCGCCGAGGCCGCGGGCGGCGACGACGCGCTCCGTCGCTGGCTCGACGAGGTCGACGAGCCGCTGCTCGTCCGCGCCGCCGACCGGATGCACCGTCGCCAGCGCGATCTCGCCGTCATCGCGCTCGCACCGCTGGCCGACGCGGCCTGGCCGAGCCTGGTCGAGCGGGACGCGTGGGCCGTCGTCGCGACCTCCCGCGGGCGGTACGGCTGCGTCGTCCTCCCCCCGGCCGGGGACGCGCCCGAGCCGGTCGTCGAGCTCGTCGAGGAGGTCCGCCGCGCCGCGCAGGGGGCGCCCGCGCCCGACGACGCGGCGACCCGCTCGGCCGCCGGGGCGATGGCCGACCTCCTCGCCCGACGCCTGCGGGACGCCGACGTCACCGTCCGGGTCGACCACGGCACCGGCGCCCACACGATCGACCTCGCCGTCTCGGTCGACGACGGCCCGCCCGTGCTCGCCGTCGACCTCGACGGACCCGGGTACGCGGCGCAACGCCACCCCCGGTTCCGCGACCGGTGGTGGACGCGCTCGCTCGAGAGCCGCGGGTGGCGCCACCTGCGGATCTGGTCGATCGACGTCTACCGTGACCCCGCCCGCGAGGAGGCCCGGGTGCGCGAGGTCCTCGCGGCGCTCCAAGCCACGAAGGAGCAGCGCTGATGGTCACCCCATCGACCGAGCCGGGCCAGCCCGCCGCAACCGAGGCCGTTCGCCGCGACCGTGGCCGCGGCGAACGACCAGAACCGCGGCTGACGGAGCCAGTTCGGTTCGCGCCCGCAGAGGACCCCGCAGGCCCGGCGGCCGGCCGGGCGCCTCGGGTCCGGCGCGTCCGGCCCGAGCAGACGAGCGACGACACCGACCGCGGCTGGGGCGAGCGCCCCGACGAGGACTCCCACGACCGCTGGCTGCAGGAGCAGCGGCCCCCGCACTGGGAGTGACCCGCCGGCGGTCGCCGGTACGACGACGCCCCGGCCACCGTGACGGTGGACCGGGGCGTCGGTCGTGCGGGGGTTGGGATCAGCGGCCGGCGCGGAGGCTGTCGCGGATCTCGCGGAGCAGCTCGACGGACTCCTCCGTCGTCTCCTCCTCGGCGGCGATGAAGCGCTCGCGCATCTTCTGGTACGGCTTGACGACGAAGAAGTAGACGATGAACGCGAGGATGAGGAACGCGACGAGGGCCGTGAGGAACTGGCCGACCGGGAGGCCCCACGGCTCAAAAGCGTTGAAGTTCGGGTTCGCGCCGAACGCCTTCGAGATCGCCGACAGCAGAAGGTTGGTGAACGCGGTGACGACGAGGCCGAACGAGCTGGCGATGATCAGACCGACGGCGATCTCGACGAGATTGCCGCGCATGAGGAAGTCCTTGAAGCCCTTCACGGGTGTCTCCTGGTTTCTGTGAGTCGTGCCGGGCAGCAGAGCGCTGGACCGGCTCCGGGTGGGGACCCGGCCCGGGGGAGCAGCCGCAGTGCCGCCCCCCGGGATCTGTCAGCGAGGATAGCCGTTCAACGGTCTACTGGCGACAGCTGACACACCCATGAGGGTGAGTCAGCGCGTCGCGGCGAGGGCGACGACGTAGCCGGCCACGGTGCCGGACCCGTCCTCTGCGGTCAGCCGGCCGACCTCCGTCGTCGGCGCGGCGACCTGCAGGTGGTCGGGCCCGACGGCGTTCGCCGCGGGCAGTGGCACGGACAGGACGAGAGCGCCCCGCAGGACTGGCTCGCTCCGCCCTGGCCGGTACAGGTCGACCCGGTTGCCGGCGACGACCGCCCGGGCCGCGGCTGGGTCGGCGACGGGGACGGACACCGCCCGTCGACCCGCTGGCAGCCGGTCGAGCGCGCCCGCGCCGACGACCCGAGCCGGTACGAGGACCTCCCCGCGGGAGATCGCCCCGGTGACGGGTCGCCCGACGAGCTCGGCCGGTGCCCTCGCCGCGTCGGCGGGCACGTGGGCGACAGGCCGGGGCACGACTCGCACGTCGGCCCCGGTCAGGGTGGCCCCGGCGGGCACGTCGTCCGCGGCAACGACCACCTCTGTCGTCTGGGCGTTGCGGGTGCTCGCCGCGGACAGCGCCCACGCGGCGGCCGCCAGGGCGAGGAAGGCCAGGCCCCGGCGCAGGAGGCGGCGGGCGTTCGCGGCGCGGCGGCCTGGTCCGGTGAGGGGGAGTCGGTCGAGCGGCATGCCGGCGACGCTAGGGACGGGGACCCGCCCCGTCGCGCGCCGTCAGGAGTCGGTGGACGACGAGGTGCTCGAGGTCGTGCTTGTGGACGACGAGGACCCGGCGCTGTCGGTCTTGTAGAAGCCGCTGCCCTTGAACTGGACGCCGACGGCGTTGAACACCTTGCGCAGGCGACCGTGGCACCGGGGGCACTCGGTGAGCGCGTCCTCGCTGAACGACTGGACGGTCTCGAAGGTGTGGCCGCACTCCGTGCACGCGTAGTCGTACTTCGGCATCGTCACTCTTTCGACGGGACTTCTCGGATGGCCGTCGGAGTATAGGTCCGGCGCGATCCGTCGCCGCCGCGGTCCCAGCCCGCCAGCCGCCCGTGCTCCCCGACCGCGACGATCCGCTGCTCCGCCGCGTCCTTGACGTCCTCGGCCGCGACGACGAGCAGCTGGTCGCCGTGCTCGAGCCGGGTCGTCGGGCGCGGCACGAAGCCGTCGCCGTCGCGCACGAGGAGGGAGACGTGCGAACGCTGCGGCAGCCGCAGCTCGTGGACCTCGAGACCGTGCAGGAGGGAGGCGCGGCCGACCTCGACCTGGATCAGCTCGGCGTGGAGCGTCTCCAGCGGTGCCGACTCGATCTGCACGCCGAGCGCGGTGTTCGGGTCGAGCACCCGCAGCTGGCGGGCGACGAAGGGCAGCAGCGGCCCCTGCACGAGGGTGAAGACGACGACGAGGACGAGGACGAGGTCGTAGACCCACTCGACGTCGGGGACGCCCGCGGTGATGGGCACCGTCGCGAGCACGACGGGCACCGCCCCGCGAAGTCCCGCCCAGGACAGGAACGCCTGCTCGCGCAAGGGCACGCGGAACGGCGTGAGGGAGACGAGCACCGACAGCGGGCGGGCGAGCAGCAGCAGGACGAGTCCGAGGACGACCGCCGGCACGAGCTGGGTCGCGAAGCCGGAGGGCGAGGCGACGATGCCGAGCAGGACGAAGAGCCCGATCTGCGCGAGCCATCCGACCGACGCCGAGAACCCCTCGACGGCGCTGCGATGGGGAAGGCCGCTGTTGCCCAGGACGAGCGCGGCGAGGTAGCACGCGATGAACCCCGAGGCGTGGATGCTCGCCGCCGCGGCGAAGGCGAGGACGCCGATGGCGACGATCCCGAGCGAGAACAGGCCCGAGGTCCCGGACGCGACCCGCCGCATGAGCCGGCCGCCGCCCCAGCCGATGGCCAGGCCCAGCGCGGCTCCGACGGCGAGCTCGAAGACTGCCGTGCCGACGATCGTGGCGAGGTCGATCCCGTCACCGGGGGTGCTCGCCACGGCCGACAGCGCCGTGACCGCGATGACGACCGGCGCGTCGTTGAACCCCGCCTCGGCCTCGAGCATCCCGGTCACCCGGCGGGGCAGGGGCACGCTGCGTAGGACGGAGAACACGGCAGCGGCGTCGGTGCTGGTGAGGATCGCGCCGACGAGGAAGGCCGTGGTCCACGACCAGCCGAGCAGCACGACGGTGGCGGAGGCGACGACGACGATGGAGACGATCACGCCGACGGTCGCGAGGACCGCCGCGGGGGCGACCGACGCCTTGATGGCCGACCAGCGCGTGGTCAGGCCACCCTCGATGAGGATGAGGATGAGCGCGCAGTAGCCCAGGACCTGGGTGAGCGCCGGGTCGTCGATGTCGTTGGGGACGAGGGCGTTGAACGCGAGCCCGACGCCGAGGTACGCGAGCAGCGACGGCAGCCCCGTCCGGTCCGAGACCTTGACGGCCGCGACGCAGACGACGAACACGAGGGAACCGATGAGGAGGACCGGGGTGAGGTCCTGGAGGCCGAACGACCCACCGGTGGTGTCGACACCGGGCCAGAGCGTGAGGGTCATCGCCACCTCCTCGTTCGGCCAGCCGGTCGGACCGCGTCAGTGTCTCAGGCGGGGGTGCCCGGCGGGTCGGCGGTCCACGGCGGCGTCGAGACGGGCAGCGCGGTGCACCCGTCGGCGGTGACGACGGCGTCGACGGCCCGGTCGTGGGGCTCGAGCGGCAGGGGATCCGCGAGCAGCTCACCGGGGTGGAGCAGGGTCACGACGGGCACGTCCCCCCGCCCGGCGGCCGCCAGCCGCGCCAGGACCCTGTCGTAGCAGCCACCGCCCTGCCCGAGCCGGGTGCCACCCCTGTCGACGCTCAACCCGGGGGCGAGGACGACATCGGCGGCCAGGACGGCGTCGGGCCCGAGCGTGGTGCGGTCCGGGTCGCCCGCGTCGCACCAGTCGAGGTCGAGGTCGGGGAGGGTGATCGGCACGAGCACCCGCACGTCCCGGGCGGCCAGCATCGCGACCAGGTCGGCCGTCGGCGGCTCGATCGGGGTCGACTCGTACGCGGTGACGGTGGCCCCCGCGCCGATCCCCAGCCGGTCGAGGAGGTCGAGGACGTGGGCCGCGAGGCGGGGTCCGTCGGCGTCGAGGTCGCGGGCGGCGGCGATCCGTCGGCGCTCCTCACGGCGCTGCGCTCGGACGAGTCGCTTGTCGGCGGCTGTGGGGTGCGTCACGGGGTCCCTCCTCGCGCGGGTGCTCCGCGGCAGGCCACGGGCGGCCCATCGTAGGCTCGGGTCCATGAGCGCGTCAGCCCGGTCCGCCCTCGAGAAGATGCGCGCCCGGGGCGTCGATGCCCGCGCGGTGCGCACCTTCGAGCACTACTGGAACGAGCTCGCGGCGGGCGCCCAGGGCGTCGTCCACGAGTCCGAGATCGCGCCGCTGGACCGGGTCCCGGAGCTCGACGACGTCGAGTGCACGGAGGAGGAGGCGCGCGAGGCGCTGACCCGCACGGCCATCGTCAAGCTCAACGGTGGGCTCGGGACGAGCATGGGGATGACGGGGCCGAAGTCGGCGCTCGTCGTCCACGACGGGCTGTCCTTCCTCGACCTCACCGCCCGCCAGGTCCGGGCGCTGCGGCACGAGCACGGGGTCGAGGTGCCGCTCGTCCTCATGAACTCGTTCCGCACGCGCGCAGCCTCGCTCGAGATCCTCGGGCGCTATCCCGACCTCGCGGTGGAGGGCGTGCCCGCGGACTTCCTCCAGAACGCGGAGCCGAAGCTGCGCGCCGACGACCTCGAGCCGGTCGAGTGGCCCGCCGACCCCGAGCTCGAGTGGTGCCCGCCCGGTCACGGTGACGTCTACGTGGCGCTCGCGGGGTCGGGGCTGCTCGACGCGCTGCGCGAGCGCGACGTGCGGTACGCGTTCATCTCCAACGCCGACAACCTCGGAGCGACGTGCGACCCGACGATCGCCGCGTGGCTGCACCGTGAGTCGATCCCTTTCGCGATGGAGGTCTGCGAGCGGACCCGGAACGACCGCAAGGGAGGGCACGTCGCGCGGCGGATGGCCGACGACCGGCTCGTCCTGCGGGAGATCGCGATGGTGGCCGAGGGTGAGGAGGACCTCTTCCAGGACACCGCGCGGCACCGGTACTTCAACACGAACAGCATCTGGATCGACCTCGACGTCCTCGCCGCCGTCCTCGGCGAGCGCGACGGCGTGCTCGGGCTGCCGATCGTCGTCAACCGCAAGACGGTCGACCCGAGCGATCCCGGGTCGACGCCGGTCATCCAGATCGAGTCGGCGATGGGGAGCGCGATCGAATCCTTCGACGGCGCCCGGGTCGTCGAGGTCCCCCGCACCCGCTTCCGCCCCGTGAAGACGACGAACGAGCTGCTGCTCCTGCGCTCGGACGTCTTCGAGGTCGACGAGCACGGTCGGGTGCACGGCACGAGCGAGCGACCCGACCCGAAGGTCAGCCTGTCGAGCGCGTACAAGCTCGTGCGCGACTTCGAGGCGCGGTTCCCGCACGGGGCGCCGTCGCTGCGGCGGTGCGACTCGCTCACGGTCGAGGGGGACGTCGTCTTCGGCGCCGGCGTCGAGTGCGTCGGGGACGTCGTCGTCGTGGGCGACGGACGGATCGCCGACGGCGCGGTCCTTCAGGGGCACGTCGAGGCGGCCGGATGACCGACGGGCCGTCGCTGCGCCGGGGTCTGCGGATCGGTCGGTCGGGCGAGCACTGGCCCGTCGTGCTGCGCGGGTCGAGCCCGGCGGGCGACCTCGTCACGGTCCGCCCCATCGCCAAGGAGGACGAGCGGTCCTACCGGCGGGTGCGGCGCGACAGCCGCGAGTGGCTCGCCCCGTGGGAGGCGACCTCGCCGGTGCGGCCCGGCCCGCCGACGCCGTTCGGGGCGTTCGTGCGCGCCCAGCACGCCGAGGCCGAGGAGGGGCGCAGCCTGCCGTTCGTCTTCACCGTCGGGCGTCGGGGGGTCAGCGCTCCGCTCGCCGGGCAGCTCACCGTCTCGAACATCGTCGAGGGCGCGTCCTGGTCGTGCGCGATCGGCTACTGGATCGGGCAGGGCTACGCCGGTCGCTGGATCACGCCCACCGCGGTCGCGCTCGTCGGGGACCACCTGTTCCGGGACCGGCGGATGCACCGCATCGAGATCAACATCCGCCCCGAGAACGCCGCGAGCCTGGCCGTCGTGCGCAAGCTCGGGTTCCGCGAGGAGGGGCCCCGGCCGGCGTTCCTCCACATCGCGGGGGCGTGGCGCGACCACCTGTCGTTCGCGCTGACGACGGAGGATCTCGCGGGCGGGAGCCTCATGGACCGCCTGTCACGTGCGTATCAGGTGTCCCACCCACGACACACCGGCTGACGTCCGAGGTGGGGGCGCCGCGCGTCCCTACCGTGGGTCCGTGCAGCCCAGCAGCCTCGTCTTCGTCGTCGTCGTGGTGGCGTGGGCTGCCTACGTCGCGATGCACTGGGCCCGCCGCCGCGAGGAGCTCGCGACCGCGCGCACGATGGACCGCTTCACCGAGACCATGCGCGTCCTCGACCACCGCTCGGCCCTGGCCGGCGCCGATGACGGGCGCGTCGTCCACCGTTCCTACGTCGGCAGCCCCGCGCGTGCGGCAGCACCGACCCGACCTACGGAGGCCGTCCCCGTGCCGATGCCTGCGCACCAGTCCGAGTCCTTCGTCACCGCAGGGCCCCGACCCCCGCGCGCCGTCCGAGGCGTCACCTTCCTCGTCGCCCTTGCGGCGGTCGTCCTCTCTCCGCTGCTCGCCGCGTTCGGCGTCGTGCAGTGGTGGGTCGTCCCGGTCGCGCTCGTCGCGCTCGCCGGGTCGGTCGTGTGGCTGCGTATGGCGGTCGTCGCCGAGCGGGCCGCCCGTCGGGAGCGGCGTCGCCTGGCGCGGGAGCGGCGGTCGGTCGGCACGCGGTCGGCTGACGCTGGGCGACGGGTCGTCCGCCCCGCGGCTCCGGCGCCTCGCCGGGTCGCGCGCCCGGCGGACCTGCCGACGGCCTCGGTCGAGCCGACCACGGAAGAGACCAGCTCCGACCACGAGGTGACCGACACGAGCCCGGCGGCCGACGAGGTCTTCGACGTCGCCCGTCCGGTCGTCGTCGAGAGCGACGCGCCGGACGTCGACACGTCTGTGGCCGCCGACCCGGGTGTCGTTGCCACGGAGACCGCCGGCGAGGTCGTGGTGCCCGTCGCCCGTCTCGACGAGGACGACGTCCCCGACACGTGGGACCCGCGCCCCGTGCCGCGGCCGACCTACACGATGAAGGCCCGCGCGCCGCAGCGCCCGGCGGTCGCGCCGCAGGTCGAGGAGCTCGACGCGATGCTGTGGCAGGAGCAGCAGGCCGCGCGCCTGCGCGCCGTCAACGACTGAGGTCGCTCACCGGCTGAGGTCGCTCACCGACTGACGTCGGGGTTCGTCAGCTCGGAACCGTCCTCTCGCAGGTCGTCGGCGTGCCCCTCGACCTCCCGCTCGACGGCCGACCGCTCGGCCGGGGCCAGCAGGTCCTCGGCATCCTCGACCGGCGGGTCGTCCTCGACGATGTGGTGGGTCACCGCGTTGAGCACCGCCACGATGGGGACCGCGACGAGGGCACCGACGATGCCGCCCATGATGATCCCGGCCGCGATGGCGAGGATGACGGCGAGCGGGTGCACGGCGACGGCGCGGCCCAGGAGGAACGGCTGGAGCACGTGCGACTCGAGCTGCTGCACGCCGACGACGACCGCGAGCATGATGAGCGCGGTGACCGGCCCCTTGGCGACGAGTGCGAGGAGCACCGCGACGGTGCCGCTGACCCCGGCGCCGACGACGGGGATGAACGCGCCGAAGAAGACGAGCAGGGCGATGCCCGCGGCGAACGGGACCCCGAGGACCACGGCGCCGAGCCCGATGCCGGCGGCATCGGCGGCGGCGACGACGAGGGTGGCGCGGCTGTAGGCACCGAGCTGGTTCCACGCGATGAGGCCGGAGGACACGGCGCGGGCCCGGACGTGGCGCGGCAGGATCCGCACGAACCACGCGAAGATCCGCTCGCCCTCGTGGAGGAAGAAGAAGAGCGAGAACAACGCGATGAAGAAGCCCGCGACGATCTGGGTCACGGTGGTCCCGGCCTTCGTGGCCGCCTCGCCAGCGCTCCCGCCGCCGGAGGACTGGGACGCCGCCTCCTTCGCCCGTCGGACGTACTCCGTGAGCTGGGTGTCGCTGATGCCGAAGGTGGACCGCACCCAGTCCCGGATCTGGTTGAACCCCTGGAGCACCTGGCCGGAGAGGTCGTCGAACTGGTCGACGAGCTGGGTGCCGACGATGGTGAATAGGCCGATGATCGCGGCGAGTGTGCCGAGCACCGTGAGCCCCGCCGCGAGGCCCGAGGGCATGACGCTGCGCATCCGGCGGTAGACAGGGTGGAGCAGGGCGGAGAGGAGGATCGCGACGACGACGGGGATCGTGATCTCGGAGAAGTACCCCAGGACGCGCAGGAGGACCCAGATGCCGACGCCGACGACGAGGAGCCGGACGGTCCACTCCGATGCCGCGCGCAGACCGGGCGGGGTCCACGACGTGTCCCGCTTGAGCGGGTAGGTGGCGGCGTCGCCCGGGACCTCGTGGTCAGGGCGGGCGCTGGCGGCGGGCTTCACGTGTCTGACCTCGTGCTCTCGTCTGGGGGGCCGACTGTAGCCCCAGCCCTCAGTTTCGGTGCCGGTGCGCCGGGGTGCTACCCTGACCGACGCACTTGGGGCTGTGGCGCAGTTGGTAGCGCGTCTCGTTCGCAATGAGAAGGCCAGGGGTT
>ERZ501016.304-NODE-304-length-16314-cov-5.706809_pt1 | contig 16314 bp, 16 predicted proteins | sample MGYA00248889_ERZ501016 | MGnify/ENA primary metagenome ERZ501016 (study PRJEB25958, sample SAMN03398594) | human skin metagenome | study: EMG produced TPA metagenomics assembly of the Human Skin Microbiome Metagenome (human skin metagenome) data set. | reverse complement strand
CTTGGGCCAGAGCTGGGACAGCAGCTCACTCAAGGCCTCAGGGGTGACTCCGCCGGGGTCGGGACTGTCCACGGCAGGAAGATGACTGGGGTCGAGAACATCGACATCGACGTGGACCCCGTAACCAGCGAGATCAGGATCGCTGAGCAGGCTCTGCACCGCGGAGTCGACTACGCGCGGGCTGTCGTTCCACTCGGCCGCGGTCACGACGGCCCGCATGCGCCTGCGGCACTCGTCGAGGTGCACATCGTCGAGCCGGCATCCGATATGTATGACGTCCGCTGGGTCGACATAGGGCGCCAGGTCGTCGATATTGCTGAGCTGCGGGTAGTGCAGGCCGCAGGCGGCCGCGAGATCCTCACCCGCGAGGTTCGCCACCTTGGTCGAGTCGCTCGGATGCCGGAAGTCCGTATGCCCGTCAATGTGGATGAGCCCGAAGCGTCCCCGCCGTCGTAACTGGAGAGCGACGCCCAAGAGGGTCGAACAGTCTCCGCCGGGCAGCAGCGGCCGGTCGCCTTGCGCCAGCAGCTGGTGCAACCGGTCGGCGAGGCGGGTTGCGTGATCGAGGATCGCCCCTTGATTACGGATGGTTCGAGGTGCATGGTCGGGGACGTACCGTCCGGCCAGCACAACGCCGCCCTCGCGCCATCCGCTAGCGAGCAGGCGCTCGTGCAGTCCCAGGCCCGAAGCGCTGCGGGGGCCTTATATGCGCCCGGCACGCTCCCTTCCATGGGGGGTTTGAGACCCAGATTGGTTGGTACGTCAACACGACATCCATGCGGGCCATCATCACCGAGGTCCCGAGCCGCCCGTCGCGCCAGTCACTCAGTGCGTTCCGTCAGGGTCGGCGGTACACGCCCCTTCGGCGCGATAGGCAGCACGAGATTGCCGTCAACCGTCGAGGGGGATCCGGCGCCCGACAAGTCACGCAAGCTAACGGATCGGCCGCCCACGTTCCTTCGTCAGCGTTGTCCTCGGCACGGACGGTCAGACCCGCTGTTCCTGGTCAAACCCACGGTGCGCGCGAAGCAGGGCGACCATGCTCGTCCCGGCAGTCTGGAGCGGCGTGGTGTCGCGCGATGTTTGGGCAAGCAGGAATGCGCCCTCCAGAAGCATGATCATGCTTCTGGCGAGCTCACGGTCGACGGGTTCGGGCACCCACCGGTTCATCCAGGCGGTGGCCGTGTCAAGCCAGTCGCCGAACACCGCATCGACTGCCTCCCTCAACCGCTGGTCGGTGCTGGCCACCTCCAGGGCCACCGTGGCCAGCGGGCAGGCGTCGGCGTAGTCGCTGTCGACGAGTGCCTCGGCAGCCGTGCCAAACATCAGCAGGATCGCCGCCTCGGGATCCTCCGCCGAATTGAGCACGCCAGCAACCAAGTTCCGGTAGGAGGCCCCGGCATCGCGGATGGCGTGCTCGGCGAGATCGGCCTTCCCCCCGGGAAAGAAGTGATAGATCGACCCGACCGTTGCCCCCGCCGCGCCCGCGATCTGCGTGATTCCGGTAGCGGTGTAGCCCTGCCGCCGAAACAGTCGAGCGGCCGTGTCACTGACTCGGACGTTGGTTGCCGGCGCTCGGGACATGGGCATAACCTTTTCACTAGAACGATCATTCTAGGGGGTCGCTGGTGCCACAAGTTCAGCTCGCGAACGGTCCGATCGAGTTCATCGACACCGGGGGCACCGGCCCACCGGTCGTCCTGCTCCACGGAGTCCCGATGACACCGCAGACCCAATGGATGCGGGTCCTGCCGCACCTGGGCCAGCGTCGGGTCGTCATGCCCACATTGCCGATGGGAGGACACCGGTTGCCGATGCGTCAGGACACCGACCTGACTCAGTTCGGGATGGCGAGAATCCTGGGCGAGTTCCTCCAAGCGGCCGACCTGCACCAAGTGGTCCTGGCACTCAATGACTGGGGCGGCGGGCAGTTCCTGCTTACCGAGCGTCTGCCGGGATACGAGCGCGTAGCGGCGCTGGCGCTGGTCGCCTGCGAGGCCTTTGACAACTTCCCCCCACGCCCTGCGCGACCGCTCGCCACAATGGCCCGCATCCCTGGGGGGATGTGGCTCACCGTGCAGGCCATGCGGCTCCGAGCACTACGCCAAGCTCGGATCGGGTATGGCGGCATGAGCCTTCGCGGCATCCCCGACGACATCCTGTCCGGCTGGTTCACACCCGCTCGACAGGACGCAAGGATTGGTCGCGACTTCGCCAAATTCGCCGCTGGCGCGCCCGAGCGGAGTGTGCTGCTCGACGCGGCAACTCGACTGAGGGACATCGACCTGCCGACCGTGATCGTGTGGGCTACCCACGACACCATGATGCCGCCCGAACACGGGCACCGCCTGGCCGAACTCATCCCCGGAGCGCGCCTAGTCCACGCCACCGAATCATCGACCCTGGTTCCGATGGACCAACCCGACCTCGTCGCCGCAGCGCTCAACGACCTCGCCGACACCGTCGGGGTTGATCGCTGATCGTCAGCCACGGCGGCTGTCGGCGTGCCGCCAGCACGAGTGGATGGATGGCTGCACGACGTATTGCGCCAGCCGCGAACTGGACGACCCGCTGTGCGGTGACGGTCGCATGCCCGCGTCCGGGGTACCTTGCACGACTCGGCCGGTCCGGCGATGCCCTGCAAGATCCCTTCGGCCCATCGCGGCAGCAGAACACGAGCCAAAGCGGGCGATGCCTGGCACAGGCCGCGGCATCGTCTACGCGTGCATAGCAGCGGCCGCCTCGTCGAGCTGCTGAACCTCCACGTCATCAAGTCGCACTCGAGCCCCATTGAGAGACTCGTCCAGCTGTCCCGGGCTCGTCGCCGATACCAGCGGTGCCGTCACGGTCGGCTGATGCCGGAGCCAAGAAACCACGGCCGCACCCGGGGTCACCGAGTGGGCCGCGGCGACCGCCTCCAGGGGCCCGGTGGACGCCAAGTCTGCCTCGGCCGGTAGCCGTGTCGCCGGAGCGAGTGTTCGGTGTAGAGGATCCGCTGCGGCGTGATGATCGTCAGCGGATCGGTCGGGGGCTCGGTCAACGGACGGCCTCGTTCGACATGGTCTGCCTGCCAGCGCACGGCCTCCCAGTATCCGGTGGCCTCAGGATCGTCGCGTTCAAGGGTGCGGGCTCTGCCGAAGATCTGTAGTCCGCGGCTGCTCGCCTGTCCGACGAGCGGGGCGACGATGCCCGCGGACACGCGTGGATCTCGGCGAAGGTTGCGGGACTTCACCGACTCGTTCCAGCTCGTGTAGAAGATCTCAAAGCCCAAGCTGAAGTAGCGCACTGGAGTGGCCACCGGACTGCCGTCGCCGTTCACGGTAGCGATCACCGCGACATTGTTGGTCGACAGCAGGTTCAGGATGCGCTCCTCAAGGACATCGCGCGGGAGGTCGCGATCCGGAGCTGGGCCAGCCAGCCACGAGTTGGTCAACGGCATACTCGGTGTCCCGTCTCTGCCCTACCCAAGACCCGCAGCCGCCTGGAGGGGGGCCTTCGTGAGCGCAAGGTCGACCCGTCCACGGCAGCAGCCTTTCACGCCACCGACCGGACTCCCGGCCAACGCGGCGGCGGCAGGCAGTTCAGTGCAGCACCATCTCGACAGGGTGGTTACATAGGGGGGACCGCTGCGCAAGTGTCGAGATGCGCTGAATCTTGATCAGTCGCCTGGTTGGGACTATGTCCGGCAATCCCCCTTGGCCTTGCGATTCCAAAATGTGGCTATGTGGTTCAGCGGCACCTTCTCCAGAAGGTTGAGAGCAGCTGGTCGAGACGCATGCTGACTGGTCCGTCAGTGACGATCGAGACTTTGCTACGTGTCTGGGCCCAGGGCTCGAGGCGCTGGAGGAGATCGAGGGTGCGGTTCTCTAGGGTGGCCGGCGACTGGTAGCCGGAGGCGACGGCTTGGAGATCGCGTGCCATCAAGTTGGAGAAGAAGCGGTTGTACTGGTCGAGAGTGATGACCGGGCTGGCGAATGCGCTGATGCGCTCGGCGTCGGTGGCGAGGAGTCTGGGGTAATCGTCGAAATGCGCGCGGGGGTGGAGATGGTGAATCAGGTGGTAGTTGTCGTAGAAGGCCCAGTCCGAGCCGGGGTTGGGCACGTGCTCCGCCAGGCCGCCGGTGGGGTGGATTACGTCGGCGGCGTCGCCTAGCTCGGAGACGTGCGAGGCCAGGCTGGTGCCGTCGGTGTCGGCGGCGCTTGCTGGGACCCAGTTGATGGTGCTGGACATCGGATGGGGCCTGCCGGTCCCGTCGTGTAGCCCATGCCATGTGTACTGGGCCATAGCCGTGTTGGCGCCCCGGAAGGCGACGGCGCCGGCGAGCCAGTAGCCCAGTGGTCGCCCAGCGGTGATGGCCGCTGCGATGACGGCGCAGGTTGCGACCGTGGCGAGGAGTAGCCGCCGCCTAGCACCGCCTCGGCATCGCGGGTGGGCGACCACTGGCAGGGAGGTGGCGAGGATGAGGACTGTCTTGCACAGGTAGTGACCGAACTCGAGGATGCTGGTGCGCCGGTAGGGCAGCGGTGAGTGGATGTCGTGAGGTCCGGCGTTCTGTGGGTGGTGGATCAGCAGGTGCTCGGTGGAGTACAGGTAGGGCAAAGACCCGACGGCCGGGCCAAGTACCCATTCGCAGATCAGGCGCCAGAACCGCGTTAGGGTGGGCGCGTTTCTCATTGCCAGAATCTGGCAGTGCATGTCCCAGTGGAAGTAGGCCTCGTAGTCCACCCAGGCTGGTGCGACGTACTTGGCGACGAAGGCGAAGAGCAGTATCCATGCCGCTGGTGAGTCACCGGTGTCGATCCAAAGCGAGAGCAGGAGCAGCGGCACAACATAGATGGCTTGGGTGCGGATCAGGTAGTGCAGGCGCCGGTCGCTACGTCGGGCGGCGGGCCGACCGAGGATGGGTCGGTCATCGGGGAGCCACCAGGGCTCGAACGCGGCGATGTAGGACTCTCGGTGGAAGCAGATGCTGTAGACCTCGCACGCAGCCAGACCGCCGAGCAGAAGGGCGATCTGGCTGGGCACGGAGGGGGTGGTAAGCAAGTAGGGTGCGATCGCGGCAAGCGGTAGCAGCGCGGCGAGGCTGCCGAATCGCCAAGGGATCAGGCGCCGCACAAGCGGGGCGTGGGGCCCGTAGGAGAACGCGTCGTACCGATTGAGCGCCCCGACCAGGACGAGCGCGGCCGCGGCGGCCACAGAACTCAACACCAGCCAAATCCCGGTTTCCAGACGTCGCGCGAGCCGGCCGATCGGTGCGCGTAGGAACGGCCCTCCCTCATCCGGGTGGGGGCCGTCGGTACCCCCCCTAGTGATCGCCATCTTGGCTGGGATCCTCGGGGCTCGGCACCTTATCGGCGGACGTGGTGATCCAAGCGCGTCCCTGGATGCGGCATGCCGCAACCCATCCGGAGGGCAAAGTGGATCCGGGTCCGGAGAACCACCTGGCCTCGGAAGGGTCCCAGAATCGCGGTCCGACCGCGAGGACCTCGTGGTAGACGGTGTGCTGCCCGATCCAGGCCTGAGGGACCCCGGCGCGGCGCCACCGTTCACGCCAGTGTTCGACGTGGTGAGGTCCGGCGGCGATGGCGATCTGAGCGCGGTGGAACACGACACCGTGCTGCTGAAGGATCAGGGCAGCGAGGGCCGCATGCACTCCGCAGTCCCCGATGAAGGCATCGTCGCCGACGGCGAGTCGGCACCAGGTCGCCGGCCATGGCACCGCCTGCCACTTCACGACCGCTGGCACCGCGGCCAAGGAGGTCTCCACCGTCCCGGTATCCAGGGCGCTGGTTAGGGCCAGTCGAGCTGTGCGGCAGCAGGTGTCGTCGTGTGCGGAAATGTGCGAGGCGGCGATGGTGGCGAACTGGGCCAGGTCGGTACTCAGCATGGGTCGCCCCAGGCAGTGCGTCCGCGGCCGAACGGGTAGGCCATCGAGGCGTCGTAGCCGCCGGCGCGGCCGATCGCCAGAAGATCTCCTCGGCGCAGGTCGCGCAGGTCCAGGTCGAGTGCGAGAACGTCGCGTTCCATGCACGTCCGGCCCAATAGCCGCCCGTCGCCTGGCGATAGGCGGTGTTGGTGGCCGTCTGCGTCGACCTGGGCGACGGGGTGGGGCCAGTAAGGGCCTTCCGGTAGATCGGACAGGCCGGCGTCGACGACGACGTCGCCTCGCTGGTTCGCGGGGACGATGACGCGGGTCAGCAGTGTCCCGCAGGGTTCGAGCAACGCTTTGCCGGGTTCAAAGAGCCACGGCACGTCCAGGTCCAAGTCGTTTCGCAGTTGGTCGGCGACATGGGCGACCGCTGCAGGTAGCGCGGGTAGGTCACGGGGGTGCCAGCCACCGCCGAAGTCGATCAGTTGGGGTGCGGCGCCGAGATGGTCAGCGATCACGGCCGCGCCGCGCAGCGACCCGACGCAGTCCTGCACCCAACGGTCGACTCCGATCGCGCTCTGCGCGGTGTGGAAGTGCACTCCCCATCCGGCGCCGAGGCGCTCGGTCAGCCCGCGCAACTCATGCCCGGCAGCCTCCACCTCGTCGCGGCTATCAACTTGGATGCCGAAGCGGCTGCCCATTCGGCGCCGCGACAGCCGCACTCCGAGGATCTCGGCGTCGATCTGGACCCCGAGATCGAGCATTTCGTTGATGAGGGCGAACTCGACCCCCGAATCCACGAACACCGCCCGTGCGGACACTGGCGCCGCTGGGTGTGGCCACCACTTGGCTGGGCCGTTCAGCACCACCGCCGCTGGTAGGGCGCCAAGCCTCGCGGCCAGCTGGTATTCGTCCTGGCTGATGGCCTCTGCAAGCATCCCAGCGTTGAGGGCCGCGCTGAGCAGGTCGGGGTGTGGGTTGGTTTTGATGCTGTAGCAGATCCCGACGTCCGTGTGATCGAGCGTGGCTCGGAACTGTTGCGCGCGAGCGATGAGTGCGGCGGTGTCCAGGTGTAACTGGGGTGTGGCGCTAGAAGTCGTGATGACGGGAAGTGCGTCCTGTGTGCGGAGGTGGCGGAGTGTGGCCGGGTTCTGTTCGTCGGTGGTGACGAGTCGCCGGCGGGCGATCTCCGGCATTCCAGAGGGGTGCTTGGTGGCAGCCGGGACGTAGTCGCTGGAGGACCAGGGGAAGTCGGGCGCCCCGAGGTCGGGGTGAACCGGGATCTCCTCAACGACTCGGGTGAATGACCCTGCGGAAGGTCGGTCGGCGCCGACCCGGGTGCCAGTGACCAGCGAAGCGGGCAGGTTCACGGACACCAGGGTCGCTCCATGTATCCAGGCCGGGAAGCGGGGGTTGATCTCCATGAGCGTCCGCGCGCCGTCCCAGTGCTCAATCAGCTCGAGCTCGCCGCCGCCGTGCCACCCGCTTTCCGCGACCCAGGCTCGCAACCGGGACAGCAGTGGCCCGTCCGGGGTGGTGACGCTTCCGGCCCATGTCTTGCCCGTGTCGGTCAGGACCGACTTGCGCATCATCGCGGCGCCGAGGAGCTCCCCGTTGCGGGCAGCGAAAGCGATCCCAACCTCTTGCCCGCTCTGGTGGCGCTCGACGTGCCAGGGCCCACCCCACAAGGCTTCGATCCGCCGGCCCGCGTGGAGGGCACCGTGTAGGGATTGCGCACGCACGGCCTCGTAGTGCTGCCCCTTGACCCACACCCCAGCTGGGCTGGCTCGCACGAAGTCATCTAGCGCGTCGTCATCCCCTGTGTAGGGCAGGGACGGGGCGAGCCGCAAGCCAAGCGCGTCAGCGGCCTCCCGCGGGGGCTTTGCCACGTTCTTCAGGGCACGGGTGGAGGGCGAGAGGAACTCGGGTCGGCCGTCGAAGGTCTGGGCGATGAGGCGGACCTCTAGGTCGAGGCTGGAGATGTACAGGTCACTGGGGCCAATGAGGTCATCGAGTTGGCGGGACCAAATCTCTGGTTCAATCTCGTTCCACGCCGGCAGCACCACCCTGGAGTCGAGGACTTGGGCGTGCAGGCCGGAACTCTCGAGCGAGTAGTCAAGCCCGATGAGCTGATGTGTGACCCCCGCCATGCGAAGTGAGCGGGCGATCCCCAACCCAGGCGAGGGGTTCGTCCCGCTGTGCATTCCGCTGATCACGATCTTGCCGACCACCCGCTGCCCTTCTCTTCAAGCCGTCAGATGCGACGTGCTCGCCCACGTGAGGCTATCGACCCTGCCTGGGTCTCACCTGTTCATCGTCAACATTCGGAATGTTGACAGGCGGCTGCAGGCCTGGATCGCGGTCGGACTCACCGCTTTGAAGGCCGGCCGTCTACCTGGACCCGAGCAATCCTCAGCCGCGCAAGTCAGGCTTGCAGCCGGTTGTAGTCGCGCTGGCTCATGCCGAAGAGGACGTTGGGTCCGGTGGTGCGACCGTAGCGGTGGGGTAGCCGACGATGAGCGCGGCGGCTATCGCCTCGCCGTTCGTGACGTACCGCCCGATGCGTCGTTCGACGAGGTGCTTCAGCCCGTAACTCCCCACCTCGGGTGTCGCGATCGGGGTGATATTCGCCTGTAGCCAGTCGGCCACCTCGAGGACTTCACGTTCCCGCGCGGCGAGTTCTCTCCGCTGCCGGGCGAGTTCCTCCCCGCGCTGGCGTCGGGGCTTTCGGTGTGCGTCAAACACGCCGATGCCGAAGTCGCTGAGCTCGGGGTGAGCGGTCATCACCTCAGCCAAGGGAGAGGGCTGTTGCGCTGCGCGCCTGGCTACCACGTAGGGCACGCCGGTGGCGTCGTGGAGTGCTCGAGCTTGGGCCTTGCGCGCTCGATCGCGAGTCATCATCGTTCCGTTCCTTGGGGCGGGCCCACGTCCCACCCCCTTCGGTCGGCGAAGTGATGGCTGATCTGCTCGCGCGATTCAGAGAACCTTGTCCTCGTCGCCGGGTTGGACGTGGGCCTCCGGCTCGGAAGCGGGCAGGCGCGGCTGCCGTCCCACAGTCTAGCCCGGCCATGCTTCGCTGCAGGTGGGTTCGCCTGGCCTCAGCGCCCGCTTCGGGCTGTCAGACTCTCGAACATGGTCGACGACGGATCACCGGCTGAGGTCGCGTACTACTACCCGGCGCCCTACTGGCACTACGACGAGGTCGACCAGGTGAAGGCGCTGCTGCTCTTCTTCGATCAGATCGCCATCCTGCGGCCGCGCTACATGTCAGGCATCGAGCGGCTGACCGATCCCGTCCTCGCAGGCCCACTCCTCGAGATGGGCCTCTTGAAGGTGCTCGAGCCTGAGGTGTTCGTGGATCAGCAGATGACCGAGGATCTCGCGACCGCGATGGTCTCCCTCCTGACCACCGGGACCTTCGATGACCTGGACCGCAGCTCTCATTTTCAAGAGTTGTCCCAGAGCCGAGTCGGGTGGGGCGCCGACATCGGCCTCGCGTCGATGCTCACCGAGGAACTGATCGGGCAAGGCCTTGCCCGATCCAGCGAGGACGGTGTCTCGATCCCTATGCACCCTGAGGTGCGCACCACGATCCTGGTCTTGCTCGCCCAGCTCGCGCGCGCAGCAGGACGCCGCCAGGGCTTGGATCTGCACCCAACGACGTCCCAAGCGCAACCGGCGGAGGCCCTGGTCAAGACACTTGCCCGAAGCCAAATGCCCTCGGCCGGCCACCTCGTCGCTCTGGACCTGGAGGCGGTCACCCTCGACCTCGCCAGGGTCCCGCTCGACGAACTGTTGGACTTCCGGGCCAGACACGCTGCCGAGTACCGGGCCTACGCGCGCGACCTGCACCAGGTCCTGGCCCAACTAGGACCCCTACCCGAAGACGAGCGCCGAGTGCTGCTTCAGGATCGTCAAGAGGAGCTGGCGGAGCGCGCGTTCAGCCTGCGCCGGACCTCCCGCTCGTTGCAGCGACCGGGCGGCGCCGGCCTCGCGAGCGTGTCCCTTGGTCTGGCAGGCGCGGCGTGGGAGCTGGCCGGGAACCGTGACCCGGTCAGTGCGGTCCTCGCCCTCGCTGCCGGCACGGCTGGTCTGATCTCCCCGCCGACGGCCGACGCCTACAGCTACGTCATCCGGGCAGCGAGAAGCTTCGCCTGAGGGGCTCCTGGTCACGAGCGGCTCCGTCTTCACCACCATAAGCGGATGAAGCGCCACGCCCGGGGTGCATAACGGGCTCATCACAGATGAGGGTGTAGGTCTGGTCGGCGCGTCGGTGGCGGGGTAGGGGCCGAGGTCTCCCGAGGATGGAAGTTCTCACACTGCCCATCCGGAAGACCTCGACGTGCCCGACGCTACCTTCGCTCGCCCCGACCTGACCACGTTCACGCGCCTTGACGAGCTCGGCCTGGTCGTGACCGGGCAACGCCTGGAGCCCAACAGGGCGGTGCTGGCCTGCCGCGTCATCGACGACGACCGATGGTGCCGACGCTGCGGCTGCGAGGGTGCTCCTCGCGACAGTGTGGTCCGGGAGCTGGCACACGAGCCGTTCGGGTGGCGTCCGACGACACTGGCGGTCACCATCCGCCGGTACCGGTGCACTGGGTGCGGGCGGGTATGGCGGCAGGACACGACCAAGGCTGCGCAGCCGCGGGCCAGGTTGTCCCGGGCGGCGCTGCGGTGGGCGCTCACCGCGCTGGTTGTCCAGCACCTGACCGTCGCCCGAGTCGCCGAGGCCTTGGCCGTCGCCTGGAACACCGCCAACGACGCGGTCCTGGCCGAGGGCAAGCGGGTCCTGATCAGCGACCCGGCCCGGTTCGGCGGGGTCGCGGTGGTCGGGGTCGACGAGCACGTGTGGCGGCACACCCGCAAGGGTGACAAGTACGTCACCGTGATCATCGACCTGACCCCGATCCGCGACGGTCGTGGCCCGGCCCGGCTGCTGGACATGGTCGAAGGCCGCTCCAAGGCGGCGTTCAAGACCTGGCTCGCCGACCGTCCCCAGGCATGGCGGGACGCCGTCGAGGTGGTCGCGATGGACGGGTTCACCGGGTTCAAGACCGCGGCGGCCGAGGAGCTGCCCGACGCGGTCGCGGTCATGGATCCCTTCCACGTCGTCCGCCTGGGAGGGGACGCTCTCGACCGGTGCCGGCGCCGGGTCCAGCAGGAGCTGCACGGCCACCGCGGCCTGGCCAGCGACCCGTTGTACCGGGCCCGGCGGACCCTGCACACCGGGGACGACCTCCTCACCGACCGGCAACGAGAGCGCCTGGTCCTGCTGTTCAGCACCGACGACCACGTCGAGGTCGAAGCGACCTGGGGCATCTACCAGCGGATGATCACCGCCTACCGCGACCCCGAACGGACCAGAGCCCGGGAGGCGATGCGCGCGCTCATCGCCTGCCTGCGCGACGGCGTCCCGGCCCCGCTGACCGAGCTGCGCCGCCTGGGCCGGACCCTGACCCAACGGGCCGCGGACGTGCTGGCCTACTTCGACCGGCCCGGCACCTCCAACGGCCCAACCGAGGCCCTCAACGGACGCCTGGAGCACCTGCGCGGCTCCGCCCTGGGCTTCCGCAACCTGACCAACTACATCGCCAGATCCCTGCTCGAAACCGGTGGTTTCAGGTCCCGCCTACACCCTGGATTGTGATGAGCCAGATTGACCCCGTATGGCGCCCGCACCGCCGCTCGCAGTTGACCGATTTGGTCGCGCAGGCTCTCGGCCGTCTGATAGCCACCGGCCAGGTATGGCAGTCCCCCCGCCCCAGCCACCGCCCGCGCCAAGGCCACCGTCGTCGGCCCGCCCGCCATTGGCGCCGCAACGATCGGCACCGAACCGGTAATGAGCACGCTAGTCATGACGTCCATCCTCCCTGCACGGCCGTGAAACCCTGCCAACCGAACCCAGCTGCATCAACACGCGCCCTAGGTCAGCCAGTGGGCATGCGACAACTGCTAGGGGGAGCCGAGGTGTCCGATGACTGTCCTCAATTTTAGGTCACCGACTAAGCGCGGCTGGCCAAGCACACTTCCCATTTCCACCTCGGAAGTAAACCAGTCCATTCGCACCGATGCTGGACACAGTGAACTCGTCTCGCATGCCTATGACCTCACCGGTGATCGGATCAACATAATCATTCTCGACATAAACCCGGTCTCCCGACGTCAGCCCAAGCCGCACCAGGGCCTGAGCCGACTCAACCGCGAGGTAGTGGTTGATCCATGCAGACGCAACCGTTCGAGACATGCCGGGATCGATATGACTGTGACCGAGATGGAAAAGATAGGCCAGCTGCTTTTCTGTCGCCATTGGTGAAATTCGTCCGTAGAGCGTTGGTCTAAGTCGGTCCTCCACTATTGCACACAGGACCCCATGCGGCTCACCGTCATGGAGGCAGCCGAGCACGCTGGCAACGCGTTGCAACTCCTCAGTCGCCGTTCCAGTTATCTGGCCAAGCCGCCGAGCGGGCTCCCGCCAGTCTGAATAGGTCATGCGCTTAAGCATACTCACAGCGCCCCCTCTCGCGACAGAGTCAACGCCATTCAGCCAAAACCGGTGGAACATCGGAAGCGTCACGCGGCGCCTCGCATTCCATGGTGCCCGCTAGCCGCGGGCGAGCGGTTCCGGCTTTCGGGGCATTGCTCGTGCACCGCAACCAACCAAAACCAGGTGCTAGTCCGCGTCAACCCGGCGGTCGCGCCGGACTGGGGGGCCACGCCACCGGCTCTCTCCATGCGCTTGACTGTGATTAGAGGTCCGTTTCCTCAACGGCACCGTCGCGCCGCCCCGGAGCCGTTGACCGCCATGACTCGCGTCATGAGCCGCCCTTATACTCAGCCCACATCCTCGAAAGCTGCGCTGTGTTCTCAATGACTGCAGTCTGGAGGTCACGCACCTTCTTAGCGTTCAGACCCTTTGGGGCAGGATCCATGAACTCGCCTGTCATGAGGTTTATGCGGAACTTCGCGCCTGGGTGCGATCGGAGTTCGATGTGCGCGTGCGGAGGGTCATGATCGTGCGGATTGACCCGAATCTTCACGCCGTGCCCGACTGAGATACTTCCCGCGACGAGCGAAACCACGAAGCCCTCGTCGTCGAAGCCGATCGCTCCTTCCTCCCCGAAGTGGTGGGTAGCGATATTTTCGAGCCGCACGACCAGGTGTTCCAGGGTGAGGCAACCGTGTGCGAGCGCCTTGTCCCACTCCTCACGACTCTGGATCATGATCGGCTGGTCGTGGTTATCACACCAATACGGGTTGCCAGGATAACGGCTCAAGATTTATCTCCGCATGACTCGACGGTCATCAGCGCCAGACGCCTTCGACGGGGTTGGCATTCCGAGCCGTTAGGGCACCACCGCACCGCGAGGTCCAGAACCTTGGGCGGCGGAGCAGAATATCGCTCGGCATAAACCTAACGATCGGGCAGAGAACAGCGCAATGGACCGGTCCGCGGCGCATATGAAAGCGCCACCAGTCAACATACCATCAAGGTTTCAATTTTCCTGTAGCGGCTCAGGCTTGGGGAGCAGCGATACCACCGTTCGTCTCGCAGTGCTTCCGGCTGGTTGTTCGATGTCTCCGTTGCCTCCCGGCGTGCTGATTGGCGCCCTGCTGGTCACGGCCCAGAACAAATTCATCGGCGCTCGGCACTCGCTCGCCAACACCGACTTATCGACGCCTTCACCCTCGAGCAATTCCACAGCCTTAGGGAACAAGGACGGCTGCTCAAGCACCTTGATTTGTCCGGGCTCACTTCGTCGCCAACCTCGCGCAGACACCGTCGTCATTGCGTTGCGATATGAGACGTCACTAAGTACGCCCAACCGGCGGGCGCGGAAGAGCAGTGCCTGCATGCTCACACCCCACTGTTCCTTCAACTTGGCGAGAGAGCCCCAGGCGGCAGCATTCATGGCTCGCGGCAAGAGTTGCTCCAACTCCTCGGCTGGCATTAGCAACTCAGACGCAAACCGATGAGCCTGCTCCTCCACGACCCGGCCGCCAGGCTCTGCGTCAGCGTGCATGACGAGGTGGCCGAGTTCATGCGCAAGGTCGAATCGTTGGCGGTAGTAGTCCCGTTTCAAAGGGTTCAACACCACGATTGGCCGCCTGTCACTATCGAATGAGTACGCGTCTACCGAGGCACCCTTCGGCGGGCTGAAGACGACGAGGACCCCGTGGTTCTCCACCAGTCGCAACAGGTGCCCGACCGGCCCAGCGCCAAGATCCCACTCCTGGCGCACGAGCCGTGCCGCCTGCTTCGGGCCATCGCCGTCAAGATCGTCAGCGTCGACCGGGAAAGTCGGCAGGTCGACGTCCGGGAACTCAACGTGCCGTTCGAGTCCCGCTGCGATGTCGAAGGCCAGCTTCCCGTAAGCGACGGCCTGGTCCCGCGCAAGCTGCGTGGTAGATCGCAAGGACCGGAAGTGCGGCGGGCTAGTCGGCACGGCCACGTCCTCTGCGGCAACGGTGAAGAACGCGGGCTCCACGCCAAGTCGGAGGGCTAGCTCGGCGACAGTCGCCGCGTTCGGCCGCTTGATGCCTGACTCCCATCCCGTCACGGCCGACGGGCTCTTCGCGACAGCATGCGCGAGCTCACTCTTTCGGAGTCCGGCAAGGTGCCTAGCGATCGTGAGCCGGGCACCGTCGAAGAGCACGGCCGCGTCAGCTGCCGTCATGCTGCCGGTCATCATTGGCCGTCAGCCGTGCCGCGCTGACTGGCCTTCTTGCGCAGGCGAACTGGCGCATCGGGCACGGTGTCTGGACCCAAGGGCTTGGGGACGTCCTGGCGACCGCCGGGAAGTGGCGGACCGGAGAGCAGGTTCTCGTACCAGTGCCAGGCGTCGCCGCCGCCGTGGTTCAGCTGAGGACGACCGAAAACGAGTTCGCGCTTCTGACCGAGCGGGTCGAGGGTGTGCGCTACCACGAAGGTAGAGAGATCGAGAGAATCGTTATCGAGGGCTACGAGTCCCCCGACCTCATCGTCAGCCAGCTCAGCGAACAATGTCGGGACAGGCTCGGGGTTGGGCTGCATGGCAACCGTCTGCTTCGTGGTGCTCTTCTGCGGCCAAGGCAGCAAGTCGACCTTGCCGAAAGCACAGGACGCGAGGAGAAATCGGAGGTCACCAACCTGCCAGCCCGGGCTGTGGTTGAGGTCTGCTCGATGAACCAGGCTCGCATCCACGGCCGGCATGGTTTCGATGTCCTTGTCCGTCAACTCGACCCGCACCAGGTCGAGTCCAGCGGAGGCGTCGTCACCCGATTGCAACGCGTACTTGCCGCACGAAAACACTCGGTCCAGCCGATCACGGAACAACACGAAGCGAGTGCTGCCCAGCCAGGCGGCGTCATGCCCTGCGTCCTCGGAATAGTCGGAGAGCGTCCGGGAGACGGCTGATGCGTAGGCCCAGCGCACGCCGTCGAGGACTCCCACCTCGCTGAGGTGGGCGATGAGGTCAGTCTTCTCGGTCACAGGAGCACACTACACGTACAGCCAGTAATTGACGTTGCGAATTTCACTGCACGGCGTGTCTCTCGCTAACATCTTCACGAAACTGCGGCCGTCGGACGGACGCTTGCTTGATGACCCAGACGACCCAAGTGACCGAGATCCGCGACGCTCAGGCGGTTCGGTCGACAATCTCCTGCTGAGCCATGAGGTACCGGCGCATGTCAACGATCACGCCGCCTGTGGACTCCGAGTCCGCCTCACCAAGTCCGCTCAACTCGACCGAGTTCGCGGCGGCAAACTTGCTCGTGTAGTCGGAGATGAGGCACACCAGCTTTTCTGACTCCTCCACCGACAGCTCAATTGAGATCATCCCGCTCTCCGCGTTGTCCTTCAGGGCATCCAGGTCTGACATGAGGCGAGTGGTGAGGTCGATGTCAAGGTTTCCGCTGCCAATCGCCTCAAGGTAGGCAGCCAGCGAGGCGTTGTACTGCGCAACGCACTCCGGCGCCGTCGGCTGCGCCTCCTGTGGCCTCCTGCTCATGGCCCAAGCTGCTACGCCGCCGCCGGCGGCCGCCACGGCTACGACACCGAGGCCGATAATGACGAACTTCGGGTTCTTGAAGCCTTTTGCGGCTGCCGCATTCGCGGCGGCGTCGCCGTCGCGGATCGTGCGCGAGACCTCTCTGATGTGCGCGGTGATGTGCTTGCTGTTGCGAACCGGCGCGGTTCCGAGCATCGAGAGTTCGCCCGCCACCAGCCCCTTGGCAATGTCAAGCGGCACGTCATAGGTGATGTGGACGACCGGCACGATTCCTCCTAGCTGTCGACGCCCGTTAGCGCCTAGCCGGATGCTATGTCGGGCAGCCGACACAGCCCCAGAAACGACGAAACCCCTGAACCAGGGGTTCAGGGGTTTCCGATGTCTTGAGACATCACAACGTGGAGCTGAGGGGATTCGAACCCCTGACCCCCTCCATGCCATGGAGGTGCGCTA
>ERZ501016.303-NODE-303-length-16322-cov-16.822770_pt1 | contig 16322 bp, 11 predicted proteins | sample MGYA00248889_ERZ501016 | MGnify/ENA primary metagenome ERZ501016 (study PRJEB25958, sample SAMN03398594) | human skin metagenome | study: EMG produced TPA metagenomics assembly of the Human Skin Microbiome Metagenome (human skin metagenome) data set. | reverse complement strand
TAACCACGCTCCGCGCCCGCGAGGGGGTCACGCAGGTCATACCACCCGACCATCGCGGCTCCCCCGCGGCGCAAGGACTGGACGTGGGCAGCGCCGTAGCGGCCTTGCGTCTGCGCCGTGATGCGGTTCTCGGGATCGACGGGCGCACCCGTCTCGACGATCCACACCGGCTTGGTGTATCGAGCGCCGATGCGTTGCACCCGTCCCGCCAGAGCATCGATGAGGGCCAGGTCCGTGCCGCAGTAGCAGTCGAGGCCGATGACGTCCAGGGCAGGGGAGATGACGTCCAGGGCATGGACCCACGACGACTCGACCTCGTCGTTGCAGGGCCAACCTCCAAGGTTCGTGGTCAGGGGCACCCCCGGAAGGGCTTCGCTGATCGCCTCCTTCCCCGCGTCGAGGGTCCTCCTCAGCTCCAACCAGTAGCCCGGGTCAGGGCTGACAGGTGCATAGGTCCGGAAGTGCCCTCGATCTGGCTCGTTGAACACCTGCCAGGCATCCACCCGGGCGCCAAGCCTCGAAGCGAGAGCCCCGAGGTACTGACGCGCCACGTCGATGTACGCGACCGCCGTGCCCGAGTATGGTCCGCCCGCGTGCCCGGCGGTCGCCACCAGCACCGACAACCCCTTCTCCTTGGCGTGGTCGAGTGCACGCAGGTTGTCCTTCGCAAGCTGGGTGGAGAAGTCGAGGCCCTTGGCTCCGGAGGGTGAGCTGCCGACCCACGACGACAGCGGCGCCCGGATGAGGCGGAGCCCGCTGTCTGCGACTGCGGCCACGTCTCGCTTCCAGGTATCCAGGGTCTGGCCGGTGCGAGCGCCTGGCAAGGGAACCGTCACGCCGCCGAACGGGGGGTGGTACGTGGCGCGGGCAACCGGCTCACCCGGACTGGAACAGGCGGCGACAGCCATGGTCAGTGCCATCCCCAGGGCGGCGCGGCGACTCACGGCGGCGTCACGACGCGCCGGCCAGGAAGGCGGCTGCGGGTCGTGCGGGCGGTTCGCGATCACGTGCTCCGTGCCCCGGCCAGCTCTAGGAGTTGATGCGCCATCTGGGCGGAGGTGTCGCGGACATCGAAGGACTCGGCGATGCGCTGAGCGTTGAAGTCCTCCTCGGCTCGCCGCAGGCCGACGTCGTCGAGCCGTGCAGAGATCTGGGCCGCGAGTGCTACTGGGTCCTCCACAGGCACGATCGCCTCCGACTCCCCCAGCACCTGGCGCACCCCGGCCACGTCGGACGCCACCACGCTGCGCCCGCACGCCATCGCCTCGAGAAGAACGAGCGGCATGCCCTCCCACCGAGACGGCATGATCACGAGATCCGCGGCCGCGAACCACGGATGCACGTCTCCTCCCGGCTGCAGACGTGCTCCATCCACCATCTCTGCCTGCAGCTTGTCCCGGTCGGGGCCGTCGCCGACGATGACGAGCTGGGCCGAAGGATGCGCTTCTCTCACCTGCGGCCACGCGAGGAGCGCGACATCCTGACCCTTCTGCCGAGCCAGGCGGCCCACCAGCACGACCAGTGGATCGTGGCTCAGACCCAGCTGAGCCCGCGCACTCACCCGGTCTGCCCGAGACCAGCGCGCGACGTCCACGCCGTTGGGGATCACGACGGCCCGTGGCGCCAGGCAGCGCGCCCGGCGGCCCACGTGGCGCTCCTCCTCGCTCACGAGGACGTCGAGCGTGGTCCACCGGGCGGCGAGCACTTCCCATCGCTGGGACACCAGGCCGACGACGCCGCGGACGGCCTCGAAGGACCAGGAGTGGGGCATGAACACCGTGGGGATCCGGCCGCGGATGCAGAGTCGACCTGCCAGTCCCGCCTTGGATGCATGCAGCACCACGACGTCGGGCTCGGCCCGCGCAAGAATCTGCGACAAGGACCGGCACTCTGCCGGGACGCTGGGGCCGGGAGAACGCGTGGCCGACCAGGGGTGCGTCTCAGCACCCTCGGCCTGCGCCCGGCCCGACAACGAGCCGGGCCCGTCCGGGCACGCGACGTGCACCTGCCAGCCACGCGCGACCTGGTCGCGGACCAAGGCCAGAAGGACGTTCGCGACTCCTGCCTCCGTAGGTTGGGCGACGTGCAGAACTCGCATGTGGTCAGCCTCCCGCACCGCTGACGACAGAGCCAACCGTGCGCAGCATGATCTTGATGTCCAGCCACAACGACCAGTTCTGGATGTAGTAGTTGTCGAACCGAGCACGCTCCGCGATGGAGGTGTCGCCGCGCAGCCCGTTGACGGCTGCCCAGCCGGTCAGGCCGCAGGGCACGCGGTGGCGGGCACCGTAGGCGGGGTACATCTGCTGGAACTGCTCCACGAAGTATGGGCGCTCGGGGCGTGGGCCCACGACGCTCATGTCGCCGCGCAGGATGTTGATCAGCTGGGGGAGCTCGTCGAGGGAGGTCTTGCGGATGAACTTGCCGAACGCGCTCAACCGGTTGTCCTTGGCGATGTTCCAGTTGGTCTGCGACTCGGCCTCGTTGACGGGGCGCATGGAGCGGAACTTCATGACGGTGACGGGACGACCGTCGACCCCCACCCGCTCCTGCCTGAAGATGATCCCCGGCCCGCCGTCGAGCCGGACACCGAGCGCGACCAGCGCCATGGGGATGGACAGGACGACCAGCGCCAGGCCGGACAGCACGATGTCGCCCAGCCGCTTCACGCGCCACATGGGCGAGCGGTATGCCGACCGCCGCAGCCGCACCAGCGGAACGCCCCAGACGGTGTCCATGTCTCCCTCGACGTGGTGCAGCTCGTAGAGGCGGGGGACGACGAAGAGCTCGGACTCCAGGCGGTCGCAGGTACGGATCAGCGGCACCATCTCCGACTCCTTCATCGAGGAGAAGGCGACGATCACGACGTGGATCCGGTTGTCTGTCAGGGTGCGCTCGAGCGCCTCGGGCCCGCCGAGGACCGGGAGGACATCCATGGAGTCGACGACCTTGGGGTCGCTGTCCAGGAAGCAGTAGGGGCGCAGGCCGTACTGCGGGTGGTCCTGCAGCAGCTGAGCGATCTCGTGACCGACCACACCGGCGCCGAGGATCAGGGCTCGGTGCCCCACGCGTCCCGTCCGGCGGGCCCAGCGGATGGCGGCGTAGACGAGGGCGCGACCGATCAGCACGAGGGCGAGCAGGGCGAGGGGGAAGGCCAGGACGTGCAGCTCCTGGACGACGTTGGCCATCGGGCGGCTCTCCACCCCGGCCCCCACGATGGCGACGGCGGCGCACGCGATGATCCAGCGGCCGGCGATGGCGGGCAGGTCGTCCAGGGCGGAGAGGTTGAGCCGCGAGTCATAGAGCTTGCTGCCCGCAAAGAGCGCCACGAGGATCGCCGTCATCAGCAGCGCGGGACGGGCGTCGATGCCCGTCAGCAGCCAGGCGAGCAGGCAGGCGGTCACGTCGGCGATGACCGTCGCCGCCGCGACGCTGCGCACCCTGGTCCACAGCGTGGGCGTGTAGGCGTGGAGCTCGGGGTCCGTGAGCAGACGAGGGCGCGGGCGAGTAGAGCCGCTCACGGCGCGATGCTTGCCGCGCGAGTCGATCACGTCTGTCATGCCCGTCTTCTTCAGGATGAGGTGCAGCTGCGCCGGTGAGCCGAGACGCCTGCACGAGGACCGACCGGCCCACCCGCATAGGTTCTCGCACCGAGGTGACCGGCGCGTATCTATCGGGCCAACTGCGAAGCGGTACTCACCCCATCGGCCCTGGACCGACACGTAGAGTGCGGCTCTTTAGCGGGTCTCCATACGCCCGGTTACGCCCATCTGTCACGTCAGTGACGAAGGACACCCTCCATCTGGGCGGCGCGTGCGACCGATCGGGTGACCGACTCGACCACCGCAGGGTCGAACGGACTGGGAACCACACGATCGGACGTGGGGTGAGGGACGCAGGCTGCGATGGCCTCGGCGGCTGCCAGCTTCATGCCCTCCGTGATGCGGGAAGCACCAACGCTCAGGGCCCCCTTGAAGATCCCGGGGAAGGCGAGGACGTTGTTGATCTGGTTCGGGTAGTCGCTGCGGCCCGTCGCCACGATGGCCGCGTGACGGGCCGCGATGTCGGGGTGGACCTCGGGGTCGGGGTTGGCGAGCGCAAAGATCATGGCGTCCTCGGCCATCCGGCTCACCGCTGCCTCCGGCACGGTGCCCCCGGCCACGCCGATCAGCACGTCGGCGCCGCGCAGGGCCCGCGAGATGTCGCCGGACAGGTCCCGGTGGTTGGTGGTGGCGGCAAGCTGCCTCTTGTGGGGCGGCAGGTCACCGCGGTGAGAGCCGATGATGCCCTGGCGGTCGCAGACCACGATGTCGCGCACCCCTGCGCGCTGCAGCACCTTGGTGATGGCGACGCCCGCCGCCCCGGCCCCGGTGATGACGATGCGCAGGGAAGCCAGCTCGCGACCGAGGACCGTCGCGCCGTTCATGAGCCCGGCCAGGGTGACGATCGCCGTGCCGTGCTGGTCGTCGTGAAAGACGGGGATGTCGAGCCGGTCCTTGAGCCGCTGCTCGATCTCGAAGCACCGCGGGGCGCTGATGTCCTCGAGGTTGATGCCGCCGAAGGTCGGCGCGAGCGCCACCACCGTCTCGACGATCTGGTCGGCGTCGGTCGTGTCGAGGCAGATCGGGACGGCGTTGAGGCCACCGAAGTGCTTGAAGAGCATCGCCTTGCCCTCCATCACCGGCATCGCGGCGTGCGGCCCGATGTCCCCCAGCCCGAGGACCGCGGTCCCGTCGCTGACGACCGCGATCGTCGAGGCCCGTGAGGTGTAGGTGTCGGCGAGGGAGAGGTTCTCGGCGATCGCCGTGCACACCTGGGCGACGCCGGGGCTGTAGGCGCGGGACAGGTCGGTGGCATCGCGCACCTCGCACCGCAGCGCGGTCTCGATCTTGCCGCCGAGGTGCATGGCAAAGATCGGGTCGGTCGGGTCGGGGACGATCGGATCCGGCGTGGTGGTCAGGCGGGACGCGTGGGCATAGGACATGGCAGACCCCAAAGGACGGCGTGGCAGCGCTGGGCGCGTGGTCGTCGCGACGGGATGGGTCGCCGTTCGAGCCGATGGTCTCGGTGCGTCACCCTCGGCAGACGACTCCGTGGTGGGAGCCGAGCCACCGTCGGGCGATCACGGTCCCCACAGGCTACCGGCCGGTATGCCGGCCGTCACCGTGCCCTCGGTCACAGCAGACCGGGTCAGCCCAGGCGCGGGTACTCGCGATCGTCCTCGTCCTCGTCCAGGTCACGGTCGCCGTCGATCACGTGGACGGCGGCCTCCTCGGCCGAGGCAGCACCTCCGCTGAAGCCCTCGTCCTCGGCCACGAGATCCGACTCACGGTCCTCGTGCGCGCCCTCGTCCGGCGCCACGAGCCGGCCGGCACGACGATCGCCCACCTCGGGGTCGCCGAGGAAGTCGTCCTCAGCGGCGATGGCGTCCGGGTCGTCGCCACCGACGCGGTCGTCGCCGTGGCGCACGTGCGCGCGGGGGTCGTGCTCGTCCTGCGGGTCGTCCGGCAGCTCCTCCTCGAGCCGCATGTCGATGGTCTCGCCGTCGTGCTGCTCCTGGGCAGTAATGCCATAGCTCTCGACCTCCCGCGGGCGCTCGGGCGGTGAGTAGCCCTCGTCGAGCAGGTCGTCCACCCCTCGCTCAAGGAGCTGGTCCTCGCCGCTCAGCTGGGTCTCGTCATCGATGCTGAAGGAGTCCTGGTCGCCGCTGTCGCCGGGCTCGAGATTGAACTGGTCGCTCATAGTGCCCACTCTGCCACGGCGGGCCGGCGCGACGGCGTCGCCCGGCGGGAGCGTCCGCCGCACTCGACCCCGGTGCTCGCGCCGTTCACCTATCCTGGCGCGGTGACGTTCTCGGCCGCCGCCCCCTCGACGGACCGCGCCACCCGTCGTCGGCTCCCCCTCGTCCCCGCCCAGCGCGGCATGCTGCAGGGACACCTCACCGATCCCGCATCACCCGCCTGGGGCGTGGCCCTCCTGACCGAGCTCGTCGGGCAGGTCGACGACGCCGTCCTCGCCGAGTGCCTGCGCCGGGTCTCGCTCGAGATGCCGAGCCTGAGGCTGCGCTTCGACGTGAGCACGGACCCGGCGACCCAGCACGTCGCCGACCTCACCGACGACGTCGTGGTCACCACCCCTCTGGGCGCCGCCGACGACGAGGCCGCGGCAGCGCGCCACCTCGCAGCCCAGCTCGCCGCCGAGCCGTGGGATGTGCCGGGCGGTGGGCCCCTCGTCAGGAACACGCTCCTCGTGGGCCGCACAGGCGTCTGGTGGGTGCAGCGCGCCCTGCACGCCGTGGTCGACGGCTACGGTGCCTGGCTGGGACGCAACCGCGTCGTGGAGCACTACAACCACCTCGTCTCCGGCACGGAGCTCCCGGACCGCGCCTACCCCTCCGTGGAGGAGCTCGTCGCCCAGCCGCGACGGTCCGAGGACGATCAGCGCGACTTCTGGCGCGAGTACCTCCAGGGGGCGCCCGAGCGGGTCTCCCCCGCCGACCGGGCCCACCACGTCGTCGCCCGCCCCCACCGCCACGACGTGGTGCTGCCGTCGTCGGTGCGCGTGGGGCTCGGCGCGACCGTCGGCAACCGCGTCTGGACCTACCCGCTGATCGCGGCGGGCGCGGCATACGTCGCTCGCGTCAGCGAGGAGGACTCAGCCGTGGTCGGCGTGCCCGTCCTCGGTCGCGACACCGCCATCGACCTCGCCACGACGGTCAACATGATGAACGTCCTGCCGTTGCGCGTCCCCGTCGAGCCCGACGACGACCTGGCCTCCCTCACCCGACGGGTCATCGACAGCGCCCGCTCGACCCGACCCCACCAGCAGACGCCGACGGAGACGATCTTCGAGGCCGTGCCATCGGCCTGGCGGGCCGGCCGACTCCACGGGCCCACGATCAACGTCATGCCGTATGACGACGACCCCGTGATCCCCGGGGTCACCGTCACGACGCAGGCCCTGCAGCGCGGACCGGTCTACGACCTGCTGCTGACGATCCACCCGCTCGCGGACGGGTCGCTGGCCGTCGAGTGCGAGGCCCATCGCGAGATCTACACCCTCGCCCAGACCCGTTGGCACGCCGAGCGGTTCGCGACGTTCGTCACGCGCCTCGCCGGGGCCACCGCACCACTCGCCGAGGTCGACCACCGGCTGCTGCAGGAGATCGAGGCCGCCGACGAGCTGGCTCGTCCCCGCACGGCACGGGTCCCCCACGACGCGGCCCCCGGCGCGACGTGGGGCGACGTCGTCTCCGCCGAGCAGCTGACCGTGCCCGGGCTCGACGCGTCGGTGCCGCGCGGCTACGAGATCCGCGACGCCCTCGGTCGGGCAACGGCTTTCACCCAGGTCGGCGAGCTCGTGGCGCACACCGGGACCGGGCCCGTCGCCACGGGCCAGCTCGTCGCGAGCCTGCCGGACGGGCGCCTCCGGCTGCACGGCCCGGTGGAGGGTCGTCGGCAGGTGTACGGCCGGCACGTCGAGGCCGACGGTGTGGCCCACGCCGTGGCCCTGCTCGACGGGGTCGAGTCGTGCACCGCCACGTGGGAGGGCCGCCGCCTGTCCCTCACCGTCACGCTCACCCCCGGCGCGTCGGAGGCCGACGTCGCCCGCGCCGCCAAGCAGACCGCGCCCTCGGGCACCCGACCCGTCGTGCACCTGAGCGCCCTCGTCTGAGCTCAGTGGTGCATGCCGGGCATCATCGTGCCGCCCGGCATCTCGTGCTGCCCGCCGCCCTGGGTCCACCCCATGACGGCGGGGTCGAGCATCCCGGCGATCATGGCGACGTGGGCGACCACGAGGAACACCGCCACGAAGACCACGTGCAGCTTGCGGGCGTGGCGCTCGTCCCGCGCGATCAGGCCCGCCGCCACGAGACTGAGGCCGACCATCGGCACGGCGCCGAGCAGGTAGGCCAGGACCGCGATGACATCGGCCGGCCCTCGCCATCCACCGTCGAGGGTGAGCGGGATGACGGCGTGCCGGAGCAGGTGGACGAGGATCGCGACCATCACCGGCCCCGCGAGCAGGCCCGCCCAGCGGCTGAGCCCGTGCACCCACGACGGCGCAGGGCGGGCAAACAGGATGACCAGCTCCGTGATCGCCAGGGTCTCGGCGAGGATCACGGGAATCGCCATGAACAGCAAGAGGTTCCAGGGCTGCTGGACCGCGAGCAGGCCCATGTAATGCGTCATCGACATCCCGTCCATGCCGCTGCCCTGGGTGCGGTCGGGCGCCACCAGGCCGCCGACCACGGCCAGCGCCGTGAGGACCGCGAGGGTGGTGGCGGCACCGCGCCGCGGTGCGTGATCGGTCGTGGCGGGGGTGGCCGCGGTCAGCGTGCTCATGATGGTCTCCCGGGTTCGGTCGAGCTCGATGGGGACCACGCTGCGCCACGCTTGCGAAGAGCTGCCGCAGGAACTGTGAAGGTTCTATGAAGGTCAGGCCGGGGGCAAGGCGATGGTGAAGGTCGCTCCCGTGCCCGGGCCGTCGCTGCGGACGTCGAGGGTGCCTCCGTGGGCCGAGACGATGGCCTGCGAGATGGACAGTCCCACACCGGTCCCCGTGACGGACTCGGGATCGCGGCGCCGTCCCGGGTCAGCGCGGTAGAAGCGCTCGAACACGTGCGGGAGGTGCTCAGCCGCGATGCCCGACCCGGTGTCGCTGACCGCGACCGTGGTGCCCGTCGCGCAGCTGCGCACCTCGATCCGGACCCCGTCCCCCGCCGTGCAGTGCTGCAGCGCGTTGCGCAGGAGGTTGTCGACCACCTGGCCGAGCCGTGACGGGTCGGCGCGCACCCGCGCAGGAGGGTCCTCGCCGACGTCGAGCTCCAGGCGCACCCCCTGACGGCCGTATGCCGCAGCCGCCGCACCGGTGGCCGCCCGGACCACATCGGCCGGGTCCACCGCCTCTCTCCGCAGGTCGAGCCGCCCCTCCTCGGCAGCAGACACGTCTTTGAGGTCGGTGGCGAGGCGCTCGAGGCGCCGGGTCTGGGCGCGCAGCGTGTCGAGCGTCGCGTCGTCGAGGGGTGTCACACCGTCCTCGACCGCCTCGAGGGTCACCTGGATCGCCGCGATCGGGGTGCGCATCTCGTGCGAGAGATCGGTGAGCAGGCGGCGACGGGTGGCCTCCGTGCCGGCGATCTGCCCGGCCATGGCGTTGAACGTCCGTGCCACGGCGTCCAGCTCTCGCCCCGTCGGCTGCATCCTCACCGGCTGGTCGTAGTGGCCCTGGGCGACCTCGTCGGCGCCCCTGGCGAGCGCGTCCAGGGCGCGGCCGATCCGGCGGGTCACGAAGGCGCTGGCCCCGACCGCCGCCAGGACCGCGAGCGCGACACCGGCCCCCATCGACGCCAGCCCCGCGGACCGGAACGCCTCCTGGGCGTGTGCGAGGAGCTGCGGCTGCTCGCCGTGGCCCGCCTCGTGCATGTGCTGGTCGAACACCGCCGGCCCGATGATGAGCGCTGCGACGACCATAGTGACGGTCATCGCGGCGATCACCGCCACCTGGGCGAGCACCAGCCGGTGGGTCAGCGACCCGTTCACCCGTCGGGAGGTCATCGCCCCGTCCCCATCCGGTAGCCGACGCCACGCACGGTGGAGACGTAGCGCGGGCTGGCGGGATCGTCGCCCAGCTTGCGGCGGACGTGGGCGACGTGCACGTCGACCAGGCGGTCGTCGCCGACCCAGTCAGGCCCCCAGACGGCGTCCACGAGCTGGCGCCTCGAGTAGGCGATCCGCGGCTGGCTGGACAGGGCATCGAGTACGTCGAACTCGGTGCGCGTCAGGTCGACCAGCACCCCTCCCACCTCGACCTCCCGCGCGTCGGGGTCGATCACGAGGTCACCGAAGATGCGGCGGGCCGAGCGCTGGACCAGCCCACCCGACCTCGGGCGACGCAGCAGGACGTGCACCCTGGCGACGAGCTCGCGCGCGCTGAACGGCTTGGTCATATAGTCGTCGGCCCCCACGGACAGCCCCACCAGCAGGTCGACCTCGTCGGCGCGCGCGGTCAGCATCAGGACGTAGCAGTCGGAGAAGGTGCGGATCTGGCGACACACCTCGACGCCGTCCAGCCCGGGCAGGCCCAGGTCGAGCACCACCACCTCGGGCACCCACCCACGGGCGACCTCCACCGCCTCGCGACCGTCCGCGACCACGCACGTCTGGAAGCCGGCCCGGTCCAGGTAGGTGGCAACCGTGCCTGCGAGCACGGGCTCGTCATCGACGACCAGGGCACGGACCGGTGCAGGTGCGGGCTGCATGGCCCCAGTGTCACGCACCCGACGGCTTTTCCACGTTCTTTCGCACGAGGCCCCGGTGGAATACCCGGTGGGGCGAGTCTGTTCCGTCATATACCCCCTAGGGGTATATGACATCGAGAGGACCAGGACCATGCGTCACGACCACGCCCAGCACAGGAGTCACGACGACCACGGCGGGCACGAGCACGCGGACCACGTCGAGGTCTTTCGCCGCCTCTTCTGGGTGATGCTGGTCCTTGCCGTCCCGGTCGTCGGCCTCAGCGAGATGTTCGCGATGCTCGCCGGCTACTCCCTGCCCGAGAGCTCTTGGCTGCCATGGGTCTCACCGGTCCTCGGCACGGTGATGTACCTCTGGGGCGGCCGACCGTTCCTCGAGGGCGGCTGGTCGGAGACACGCTCGCGCAGGCCCGGCATGATGCTGCTCATCGCGCTCGCCCTCACTGTTGCGTTCGGGGCCTCCTGGGGCGCGAGCCTGGGGCTGGTCGACCACACCCTCGACTTCTGGTGGGAGCTGGCGCTGCTGGTGGTGATCATGCTCCTCGGGCACTGGATCGAGATGAGGTCTCTGGCCCAGACCACCTCCGCGCTCGACTCGCTCGCCGCCCTCCTCCCGGACGAGGCCGAGAAGGTCGTCGGCGACGACGTGGTTGCCGTCGACCCCTCCGAGCTGGTGGTCGGTGACGTCGTCGTCGTCCGTCCGGGGGCCTCGGTCCCGGTGGATGGCCGGATCGTCGCCGGGTCCGCCAGCATGGACGAGTCCATGATCACCGGCGAGTCGCGGACCGTCCGCCGGGCAGCCGGCGACGCCGTGGTCGCGGGCACCGTCGCCACCGACTCGGGCCTGCGGGTCCAGGTGACGGCCGTCGGTGACGACACCACCCTCGCCGGGGTCCGCGCTCTGGTCGCCGACGCCCAGTCGTCCACCTCGCGAGCCCAGCGGATCGCCGACAGGGCTGCGGCCTGGCTGTTCTGGTTCGCGCTCGCGGCCGCGATCGTGACTGCGATCGTCTGGACCAGTGCGGGTATGCCGGACTCGGCCGTCATCCGCACCATCACGGTGCTCGTCATCGCCTGCCCCCACGCCCTGGGCCTGGCCATCCCGCTGGTCGTCCAGATCGCCACCGAGCGAGCCGCCCGCGGAGGTGTCCTCGTCAAGGACCGACTGGCGCTGGAGTCCATGCGCACGGTGGACACCGTGCTCGTCGACAAGACCGGCACGCTGACCAAGGGCGAGCCCACCGTCACCGCCGTGGAGCCCGTCCGGGGTCGTTCGGCCGACGAGCTGCTCGCGCTGGCCGCCGCCGCGGAGACCGACAGCGAGCACCCTCTCGCACGCGCCATCGTCGGCGCCTCCCAGGCGCGAGCGATCTCGGTGGGGCGCGCCACCGACTTCTCGTCGTCGCCCGCAGTGGGCGTCCGAGCAACGGTCGACGGGTCCGTGGTCGAGGTCGGTGGTCCACAGCTCCTCGAGCACCGGGCCCAGCGCGAGCTCCCCGCGGCGGATGCCTGGCGCGCCGAGGGCGCGATCATCCTCCACGTCCTGGTCGACGGCGAGGTGGCCGGGGCGCTGAGGCTCGCCGACGAGATCCGGGCCGAGTCCCGCGAGACGGTCGACGCCTTGCACGACCTCGGCATACAGGTGGTCATGATCACGGGCGACGCGCAGGCCGTGGCCGACACCGTCGGCCACGAGCTCGGCATCGACCGCGTCTTTGCGGGCGTCCGACCGGAGGACAAGTCCGCCAAGGTCGCGGAGCTGCAGGCCGAGGGCCGCCGGGTCGCGATGGTCGGCGACGGCGTCAACGACGCTCCCGCCCTCGCCCAGGCGGACGTCGGCATCGCGATCGGGGCCGGCACGGACGTCGCGATCGGCTCGGCCGGCGTCGTCCTCGCATCCTCCGACCCGCGGTCGGTCCTGTCGGTGGTCGAGCTGTCCCGGGCCACCTACGCCAAGATGCGCCAGAACCTCTGGTGGGCCGCCGGCTACAACCTCGTCTCGGTGCCACTCGCCGCAGGGGTGCTCGCACCCGTGGGCTTCGTCCTCCCCATGAGCGTCGGCGCCGTCCTGATGTCCCTGTCCACCGTGGTCGTGGCCGTCAACGCGCAGCTCCTGCGCCGTCTCGACCTCTCCCCCGGACAGAGCGCACACCGCCTCCGGGCCGCCTGACCGCGGCAGGCCGCGGCGGCATGCCGCGCGCTCAGTCGTTGCTGTCGGGATCGGCCGCGGGCGCTCTGCTCGACCGGGTCTCGGCGACGCGGGTGAGGGCGCCTCCACCAGCTGCGCGTTCCCGGCAGCGGTCGCGCCGCCCGGCAGCCGGGTGGTGTCTTCGAGGCCGACCCGGGTGTCCAGCCCCAGTCGGGCAGCGAGGTCGACGGCTGCCCAGGTGCTGCCCTCTGCGCCGTGGAGCAGGACCGGGAGCTCCGGCTCGAGGCGGTGGACTCCGTCGACGAGTGGTGTCGCCTGACGGGCCACCCAGGCGGCGGCATCCTCCTCTGGGACGTCGGCCAGCTCGACCAAGGCTCGCAAGCAGCTCCCGCGCCAGGGCGAGGCCTGCCACCGGGCCAGCCCTTCCCCGGGCCAGATCCCGGCCTCGACGCCGATGCCGCGGTCGGTCAGGGCGGCGGCGGCGTCGTCCGCTCCCTCCTCGTGCCAGTTGACCGAGGCGAAGTCGGGCAGCGCCGTCCACGACCGGACCGACCGGACCCGTGCCGCCGGGTCGGGTGATGCCCAGGCGCCGGTGGTCACGCCCACGGGAACGCCCGGACACGCCTGTCGAACGGCCAGCACGAACCTCGCCACGTCATCGGCGTCCAAGGTGTCCACCCCGGCGGCGTCCTTGGATGGACGTGCACGGCTGAGCCGCCGGCATCGACAGCCGCCCGCGCCTCCACCGAGACCTCGCGCTCGGGCCTCGCGGCTCGGCGTCAGCGAGGACCGCAGGGACCCAGGGGCATGCGAAAGGCCCCGACCAGCGTCTCCGCCGGCCGGGGCCCTTGCTTCTGTCTCAACACAGAGCGCACCCGAAGGGATTCGAACCCCTAACCTTCTGATCCGTAGTCAGATGCTCTATCCGTTGAGCTACGGGTGCAGTCGCCGCGCCGCCCGTGGGGCGTCCGCAACGAGGTACGACTTTACAGCAGAGGGGGCCTCCCCACGAAATCGGTCGACCCGGCCCGAGCCGGTGGCGGCCTCAGTAGCGGCGGCGGGGCCGGGTGTGCGTGACCAGGCGAGCCAGCGAGGGCGGACCCTGCAGCAGGTAGCGACGGGCCAGCCGCTTGGGCTCGCGCGACAGGCGGTAGGCCCACTCCAGGTGGTTGTCCTGGTAGAACTGCGGCGCCCGCTGCACGGTCCCCGCGATGAAGTCGGCCGCCGCGCCGTAGGCCAGCAGGGCCCGCGCCCCGGACGCGATGCCGTGGTCGCGGATCCAGTCCTCCTGGCGCGGTTTGCCCAGCCCCACGATGACGACGTCGGTGCCGGCCTCGCGCACCGTCTCGGCCCAGCGGGCCGCGCCCTCGGGCGAGGTGATGTCGGCCCGCTCCGGGGCCCAGGTCCCCGCGATGCGGAGGTCCGGCAGACGGCGGCCGAGCTCCTCGCGCAGACGCACGTGCATGTCCGGCATACCGCCGAGGAAGCCGACCGACGCACCCTCCTCGGCCGCGACGCGCAGCTGGGGCTCCAGCAGGCTCGCGCCCGTCAGCCGGGGGTAGGTCACGCCGGTCACCCGCTTGGCCGTGAGGACGAAGGGCGCGCCGTCCATGAGGGTCAGCCAGCGCAGACTGCCAGAGCCGTCGCCCACCGAGCCGGCAGAGCGGTCGTGCGAGCCCGAGGGGTACCAGTGCAGGTGGTCGAGGTTGGCGGACTCGATGGCGAGCGGGCGGCCCTCGCCCCGCAGGGCGGCGCGATAGAGGTCCATGACCTCCTGCTCGCTCCCGGCGTCGACCTGGACCCCACCCATCAGCAGCTGCTGCACGTGACCGCACTCCTCGCGTCTCGTCAAACGAATCTCGACTCAACTATGTCAGGCAAGGTGAACCTCATTGTGACCTTCCCCGCAGATCGACTCTCTCGGTGGCCGGGCCTGTGGGCAGCGGTTACCGTGACAAGCACGCCTTGCCAATGACGGCAACCAGAAGGGATGGCCGGATCCACATGTCCACCACGCACAAGAAGCTCGCGGCCTGGGTCGAGGAGATCGCCGCTCTGACGACGCCCGACCAGATCCACTGGATCACCGGCACGGACGAGGAGGCCGCGCAGCTCAACCAGGCGCTGGTCGACTCCGGGACCTTCATCAAGCTCGCCGAGGACAAGAAGCCCAACAGCTACTACGCCGCCTCGGACCCGGGTGACGTCGCTCGCGTGGAGGACCGCACCTACATCTGCTCCAAGGACGAGAAGGACGCGGGCTTCACCAACAACTGGATGGCCCCGGACGAGATGAAGGGCATCATGCGCGACCTCTATCAGGGGTGCATGAAGGGCCGCACGATGTACGTCATCCCCTTCGTGATGGGCCACCTCGAGGCCGACCAGCCGATGTACGGCGTCGAGATCACCGACTCCGCCTACGTCGTCGCCTCGATGCGCATCATGGCCCGCGTCGGCTCGGCCGTGCTCAAGCAGATGGAGGAGACGCAGGCCGACTTCGTCGAGTGCCTGCACTCCGTCGGCGCGCCGCTGGCCGAGGGCGAGCAGGACGTCCCGTGGCCCTGCAACGACACCAAGTACATCGTCCACTTCCCCGAGGAGCGCGCGATCTGGTCCTTCGGGTCCGGCTACGGCGGCAACGCCCTGCTCGGCAAGAAGTGCTACGCCCTGCGCATCGCGTCGGCCATCGCCCACGACGAGGGCTGGATGGCCGAGCACATGCTGATCCTCAAGCTCACCAACCCCGAGGGCAAGACCCACTACATCGCCGCCGCCTTCCCCAGCGCCTGCGGCAAGACCAACCTCGCCATGCTCGCCCCCACCATCCCCGGCTGGAAGGCCGAGATGGTCGGCGACGACATCGCCTGGATGCGCTTCGGCGAGGACGGCCGGCTGTATGCCGTCAACCCCGAGTTCGGCCTCTTCGGCGTCGCTCCCGGCACGGGGTGGAGCACCAACCGGTCCGCGATGGAGACGATCGAGGCCGGCAACTCGGTGTTCACCAATGTCGCCCGCACCAAGGACGGCGACGTCTGGTGGGAGGGCATGACCGACGAGAAGCCCGCCGAGCTCATCGACTGGAAGGGCAACGAGTGGACCCCGGAGTCGGGGGAGAAGGCCGCCCACCCCAACGCCCGCTTCTGCACACCGATCAGCCAGTGCCCGATGGCCGCGGCGGAGTACGACTCCCCCAACGGCGTGCCGATCTCGGCGATCCTCTTTGGCGGGCGTCGCGCCACGACCATCCCGCTCGTGGCCCAGTCCCGCGACTGGACGCACGGCACCTACATGGGCGCCACGCTCTCCTCGGAGACCACGGCCGCCGCGGTCGGTGCGGTCGGCGTCGTGCGCCGCGACCCGATGGCCATGCTGCCCTTCATCGGCTACAACGCCGGTGACTACGTGCAGCACTGGCTCACCATCGGCCAGAAGGGCGACGCGGACAAGATGCCCAAGATCTTTCAGGTCAACTGGTTCCGCAAGGACGACGACGGCAAGTTCGTGTGGCCGGGCTTCGGCGAGAACTCCCGCGTCCTCGCCTGGGTCGTCGACCGCCTCGAGGGCAAGGCCGAGGGCGTCGAGTCCCCGATCGGCCTGCTGCCCAAGCCCGAGGAGATCAACACCGACGGCCTCGACCTGACCGACGAGCAGCTCGCCACCGCGCTGGCCTTCGACAAGGCCAGCTGGGAGAAGGAGCTCCCCCTGGTCGAGGAGTGGTTCGGCAAGTTCGGCGACGAGCTGCCCGCCGAGCTGCGCGCCGAGCTCGACGGCCTCAAGGACCGCGTCTCCAAGGCCTGACCTACCGGGGGTAGAGGCATCGACCGGCCTTCGTCCGCCAGGCTGATGATCCCGCCCCCGGTAGGGGCATCGACCGGCCTTCGTCCGCCAGGTCGATGATCCCGCCCCCGGTAG
>ERZ501016.302-NODE-302-length-16393-cov-17.482250_pt1 | contig 16393 bp, 15 predicted proteins | sample MGYA00248889_ERZ501016 | MGnify/ENA primary metagenome ERZ501016 (study PRJEB25958, sample SAMN03398594) | human skin metagenome | study: EMG produced TPA metagenomics assembly of the Human Skin Microbiome Metagenome (human skin metagenome) data set. | reverse complement strand
AATCGGAAACCGACGACTCGCACAGCGACCGGACCGAATGAAGGGGGCGGCCCAGCCTCCCCCGGCATCTCGGGGGAACGTTCACAGTGTTCTCACGCGAAGGGACGCTGCTGCACGACGCGGAGAAGAGGTGCCAGGCCGCCCCGCAACACCGCGCGGGTCCCAGGATCACCGAGAGGCTGCCGCCGAATTCGATGGCCGGGCCGAGTGATTCGACCCATGAGGGCGCCGGTCCCGGACTCACCCCCGAGGGGCGGAGCCGACATGCGGCGAAGGCGCCACCCTCGCAAGGGTGACGCGTCGCTCGGCCGGGCTCGGCGATGCAGGCCCGCCACAGGTGGGCGTGGTGGTGATGGCCACGCCCACCTGTGGTCGCTCAGGAGCGGGCGAAGAACATCTGGTTGACGGACTTGTTCGCACCCCAGGCGGAGGTGGGGCGGGCGCCCTTGCCGAGCTCCCACGCGATCGTCACCGAGCGACCACGCGTGATGGAACGCAGGCGCGAACCGGTGTGCACGTCACCCACACGCGAGGACGTCTTGGCGTTGATCACGGCCATGACCTGCGCCTTGCTCGCGTCGGCGGGCACCCGCACCGTCACGAACTGCCAGTTGTTCGCGCCCCAGAGGGCGCGGTCCTCGCGGTAACGCAGCACGCCGTCGTCGTCGAGGCGCGCCACGACCCGGGCCTGAGCCGCGGTCTTGGGCATGTACCGGTCCACCTGGAAGGTGCGCTGCACCGCTTTCACTGCGGGGACGCTCGGACGGGTCGTCGGGCGCGTGGTGGGCGTGGTCGTGGGGCGCGTCGTCGGCGCGGGCACCGTAGTCGCGGGCGACGTGGGCCGCGGCGTGATCGACCGAGGTCGTCGGCGCCGGGCTCGTCGGCCGGGGGGCCGTCGTCGGGCACGCAGCACCGGAGCGGGGACGCCGTTTCTCCATGTGATGTCCCGTGTCGCCTGTCTGATCGACCCCGGCCTCACCTTCCTTAGCCGCGATGCCGAGGCCTGGTCCACGTTCTGCGGGCCGTCCGGGCGTGGACGGGCACGCCCGGCGCCGGCACAGAGCGTCCGAAGTGCCACGGGGCGGGCCGGCAGGCATGATCCGGGCGGGACGCGGCCCCCCACCGGGGGTGACCCTGCCGGGCCGCCGGGTCCGGACCCGGTCACGCGGCTCTCGGGACGGGCTGGGCGCGTACCTGCCGCTCTCAGCGCCCGCGACAGGGAGTTCCGCGAGTGGGCGACGGAGGTCGGGGGCCGGACATCCCGTTGTCGTCAGGTCCGGTAGGGTCATACCGTCGAGCTCCCCGCCCGAGGGGCATGACGAGGAGGTCAGCATGGCTCTGCGCGAGCTCGAGTTCACGTCGCACAACGGCACCGACACCATCCAGGCCTGGGTGTACGAACCGGCGGTCACGCCGGTGGCGGTGGTCCAGCTCATCCACGGTCTCGGCGAGCACTCCCGCCGGTACCTGCACATGACGGCCGCGCTGGTGGATGCGGGGTTCGTCGTGGTCGCGGACGATCACGCGGGTCACGGTCGGACGGCGATGCAGTCGGGGACGTGGGGTGACGCCGGTGACGAGTCGGCGACGGTCATCGTGCAGGACGAGGTGACGCTGTACCGGAAGGCCAAGGAGCTGTTCCCCGACCTGCCGTACGTGGTGTTCGGCCACAGCCTGGGGTCGATGATCGCGCGGGCGCTGGTGCTGCAGCCGGGTGTCGAGGTCGACGGGCTCGCGCTGGGCGGTATCGCCGTGGGCATGCGCGGTGTCGAGTCGACGCTGGATCGCGAGGCCCTGAAGGCTGCCGTGGCGGCCGACGGTTCCGCCCCCGCTGCGGATGCGTTGGTGGGCCAGCTGTTCGACGGCTTCTACGACCGCCTCGGCCCGGACTTCGGCCCGACGGACTGGGTGGCGCGCAACGCGGACGTCGTCCGTGATCACGGCCGCGACCCCTTCAACAACTTCGGCGCCCCCTTGAGCAACCGGTTCCTGCAGGGCTTCGTCGACGTGTACGACCAGGCCAACGGCGACGACTTCTTCGACCGCCTTCCGCAGGTTCCCGTCGCGATCTTCGCGGGCGCGGAGGACCCGGTGACCAACTACGGCGAGGGTGCGCGCGAGGTCGCCCGGCGCCTGGAGGAGAAGGGCCACGACGTCGAACTCCACATCTACCCCGACGTCCGCCACGAGGTTCACAACGAGCCCGAGACCCGCGCCGAGATGGAGAACTCCCTCATCGAGTTCGTCCACCGCGCCGCCGGGCGGGACGACGCCTGACCCCCGAGGCGCACCCGGCCGCTCGCGCCCAAGCACCGTGACGGGGCCCTGCCGTGAGGATCGTCTCTCGGCAGGGCCCCGTCGGTGATGTGAGGTCTCAAGATGGGCGGTGAGCCGGTCCGCGGTAATCGACCGTTCGACAAGCCCGCCGATGCACTCGCGGGTGTGCTCGTCGACGATGGAGCAGATCTTGATCGGACGGCCCTGCTCGTCCGCGTCGAACTGGAAGTCCACCGCCCACACGAGGTTCGGTGCGACCGCTGCCGGGGCGTCGACGGTCGAAGACCCAACGCGTTTGCGGCGACGCCGCTGCGGGACGCGCAGCCCTTCCTCGCGCCAGAGCCGTTGGATCTTCTTGTGGTTCACGACCCACCCCTCGCCGCGGGCATCGTGGTAGGCCCTGCGGTATCCCCACCGCGGGTGCTTCTTCGCATACGCCCGCAGCCAGTCCCGCAACGCCAGGTCCGGGTCGGCGACCGTGTCGCCCTGGAGCGGGCGACGGTATGCGGACCTGCTCAGCCCGGCCAGACGGCACGCCATTCGTTCGCTCACCCGCAGCTTGCGCTTGAGGTGGTCGACGGCGGCGCGGCGCCTGCCCGGGCCTAGAAGTTTCCCTCAGCCAGCTCCCTCAGGGCAGCCTTCTCGAGCTCTGCCTCGGCGAGCAGCCGCTTGAGCGTGGCGTTCTGCTTCTCGAGCTCCTTCAGCCGCTTCGCGTCGTCGGCCTTCAGCCCGCCGTACTGGTTCCGCCACCGGTAGTACGTCTGCTCGGACACTCCGAGCTCTCGACACACCCCGGCGATGTCGCTACCGCCCGCGAGCATCCTGTCAGCCTGCCCGAGCTTACGGACGACCTGCTCCGGAGTGTGACGCTTCCTGCTGTTCGTCATGATCTGACCAGTCTCACTGCCCGGACCCCCGGGCAACAGGACGACTCACACAACCACCGGACCTACCAGACGGGGTCAGCCCAGTCCACCGTCTGGGTGGCCGCTACCGGTCTTGTGCTGCAGCAGGAGAGGGCCGCTGGAGGGCAAGACGGAGGACGAACGGCGAGACGCAGGACGAACGGCGAGACGGAGGACGAACGGCAGGACGGCCGCGACCGCCTCGCCCGCGTCGGCCGAGCCCGGCAGGTCAGCGCAGGACGATCGTGCGGTGCCCGTCGCGGATGATCCGGTGCTCGGCGTGCCACTCCACCGCGCGCGCGAGCACCTGCGTCTCCACGTCGCGGCCGATGGCGACCATGCGGTCCGGCGACGCCCAGTGGTCGACGCGGGCGACGTCCTGCTCGATGATCGGGCCCTCGTCGAGGTCGGCGGTCACGTAGTGCGCGGTCGCCCCGATCAGCTTGACGCCGCGGGCGTGCGCCTGGTGGTAGGGCTTGGCGCCCTTGAAGCTCGGCAGGAACGAGTGGTGGATGTTGATGGCGCGCCCGTCCAGCGCGCGGCACAGGTCGTCGGACAGGACCTGCATGTAGCGCGCGAGCACGACCAGGTCGACGTCCAGCTCGCCGACCAGCTCCAGCAGGCGCCCCTCGGCCTCGGGCTTGGTCTCGCGGGTGACGGGGACGTGGTGGAAGGGGATGCCGTAGCCCTCGACGAGCGTGCGGAAGTCCTCGTGGTTGGACACGACGGCGGGGATCTCGACGTTGAGGGCGCCGAGGCGGGCGCGAAAGAGCAGGTCGTTGAGGCAGTGCCCGAAGCGGCTCACCATGAGCAGCGTGCGCGTGGGGCGGGCTGCGTCGTGCAGCTCGAAGCTCATGCCGAACCGCCCTGCGACCCAGGTGAACTCCTCGCGCAGCCGGTCCAGGTCCCGCACCGGCCCGCTGAACTGCACCCGCATGAAGAACGCGTCGTCGAGCGTGTCGCCGAACTGGCTCGACTCGACGATGGTGCACCCGTGCTCCACTAGGAACCCGCTCACCGCGTGGACGATGCCGACCGTGTCGGGCCGGGAGGTGACGGTGAGGACGTAGGTCGGGTCGGTGGTCGCCGTGGTCACGGGAGCGTCTCCTGCGGGGGTCGTGTCTGGGGCCCCCTACTGTGCCCGATGAGGTCCCTGGCCGCTGGGACGTCCGCGAGCGGGACGGCGCAGCGGCGTCGACGCGACGGTGGGGCGGGTGTCAGCGGTGCAGCAGAGACCTCAGCCGGGACACCGGCGTCGGCCGGGCCGGGGCGCGGCGGTGGACGCTCACGGCGTAGCCGCCGCCGTCGAAAGGCTGCCGGTCCCAGGTGGCGTAGCGCTCGACGAGCTCCAGGTCGGCGCCCGAGCAGGCGTCGTCGTAGTCCTCGAGGCTCACCGACGGGATGCCCTCGGGCAGGTGCTGGGCGTCCAGGCCGAGCCCGGCGACGACCAGCCCCTGGGGCTTGAGGACGCCCCGCAGGGTGCACATGACCTCGTCGAGGGTGCCGGGGGCGAGCAGGGGGATGGCGTTGCCCGCCAGGACGACCACGTCGAAGCCCGCGCCGATGATGCCCTGCGGGATGTCGAGCTCGGCGAGGTCGCTGAGCCAGAAGGGGATCCGCGGGTTGCGGTCGGCGGCGACGCGGAGCAGGGACAGGTCGGCGTCGACCCCGACGACGGGGTGCCCGAGCTCGGCGAGGCGCAGGGCGACCCGACCGGTGCCGCAGCCGGCGTCGAGGACGCGGCCGCCCTCGGGCAGGAGGGAGGCGACGAGCTCGGCCTCGCCGTGCGGGTCTGCGCTGGTCTCGACGCTCATGCCTGGCACTGTATGCCGAGCGCCCGCCGCTGCACCACGAGAGGGGTGCGGCGGCGGGCGCTGCTGGAGGATCGACCGAGCGGGGTCGGCCGATCAGCGGGTGGCCGGGTCGGACGCGCGGTGACGACCCCGGCGGTGAGGGTCCAGCCCGGCGGTGTCCAGGTGGTCCCACGTGTCCTGCAGCTCGTCGAACGTGTGGCCACCGCTCTCGAACGCCGCGGCGTCGAGCAGGAACTTCTCCAGGCTGTCGTGCAGGCGCTTGTCCGACTCGGAGGCGTCCTCGCCCAGCGGCAGGAGGCCCCGCTCGGACTGGGCCTGCTGCGCGGCCATCGCGGCCTGGGCCGACTGGCTGGACAACGTGAGGTCGGGGAGGAACGCGAGGACCACCACCCCGATCCCGCAGACGATGGCGCCGAGGAAGAAGACCAGGTCCATCGACTCGGAGAAGCCGACCTTGATGGGGTGGGCCAGCGCCGGGTGCAGGGCGTTGATGACGGAGGAGTCGTTGCCGATGTTGCCGAGGCTGCCTGCGCCCTGGCCGCTCGCCACGGACCGGACGAAGGCCGCGGACTGCGGGGAGTAGGCCGAGACGGCCGGGTCGCGCAGGGCGGCGACGAAGGTCGGGTCGGACGCGGCGGCCGTGAAGGCGTCGGCGATGCGGTCCGCGAGGGAGTTGAACAGCACGGACAAGAAGATCGCGACGCCGAGCGTCCCACCGATCTGCCGGAAGAAGGTGGCGGAGGAGGTCGCCATACCCATCTCCCGCGGCTCGACCGCAGCCTGCACGGCCAGCGTGAGGGGCTGCATCGTGTTGCCGAGCCCGAGGCCGAAGAAGAACATCAGCGTCATGACCCAGACCAGGCTGCTGTCCGCGGTGATCCGCGACAGGGCGAACAGCACGGCTGTCATCAGCGTCACCCCGATGAGGGGGAACATCTTGATCTTGCCGGTGCGGCTCATGAGCTGGCCCGAGACGATCGAGGCGAGCATCATGCCGACGACCATCGGGAGCATCTGGAAGCCGGACACCATCGGGGTGGACCCGTGGACGATCTGCAGGTAGAGCGGGATCGTCATCATGCCGCCGAACATGCCGGCGCCGATCACGAAGCCGCCGGTCAGGGCGATCACGATGGTGCGGTTGCGAAAGATGCGCAGGGGGATGAGCGCGTCGTCGCCGGCGCGGGACTCCGACCAGACGAAGGCCGCGATGCCCGCCAGGCCGACGGCGAAGCAGGTCAGGGAGGCGGCGGAGGTCCAGCCCCACGTCCGTCCCTGCTCGGCCACGAGCAGCAGCGGCACGAGGCCGATGATGATCGTCGTGGCGCCGGCCCAGTCGATGCGGGCCTTGCGGGGGGTGTGGTTGAGGTGCAGCGTCGCCATGACGGCAGCGAAGGCGATCAGGCCGATCGGGACGTTCATGAAGAAGATCCAGCGCCAGCCGGCGAGGCCGAGGATCGACTCGCGCTCGGCGAAGAAGCCGCCGAGGACCGGGCCGATGACGCTCGAGGTGCCGAAGACCGCGAGGAAGTAGCCCTGGTACTTGGCCCGCTCGCGCGGCGGGACGACGTCACCGATGATCGCAAGGGCCAGCGACATCAGGCCACCGGCGCCGAGGCCCTGGACGGCGCGCGCTGCGGCGAGCTGGTACATCGTCTGCGGGATCGTGCACAGCAGCGAGCCGGCGACGAAGATCGTGATGGCCGAGAGGTAGAACCGCTTGCGGCCGTAGATGTCGGACAGCTTGCCGTAGATCGGGGTCGAGATCGTCGACGTGATCAGGTAGGCCGTGGTGACCCAGACCTGCTGGTCCAGGCCGTGCAGGTCGTCGGCGATGGTCTTGATCGCGGTGCCGACGACGTTCTGGTCGAGAGCGGCGAGGAACATCCCGGCCATGAGGCCGAGGATGATCGTGACGATCTGCTTGTGCGAGAGCTCCCCGGTCGCCGCCGGGGTCGGGCTGGTGCTGGCCATCAGGCTCCTTGGGAGTGCAGGTGACGCTCGACGGCGTCGGCATATCGGTCGAGCAGGCCGCTCAGGGCCTGGATGTCGTGGGGCTCCCAGTCGTGCAGGATCTGGGCGAGCCGGGTGGCGCGCTCCTCGCGCAGTCGTAGGACGAGCTCCCGGCCGGTCGCGGTGATCACGATGACCTGGGCCCGGCGGTCGCGGTCGTCCGCCTGCTTGGTCACCAGGTCGAGCGCGGTGAGGGCACTGACCTGTCGACTGGTGGTGGAGACGTCGAGGTGGCAGGCCGCCGCCAGGTCGGAGACCCGGCGTGGCTGGTCGTGGGCGGCGAAGAGGACGGGCAGCGCAGCATGCTCGATCCCGGGCATCGGGAGGGGGGAGCTGTGCTTGAGGACGATGCTCGCCTTGGCCGCCCGGGTGATGCTGGCCCCGAGGTCGGTGGTGGGGCCGAGCAGGTGCTCAGGTGCGGGGTGCGGCGTATTCATTTGCTTGCAGCATACAACTATGTGGCTGAAGGCTCAACTTCTGTCCTCGCCGCGTGGGGGCTCGGAGGCGTGGGGGCGTGGGGGAGTGGGGCGCGGAGGCGCCAGGGGGTCAGGGCGTGAAGCTGAGGCTCGCCAGGACGCGACGGGCGACCGCCTCGTCGCCCCCACCGACCGTGTAGGTCACCTGGTCCACCGTGCGGCGTCCTGCAGCGAGCCGCTCGAACGCGCTGGTGGACAGCTTGGCGGTGGTGATCTGCGTGGAGGGGTCGATGGCCCGCATCGTCGTCGTGGTGCTGCCCGCTGCCTGCTGGTCCCCATCGCCGCCGAACAGCACGACCCCGTGCGGCCGCGGGTCCTCGGCCGTCCCGTCCTCGACCCGCACGCCGATGCGCGCGGTCACGGGACCGGTGAGCTCGAGGATCACGGTGTCGCCGACGGGCACCTCGGCGCGGCGCGCGATGGCCTGCGGGACGGTGCGCACCGCCCGCGCCACGAAGACCGCGGCGGCGGGGGAGTCCAGGTTGCCCGGCTCGTCCAGAGCCGCGCGGATGTCCTGCTCGTGCACCCAGATGTCCATGGTGCGCATCCGCAGCAGCTCGCCGACGGTGGTGGGCTCGTCCCGCATGCCGGCCACGATGGAGTCCAGCTCGAGCCCCGGGCTGCCCACGGTCGCGATGCGACGACTCAGGACGTACTCCAGCTCCCGCACGACGTCGACCCCCGCCCGTGAGCGGCGAGCCTCGACGCCGACCTCCATGAACCGGCCGAGGTCGTTGCGGATGTGGTCATGGTCGGGCACCTCCACGTGCGGCTCCGGCAGGCCCTCGAGGTGGGACTCGAGGGCCACGACGTGGGAGATGTGGTCCTTGACCGTCCAGCCGGGGCAGTCGGTGGGCAGCGCGAGCTGCTCGTCGGTGAGCCCGCGGCCCAGGTCGGTGACGGCCTGCGCGGTGTGCGCGAACGCGGTGACGAGGCCGGGCAGGTCCGTGGGTGGTGCCGGGTGGATGGGCATGGCCCCACCCTAACGACGGGGGCAGCGGATCGCGCCCCTGCGTCGCCTTAGTCTGGAGGGGTGAGCAGCACCCAGGTCGCCTCCCCGTCCGCGCCCCACCAGGACGATCACCGGGAGGCCCGTCCGGTGATCGCCGCGGTCCCCCTCGCGGGGGCGCTGGTGGCGCTGCTGGCCGGTGGCCTGGCGACGGGTGCCTTCACCGAGCTGGCGACCGGCCTCGGTGACGCGGGACCGTCGGTGCGGTGGGGGCTGCCGCTGGTCCGGGCCGTCCACGACGTCGCGCTCGCCGCCACCGTCGGGCTGCTCCTCGTCGGCACCATGCTCGTGCCCGACGACCGCGCGGGGACCCGGCGGGTGGCGGCGGCCCGCGCGGCCAGCCTCACGGGGATGGTCTGGGTCGTGGCCGGACTGGCCGGGGTCGTGCTGACCTTCGCCGACGCGGCGGGGATGTCTCCTGCGGACCCGCAGTTCGGCGACCAGTTCGGCGCGTTCGCGATGAGCTTTGACGCCATCCGGGCCACGGTCGTGTCGTCGCTGATCGGCATGGTGGTCACCACCGGCGCGGCGGTCGGCCGCTCCCGCTACACCCTGGCCTGGATGCTCTTCCTCGGCCTGGTCGCCCTCTTTCCCCTCGGCCTCGCGGGTCACGCCGCCGGGTCGGTCGCCCACGACACCGCCGTCACCTCCCTGCAGTACCACCTCCTCGGCGCCGTCCTGTGGCTCGGTGGCCTGCTCGGGATCCTCGTCCTACGGCCGGTGCTGCGCGGCCGCGACCTCGGCGTCACCGTCGAGCGCTACTCCCACGTGGCCACCTGGTCGATGGCGTTCGTGGCGCTGTCCGGCGTGCTCAACGCCGCCGTGCGGGTCGGCTCGTGGCGGGGGCTCGCGTCGTCATACGGGCTGATCATCGGGCTCAAGCTCCTCCTGCTCGTGGCCCTCGCCCTGGTCGGCCTGCGGCAACGGCGCGCGTATGTCGCTCGCTTGCGCGAGAACCCCGCGCTGGCCGCCGGATTCGCGAGGTTCGCCGCCATCGAGCTCGCCGTCATGGGCCTCGCCGTCGGGCTCGGGGTGGCCCTCTCCCGCTCGGCCCCACCCGTCCCCGAGATCCAGGCCGGCATCTCGGCGGCCGAGTCGCTCACGGGCTACCCGGCGCCGGCCGCGCCCCACGGGTGGTCCTGGCTGACGACCTGGCGCGTCGACTGGCTGTGGCTGTCCCTTTCGCTGCTCGCCGTCGGTCTCTACCTCCGCGGCGTGCGGGTGCTGCACCGCCGCGGCGACCGCTGGCCCGTCACGCGCACCCTCGCCTGGCTGGCCGGCCACGCGGCCTTCCTGCTCGCGACGCAGGGCGCGCCCGGGGTGCTCGGCAAGGTGTCCTTCTCGTGGCACATGTCGATGCACATGGCGCTGATGATGGGCGTCCCGATGCTGCTGGTCCTCGGCGCGCCGTCGACGCTGGCGCTCCGGGTGCTGCGCCCGCGTCACGACGGGTCCTTCGGTCCGCGCGAGCTGCTCGTGGCGGCCCTCGGGTCCCGCTGGGTGGGGTTCATGGCCAACCCGCTGGTGGCCGCGATCAACTTCTACGCGAGCCTGATCGTCTTCTACTTCACGCCGTTGTTCGAGCTGGCGCTGCGCACGCACACCGGGCACGTGCTCATGGTCGTGCACTTCGTCCTCGCGGGCTACGGCTTCGCGTGGGTGCTGATCGGGGTCGACCCGGGCCCCCGCAAGTGGCCAGCCCCCGGCCGCCTGGTCCTGCTCCTCGGGACGCTGGGCTTCCACGCGTGGTTCGGGATCGCCGTGATGTCGGGGACGACGCTGCTGGCGCCCGCGTTCTACGAGGCGCTGCAGCTCGGCTGGGGCTGGAACCTCCTGCAGGACCAGCAGGACGGCGGCGCCATCGCGTGGGGGATCGGCGAGCTCCCCACGATGATCCTCGCGCTGCTGGTCGTGGCCGACTGGGTGCGGTCGGACTCGCGCGAGAGCCGCCGCTACGACCGCGAGGCGGACCGCGACGAGGACGCGGAGCTGCGGGCCTACAACGAGCGGCTGGGCCGGATGGCCGGCCCCGACCAGACCCACCGGGGGTAGGTTTGCCTGCCATGACTGATCGTCGTGCCCGCGTCCGCGCCCCCGAGCTCGTCGGCCGGGGCTGGCTCAACACCGGCGGGCGCGAGCTCACCCTCGCCGAGCTGCGCGGCAAGGTGGTCGTCCTGGACTTCTGGACCTTCTGCTGCGTCAACTGCCTCCACGTCCTGGACGAGCTGCGGCCCCTGGAGCAGGAGCTCGCCGACAGCCTGGTGCTGGTCGGCGTCCACTCGCCCAAGTTCGTGCACGAGGCCGACCCCGACGCGCTGGGCGCCGCCGTCGAGCGCTACGCCGTGCACCACCCCGTCCTCGACGACCCGGACCTGGTCACCTGGCAGGCCTACGCCGCGCGCGCCTGGCCGACCCTCGTCGTCATCGACCCCGAGGGCTACGTCGTCGCGTCCATGTCGGGGGAGGGGCACGCGCACGGCCTCGAGGTCCTCGTCCGCGAGCTGCTCGCCGAGCACGACGCCAAGGGGACCCTCCGCCGCGGGGACGGCCCGTACGTCGCCCCGCCGCCGCCCACCTCGCCGCTGCGCTTCCCCGGCAAGGCGGTCGCGCTCGACGACGGCTCGCTGCTCGTCTCCGACACCGCGCACCACGAGATCGTCCGGCTGGCACCCGACCTCGTGACCGAGCAGAGACGGTATGCCTCCCACCCGCCCCTCGCGGAGCCGCAGGGCGTGCTGCTGCTGCCGCGCGACGTGGCCGCCCGCACCGGTGTCGACGTCGCGGTCGCCGACAGCGTCAACCACCAGGTGCGGGGTCTCCACCTGGCGTCGGGGGAGTGGACCACCCTGGCGGGCACCGGCTCCCAGCTGCGCGAGCGCACCGGCGGTGGGCCCGCGCTCGCGCAGGACCTGTCGACCCCGTGGGACCTCGCCTGGTGGCAGGACCGCCTGGTCGTCGCCATGGCCGGCACCCACCAGCTGTGGTCGCTCGACCTGCGAGCCGACCCGCAGGACAACGAGGTCCAGGTGCTGGCCGGCACGTCCGCCGAGGGGATCCGGGACGGGGAGGGTGCTGACTGCTGGTTCGCGCAACCGTCCGGGCTCGCCGTCTCCGCCGACGGCGAGGTGCTGTGGGTGGCCGACTCGGAGACGTCGGCGTTGCGCCGCGTGACCGTGGTCGGCGGCGCCGGCCCGGGCCTCGAGGTCAGGGTCGAGACCGTCGTCGGGCAGGGTCTGTTCGACTTCGGCCACGTCGACGGCCAGGCCGACGACGCGCTGCTGCAGCACCCCCTCGGGGTGGCCGTCCTGCCCGACGGCTCGGTCGCGCTGGCCGACACCTACAACGGCGCCGTGCGTCGCTACGACCCCACCACCGGCGAGGTGTCCACGCTGCTCGGTGACCTGGCAGAGCCGAGCGACCTGGTGGTCGAGGATGACCAGACCCTGCTCGTGGTCGAGTCGGCGGCGCACCGGGTCGAGCGGGTCGGCATACCGGCCGTGGCCCGCCGCGTGCAGGGGGTGGCGCACACCACCCAGCGGCCTCCCACCGAGCTCGCGCCCGGAGCGGTGGACCTGGTGGTGGACTTCGTGCCTCCGACCGGGCAGAAGCTCGACCTGCGCTGGGGGGACCCGACGCAGCTGATGGTGTCGAGCTCGCCCGCGGCCCTGCTGCGTGAGGGCTCCGGCACGGCCCAGGGCTTGACCCGGCGGCTCGAGCTGGATCCTCGGGTGGGCGACGGCATCCTGCACGTGTCCGTCCGCGCCGCAGCCTGCGACGGCGACCCCGTCACCGGCGAGATCCCCGAGCATGCGGCGTGCCACCTCTATCAGCAGGACTGGGGCATCCCGGTCGTCCTCGTGGCGGGCGCCGCGGGCGTCCTGTCCCTCGATCTGCGGGGCGCCTGACCGCCATACGGGTGATCGATTGACCACAAGTGATCGAAGGCAACCCACTGGGTGCCTACTGTCGTGTTCACCTCAGCACCCTGCTGAGGCCTGACGATACGGAGCATCCCCATGGGCATCGGCCTCGGCATCTTTCTCCTCGTGGTCGGCGCGATCCTGAAGTTCGCCGTCGCCGACGCGATCTCGGGCATCGACCTCGGCATGATCGGGCTCATCCTCATGGGTGCCGGCGTGCTGTCGCTCATCCTGACGCTCATCCTCAACCAGCAGCGCCGCCACACCCGCCACGACGCGGTCATCGAGCACCACGAGACGGGTACGCCGCGCGACCGCTACTGATCCCGCCCACAATGGGCGCATGACGCCGACGTCGACCAGCAGCAGCACCGACACCAGCACCAAGACCAGCACCGAGGCCCACGCCACGAAGCCGCCCAAGCTGCCCACCAAGGCCTACGAGCAGGAGCTGGAGCGCCTGCAGGCCGAGCTGGTCACCATGCAGCAGTGGGTGAAGCAGACGGGCAACCGGGTCGTCATCGTCTTCGAAGGGCGGGACGCCGCCGGCAAGGGCTCGGCGATCAAACGGATCACTCAGTACCTCAACCCCCGCACCGTGCGGATCGCGGCGCTGCCCGCCCCCACCGAGCGGCAGCGCACCCAGTGGTACTTCCAGAGGTACGTCGAGCACCTGCCCGCCGCTGGGGAGATCGTGATCTTCGACCGCAGCTGGTACAACCGGGCCGGGGTCGAGCGGGTCATGGGCTTCTGCACCGAGGTGGAGTACCAACGCTTCCTGCAGCAGTGTCCCGTCTTCGAGCAGATGCTGCTGGACGACGGGATCATCCTGCGCAAGTACTGGTTCAGCGTGTCCGACGTCGAGCAGGAGAAGCGCTTCCGCTCACGGCTCGGCGACCCCATGCGCCGCTGGAAGCTGTCCCCGATGGACCTCGAGTCGATCACCCGCTGGGAGGAGTACTCGAAGGCCAAGGACCAGATGTTCGCCCACACCGACCTGCCCAGCTCGCCGTGGCACGTGGTCGAGTCCGAGGACAAGAAGCGCTCGCGGCTCAACGTGATCAAGCACCTGCTCGACTCGATCCCCTACCTCCACATCGACCCGCCGGAGGTCAAGATCCCGGTGCGGCCCAAGGCCAGGGGCTACGAGCGGCCGCCGCGCGACCTGCAGCGCTACGTGCCGGACCACGCGGCCTCGCTGATCGACGGCGACGAGGACAGCAAGCACAGCAAGAACGACAAGCACAGCAAGGACGCCAAGAAGGGCAAGGGCGGCAAGGCCAAGAGCTAGCCCGTATGCCGGGACCCGCGCCCCGTCATACGAGGTGCGGGCACGGCCGAGGGGTGGGCCAGGCCATCAGGCCCGGACCCACCCCTCGGTGCTGCTCAGCGTTGCTCGGTGGTGCTCAGCGTGCTGCGATCAGCTGTTCTTCTGCTTCTGCTGGACGTTGTCCTTGGAGTCCTGGGCCTGAGCCTTGACCTCCTGGGCGGCGTCCTGGCCCTCGCCCTTGACCTTGTCGACGCTCTCCTGAGCGCTCTCCTTGAGCGACTCGGCGGCCTCCTGGAGCGGGGCCTTGAGGTTGTCGGCGGCCTCCTGGGCGATCGACTTGGCGCCCTCGACGAGGGGCTGTCCCTTGTCCTGGGCCGTCTCCTTGGCGCGCACGGCCAGCTCGCGCTCGCGCTCGGAGACCGGGAGGAGCGAGCCGACCAGCCAGCCCGCGCCGAGGGCGATCAGGCCGGCCGCCATCGGGTTGCCGCGGGTCTTGCGGCGAGCCATCGCCGGGGCCTGCTCGAGGTTGTCGCGGGCGGTGCCGGCGGCGCCGCGCACGCGGTCACCAGCGTCGGAGGCGACGTCGGACACGCGGTCCCCGGCCTCGCTGATCCGCTGGCCGACGCCGGCGCCGGAGTCGTCCATACCCCCCGAGGAGTAGCGACGGCGGCCGTACGCGTCGTCGTACTCGTCGTCGTTCGAACCCATGATCCGCTCCTTGATGCCCCGGCCGGCGCCGACGACCTTGTCCTGGACCTTCTCGGCCTGGCGCCTGGCCACGTTGCTCGGGTCGACGGCCTCACCGAGGGCGTTGACGTTCTGGCTGAGGTTGCCCCGGGTGCGCTCGATCTCGCGGCGCAGCTGCTCGGGGTCGTTGCTGGTGGGGGTGTTGTCGTAGCTCATGCGCGGTTCTCGTTTCCCTTGAGCGCATCGGGGACCTGCTTGGCGGTCTCGATCGTGCGCGGTGCTCCGTTGACGTTCTTGAGGTCCTTGCGGCCCATGGAGGCCAGGACGGCGGCGATCACGGCCCAGATGGCGGCCACGATCAGCGCGGAGAGGACGTGGTTGTCCATCGCCGTGCCGAGGCCCCACCACAGGGCGATGGACAGGAACAGCAGGACGAAGTGGCCTGCCACCCCGGCCCCGCCGAGGAGTCCCACGCCCTTGCCCGCGGCCTTGGCCGACTGCTGCACCTCGAGCTTGGCCAGGGCAGCCTCTTGGCGCAGCAGCGTGGACATGTCGTTGGCGATGTCGCCGAGGAGCCCTCCGACAGAGGACAGCTCGCCCTTGTCGTACGTCTGGTGCGAGCCCTCCAGGGGCTCGGCCGGCCGGACGTCACCGGGGGAGAGCGGCTCTCGCGCGTATCGGTCCGCGCCTGCGGCGGTGGCGCCGGGCGAGTCGTCGAACTGGGTCATCGGCGAAGGTCACCTGCTCCGGGGCGCTCGTCGCGGCCGCCCTCGACGTACGTGGTCGTCTCGGGGTCGACGTAGGTGGTCGTGGTGACCTCCTGGTCGTAGACCTCAGTGGCGTAGCCTGCGCGCGGGGCGGTGGTCTCGACGTAGCCGTAGGAGCGGCGCTGCGTGTCGTAGCGCGCGTCGTAGGCCTCGTTGCGCTGCGCGTCGGCCTGCAGGCCACGCGTCAGACGGCCGCCGATCAGGCCGAGCAGGGCGGCGCCGGCCAGGAAGGTGCCGGGGTTGCGGCGGGCGTAGCGGCGGACCTCGTCGAGGACGTCCGCGGGCTCGCGGTTCTCGAGCCAGCCGGCGACCTGGTCGACGGTGCCGGCGGCCTGGGAGACCAGACCGGACGCGGTCGCGGTGTCCGCGCCGTGGGCCATCTGGTCCAGCTCGCCGGAGAGGGTGCGCAGGGAGCCCGCCAGGCGCTGCTGCTGGCCGGAGATCTGCGTGGTGGCCTCGGAGCGCACCTGGTGGAAGAGGTCCTGGGCCTGGCCCTTGGCCTCGCCCGCCAGCTGCTGGGCCTCGACCTTGGCGGTGTCGGCGACCTGCTGGCCGCCCTGCTGGGCGGTGCCGGCGAGGTTCTTGGCCTCGTCGGCGGCGACGTCCTTGGTGGACGCCTCGTCGCGCGTGCTCTGGGGATCGAACGTGGGGTTCGACATGGCAGCCCCTCTCATGGGGTGTGGTGTGATGGCCTGCTGATGAGGAACGCCCGGGTCTGGAGCGTCGGTGGCCCCGCGCGTCGCAGGGCCGTGATGCCGATCGACATACCCACTGAGCGGGGAACGATCCCCCGACGATCGTGCGAGGCCCACCGGTCCGATCAGAGCAGAGCCAGCGCCGTCGGCAGCGCGTCGAGGCCGGGGACGGTGAGGACACCCTCCAGCTCCCTGCGGTCGGCCCGGTTGACCCACACGGCGTGCGTCCCCGCGTCGACCGCGGCCTGAACGAGCGCGGCGTCGCCGACCACGACGGTCTCCTCCACCCGGGTGCCGAGGGCTGCGCACGCCGAGCGGCAGCGGTCAGCGTCCGCGGGAGGCCTGGCGGCCGAGCCTCCGAGGGCCTCCGGCCCGAGCACCAGGACCCGGGCGTCGAGGTCGAGCCGCGCAAGGCCGCGACGCAGGGCGGGGTCCTCGCGCCGCACCAGCACCGCGACCCGGGTCCCCGCCGCCAGGAGGCGGTCCAGGGCCGGCCGGGCGTCGGCATACGGCTGGATCGTCGCGGCGCGCGCAGCCGCGACCCGCTGCGCGGCGCCGAC
>ERZ501016.300-NODE-300-length-16447-cov-7.109322_pt1 | contig 16447 bp, 16 predicted proteins | sample MGYA00248889_ERZ501016 | MGnify/ENA primary metagenome ERZ501016 (study PRJEB25958, sample SAMN03398594) | human skin metagenome | study: EMG produced TPA metagenomics assembly of the Human Skin Microbiome Metagenome (human skin metagenome) data set. | reverse complement strand
CGCCCGAATTGCGCGCCGCGAGCAGCCGCGCCTCCCCTTCCGCCGCGGCTAGATCCGCACGGCGCGGGGCGAGGGCACTGGCGCGCGCGAACGCCTCGACCGCGCCACTCGCATCGCCCGCTTGGCTGAGCGCGTCGGCGTAGGTGGCCCAGCTCTCCGCATCGCCCCCCGCCTCCGCCCGCGCGCGCAGGGTGTTGAGCTGCTGCTCTGCGGCGACGCGCGCGGCGATCTCTGCCCTCGGCAGCGCGCGGTCGCGCGCCCACGCGAGCGTCATCGCCGCCACCAGCGCGAGCGTCGCCAGCGCGTAGAGCAACAGGTCGCGCCTCCCCCCAGCGCGCGTGGGCGCGCGGGCGTCCTCCGCCAGCGCGCTCACCGACTGCCGCGCACCCAGGCGGGCCTGCCCCCGACCCAAGTCTCCATCACCCGGGCGTTGCGCAGTTCTTCGGTCGGTGCGGTGAGCGGGTCGACTGCGCGCTCGAGCAGGATGAAGTCCGCGCGCATCCCCGGCATCAGCGTTCCCAGCCGATCCTCAGCCATGCCAGCAAAGGCGGCGCTGCGGGTGAAGCCGTCGAGCGCCTGTTCGCGCGTCACCGCTTCTTCGACCCGCCAGCCACCCGCGGGCTGCCCTTCGCGGTCCGTGCGCGAGACCGCCACCGCGAGGCCCGCGAACGGGTCCGCGCTCTCTACCGGGAAGTCGGAGCCGAACGCCACCCGCGCGCCCGTCCCCCGCACGCTGCGCCAGGCGTATGCCCCCGCTAGCCGCGCTTCGCCGAGCCGCGCGGTGGCCATCAGCCGATCGCTCGTCTGGTGCACCGGCTGCATCGAAGCGACGATGCCGTGGCGCCCCAATCGCGCGATGTCGGCGGTGTCGAGCACCTGCGCATGCTCCACCCGCCAGCGGCGGTCGCCGGTATAGGTCGGAGCCAGCTCCTCGATCGCGGTGAGCAGTTCGGCGTTGGCGGCGTCGCCGATCGCGTGGGTGGCGATCTGAAACCCGTCCATCGCCGCGCGCACCATCTGGTTGCGCAGCTGCGCGGGCGTCAGCAGCGGCAGCCCGCGCTGGCCCGGCGCGTCGCTGTAGGATGCTTTCAGCCAGGCGCCGCGCGACCCGAGCGCGCCGTCGAGATAGAGCTTCACCCCCACCAGCCGCAGCCGATCGTCGTAGAGCCACGGCGTCGGGCGCGATCCGGCGATCAGCGCCATCTGCTCCACCCCCGCGCCATAGCCGATGATGCGGACGGTGAGCCGCCCGGCATCGCCCGCGCGGCGAAACGCCTGCCAATCCTCGATCGTGGTGCCCATGTCCGCGACGGTGGTGACGCCGAGGCTGAGCAGCCGCTCCTGCGCGCGCGCCAGGGCATCGTCGCGGTCGCGTGCGAGCGGCGCGGGACGCACGCGCTCGATCAACGGCATCGCACCGTCCACGAAGATGCCCGTCGCGCGCCCGGCGGCGTCGCGCTCGATCCGCCCGCCCTGCGGCGCGCGGGTGGTGGCGGTGATCCCCGCCGCGCGCAATGCGGCGCTGTTGGCCCAGCCCGCGTGCCCATCGACGCGTTCGAGATAGGCGGGCTTACCGCCGGTCACCGCGTCGAGCTCCGCCGCCGTCGGAAAGCGCCCCAGGCCCCACAGCTCGTGGTTCCAGCCGCGCCCGATGACCCATGGCGCCTGCGGGTTCGCCGCCACCCAGCGCCGCACCGCCTCTTGCGCTTCGGCCAGGCTGCGTGTGCCCGACAGGTCGAGCGTCATCGCCTGAAAGCCCAGCCCCATGACGTGCCCGTGCGCGTCGATCAGCCCCGGCATCAGCGTCGCGCCGCGCCCATCCTTGCGAAAGGTGAGCCGCCCCGTCGGGCGGGCCTCGCCCGGCCCCAGCAGCCGCACGACACGCCCGTCGTCGCTGACCACCATCCCCGAAAAGCGCCGCACCTGACCCTCGGCATCGAGCGTCACGCCGGCGACATTGTCGACCAGCCCGTCGGCCAGCGCAGGGGCGGCGAGCGCGAGTGTGAGCGCGGCGGCGGTCAGCTTGAAGGTGGCGCGCAATTTCATTTCGGCAATCTCCGTATCAGCGCGCTGGCGTCCTGTCGGCCTGCGCCCATCGCCTGTAGTTCGGCGCAAAACTGGTCGATCATCGCGGCCACGGGCAAGCTCGCGCCATTGCTGCGCGCTTCGTCAATGGCGAGCCCGATGTCCTTGCGCATCCAGTCGACCGCAAAGCCGAAGTCGAATTCGTCGCGCGCCATCGTGCCCCAGCGATTGTCCATCTGCCAGCTGCCTGCCGCGCCGGTGGAGATCGCCTCGAAAGTCTTGTCGAGGTCGAGCCGCGCGGCTTGCGCAAAGCGCAGCGCCTCGCACACCCCCTCGATGGTGATGGCGAGCGCGATCTGGTTGGCCATCTTTGCCGTCTGCCCGCTGCCCGCGCCGCCGATGTGGACGATGCGTTTCGAGTAGGCCTGCATGATGGGCGAGGCGGCGGCGATGGCCTTGGGCTTGCCGCCGCACATCAGCGTCAGTGTCCCTGCCTCCGCCCCCGGCTGGCTGCCGGTCATCGGCGCATCGACCACCATCAGCTCACGCGAGCTCGCCTCCACCGACAGCTGCCGCGCGAGCTTGGCAGAGACCGTGCTGTGGTCGATGTGGAGCGTCCCCGGCGCCATCGCGCGATACGCGCCCTCGCGGCCGAGCATCGCCTGCGCCACGTCATCGTCGGTGCCGACCACACTGATCACCACCTCCGCCCCCTCCGCCGCTTCGCTGGCGTGGAGCGCGACGCGTCCGCCATGCTCGGCGACGAAGGCCTCGGCCTTCGCGGGAGTGCGGTTGACGACGGCGAGCTCATGCCCCGCCGCGACCAGGTGGCGGGCGATCGGTGCGCCCATGACGCCGAGGCCGATGAACGCGATGCGAGCCATGCGGGGAGCGGCATAGCCGCGCTTCGCCCCCCTTTCCAGATGCGCCATCGCTGCGGATGCGATAGAGCGCGCGGCCATGACCGAAGCTCGTACCGCCGCCGCACCGCAGGACGCCCCGCCGCAACCCGACGAAACGCAGCCGCACCCCTTTGGCATGGCGGACATCGAAGCGGCGCGCGCGCGCATTGGGGGCGCGGTGGTGCGTACGCCGACGCTCCACGCCAAGACGCTGAGCGACCTCACCGGCGCCAACATCTGGCTCAAGTTCGAGAACCTGCAGTTCACCGCCGCCTACAAAGAACGCGGCGCGCTCAACACGTTGCTGCTGCTCGACCCCGAACAGCGCGCGCGCGGCGTGATCGCGGCGAGCGCGGGCAATCACGCGCAGGGCCTCGCTTATCATGGCGCGCGGCTGGGGGTGCCGACGACGATCGTCATGCCGCGTACCACGCCAATCGTGAAGGTCCAGCAGACCGCCAGTCATGGCGCGGAGATCATCCTCGCCGGTGAGAAATACGACGACGCTTACGCCCACGCGACCGAGGTGGGGGAGGAGCGCGGGCTGACCTTTGTCCATCCCTTCGACGATCCGCGCATCGCCGCGGGTCAGGGGACGGTGGCGCTCGAAATGCTGGAGGACGCGCCCGACATCGATACGCTGGTGATTCCGATCGGCGGCGGCGGGCTGTTCTCCGGCATGGGCACTGCCGCACGCGCGCTGAAGTCCGACATGCGGCTGATCGGCGTGCAGGCGGAGCTCTACCCTTCGATGTATGCGCGGCTGAACGGCGTCGACATGCCGAGCGACGGCGACACCATCGCCGAAGGGATCGCGGTCAAGCAGCCGGGCGCCTTTACCAGCAAGGTCGTCGCGCGGCTGGCGGATGAGATCATGCTGGTCGCCGAACGCCACCTCGAACGCGCGGTATCGTTGCTCCTCCAGATCGAGAAGACGGTGGTGGAGGGCGCGGGCGCGGCGGGGCTCGCCGCGCTGCTGGCGCACGGGGATCGGTTCGTCGGGCGTAACGTCGGGTTGGTGCTGTGCGGCGGCAATATCGACACGCGCCTGCTCGCCAACGTGCTGATGCGCGACCTCGCGCGCTCGGGGCGGCTGGCGCGGCTCAAGATCCGGCTGCAGGACCGCCCGGGCGCGATGTTCAACCTGATGCGCGTGTTCAGCGAACAGCAGGTCAACATCGTCGAGATTCACCACCAGCGCATCTTCACCACCTCTCCGGCGAAGGGGCTGATCACCGAGGTCGAATGCGAAACCCGCGACCGGGCGCACCTCGACAGCACCATCGCCGCGCTCAAGGCCGCCGGCTATCAGGTGACCCCGGCGGAGTTGGGCTGACGTCGCCGCCGTGCTTCCACGGAGGCCGGTGGGCACAAGCGGCGAGGTCGGGCGTTACTCCACCCCCGCACACCCAAAAGTCTGACGCATGACCACCCCCCTCACCGACATCATCCACGCTCGCCTTAGCGAAGCGCTCACCCCGACGCGGCTTCATGTCAGCAACGACAGCGCGCAGCATCGCGGGCATATGGGCGATGACGGGAGTGGAGAGAGCCATTTCTCCGTCGTCATCGAAAGCCCCGCCTTCACCGGTATGAACCGCGTCGCCCGCCAGCGCGTGGTCAATTCCGCGCTCGCCGACCTCCTCGCCACGCGCATTCACGCGCTCGCCATCCGCGCCGTCGCTCCGGGAGAAGCGCCATGACCCAAGCCGACATCCCCGATTTCGCGCAGCGTCGCGTCGAGCTTGCCACCGGCGTGGGCCTCGACGTGGTCGACATCGGCCCGCGCGACGGTGAGACGCTGATCTTCCTCCACGGCTTTCCCGAATCGCATCGCACCTGGCGGCACCAGCTCGTGGCGCTGTCGCAGCGCTACCGCTGCATCGCCCCCGACCAGCGCGGCTACCGCGGTTCGGACAAGCCCGAAGGGGTCGATGCCTATTCCGCCGACAAGCTGATCGCCGACATCTTCGCGCTCGCCGATGCGCTGGGGGTGGAGCGGTTCACGATTGTAGGACATGACTGGGGCGGCGCGATCGCCTGGGGCGTGGCGCTTGCCGGTCAGGCGAGCGGCCGCGTTACCCGCGCGGTCATCGCCAACGCGCCGCACCCGCACCTCTTCCAGCGGCTGCTGCTCGACAACCCCGAACAGCGCGCGGCGAGCCAGTATATGCGCATCTTTCGCGACCCCGCCAACGACGCGCTGATCGAGCGCGAGGGGTTGGTCGGCATCCTCAAGAGGGGCGTCAGCTGGGAGCGCAGCGCGGCCATGCCGGACGCCGAGCGCGACCGCCTGCTGGCGGACTGGCAGCGCCCCGGTGCGGCCCGGGCGATGCTCAACTGGTATCGCGCCACGGCGCTCAACATCCCGTCTGTCGACGATAGCGCGCCCGAGCGCCCCGCCTTCGTCGACGCGCCCTTCCCCCCGCTGACCATCCCGACGCTCGTCATCTGGGCGCTGGACGACCTGGCGCTGCCGGCCTGCAACCTCGACGGGCTCGAGGCTTATGTCACCGACCTCACTGTCGAGCGGGTGCCCGGCGTCGGCCACTTCGTGCCGTGGGAGGCAGCGGAGGTCGTCACGTCGGCGATGACCCGCTGGCTCGCCGCGCACCCGGCCCGCACGTGAGCGAGGATCGGCTCGAGCCTGTCAAGCGCGACGCACCGCACCCGCCCACCCGCGGGGCGGCGAGTCCCCCGCCGGGCTCGCTGATCCGCGACGCGGGGGATGAGGACAGCGCGCGCGTCGGCTTCATCGAGCTGTTCTTCGACCTCGTCTACGTCTTTGCCATCACCCAGCTGACGCATCACCTCGCCAAACACCCCGACTGGGCGCATGCGGCGCAGACGGGCATCCTGTTTCTCGCCATCTGGCTGACGTGGAATTTCACCACCTGGTCGATCAACCTGCTCGATCCCGACCGAGCGATGGTGCGGCTGATGCTCGGCTTTGCGATGCTGGGGAGCCTGATCGCGGCGGCGGCGATACCCACCGCCTTCACCAGCAACCCGATCGCCTTTGCGCTTCCCTACGTGCTCGTCCTGATCGGCGGCGGGCTGTTCATGATCCTCGCGCTGCGCAAGGCGAACCCGGAGGGCGCGAGCAACTTCAAGCGCGCGACGCTGTGGTTCCTGATCGCCGCGGGGTTGTGGCTATGGGGCGCGGATGCTCCCCCGGCGGAGCGCTACTATTGGTGGGGCGCTGCGGTGTTCGTGCAGTATCTGGCGCCGCTCCTGCGCTTTCGCTTCCCTGGCGTAGGCGGCGCGCGCAAGACCGACTGGCACCTCTCCGGCGAACATATGGCCGAACGCTGCGCGCTGTTCATCATCATCGCGCTGGGGGAGGGGATCATCGTCACCGGCACCACCTTTGCCGACGCGGGGCTCGATTATGAAAGCGGGCTCGCGCTGGCGGCGGCGGTGGTGTCCTCCTTTGCGATGTGGTGGGTCTATTTCGATATCGGCGCGGAGCGCGGCTCCGAATATATCGACCAGCACGACGATCCCGGCAACTTCGCCCGGCTCGCCTACACCTTCGGCCACATCCCGATCGTCGCGGGGATCGTGCTGGTGGCGGTCAGCGACGAGATGAGCCTTGCCGACCCGCTCGCCCCCGCGAATGCGGTCTACACGCTCGTCATCACCGCGGGTGGGCTGGCGTTCGTGCTGGGCACCGCGCTGTTCAAGAAGATCTCCGGCGGCAAGCCCAAATATCCGCTGAGCCACCTCGTCGGCGCGGTCTATTTCGCGGCGCTCGGCCTAGCCGGGTGGCTATGGAAGCCGCAGATGCTGGTGTTCGCATCGGCACATGCGGCGGGGTTCATCTTCATCGCTCTGTGGGAGTGGGTGAGCTTCCACGGCGGCTGGCTCGACCGGCTGGAGCGGCGCGGCGTGGCCCTTCCCGCCTGGCTCACCCGCCGCTCACGCGCCCGCATGCGCGAGCTCGAGGGTCACGACGACGACGACGAAGAGGCGGCGGCCGCCCCACCCTCGTCGCCCGCCACCCAGCGGTAGGCGGCGCCGTGCGCGTGGCTGAGCGCGAGGAGCCGATCCTCCGCCCCGCCCGGCCAGTAACGCGCGCGCACCTCGTGGCGGTGGACGGTGCGGTTGGCCTCGACCGAGACATGCGCGAGCGGGCGGTCGGGCGTCGCCTGCGCCGCCGCTTTCTCGAGCGCCGCCTCCACCCGTGCCTGCTGGTCGGCGGGGATATATTGCCAGACGACCGAGTGCAGCACGACGCGCGTCACCCCTGCCGCCTGCGGCTCGGCGAGCGCCGCCTCCACAAAGTCCGCCGCGTTGAGCGCCTCCACCCGCGGGGGTGAGCGATGCGCCAGCGCCACCGCCGCCTCCAGCCGCGCGAATCGCTGCGTCTGTTCGGGCCAGATATAGGCGGCGAGGCGTGCTGCCTCCGCCGGCTCGCGCAGGTCGATCGGCGCCACGTCGCAGCCGCGCGCTGACACAATCTCGATCGCTTGCGCAGGCGGGGGTGGCCCCTCCCACTCGGGCTTGAAGGAGAGCACGGCGTCTTCCGGCCCGACCCGCACCCCGCCGAGATCATAGCCATAATCCGCGAGCATCAGGTTGATCCCCGCACTCGACCCCAGCTCCAGCAGCTCGAAGCGCGGCGGCAGTCCCTGCGCCGCGAGCCACAGCAGCGCCTGAACATAGGAGCTCGACCGCCCCGCCTCGTTGGTCTGCGGCGGGCCGTCGAGCCAGGGCATCAGCGCATCGCCATGCGCGTCGATCACGCGCGCGACGATCGCCGCCGCCTGCTCGACGCCATCGACCTCCCCCGCATAGATCGGCGCGATTTCGGGCGCGGCGCCGCTGCGGTGGAGCGCGTGCAGCCCGCCCGCAGCGCGCAGCGGCAGCGCATCGGCCAGCGGTGCTCCGTTCCACCCGGCGATGCGCCGTAGGAAAGGATGCGCCGGCTGCGCGAGCAGGCGCCCCACCGCCGCCACCACCCGAGAGGTGATCGGTGCGGCGTTGGCCTCGCAATAGGCGACCTGGTTGGCGAACGCCGTCGCCACCGCGCCGTCGCCCGACGATTGCATGTCGATCAGTTCATATGGCTTTTGCATTGCCGCCCCCCGGTCTGCCGACTATCCGCGCGGTCGTCATGGCTACCCCCGCCCCGCTGATCCTCGCGCTGCCCAAGGGCCGCATCCTTGATGAAGCGCTCCCCCTGCTCGCACGCGCGGGGGTGGAGCCCGCCGCAGACTTCCACGACCCGAAAAGCCGTGCGCTGCTGTTTGACACCAACCGTCCCGATCTGTCGATCATGCGAGTGCGCGCCTTCGACGTCGCCACCTTTGTCGCGCATGGGGCGGCGGCGGTGGGGATCGTCGGGTCGGACGTTGTCGACGAATTCGCCTTTGCCGAACTCTACGCGCCGGTCGACCTCAGCATCGGGCGCTGCCGCCTGAGCCTTGCCGCACCTGCGGGCACGCCACTCCCGCGCGCCGGAGGGCATGTGCGGGTCGCGAGCAAATATCCCAACAGCGCGCGCCGCTGGTTCGCCGGGCGCGGGGTGCAGGCGGAGTGCATCACGCTCAACGGCGCGATGGAGATCGCCCCGCGCCTCGGCCTTTCGAGCCACATCGTTGACCTCGTCTCCAGCGGGCGCACGCTGGTCGACAACGGACTCGAGGAGGTGGAGGTGATCGCCGAAGTGTCGGCGCGGCTGGTGTGCAACCGCGCCGCCTTCAAGCTCGACCCGCGCGTCCCCGCGCTGGTGGAGCGCGTCCGGGCGGCGCTCGCATGATCCGCCTCGACGCCTCCGCACCCGATTTTGCCGCGCAGTTCCGCGCGCTGGTCGACGCGCGCCGCGACAGCGACGCCGACGTCAGCCGCGACGTCGCCGCGATCATCGCCGACGTGCGCGCGCGCGGCGACGAGGCGCTGGCCGTTTTGACGCGGCGCTTCGACGGCCACGACCTCGACGCCACCGGCTGGCGCATCGCGGCGGAGGACTGCGCCGCTGCCTACCACGCGCTGCCCGCCGAACTGCGCGCCGCGCTCGACCTCGCGGCGGAGCGCATTGCCGCCTTTCACCAGGGTCAGCGCCCGGAAGATCGCGGCTTTACCGACGCCACCGGGGCGCGGCTCGGCTCGCGCTGGCGGGCGGTGGATGCGGCGGGGATCTATGTCCCCGGCGGGCGAGCGGCCTACCCCTCCTCGGTGCTGATGAACGCCATCCCCGCCAAGGTCGCGGGGGTGGGGCGGCTGGTGATGGTGACCCCCACCCCCGGCGGCGACGTAAACCCGCTGGTGCTTGCCGCCGCGCACATCGCTGGCGTCGACGAGCTGTGGCGCATCGGCGGCGCGCAGGCGGTGGCGGCGCTCGCCTACGGCACGCCCCGCATCGCGCGGGTCGATGTCGTCACCGGCCCCGGCAACGCCTGGGTGGCGGAGGCCAAGCGCCAGCTCTACGGCACGATCGGCATCGACATGGTGGCGGGGCCGTCGGAGATACTGGTCGTCGCCGACGCCGCCAACGACGGCCAGGTCACCGCCGCCGACCTCCTCAGCCAGGCCGAGCATGATCCGACCAGCCAGTCGATCCTGATCACCGACGATGCCGCCTTCGCCGATGCCGTCGCGCAGGCGGTGGAGGCGGAGCTGGCGACGCTCCCCACCGCCGCCACCGCGCGCGCGAGCTGGGAGGCGAACGGCGCCATCATCTGCGTCGAGCGATTGTCCGACGCCGCGCCGCTGATCGACGCGCTCGCACCCGAACATCTCCAGCTGGCGACGGGGGATGCCCTCGCCGAGGCGCTGTTGGAAAGCGTGCGACACGCGGGCTCGATCTTCGTCGGGCGGCACACCCCCGAAGCGATCGGCGATTATGTCGCGGGGCCCAACCACGTCCTCCCGACCGGGCGGCGGGCGCGCTTTTCGTCCGGGCTGTCGGTCACCGACTTCATGAAGCGCACCAGCATCCTGCGGCTCGACGAGGGGGCGTTGGCGGCACTCGGTCCGGCAGCGGTGGCGCTGGCGGAGGCGGAGGGGTTGCCTGCCCACGCGCGCTCGGTCGCGCTGCGGCTCGCCAAGCGCGGGGCGGCGAGCTAAGCGCAGCGCCATGGCCCCCAACTCCCCTCCCCGATCGCGCGGTCAGGCGCGCGCCGCGGCCCGGCTGGCGGCGGTGCAGGCGCTCTACCAGCACGACATGGAAGCGACCCCGCCGGCGCAGCTGATCCACGAGTTTCACCACCATCGCATCGGCAGCGTGATCGACGACGAAGCGTTCGACGATGCCGAATATGCCGACGCCGAGCTCGCCTTTTTCGACGACCTGGTTGCGGGCACGATCACCCGCATCGCCGATGTCGACGCCGCGGTTTCCGCCCGGCTCGCCAAGGGGTGGAGCCTCGCCCGGCTCGACCGCGCGATGAAGGCGGTGCTGCGCGTCGGCGCTTACGAGATCATCGCCCGCCCCGACGTCCCCGCGCGCGCCGCCATCAACGAATATGTCGAGGTCGCCAAAGCCTTTCACGACACGCGCGAGGCGGGCTTCGTCAACGGCATCCTCGACGCGCTGGCTAAAGCGGAGCGCGACAGCGCGGAGCCTAACGAAAGCCCGGAGCGCGACAGCGCGGAGCCGATCGAGAGCGCGGAGCCTAACGCCGACCCCGCTCCCCCCGCCGCCGGAGAGCCCTGATCGCAGGCGAGCGCGCGTGGATCGAGGGGCTGCGCCGCCTCGCCACGCACCCCGCCGCGCGCGGGCTGGATGACGACGCCGCGGTGCTCGACCTCGGCGGCGAGACGATCGTCCTCACCCACGACATGATGATCGAGGGGGTGCACTGGCTCCCTGCCGCCGACGCTGCGGACGTCGCGTGGAAGCTGGTGGCGCGCAACCTCTCCGACCTCGCCGCCAAGGGCGCGGTGCCGCTGGGGGCGCTGCTCGGCTTCACGCTCGCCCGCGACGATGCGTGGGACGCGCGCTTTGCCGAGGGGCTGGCGGAGGCGTGCGAGGCCCACGCGCTCCCCCTCATCGGCGGCGACACCGGCGCGCTGCCGGAGGGGAGCGCGCGGGTGTTGGGGCTGACCGCGATCGGCCGCGCGCCGCACAGCGCCCCGCCCCGCAGCGGCGCGCGCCCCGGTGACGCGCTGTGGCTGGTGGGGGAGATCGGCGCCGCCTTCGCGGGCTTCCGCCACCTCACCGACGCAGGCCCCGCGAGCGATGCGGAGGTCGCGCATTTCCTCCGCCCCACACCGCGCCTCACCGAAGGACAGGCGCTGGCGGCGGCAGGCGCCACCGCCATGTGCGACGTCAGCGACGGCCTGCTGCGCGACGCGGCGCATATCGCCGAGGCGAGCGGGGTCACGCTCGCGCTCGACGCGGCCGCCGTCCCCCTCGCCACGTCGATCACGCCCGAGCTGCGCGACGCCGCGCTGCGCTGGGGCGACGACTACGCGCTGCTCGCCACGCTGCCCGCGGGCGCCGCGCCGCCGGTCGCCGCCGAGCGCATCGGCGAAGTGCGCATGCGGGGCGAGGCTCCATTGCTGCTCGACGGAGAGCCCGTCACCGGCCCGCTCGGCTGGGAGCACTGAAGGCACACAACGCCAAGTGCATGTGTGACGGCAACTTCTCCGTAACGTCGCCTGCGCTAGAGTGCGCGCGACGATGCCGCACCGCCCCTCCCTCACCGCGTCCGACCGCGCGCCGCTCGAGCTGCGCTGGCACGCGCCGGCGAGCCTGAGCGACGCCGACTGGGCGCGGCTCGACGCCGTCGCTGCGCAGGCGAGCGATGCCAACCCCTTCGCCCGCGCCGCGCTGCTGAGGAGCGCGCTCGACGCCGGGCTGGGCGATGCCGACCCGGTGATCGCGGAGGTCGTCGCCGCCGATGGCGCGGGCGTCGCGCTGTTCGCGCTCGCCGCGCTCCCCCGTCATGGCCGCGCGCCGATCCGCACGGTGACGAGCTGGCGCCACCCCAACGGCCTCATCCCGCCCATCGCCATTCGCGCAGGCGAGGAGGACGCCGCCTGGGCCGCGCTGATCGCCGCGCTCCCGCGCCGCTTTGCTGCCGCGCAGCTGTGCGTCCCCGACCTTCCCAGCGACAGCGCCACCGCGCGGGGGCTGGAGGCGGCTGCCGCCGCGCACCGCCTGCCGCTGCGCCGCCACGACGCCCACGCCCGCGCGATGATCTCCAGCACGCTCGACCCCGCCGCCTATTGGGACGGCGCCGTCCGCGGCAAGAAGCGCAAGGAGCTGCGCCGCCAGTGGAGCCGCCTCGGCGAGCTGGGCGCGCTCGCGGTCGACCTCTCCGTCGAGCGGGACGGCCCCGGCTGGATCGACCGCTTCCTCGCGCTCGAAGCGTCGGGGTGGAAGGGCGCGGCGGGCTCCGCGCTCGCGTCGGCGCACGCGACCCGCACCTTTTGCACCGCCGCCTTCACCGCCGCGCACGACGCAGGCCGCGTCGCCGTCACCGCCATCACCCTCGATCGCCGCGACGTCGCCATGCTGGTCAGCCTGATCGAGCGGAACGAGGCGTTCACCTTCAAGACCGCCTATGACGAAGCCTATGCGCGCTTCTCCCCCGGCGTCCTGATCCAGCGCGAGAGCCTGCCGCGGCTGCTCGGCTACGCGCGCACCGACAGCCTCGCGGTCGCCGACCATCCGATGATCGACAGCCTGTGGAGCGAGCGCCGCGCCATTGCGAGCTACGCATTGCCGCTGCCTGGCATCGCCCCGCGCCTCCAGTTCCACGCGGCGCACGCCGCCACCCGCGCCTGGCACGCCGCCAAGGCCTGGCGCCAAAGCGAGAGCGCTCACCCATGACCCACGCCTTTGGTCCCGACGCGCGCGCGGCGATCGCCGCCGCCTATCCCAACGAAGCGGCGAGCTTTCCGCACAGCTTTGCCGATCACCCGCTGCTCAGCCTCGACGCGCTGGCCGCGCTGGGGGAGGGGCTGCCCGCGAACAAGGTCGAGTATAACCGCAGCGACATCGACGTCGCGACGCTGCCCGAGGACGCGCCCTCCAACGGGCTCGGCATCGGCGAGACCATCCGCACGATCGCCGACAATCGCAGCTGGGCGGTGCTGAAGAACGTCGAGACCGTCCCCGCCTACGCCGCGCTGCTCGACGCGCTGCTGGGGGAGATCGAGGATATCGTCGCGCCCCGCACCGGGCCGATGCTGACGCGGCAGGGCTTCATCTTCGTGTCCTCGCCGGGGTCGATGACGCCCTATCACTTCGACCCGGAGCACAACATCCTGCTCCAGCTGGTCGGGTCCAAGGTGATGACCGTGTTCCCGCAGGGCGATGCGCGCTATGCTCCGCCGATCGAGCATGAACGCTACCACGGCGGCGGGCATCGCGGTCTGACCTGGCGGGAGGATATGCGCGATGGCGGCGTCGAACACACGCTCACCCCCGGCCGCGCGGTGCTGATGCCGGTGATGGCGCCGCACTTCGTCACCGTGGGCGATGCGCCCGCGATCTCGCTGTCGATCACCTGGCGCTCGAACTGGAGCTACCGCGAAGGGGAGGCGCACGTCGCCAACCACTGGCTCCGCGCCCGCGGCATCACCCCCACCCCGCCCCCCCGCTGGCCCGACCACGCACGGGTCAAGACCACCCTCTGGCGCGCGGCGAGGCGGCTGAAGCTGGTCGGCTGACGCGTATGCGTGCTGCGGCGATGGCGGAAGCGCGCGACAGGCAACGCCCCCGTCGGCCCCAGCCCCCGACGTGCTCCTGCCAAGGCAGGAGCCCAGGGCAGTCGAACACCGCGCTGTAACGCCCTAGGCTCCTGCTTTCGCAGGAGCACGAGTAGGGAGAAGAAAAGAGTGCGCCTGCTCGCCACCACTCCAGCCTCCGCCGGAGCACATGAGCGCGAAAGTTCAGGCTAAGTTCACGCCAAAAACCCCTGTTTCCCGCCACTTCGCGAGCGGGCGCCCATCACCGCATCGCCCGTTCCGCGCGGCGCATTTCGTCTTCGCAGAACTTGATGAACTCGCGGTGCTTCTTTTCCCCGGCGCGCGCTTGCGCTTCTTCCGCGCGGCGTTGGTGGCGGTTGCGTTTTTGCTGTTCGGCCTGCCGTCGTTCGCTCGCCCGCGCGGTTGCGAGCGGTGTGTTCACGATCGGCGCGGGGCGCCATGCCTCCTGCGGCGGACCCTCCTCCGCCAGCAACTCCGCGTCGCGGTAGAGTTCGGGGAGCTCGTCAGCCTCGCGCGTCGCAGCGACGTCGGCGGGGCGAGCGACGATGCCTTCTATGGCCGCGTCGAGGTCCACCGGCGGTGGGGGCAGCGGCTCTGCGGGATCGCGGGTGGAGCGGTGCGCGTCGCGGAAACGCTCGGGCATATAGGCGCGCAGGAAGAACATCGTCAGCCGGTCGTTGGCCCGCCAACGGGTCGCCACGCGGCAGCCGTCGCGGTCGAACACCGGCTCCTCCGTCCCCTCGATCGCGCGCGTGAAGGCGAGGTCGAGCACGCGCTGCGCGGCATGTTGCAGCGCCACCGTCCACGCCGCGCGAAACCCCTCCGCATCGGCGCTCGCACGCAGGCGATAGGCGCTCGACACCGACAGCCCCACGCGTTCTGCCGCGCGTTCGACCACCCCCGTTTCGGCGAGCGCCTCGATGAACTTGCGCTGCTTGTCGGGGCTCCACCCGTCGCGTCGAGGCCGCCGCGCGATCGGGCGCCAGATATAGTCGTCGGGGTTGGCGGGCGACGACGGCGGCACGAGCTGCAATTCGGGCGCGCCGCGCACGATCGTCACCCCGTCCTCCGCGTAAGAGAGGCCGGGCGGCAAACCCTCCGCCTCGCCCTGATCCTCGAAAGCGCCCCGACCCGAAGCCGCCGCGCTGCTGCTGTGCTGTTGCTGTGCCATGCGCGCGACGGGAGCATGGCGCGGGCGGTGTAGGACAGGGGCACACGCCCTCGCCCCACCCTCTCGCGGTGAGGGAGGCCATGCCCCTTTGCCAACCCCCGCCCCATCCGCTATGCGCGCCCCCAAATCGCGGGGCGGCGCTTGTGGCCGGGGTTCGCGCAATGTCGAGGTTGGATGGCGAAAGAAGAGCTTCTGGAGATGCGTGGGCAGGTGGTGGAGCTGTTGCCCAACGCCATGTTCCGCGTGCGGCTTGAGAATGGGCACGAAATTCTCGGCCACACCGCGGGCAAGATGCGCAAGCACCGCATCCGCGTGCTGGTCGGCGACGAGGTGCTGGTCGAGCTCACCCCCTATGACCTCACCAAGGGGCGCATCGCCTATCGCTACATGCCGGGCCGCGGCGGTCCGGGGATGAGCTGAGGCGATTTCGCGCGGACGCGGGGCCCTCCCCCCTCGTAGCGGCAGGACGAGTTTGTTGAGCGCCGCCGCATGACCGAACCGCCAATGAACGCAGCGGAACGCACGCGCTTTATCCTCGCCTCGGGATCGCCGCGGCGGTTGGAGTTGCTGGCGCAGCTTGGCGTGACCCCCGACCTCGTCGATCCGCCGGAAGTGGACGAGAGCCCCCGGCGTGGGGAGGTGCCTGCCGACTATGCCCGCCGCGTGACGCGCGACAAGCTCGCGGTCGCCGCGGCGCGGCATCCCGACGCCATCGTCCTCGCCGCCGATACGGTGGTCGCGGCCGGGCGCCGCATCCTCCCCAAGGCGGAGAGCGAGGCGGAGATCGCCGCCTGCCTCCGCGTGCTCTCGGGACGACGGCACAAGGTGATGACCGCGGTAGCGGTGGCCTCCCCCGACGGTCGCGTGCGCGAGCGGCTGGTGACCAGCATCGTCGCGCTGCCCGCGCTCACGCAGGCGGAAATCGCCGCCTACGCCGCCACCGGAGAGGGCATCGGCAAGGCGGGCGGCTATGCCATTCAGGGGCGCGGCGGCGCGCTGTGCCGGTGGATGACCGGCAGCCACAGCGCCATCGTCGGGCTGCCGCTGTTCGAAACCCGCGCGCTGCTCCGTGCGGCGGGGCTGGCGCTTGGCTGAGCGCCTCTGGCTGGTCGAGCGCGGCATCGGTGAGGTCCGCGCGGCGCTGGTCGAGCGCGGCACCATCCTCGCCACCCGCACCCAGCGCGACGGTGAGCTGATCGCGGGCGACGTGGTGGCCGCGCGGCTCGTTGCGGCGCGCGAGGGGGTGGCGCGGCTCGACGACGGGCGCGAGCTGGCCGTTACCGTGCCTCCGAGAGTAAGCGAGGGCGCGAAGCTGCACTGGCGCGTGACACGCGCGGCGATCCCCGAACGCGACCTCATCAAACGTGCCCGCGCGGTGGCGACCGATGCCGAACCACGCACCCGCACGCTCGCCGAGGCGCTGGCCGAGGAGGGCGCGGCGCCGGTGCGCATGGTTCGCGTCGAGGACGGCGCGCTCGACGATGCGGGGTGGGTAGAGCTCACGCAAGCGGCGGCGGCCGGGGTGGAGGCGTTTGCGGGCGGCGTGCTGCGGATCGAACAGACCGCGGCCTTCGTCACGGTCGACGTCGACGGCGATCCGGCGCGCGGGCTCGCGCTCGCGGGGGCTCAGGCGGCGGCGCGAACGCTGCGCGCGTGGGGCGTCGGCGGGCAGATGGTGGTCGAC
>ERZ501016.299-NODE-299-length-16496-cov-4.549297_pt1 | contig 16496 bp, 13 predicted proteins | sample MGYA00248889_ERZ501016 | MGnify/ENA primary metagenome ERZ501016 (study PRJEB25958, sample SAMN03398594) | human skin metagenome | study: EMG produced TPA metagenomics assembly of the Human Skin Microbiome Metagenome (human skin metagenome) data set. | reverse complement strand
CTCAATGGTAGAGCGCCAGCTTCCCAAGCTGGACACGCGGGTTCGATTCCCGTCACCGGCTCTCCCCCGTGCCCCCGCCCATCGATGGCCGGGGTTTTCGCTTTTCCGACCTCACAGCCCGGGCACAGCGCAGCCACGGGTGAGGGCCAGTCCGGGCGCGTGGGCTGGGGGCATGCGAACGACATACGACCGGAGAGCCGTGCTCCGCTGGGCGGGCACCGGCGCCTTGGCCCTGGGGGTGGCGGGGTGTTCGGCGGCGGCCCAGCAGACCGGACAGAGCGGGTCGGCGGCGAGCGCCATACCGGCCGCGGCGGGCAACCACGCCTTCCTCGACTCCACCGCCCTCCACACCCTGGACATCGCGATCAGTGACACCGATCTAGCAGCCGTGCTCGCGGCATACCAGGCGGATCGGTCCAAGGACTGGGTCGAGGCGGACGTGACGATCGATGGGACGACATACCGGCGGGCGGGGGTGCGCCTCAAGGGGAACTCGACGATCTTCCGGCTGCCGGCGGGGTCGCCGGCCACGGCCTATCCGTGGCTGGTGCATTTGGACAAATATGTCGACGGACAGGCGCACCACGGCGTGACCGAGATCGTGGTGCGCACCAACAACACGGCCTCCGCGCTCAACGAGGCGCTGGCGCTCGACCTGCTCACCAAGGCCGGGCTGGCCGCACAGCCCTGGGCCTATGCCGCTGTCTCCGTCGCGGGGGAAGACGCGGTCTTGCGCCTGGTGCTGGAGCATCCCTCCGACCCGTGGGTGGCCGCGACGTTCGGCACCGACGGGGTGCTCTACAAGGCGCAGGCCGGCGGCAATTACGACTATCTCGGCGACAGCCCGAGCGCTTATGCCGAGCGCTTCGATGTCGAGGCGGGCGAGGACGACCTCGCCCCGCTCACCGGCTTCCTCAAATGGCTCAACGAGGTGGACGACACCGGGTTCGCCGCCGACTTGCACCAGCACCTCGAGGTGCCGGCCTTCACTACCTACCTCGCCTTGGAGCGCCTGATCGACAACTACGACGCGATCGACGGCCCCGGCAACAACTCTTATCTGTGGTGGGCGAAGGCGTCCGGCCGGATGACGGTCGTCCCCTGGGATCACAACCTCACCTTCGGCGTGAGCAACCGCCCGGGCGCTGGCGGCGGTGGACCTGCCGGCGCCGGTATGCCGGGGCGCGGCGGCGGTGCGGGCGGCGCCAATGCCGGCAATCGCAGCGGGAATGTGCTCTCCCGCCGGTTCGAGGCCGACACCGGCTTCGCCGCCCAGCTCGGCACCGAGCGCACCCGGCTCACCGAGGAAATCTTCACCTCCGGGTATGCCCCGGATCGCCTCGACGCGATCGCAAGCCTGCTCGCCGCGAGCGCCGCCGCATACCTGTCCGCCGACACCCTGGCCACCGAAAAGGCGGCGATCTCCGCGGCGTTGGGCTAAGCCCGCCCTATGTGGTGGTCGTCACGTCTGAATCCGGCCGCTTGCACCCGGCCCGGGGCCCGGCGCACACTACCGTTGAGTCACTAAGCAAGCGCTTAGTGAGTGACGAACGGGAAGGACGGGCGGCATGGGTCACTACCAGGCCAACCTGCGCGATATCGAGTTCAACCTCTTCGAGCTCTTCGGGCGCGACGAGGTCCTCGGCCACGGGCCGTATGCCGAGGTCGATGCAGACACGGCACGCGAGATGCTCAAGGAGGTCGCGCGCCTGGCCGAGAACGAGCTGGCCGCCTCCTTCGTCGAGGGCGATCGCACCCCGCCGGTCTTCGATCCGGCGACCAACTCGGTGACCATGCCCGAGGCGTTCGCCAAGAGCTACCAGGCGTATGTCGATTCCGGCTTCTGGAATGTCGACGTCCCCGGCGAACTCGACGGCACCGTGGTGCCGCCGTCGCTGAAGTGGAGCATGAACGAGATGATCCTGGGTGCCAACCCGGCGATCGCCATGTTCGGCGCGAGCTATAGCTTCGCCAAGCTCATGCACATCCTCGGCACCGACGAGCAACGCAAGATGGCCCGCTGGATCGTGGAGAACGCCTGGCACTGCACGATGGTGCTCACCGAGCCCGACGCCGGCTCCGATGTCGGCGCGGCCCGCACCAAGGCGGTCCAGAACGAGGACGGCACCTGGAATATCACCGGCGTCAAGCGCTTCATCACCAGTGCCGAGTCCGACATGGTCGACAACGTCGTTCACTTCGTGCTGGCTCGACCGGAGGGCGCCGGCCCGGGCACCAAGGGGCTCTCCCTCTTCGTCGTCCCGAAGTACCACGTCGACCTGGAGACCGGTGAGCTCGGCGAGCGCAATGGTGCCTATGTCACCAACCTCGAGCACAAGATGGGCCTGAAGGTTTCCACCACCTGCGAGGTCACCTTCGGTGAGCGCGAGCCCGCCGTCGGCACCCTCCTGGGCGACGTCCACGACGGCATCGCGCAGATGTTCCGGGTCATCGAGAACGCGCGCATGCTGGTGGGCACCAAGGCCATCGCCACCCTGTCCACCGGCTACCTCAACGCGCTCGGCTACGCCAAGGAACGCACCCAGGGCGCCGACCTGACGCAGATGGCGGACAAGGCCGCGCCGCGGGTCACCATCACCCATCACCCCGATGTGCGTCGTTCGCTCATGCTGCAGAAGGCGTATGCCGAGGGCCTGCGCGCGCTGGTGCTCTTCACCGCCTGCCAGCAGGATGTGGTCGACGAGGCCGAGCTGCAGTCCGGCGGCGCCCGCCCCGAGAAGGACAGCCCGGCGGACGTGGCCCGCCGCGTCAACGACCTGTTGCTGCCGGTGGTCAAGGGCCTGGGCTCGGAACGCGCCTGGGTGCTGCTGGGCACCGAGTCGCTGCAGACGCTCGGCGGTTCGGGCTTCCTGCAGGAGTACCCGATCGAGCAGTATGTGCGCGACGCCAAGATCGACACCCTGTATGAGGGCACCACCGCCATCCAGGGCCTGGACTTCTTCTTCCGCAAGATCATCCGCGACAAGGCTCAGGCCCTTTCGCACCTGTCGATGCAGATGCAGGAGTTCGCCAAGGACCTGGGCGCGCAGGGCGGCGCACTGGACAAGGATCGCGAACTGCTCAGCCGCGGCGTGGACGACGTCCAGGGCATCGTCACCGCCATGGTCGGTCAGCTCATGTCCGCCGACCCGCGCACCGGCGGCGAGGTGACCAATGTCTACAAGGTCGGCCAGAACACCTCCCGACTGTTGCTGGCCGCCGGTGACCTGATCGTCGGCTGGCTGCTGCTGCGCCAGGCGGCGATCGCCCAGGAGAAGCTGGATGCCGGGGCCACCGGTGCGGACCGCGACTTCTACACCGGCAAGGTGGCCGCCGCGCAATTCTTTGCCCGCAATATCCTGCCCAAGCTGGCGGCCGAGCGGGTAATCGCCGAGGCCACCGACAACGCGCTGATGGACGTGCCGGAGGCGGCGTTCTGAGTCGCTCGACGACGCACTGAATACCGGGCCGGGGCCGCGGACGACCAAGATCGCCCGTGGCCCCGGGTGCGTTGGCGACCGGCTAAGCCGTGTCCGCGGCGGAGACGGACGGCTCAGTAACCGTCGCGGTCGACTCGGGTCTCGTCGACGGTGGTGCCGGTGTGCGGGTCGGTCTGGGTGACCCGGGTGGAGGAGTAACCGGTGCCCACAGCCCGGTTGCCGCCGCCGCGGTTGGCCATGACCAGGGACAGCAGGATGGCCAAGCCACCGCCGCCCATCAGGATGTACCCGATCATCGTCAGATCGACGGCGTCGATCTTGTCGCGGACCGCGAAAGACAGGATCGCGCCGATGACCAGCAGGAAGATTCCGACACCGACATACATGGGATGACTCCTTGGTCAATGCGGCGGACGCCGCGAATGGGACCGGGCAAGAGTAGGCCAGCCACCGCGCCATTCGGCCTCGGAGCAGGTCACCAAATCTGCCCGTATGCGGCGCCAGCGGCCGGATGCGGCCGTTTAGAGGCGCCGATCGGCAAGTACCGGGAACTCGGCGCGGTAGGTCGCGACCTCGGACAGGTCAAACTCCACGCTGAGCACTTCCTCGCCATTCCCAGACTCGGCGAGCACCACGCCCCGGGGAGAGACCACCTGGGAGCGGCCGCCCATCTCGTGTCCGGCGTGGGTGCCGGCGGTGTTGCACGCCACCAGATAGCTCTGGTTTTCCAGCGCCCGCGCCCGCCCGAGCAGGCTCCAGTGTTCGACCCGCGGCGCCGGCCAGGCCGCCGGGACCAGGAAGAGTTGGGCACCGCGGTCGACTTGCGCCCGGTAGAGCTCGGGGAAGCGCAGGTCGTAACAAGTGGACAGGCCCACGGTCACGCCATCGGCTGCATCTGCCGGGACGGCCGAGCCGGCCACGGGCAGCGTGGCGACGATGATCTCGGTGCCGGCCTCCATCAGTTTGGGCTCCCCGGCCCCGAAGCCGAAGCGATGGATCTTGCGATAGGACGCCAATAGCTCACCCGCGGGCGAGAACACGATCGAGGTGTTGGCCAGGTCATTGCCGTCGGGACCGGCGGCGGGCAGGCGCTCGACGATCGACCCTGCGTGGACCACGGCACCAATCTCGCGCGCCGCCTGCGCCATCGCGGTGCCCGTGGGCCCGTGCAGGTCCTCGGCTTCATCGGCCCACCGGGGGTAATCGAAGCCGGTGGCGCCCCATAGTTCCGGCAACACCACCAGGTCGTGGCCCGCCTGGGCGCGCACCAGTTCGCTCACCCGCTCGATGCGTTCGGCCTTGGGCTCCGCATCGTCATAGGCGACTTGAATGACTGCGACCTTCATCGAGCTCCTCCCGGTCGACTCCCTTGGCGCTGCGCCAGCCCGGCCAGATGGGCGTTATAGGCCTCGAGTTCCGCGTCATTGTCGCGCTCCGCGCGCCGGTCGGAGCGCTGCGTCTCACGCCGGTCGGCACGCACCCACTGCAAGGTCACCAGTAGGGCCAGGACGAGGGTGGGTCCTTCACCCACGCCCCAGGCAATCGCCCCGCCGCGATGCTGATCGTCGACCGGATTCGGTGCCCAACTCAAATCCAACGCCGTGTAGAAGTCCGGCGCCAGCAGGGAGCTGCTGCCGGTGATCACCACCCCGAGGAAGGCATGGAAGGCGACCGTGGCAAAGAGGATGACCAGCAGGAAGAGCGGATGCCAGCGCGGCGGGCCGGGATCGATGCCCACCAGCACCCAGGCGAAGAGGTAGCCCGACATCAGGAAGTGCAGGGTCATCAAGACGTGCCCGGTGTGGGTGGTCAGCGCGTAATAGAAGAGCGGCGTGAAGTAGAAGACCGCCAGGCTGAAGAAGAACACGGCCGCGGCGACTACCGGGTTAGCGAACACCTGCAAATAGCGCGAGTGCACCAATGCGAGCAGCACTTCGCGGGGACCGAGCGTCTTGTCCTTGCGGGCCGGCAGGGCCCGCAGCGCCAGCGTCACCGGCGCCCCCGGCACCAGCAGCAGCGGCACCAGCATGGCGATCGACATATGCATCGTCATATGCCAGGAGAAGAGGATTCGGCCATAGACCCCGGGCGCCCCGCACATCGTGTAGACGAAGATCAGCCAGCCGAGGACCCAACACACGCTGCGGAGCAACGGCCATCGGTCGCCGCGGGCATGCAACCGGCGCGCCCAATGCAGATACACGCCGCAGGCCAGCGCGGCGAGCGCCACCCACAACCAGTCCGTATGCCAGGTGCTCACCCAGGCGTCGGCCGCCGGCGGGCCCGGGTCGGGATAGCCGGTCAACCGATAGACCACCGAGGAGTCGGGCGCCAGGCGGTCGATGGCCGGGGGTGGGGTGACCGAGAGCGCCACCGCGGTGCCGATCGCCACCCCCATCAGCAGCAGCTCGCCGAAGGCCAGCCGGACGAATGCTCCCCGGTCCGCCGGATTCTCATCGAGCCGGGTCACCAGCGACCGGCGCTGCGTCCAGCCGAGCACGCCCATCGCCACCAGCGTCACCGTCTTGACCAGGAGCATGAGCCCGTATGCGGAGGCCAAGTCCCGGACTGCGGTCAGGTTGAACCAGGCGGCGAGCAGGCCGGAGGCGGCCAGGGCGGCATACGTCCAGCCGGCGAGCCGGGAGAACCGGGCGACGGTGATGGACAGGTGCGGCTGCAGAGCCCGGCGCAGCATTACCAGGGCGAGTAAACCGCCGACCCAGGTGGTGGCGGCGAGTAAGTGGATGGCGAGGGCGTTGATCGAGCTCATGTGGTCGCGGCTGATCGCCGAATGCCCGGACAGCGCCTGCGGCATGAGCGCGACCCACCCGAGCCCTGAGCACCAGGCCAGGGCAATATTCCCGCGCGGAACCGCGCAGATCACCACGACCGCCGCCACCAGGAGCGCGCTGATGATGCTCATCCGCGTCGGCGGCAACTCCCACGCCAGGCCGAACAACTGGCTCCAGTAGCCCGCCTGAGTCGGTCGCAGCCCGGAGACCAGCCCGAATTCCCCGAGCAGCGTGAGCAGGAGCCCGACCAGCCAGAGCAGCCCGCCGGCCAGCACCCCACGGGAGGCGAGCGCGCGTCGCTGCGTGCGCATGGTCTCCGGCGCAAGGAAGCCGCCGACGACCGCGAAGCCGATCACCAGCACCGCACCCAGATCGCGCAGCAGCCGCCCGATCTGGGCACTCCAGCGCATCACCGCCCCGGGATCCCCGATCTGCAGCGCCGCCACCGCTCCCCCGAGCCCGGCGGCCACGATCAGGGCCATCACGGCGGGCACGCTCAGGAGCGCGATCGGGCGCCGGTCGATCGGGGCGCCGTGCACACTCATACCTCCAGGGTAGGTCGCCGCGCCGACAACCTCGCCGACCGCCCCGGCAACCCGGCCGGGCTCCCGGCATGGTGGCCCGGGGGCGCACGTCGGGTAGCGTCGTGGGTCCCATGTCGTCCCCAACACGTGCCATCGAATGAGCGAGCCATCCGCCTTCGCGCACCTGTCCCCGGCCTTCCCCGGCCGGGCGCCCTGGGGTACCGCCTCCAGCCTGCGGGCCTGGCAGCGCGCCGCCCTGGACCAGTACCTGCAGGAGGAGCCCCGGGACTTCCTCGCGGTGGCGACCCCGGGCGCCGGCAAGACGACCTTTGCGCTGCGGGTGGCCCGCGAACTGCTCGATGCACGCCTGATCAACAAGGTCACCGTGGTCACCCCGACCGAGCACCTCAAGGTCCAGTGGGCCGAGGCCGCGCACCGGGTTGGGCTCCACCTCGACCCCGGGCTCGGTGGATCGCGGCGCGGACGCAGCAAGGAGTATGTCGGCACCGCCGTCACCTATGCCGGGGGCGCCGCCCGCCACTATCATTACCGGGCGGTGACCGAGCAGAGCCGGATGCTTGCAATCCTCGACGAGATCCACCACGCCGGAGACGCGCGCAGTTGGGGCGAGGCGATCGTCGAGGCGTTCGCTCCGGCGCGCCGCCGCCTCGCGCTGACCGGGACGCCATTTCGCTCCGACGACAACCCAATCCCCTTCGTCCGGTATGAGGAGTTGCCCGACGGCACCCGCCGCTCGGCCGCCGATTACACCTATGGCTACGCCGAGGCGCTGCGCGATCACGTCGTGCGTCCCGTCCTCTTCATGGCGTATGGCGGCCCGATGCGCTGGCGCACCAAGGCCGGCGACGAGATCGCCGCCGAACTGGCCGAGCCACTGACCAAGGACCTCACCGCGCAGGCCTGGCGCACCGCCCTGGACCCGGCCGGTGAGTGGATTCAGGCGGTGCTGCGCGCCGCCGACCGGCGCCTGACCGAGGTGCGCCGCCACATACCGGACGCCGGCGGGCTGGTGATCGCCACCGACCAGGCGCAGGCACGGGCATACGGGCGCATCCTGCAGTCCCTCACCGGCGTCAAGCCGACGCTGGTGCTCTCCGACGATCCCGGATCCTCACGGCGGATCGAGGAGTTCTCCGGGAACGACGAGCGCTGGCTGGTCGCGGTCCGGATGGTGTCGGAGGGTGTGGACGTGCCCCGGCTAGCGGTTGGCGTCTATGCCACGGCGACCTCGACGCCGCTCTTCTTCGCCCAGGCGGTCGGTCGGTTCGTGCGCGCCCGGCGCCGCGGTGAGGTGGCGACCGTGTTCGTGCCGACGGTGGCTCCGTTGCTGACGAATGCCGCTCTCCTGGAACGCCAACGCGATCACGTGCTGGGCGCCGCAGCCGGGAAGGAATGGTCGGAGGAGGCGCTGATGGAGCGCGCCAACCGCTCCGAAACCGCCTCGGACGACCTGCTCGGCGAATGGCAGGCGCTGGAATCGTCGGCGCATTTTGACCATGTCCTCTTCGACGCCAATCAGTTCGGGCTGGCCGCCGAGGCGGGCAGCGACGAGGAGCAGGACTATCTCGGACTACCCGGGCTGCTCGAGCCGGACCAGGTCGCGGCGGTCCTGCAGGATCGTCAGCATCGCCATCAGCGCCGGCAGGAACGCACCGACCGGCGCGAGCGGGTCACCCCGGAGGTGTCGCTGCACCGCGCCCTGGAGGGTCAGCGCAAGATGCTCAACTCGTTGGTCAGCCAGCTCGCGCACCGGCGCGGGGTACCGCACAGCCATATTCACGCCGAACTGCGCCGCCAGGCCGGCGGTCCGCCACTCTCCCGGGCGACCACCGAACAGGTGGAGCAGCGCATCGCGCTGGCCCGGCGCTGGCAGAGCGAGCGCTGAGTTGGTGCTCGGCGCTGGCCAGGTGAATGCCGAGCGCCTGAATGCCGAACGTCGGGGCCGCTAGGCGGTAGGCGACTTGGCCAGGTCAGTTAGGTCGGCCGAGGTCCCCCGCAGCACGTCGCTCACGTCATCGGAGGTCAACGACGACAGCCTCCCGGATGAGCTCGCGGTGATTCCGCACCAGCCGGGCTCGATGCACGCCCATACCTGCTCTCCCTCGAAGTCCAGGAATGCGCGTTTGAGGAATGACGCGGTCACCCGGCCGCCCGGCTTGAGTTCGGACGGCGCGGTGCCGGCCTGGATGACCAACTCGACCCGCTATGTCGCACCCTCGTCATCTGACAGGTCCACCTGCATCGTGTGCACTTCCTCGTCGCTCCAGGTCGGTGCCCCCGAAGACGATCCTGCCCCCGAGGACGACCCCTGGGAGTAGGAGCGCCCCGGGTGGATCTGGGTGGGCCGGCCCACCACGACCGCCTCCGCCCGGCTCGATGGTTCGGCCAGCGAGTCGACGGGGTCGGCACTGAGCCCGTGCGCACGCCACGTCTTGGACCAGATGGCGTCGGCGGCCGAACCGCCATCCGCGTCCGAGCCACAGGCGCCGGCGCACAGGAGGGCACCGCCCGCGACGAGCGGCACGACTCGCCGTCGTCGTCTCGTTGCGCTGCGCGCGCCCGTGTCCGGACCTTAGTCCCCGCGCTAGCCCCAGACCAGCCCTCGGGCGGGATCGGCGAGCAGGGCAGCGACATCGGCGAGGAACCGGCTGCCGAGTTCCCCGTCCACCAGGCGATGGTCGAAGGAGAGCGCCAGGGTGGTCACCCAGCGCGGCTCGATGCGCTCCTGATCGCCGGTACCGACCACCCACGGCTTGCGGGTGATCGAGCCGAACGCGAGAATCGCCGACTCACCGGGATTGAGGATCGGGGTGCCGGCGTCGACGCCGAAGACCCCGACATTCGTGATGGTGATCGTGCCGCCGGTCATCTCGGCCGGCTGGGTGCGGCCCTCGCGCGCGGTCGCGGTGAGGGTGTTGATCGCCTCACCGAGATCGCGCATGGAGAGCAGGTCGGCATCCTTGACATTGGGCACGAGCAGCCCGCGCGGGGTAGCCGCGGCGATGCCGAGGTTGACGAAACGTTTGATGACGATCTCTTGCGCGGCCTCGTCCCAGGTCGCATTGATCCCCGGATTGCGCCGTACCGCAACGCACATCGCCTTGGCCAGGACGAGCAGCGGCGTCACCTTGACGCCCGCGAACTCCTTGTCCTTCTTGAGCCGGTCGACCAACTCCATGGTCGCGCTGACATCGAGCTCGACCCATTCGGTGACATGCGGCGCGGTGAACGCCGACCCGACCATCGCGGCCGCGGTCGCCTTGCGCACCCCCTTGATCGGGGTCCGTTCCTCACCCCGTTCGCCATATGCCGCACCCCCGTATGCCGCCCCGCCACCTGCCGGGCCGGCCGGGCTCGCGGACTGGTGGGCGGTCGGGCTGGCGGGTGCGGCACCGTTGGCGCCCGTACGGACGCCCGCCGCCGCGGCCTGCACGTCCTCGCGGGTAATCGTTCCGGCATCCCCGCTGCCGGTCAGCGTGGCGAGATCAACGCCCAGATCCTTGGCCAGCTTGCGTACCGGGGGCTTGGCGAGGACTCCCATCCGGGCCTGCGCCTCGGTGCTCGGCTCGGCGAGTTTGGCCAGCGGACGGCGATCGCGCAACACCTGGGTGGAGTGGGCGGCGACCAGTTCGCCGACGCCGCTGCTGGCGTCGGGGCTGACCGCGCCCGCGACGGCCGGTTCCTGAGCCGGCGCCTGCGCCACGGTCTCGATGAGCTGCTGCTTACGCCGCGGACGGCGCTTCGCCTCGGTCTGTTTGACGCCATAGCCGACGAGCACGGGCGTGCGCTTGGTCTCGGCGGGAGCGGGCTCGTCGAGCCCGCCGGTCGGCGAGTTCGTCGGCAGGGCGGACGGGCCGCCGGCTTCACCGGACCCGCCCAGGCCACCGGCTGCGGCCTCGCTCGGTGCCTCACCCGGGGTCGTCTGTGCCTGCTCAGTCGTCTGGGCTTGCGGGCTTGCGGTCTCACCGGTGTCCGCGGCGTCGCGTGAGCCGTCGTCCACGGCGATGATCGGGGTCCCCACTTCCACGGTGTCGCCCTCGGCCACGAGCAGGCGGGCGACGGTACCGGCATACGGGATCGGTAACTCCACCAACGACTTCGCGGTCTCGATCTCGACCACGATGTCGTTGACCTTGACGGTGTCGCCGACGGCAACCCGCCAGGTGACGATGTCGGCCTCGGTCAACCCCTCGCCGGGGTCGGGCAGCTTGAACTCACGCATACGTCCTCATCCTCTCCGGCACTCAGAAGGCCATCAGGCGGTCGACGGCATCGAGCACCCGGTCCAGATCGGGCAGGAAGTCCTCTTCGACGCGGCTCGGCGGGTAGGGCACGTTGTAGCCTCCAACGCGCGCCACCGGCGCTTCGAGGGAGTAGAAGCATTCCTGCTGGATTTGCGCGGCGAGTTCGGCGCCCATACCGAGGAAGGTGGAGGCTTCGTGCACCACCACGCAACGGCCGGTCTTGCGCACCGAGGTGAAGATGGTCTCGGTGTCCAGCGGGGTCAGCGAGCGCAGGTCGATGACCTCCAACGAGAGCCCGTCCTCCGCACCCGCCTGGGCCGCCTGCAGGCAGGAGCGCACCATCGGCCCGTAGGCGAGCACCGTGACATCGGTCCCGGGCCGAATGACGTTGGCGCGGAAGAGATCCTGGCTCGGCGCATCGGCGACCTCGCCCTTGTCCCAGTAGCGGCGCTTGGGTTCGTAGAAGATGATCGGGTCCGGATGCTCGATGGCCTGCTGGATCATCCAGTGCGCGTCGTCGGGATTGCTGCAGGAGATCAACCGCAGCCCCGCGGTGTGCGCGAAATAGGCCTCATTGGATTCGCTGTGGTGCTCCACCGCGCCGATCCCCCCGCCGACCGGTATGCGGATCACCATCGGAAGCGTGACATGGCCCAGTGAGCGCGCGTGCAGCTTGGCCACCTGGCTGACGATGTGGTCGAAGGCCGGGTAGACGAAGCCGTCGAACTGGATCTCCACCACCGGCCGGTAGCCGCGCAGTGCCAACCCGATTGCGGTGGCGACGATGCCCGCCTCGGCCAGCGGGGTGTCGATGACACGGTCTTCGCCGAAGTCCTTCTGCAGCCCCTCGGTGATCCGGAAGACCCCGCCGAGCTTGCCGATGTCCTCACCCATGAGGAGCACCTTGGGGTCCTTGTCCATTGCGGCCCGCAGCCCGGAGTTGAGCGCCTTGGCCATGGTCATCGTTGCCATCTCAGTGCGCCCCCTCGAACGAGTCCAGGTATGCCGTAAGAGCCGCCCGTTCCGCATCCATCACCGGGTGGGCCGTGGCGTAGACGTGGTCAAACATCGTGGCCGGCGCCGGGTCTGGCAGCGTCAGGCAGCGTTCGCGCAGGTCGGTGCCGACCCCATCCGCCTCGGCCTCGCAGGCGTCGAAGAAGTCGGCGGACACGCCATACGTGCGGGTGAGCAGGGTGCGCAAGCGAGCGATCGGGTCGCGCAGCTTCCACTCCTCGACCTCGGCAGAGACGCGGTATTTGGACGGATCGTCGGAGGTCGTATGCGCGCCCATCCGGTAGGTGAAGGCCTCGATGAGCGCGGGGCCCTGGCCCTCGCGGGCGTGGTCGAGGAAACTCTTGGTCACCGCATACGTGGCCAGCACGTCGTTGCCGTCGACCCGGACGCCGGGGAAACCGTAGCCGCGCGGGCGGACATAGATCGGCACGCGCATCTGGCGCTCGTTGGGCTCGGAGATCGCCCACTGGTTGTTCTGGCAGAAGAAGACCACCGGGGCATTGGTGACCCCGGCGAAGACGAATGCCTCACCGACATCCCCCTGCGCGCTGGCGCCGTCACCGAAATAGGCGATGACCGCGGTGTCACGCTCGGGGTCGCCGGTGCCGACTGCGCCATCCTTGGCCACACCCATCGCGTAGCCGGTGGCGTGCAGGGTCTGCGCGCCGATGATGATCGTGTAGAGATTGAAGTTCTTGTCGAAGGGATCCCAGCCGCCGTTGTGCACCCCGCGGAACATGCCGAGCAGGTTGAGCGGGTCCACTCCGCGGCACCAGGCGACCCCGTGCTCGCGATAAGTGGGGAAGGCGAAATCCTGGGGGCGCAGGGCCCGGCCGGAGCCGACCTGTGCCGCTTCCTGGCCGAGGCAGGGCGCCCACAGGCCGAGTTCGCCCTGGCGCTGCAGCGCGGTCGCCTCATTGTCGACGCGGCGCACCAGGACCATGTCCCGGTAGAAGCCTTGGAGTTCCTCGACGCTGATCGCATCGGCGATCGCGTCGTACTCGGGGTGGCTGACCCGCTCCCCCTCAGGGGTGACCAGCTGGACCATGTCCGGCCCGCCGTCTCGCGGCTCGATCACCGGCTCGCGCTGTTGTCCGGCCATCCACTGCTCCATCCCCACCCGGCTGCGGGATCACCGCCACGCGGGTGTAGCTCGGTTGCCGCGCCCCGCGGCACCCGGGGCCGGGGTGACCGGCACGGGCACTAATTCGAGACACCGCCGACGTCGTGGGTGCCACGTCCTCGTGACCCCCGGTTGTGCAATGGGGACAACCTACCGCCTCCCGCGGGGCCGCCCTCCCTGTCCCAACTTTCCCGCCCAGTGCCACTTCCTGTCGCTTTGGGAGAGAACATTTCCGTTGCGAAGGTGCACTTTCCCTCCCAGAGGTTTAGCGATCGCGCAGGGCAGCGAAGACCTTGGCGTAGAGCCGCCTCGGCTGCTCCAGATCCGACCAGTAGATCCGGACCACGACATACCCGAGTCGGCGCAGCGAATCCTCGCGCCGCTTCTCATCCCACAGCACCTGCGCGCCGTCCGCGCCGGCGTACTTGAGCTTGCCGTCGACCTCGAGCACCACCTTCGTGCCCGCTACCAGGAAGTCCACGCGAGCGACGAACCCGGAGCGTTCGTCCCGGATGACGACTTGGGGTTGCAAGTCGATCTTGCGCAGAGCCAGCAGCACCCGGGTGATCGATTCGGCAACCGATTCCGAGCTCGCGTCAGCGAACCGCCCCATTGAGCGGGCCTTGCCCGCTCCCGGCCAGTTGCCCATCTCCTCGATCCGGTCGGCGAGTTCGTCGGCGGTGACCTGCCCGGTATGCAGCGCCGCGTCGGCGGCGACGACCGCGGATATGACCCCGGCGTCGATCGCGACTTCCACCAGCGCGGTCGGGATGGGCACCGCCATACCGCTCGGGGTCGGTATGGCGTGTGCGGCCTGCCGCCGCACCCCCACCCCCTTGGCGCCGCGACCGCGGTCGACCGACCGGCGCAGGTATGGCCGTGCCAGGTTGCACGCGTGGACGGGCAGGCCATGCGCGACGATGGCGCTCACGCTGCACAGGACGGCATCGTCATACAGCAGCAGCGCCCCGACGCACAGTTGCCGGTGCCAGCCGACGGGGTCGGGGTCGGCGGCGTCCGCGAAGCAGTAGACGCCGCGCATTGGATGACGTAATCGGCCGGACGACACGTGGCGGGCGAGGGTGACCGGGGAAATGCCCAGGCTGCGGGCTTGGGCGGTGGTGAATAGGCCCGATTGAGAATGGGCGATGTCGGCGAGTTCGGCTGTCGTTGTGGTGGTCATCGCGACAGCGTCGCCATTCAGCCGCCGCTATGGACGCCGCCCTAGCGGACCTGTGGACAACTGTGGATAACTGTGGGAGGGAAAGTGCACCTTCGCCGCAGAAATCTTCCCTCCCAAAGCAACAGAAAGCGGCACTGGGCGGGAAAGTTCACAATCAGTGCGAGCGGCGCCAGGCGGCGGCGATGTCCAGCAGGCGGTCGGAGGCTTCGGGCTCGCCGATGGTGGCGCGGATGCCGTCCTGGGGGAAGGCGCGCACGGCGAGGGCGCGGCGCTCGCATTCGGCGGCGAACTCGGGGGTGTCGGCGCTGAGGGGGAACCAGACGAAGTTGGCCTGGGAGGCCGGCAGGTGCCAGCCCTGCTCGGCCAACCCGGTCTCGACCCGGTCGCGCTCGGCGATCAGGTCCTTGACCCGCACGTGGAGTTCGTCCTGCGCCGCGAGTGCGGCCAGCGCGGCCTCCTGGGCGATCAGGTTGACCCCGAATGGAGTCGCCGTCGTATACATGGCCGCCGCGATCTCGGGGTGGGCCACAGCATAGCCGACCCGCAGGCCGGCCAGACCGTACGCCTTGGAAAAGGTCCGCAGGACAACCACATTCGGGTGTTCACGCAGCACCGCGAGGGCATCCGGCGCGGCGGGATCAGCCACGAACTCCAGATAGGCCTCATCGATGACCACCACCACATGGGCAGGCACCTGGGCAAGGAAGTCGTCGAGTTCCGCCGCGGTGACGATGGTCCCGGTGGGGTTGTTCGGGGTGCAGATCACGACCATCTTGGTGCGCTCGGTAAGCGCCGCCGCCATCGCAGGCAGGTCATGGCGGTGATCGGCCGTCAAGGGCACCTGCACCGAGACCGCCCCCGCCAGGGTCACCACGATCGGATAGGCCTCGAACGAGCGCCAGGCATAGACGACCTCATCACCCGCATCACATAGCGCGTCGACGATCTGCCCAAGCACGGACAGGCTGCCGGTGCCGCAGGCGATCCAATCCGCCGGCACGCCCAGGAAGCCGGACAGCGCCTCCCGCAGCGCGGTATTGCCCGCGTCGGGATAGCGGTTGATCCGCTGCGCCGCTTCGCGCACCGCGTCCACCACACTGGGCAGCGGATCGTAGGGGTTCTCGTTGGAGGAGATCTTGTATGCCGTCAGCCCGGCGACGGCGGCCGGCGGACGCCCGGCCTGATAAGCCGGCAACTGACTGAGCACCGCGCGCAGCCGCGGTCCGGGAGTGGGTGGGGTGGTGGTCACGGCATACGTCCTGAGGTCACTCGTCGTCGGTCCGGTGGCACGCAAACCAGCCAACAGACGAGATGGCTGGTCCCGAAGGCTGGGCTGCAACTCACCCAACGTACCGCCCCAATCTCACCCATTGCCCGCAGGGCCATGGGAGGCTCGGGTGGGCTGCTGCGCGTGGCAGCAACCCGAGGTGGCACGACAACAGATGTTCGCGCCACGACAGAGAAGACGGGTCGGTCATGATACGGACAACCCTGGTATGGCTTGCGGCGAATCTCGCCGCCACCGGTGGTCTCATCGCGGGCCAGGCGAATGCGGCACCACCACAGCAGCACGGTTCGACGGAATCGGTGGCGACCAGCAGCCTTGCCGCTCCCCCAATGCTCGTGGTTCACCATTGCGGATGATCGACTCGCTCCGGCCGAATCATCAAACAGTTCCCTAAAGCACTCCAGCCTGGATATGGGCACTGGTCCCCCAACCGGCGGCGCATCGCCTTCCGCTCGTTCCGCCCCAATGAGTATTGTCCGACCTCTATGTCATGAATGCCGACGGCACTGGACGTGTTCGCATCTCGGATACCTACCCGGAACACGAGCCTATCGGGTCTGCTGATCCTCTCAACGAGAACGCAGCGACATCACAGCCACCCAACCCCGACCGTCCGGGAAGCCGGGACACGTCACATGGCCTGTGCTGCGGGCGTGTCGAGTGGGTCGTCCAGGGGCGACGCAGGAGCGTCGACGCGACGTGCTGAGAGGTGGTTCTATGGCATGGCGATAGGTCAGGAACGGCGTCGCTCCCTGCGCAGGAGGGAGCGCAGAGTCTCGGCGTTCGCGTAACCGACCCGTAGCGCGATGTCGGCGGAGGTGAGGTCCGTGGTTGCTGAGAGGTGCCGAGCTCGTTCGATGCGAAGCC
>ERZ501016.298-NODE-298-length-16547-cov-4.923721_pt1 | contig 16547 bp, 17 predicted proteins | sample MGYA00248889_ERZ501016 | MGnify/ENA primary metagenome ERZ501016 (study PRJEB25958, sample SAMN03398594) | human skin metagenome | study: EMG produced TPA metagenomics assembly of the Human Skin Microbiome Metagenome (human skin metagenome) data set. | reverse complement strand
CCCCGCCAGCCCTGGATGTCATCCCGCGGGCCCTCGGCCTCGGCGCCACCCGCACTATCCGCTGGGCCATGGCCGGCCTCGACGACGCCTCCCCCCACCGCTCCCGCTGATCGGGACGTGCGGGTGTTCACCGGTTTCTCTCCGGCTGCCGAAACCTTGCACTTACCCTCACTTCGCAGCAGGGGGTAAGCGCAAGGTTCCCGGGGGAAGCTGGGGACGGCATACAGGGACGACGCGCGGCGTCCCGGCCCGGCCCGCCGGGGTAGCGTCGCTGACATGAGCGAGAACACGATCGACCCTCGGAACAACCCCGAGTCGCAGCAGAATGAAGGGGACGCGAGCCAGACCAGCTCGTGGGCGAGCGAGACCAGTGACGGCGGTGCCCCGCCGGCAGACGCACCCAAGGCCGGTCAGACCCCGGCCGAGCAGGATGCTGCGGACGGCACCCCCGGTGGCACCGGCCAGGGCAACCCGCTCGCCGGCGTCCTAATCAGCGAGGAGGATGCCGCCGAGGCGGTCCCCGGCGACACCGGCCCGGAGCACCCCGGCGCCCGCCGCGACAGCCGCGGCGGCCCGGCCTGAGTTAGTGGACTAGTTCCCGAGCCGGTATGCCGGCCGCGCCCGGCTCGGCGCGAGCACTGAGCTTCCCCCGGGAACCTTGCGCTTACCCCCTGCTGCGAAGTGAGGGTAAGCGCAAGGTTTCGGCAGCCGGAGAGAAACCTGGGGCCAGCGTGACTCGGCGCCACCCAGCTGGCCTCCCGACCAAGCGGTCAGTGGGCCGGAGTGGCCTTGGGCTCCAGGTCGACCTGGGGCGGGCGGCGGCGGAAGCCGGAGGTCAGGACCGCCAGCCAGAGGACGCCGATGGCCAGCCAGATCAGGCCGGTGGTCAGCGCCGAGCCGGACAGGGAGGTCCACAGCCATACGGTCAGGGCGAAGCCGATCAAGGGCAGCACCAAGTGCGTGAGCACATTGCGACCCGCCGGATTGTCGAACCAGTAGTGCTTGATCACCGACAGGTTCACCACCGAAAAGGCCATCAAGGCACCGAAACTCACGATCGAGAACAGCAGGCCCAGGTCCACCCACAGCCCGAGCAGCGAGACCAGGGACACCAGCACGATGGCGACGACCGGGGTGCGCCAGCGCGCGGCCAGGGTGCCCAGCGGCCGGGGGAGAGTGCCGTCGCGGCCCATGGCATACAGGATCCGGGTGACGGACGCCTGCGAGGTCAGTGCGGAGCCAAAGGCACCCGCGACATAGGCGGCGGTGAAGAAGAGCGCCAGTGAGTTGCCGGCGATATGCGTCATCACCTCTGTCGCACCGGAATCGACATCCTCGAAGGTGGTCGACGGCCGGGCGACCTGCGCCAGCCACGACAGGATGACGAAGAGCGTGCCGCCGCCCACCGTCACCCACAGGATCGCCCGCGGGATGTCCACGGATGGGTCCTTGGCCTCCTCGGCCATCGTTGACACCGCGTCGAAACCCAGGAAGGAGAGGCACAGGATCGCCGCACCGGCGAGCACCGGCCCGAGACCCGAGCCGTTAGGCCCGTTGTCCCCGGTGAACGGCAGCCCCGCCTGGATGTCCCCGCCCATCATTGTCTTCAGTGCCAGCGCGGCGAACACCACCACGAAGACCGCCTGCACCGCGATGATCAGGGAGTTCGCGCGGTCGATGGTGGTGATCCCGACGACATTGAGCACCGTCACCAGCAGCACCGAACCGACGAAGCCCACCCAGATGGGGATCGACGGCCACTGCGCGTGGATGTAGATCCCGATGACCGCGTAGTTGACCATCGGCAATAGGACGTAATCCAGCAACAGGGCCCAACCGGCGAGGAACCCCGCATGCGGTCCGAATGAGCGCGAGGTGTAGGTATAGGCCGACCCGGACACCGGATAGGCGCGCACCATCCGGCCATACGACAGGGCGGTGAAGAGCATCGCCGCGAGCGTGAAGATGTAGGCCAGCGCCACCCGTCCGCCGGTTTCCTCCGTCACCAGCCCGTAGGTCGTGAAGACCGTCAGCGGGACCAGATAGGCCAGCCCGAAGAGCGCCAGGCCGGGGAGTCCGAGCGCCCGCTTGAGGTGGAGGTCGTCGCGCAGCAAGGCTGTTGGCGCAGAGTCGCCGTCGGCGGGCAGCGCGTGGGCTCCGCCGGATTGCGCGGTTGGTGAGTCAGTCATCGGGTCACCTTCTCCTCAGCTGGGACAGGTATGCGGCGGCCGGCCACCCAGGTGTCGGTCACCCGGATGGTGTCGAGATCGCGCGGCTCGGCGAGTTCGCGCGGATCGTGGGAGAGCAGGGCGAAATCGGCGTCCTGGCCGACCGCCAGTTGGCCCGCGTCGCGGAAGGCTTGATAGCCAGTCCCCGCGGTGTAGGCGCCGAATGCCGTTGCCAGAGAAAGCCGCTCGTGGGGCGTCCAGCCGCCCGCCGGCATCCGCTCGGCGGTCTGGCGCGAACACGCCACGGCGATGCCTTCCAGCGGATCCGCGGAGGAAACCGGCCAGTCCGAGCCGAAACTCAGCGCCACCCCCAGATCCCGCAGGGTGGCCCACGGATATTGGCTAGTGGAACGCTCGTCACCCAGGCGCGGCACGGTGAGCACCGTCATCAGCGCATCGAGTTGGGACCACAGCGGCTGGGCATTGGCGATCACCCCGAGCCGCGCCATCCGTTCCCGGTCGGAGTCCTGCGCGAGTTGGACGTGGGCGAGCACGGCCCGCCGGTCGCGGGGGCCATTGGCCGCGGCGGCGGCCTCGATGGCGTCGAGGGCGACTTGGACCGCCCGGTCCCCGATCGTATGGATGTGCGGCTGGAACCCTTCGGCGTCCACCTCGGTGACGGCCCGGGTGAGCAGTTCGGGCGACCAGACGAGCATCCCGGTCTCCCCGGGGCAGCCGCAATAGTGTTCCAGCACAGCGGCAGTCGCATTCTCCACGACGCCATCGGCGAAGAACTTCACGGTCCGTGCGCTCAGGTTCGGGTGGTCCAGCTCCGCCACCCGCCGGCGCGCCTCGCGGAAGAAGTCCAACTGCGCCGGCCAGTGGCGGGGATCGGCATACAGGGCCAGGTTGAAGCGGATCGGCAGGCGATCGGTGCGGGCCGCCTCGAGATAGACCTCGAGGGTGTCCGGCTCCACCCAGGCGTCCTGGACCCAGGTGACGCCGAGCGCCGCGTAGGCGTATGCCGCCCGCTCCAGCGACCGGAGCTGGGCCTCCAGGTCCGGAGGCTCGGCGACCGCGGTGATCAGGTCCACCGCACCCCATTCGCGCAAGGTGCCGAGGACGGATCCGTCTGGGCGGTGGGGGATTTCCCCGAGTTCGGGATCGGGGGTGTCGGGCGTAATGCCGGCCCGCGCTAGCGCAACGGTGTTGACCCACATGGTGTGGTAATCCCAGGCGCGCAGGGCGACCGGCCGGTCCGGCACGGCCTCGTCCAGCCAGCGGGCGTCGAAGAGTCCCTCGGGCGCCAGGCTGGAGTCATAGGACGCGCCAGTGATCCACTCCGCGTCGGGGTGCTCCTGAGCCCAGCGGCGCACCTCGGCAACGATCCCCGCGACGCTGGTCTGCGGGCGCACCTGCGGCCCCTCCGCCTCCAGCCCGCCAAACAACGGGTGGGCGTGCCCATCGGCGAAGGCCGGCACCAGCAGGCCCTCGTTGACCTCGACCACCTCGATGCCATCGACTTGGGGAGCGACATGAGAGTCGTTGTGTCCCACGACTTCCCGAGCCTGGGCACCGCTGGCGACGATGCGGCCATCTCGGACCAAGAGCGCATCCACCTCGCCATTGGTGGGGCACCACATTCGTCCCGTAAAGAGCGTCTGCTGTGCCGACTCGGTCATGGCGTCTCCTCGCTCAGCGCGGCATACAGCTCGGGGCGCCGGTCGCGCAAATAGGTCGCCTCCCGACGGCGCTCGGCCAGGAATGCGGTGTCAATGGTGCTCAGGATGATCTCCTCGTCGTCGGCCCCGGCGCGCACGGTACTCCCGTCGGGTGCGGCGATGAGGCTGCCCCCGACATACCTGGTGTCGCGCTCGGTGCCGCAGTGGTTGGCATAGCCGACATAGAGCTGGTTCTCGAAGGCCCGGACCGGGACGATGTGGTCATTGACGAAGGTCCACGGCTGCATATTCGCGGTCGGCACCGCGAGCACATCGGCGCCGCGCACGGCGGCGATGCGCGCCGGTTCGGGGAACTCGATGTCGTAACAGACCAGGGTGCTGACCGCGATGCCGTCGAGCTCGACGACCGGCGGAAGTTCTTCTCCGGCACCGAAACGCGAGCGGTCCAGTGCGCCGAAGAGATGGGTCTTGCGATAACTCGCCCGCACCTGCCCGGCGCGGTCCACGATCACCGAGCTGTTCCACGTGCGCCCGTCGGCCACCTCGGCCAGGCCGATGACGATCGCGAGCCCGGCGCGGCGGGCGACCCGGCATACCTGCTCGAGCAGATCTGCGGAGGTCTCCGGCTCACCCAGCTCGCCGATGTCGTAGCCGGTGAGCGCCAGTTCCGGCGCGACGAGGATGCTCGCCCCGTCCCGGCGCGCCGAGATCGCCGCGGTCTCGAGACGGGTCAAATTGTCCAGCGGATCGCGCACGGTAGGCGCCATCTGCCACACCGCCAACCCGCCTCGCGCCATAGCCGCCCATTAGAAACCGCTGCGCAGCCCCTCGGCAAGGGGCGTCTCGCGAGCAAGCTCGGCTCAGGACGCGGCGGCAACCTCGCGCTGCAGGATCCAGGCGTGCTTGCCGACCTGGCGCACCTGCGCAAATTCCAGGTCCGCCATCAGCTCCGCGGTCGCGCTGAAGAGGAATCGACCCTGCGCCGTGCGACCGGCGGTGGTCTCCGAAATCGCTTCCACCAGACCGCCACCCGCGTCCGCGATCAGATCCAGCGCACCCTCGACCGCGGCGCGGGCGACGCCCTGCATCCGGTGCTTGCTGTCGGTGAAGACGCAGGTGATGCGCCAGTCGGGCCGGGGCGGTTCGTCCTTGCGGTACTCCCGGGCGTGCTTGATCCCGGGCAGTTCATCGGGGCTGCCATATTGCGCCCACCCCTGGCAGACCCCGTCGGCATCGAGCACCAGCGCAGCATGCGCCTCGCCGGAACGGACCAACCGTTCCTTCTCGGCCCGGTGGTCCAGCCCAGGCGTCTTGCGCTCCAGGTGGAAGCCGATGCACCAGCACCCGCCATATACCCCGTTGTTGCGCTCCACCAGATCGGCGAAGAGCTCCCAGCTTTCACCGCTCAGCGCCACCACGGTGTAGTGGCCATAGGTCCGCGTCATGCCCATGACCCGACCGTATGACGCCCCGCCCCCCGCTGCATCAGCCGTGCTTGCGGCGTAGCTCGGGCAGGACTTCCTTGCCGTAGGCCTCGATCATCTCGGCGTAATTGGGGCCGATGTTCGCGACATGGATGTCGTCGAAACCCGCGTCGACGAAGTCCGCAAACGCCTTGACGTGCTCGTCGATGTCGGCGCCGAACGCCCCGGCGCCCTTCTCCGCGATCATGTCCCGGGTCACCAGTTCCGCGGCCTGCTCGAAGTGCTTGGGGCTGGGCAGCACCTGGCTCAGCTCACCGGGCACGCCGGCGGTCGGCCAGATCCGGTAGACGTCATCGATCGCGGCCTCGCGATCTGTGTTCCAGGCGACCTTGAAGCCCGCCTGGGTGGGCGCGGAGGCACCCTTGGCCTTGCGGAAGGTGGCCACCGATTCCTTGTCCGGCATGGTGGTGATCAGGCCGTCGCCGACGCGGCCGGCCAACTCCAGCGCCTTGGGCCCGAACGCCGACACATGGATCTGCGGCAGCTCATCCGGCAGCGAGTAAATCCGCGCCGTGTCCACCGTGTAGTGGGTGCCGCGGTGGGAGACCACCTCACCGGTCCACAGCTGGCGGATGATGTCAATCGACTCCTCAAGCATCTCCAGGCGCACGTCCGCGGTGGGCCACACCGTGCCCAGGATGTGCTCGTTGAGCGCCTCCCCGGAGCCCACCCCGAGGGTGAACCGCCCCGGACCGAGCAGGCAGGCACTGGTCGCAGCGGCCTGGGCGATGATCGCCGGATGTATCCGCACGGTCGGGCAGGTCACTGCGGTCGTCACCGGCAGGTCGCAGACCTGGCTGATCGCGCCGATCAGCGACCACACCAAGCCGGACTCGCCCTGCTCGTCGGTCCACGGGTGGAAGTGGTCGCTGATCCAGAGCGCGTCAAAACCGGCCTCTCCGGCCAGGCGCGCCTGCTCCACGATCTGTGCGGGGGTGTACTCCTCGCAGGAGAGGAAGTAGCCGATTCGCTTCATATCCAATGCCTTTCGCCGTATGCCAGATGTCGTTGCCGTATGTCGTCCCGACCCGCGCCGATGGCGCCTTCGCTCTTCGGATGCCGTTGGCCGTCGGCCGCTCGCGATCCACTCTGACATGCCGTCGGTGGCCTGGCGCAGGTCGTGGACCAGCCGATTCGCCACCGATTCGCTACCGATTAGGCGACCATCCGGCATACGAGAACGGGTGCGGCAGACCGGGAATGTGGTGCCATCCACGCACATCCGGTGTGCGGTCGCGTCCTATTGTCGGGACATGGCAGTCCAGGAGATCATCCTCGTCCGGCACGGACAGTCCGAGGGCAATGTGGCCGCGGAGGCCGCCAGCCGGGACAACCTCGACCGCATCGCCGTCACCGCCCGGGACGCCGATGTGGTGCTCTCCGAGACCGGCCGGGAGCAGGCCGCCGCGGTGGGTCGTTGGCTCAGCGAGCTGCCCGATGAGGAACGACCGGGCATCGTCTGGAGTAGCCCGTTTCGCCGGGCCCGCGAGACCGCGGAGATCGCCCTCAAGGTGTGCGACGTCGACCTGGACTACCGCATCGATGAGCGCCTGCGCGACCGGGATATGGGGATCACCGATGCGCTGACGGCGCGCGGGATCAAGGAGAAGTACCCGGAGGAGGCCGAGCGGCGCGCCTGGCTGGGCAAGTTTTACTACCGGCCGCCGGGCGGGGAGTCCTGGGCCGATGTCGCCTTCCGGGTCCGCTCGGTCCTCGGCGATCTGGCCACCCTGGAGAAGCACGAGCGGGTGCTGCTCGCCGCGCACGATGTGGTCATCCTGCTCTTTTGCTATGTCGCGGAAGGGATGGAGGAGGAGAGCGTCTTGGAGCGGGCCCGAACCAATGGCCTGCGCAATGCCGCGATCTGCCGCCTGAGGCGCGACCCCGAGTCCCCGACCGGGTGGCAGGTGACCGCATACAACGAGGACCAGCACCTGCGTGACCTGGGCGTGCGGGTCACCGATCAGCCCGGTGCGGCCGACGAAGTCGGCGGGCTCTGATGGCGCGCAGTACCGGACCCCAAGGCGGCGGGACGCTGGACGCACCCGTCCTGGTCACCCCCGTGACGCTGCGGGCATGGGGACTGCCCGAGCCGGCCGGCTCGAAGTACGACCGGGGCCAGGTGGTCGTCGTCGGTGGGGCATGCAAGACGCCCGGCGCGGCGATGCTCGCCGGCCTGGCCGCGCTGCGGATGGGCGCTGGCCGATTGAGCCTGGCGGTCGCCGACAGCGTGGCGCCGCATGTCGCCGTCGCCGTGCCCGAATCGGGCGTCTACGGACTGGACGAATCCGCGGACGGGTCAATCACCGGGGAAGGCGCGGCCACCCTGCTGGACAAGGAAGTCTCCCGCGCCAACGGCCTGCTCATCGGCCCGGGCCTGGACGACGCCGAGGGCACCATCCGGCTCATTGAGGACCTCACTCCCTTGGTCGACGACGAGGTATGCGTCGTGCTCGACGCCTTCGGGGTGACCGTGCTTCCCGACGTCTCGGCCGCCTGCCGGGGGCGGTTGGCCGGGCGAATGTTGTTGACCCCCAACACCAATGAGCTGGCCAAGCTCATCGGCGCCGACGAGATCGAGGACGACGAGGTCGCCGAGGCCGCATATGACGTCGCGCAGCGCTATGACGCCACCGTGACCTGCAATAGCTGGGTGGTCAGCGGCTCGGAGGTCTGGCGGATCACCACTGGTGACACCGGTCTGGCCACCTCCGGCAGCGGCGATGTGCTGGCCGGAGCGGTCGCCGGTCTGGTGACCCGCGGCGCCGACGGACCACAGGCGATGGTGTGGGCGGCATACGCCCATGCGGCGGCGGGTGACGGCTTGGCGACGAAGTTCGGCCGGGTCGGTTTCCTCGCCGGCGAACTGCCCGCGCAACTGCCCCTGGTGCTGCGCTCGCTGCGCGGCGACTGAGCGCGCTCGCCAATCCCCACCCAGGCCGCGGGGCGTCCTAGCGTGGGTGACATGGCCGACAAGATCTCCCGCCGCGACGACGTCAACCCCGACGAGGGCGAGCACAAATATGGCGATGTGCAGTTCGCCGACCCCACCAACAAGAAGTACCCGATCGACAGCGAGCAGCATGTGCGCGCCGCGTGGTCCTACATCAACAAGAAGGACAACGCCGCCAAGTACGACGCGGACGAGGTCGAGACCATGAAGGGGCGCATCAAGCGCGCCGCGAAGAAGTTCGACATCGAGATCGACGAGGACTGATTCGAACCCCGGACCCGAGCCCGATGCCCGGCACAAGCCGACCGGATCGGGTGGGCCACAATCCCGTTTAACCTGGGCAATCGACATAGGGTGGAAATATGACCACGAACACCCAGTCATCCGAGAAGACCGGCAAGGTGGCCTTCCTGGTCGCGAAGGAAGGCATCGAGCAGGTCGAACTGACCGACCCGTGGAAGGCCGTCAAGGACGCCGGTTACCAGCCGGTGCTCGTCTCCCCCGAGAGCGGCGAAGTCCAGATGTTCAACCACCTCGACAAGGCCGACACCCAGAAGGTCGACGTGACCGTCGACGACGCGTCCATCGAGGACTATGACGCCCTGGTCCTGCCCGGCGGCGTCGCCAACCCCGACGCCCTGCGCACCGAAGAGGACGCGGTCGCCTTCGTGCGCGACTTCTTCGCCAGCGGCCGCCCGGTCGCCGCGATCTGCCACGCCCCCTGGACCCTGGTCGAGGCGGACGTGCTCTCCGGACGCAAGCTCACCTCTTGGCCCAGCCTCAAGACCGACATCAGCAACGCCGGCGGCGAGTGGGTCGACGAGCGCGTGGTGACCGACGGCAACCTCATCACCAGCCGCAACCCCGATGACCTGCCGGCATTCTGCTCTGCGGTCGTCGAAGCGCTGGAACACGGCTCCGCCGCCAGCCCCACCGCCTGAGGGCCCCGCCCACCTAACCGTCGAACCGCCCCGAGCCTCTGGCCCGGGGCGGTTCGCCGTCTGCCCGACTGGTGTGCTGTCCACACGGTGGGGTCCGAATCCCGCTGGCGAAGCTGCGCACGCTCGCCGGTTCGGTCGCGGCTCAGGCCGTACGGCGTCGCTCCAGGGCAGCGAGCACCGGGGTCGAGGCGATGCCATGCACCAGCACCGAGAGTGCGATCGTGAAGGCCGCCGTCGACCACAGCCAGGGCAGCTGCGCGAACTCGGCGTGGCCCGATGCATACGCCAGGTAATAGAGCGTGCCCACCCCGCGCACCCCGAAAAAGGCCGCGGCCAAGCGTTCCCGCCGGTCCAGGCCGCCACGTTCCCCGGCATCCCGGGCGCCGAGACCAAGGCCGATGATCCCCGCGAGCGGGCGGATGACCAGCACCAGCGACACCCCGATAAGGATGCCGCGCCAGTCCAGGTCGTCCAGCAAACCCCGGGTCAGCGCGATCCCCAGGGCGAGCAGGATCGCCAGGGTGAGCAGCCGCTCCAGGCGCCTCGACCACCTCATGCATCGAGCGGTGGTACTCGTGATAGCGCTCCTGCGAGCGGACGGTCATCGCGCAAACGAAGACGCCGAGGAAGCCGTAGCCACCCGCCACTTCACTGAGCCCGTATGCCGTGAGCAGCGCCGCCACGGCGAGCAGCGGTTCCCCGTGCTCGGCGATGCGCAGCGAACTCGCGCGCGCCCGGAAGGCGACTCGCCCGAGAACCCAGCCGACCGCCATACCGACGGCGACGCCGACGGCGACCTTGCCCACGACATACCAACTCGCCCATTCCAGCACCAGCGAGCCGTTCCAGGCCTCGGTTGCCACGAGGATGGCGCCATAGACGAAGGGGAAGGCCAGGCCGTCGTTGAGGCCGGCTTCGGAGGTGAGCGCGAAGCGCACCTCGTCGTCTTCGTCGATCTCCTCGGGTTCGGTGTCGATCTCTTCCGGGTCGGCCGGGCCACCGACCTGGACATCGGAGGCGAGCACCGGGTCCGTGGGCGCCAGCGCGCCGCCGAGCAGCAGAGCCGCAGCCGGGGTGAGGCCCGCGGCCCACCAGCCGAGACCGGCCACCGCCGCGATGGTCAGCGGCATGGTGATGCCCAGCAGGCGCCAGGCGGGCGACCAACGTCGCCAGCAGGTCTTATCCCGCCAGGTCAATGGGCGATCCAGCGCGAGCCCGACGCCCATGAGTGCGACGAGCACGGTGATCTCGGTGACATGCTCGACGACCGCGCGGTTGGCGATCGGATCGATCGCCAACCCGTCGGCCAGCGGAGTCAGCCCGATGAGCATCCCGATGACCACGAGCACCAAGGGTGGGGACAGGGCGGCCGACCGCAATAGGCGGGGCAGGACCACCGCGACCAGGAGACACAGACCGGCGATGAGATAAAGGAGATCGACTTTCACGAGGGCACCAACCCTAGTCGTTGGTAGCTCCCCGATCCGCGTCGTCCGGAGCCGGTGCGCGCAGGCTCAGCCCGCTCCGTCCTCCGCCGAGTCCTCGTCTGAGTCGGCGTCGGGCTCTGCGTCCGGCTCGGGGGCGTCGTCCCCACGCAGTGCCTGCTCCAGGGTGGCGCCGGCGGCGATCAGCCGCCCACCACGCTCATAGTCCGGCTCGGCGTTGTAGGTGAGCACCCCGACCACCCGCTGGTCGGCATCGGCATACCAAATGGTGAACCCGCCGACGCGCTCGACGACCTCCTCGTGCTCGTAGCCATCGCCCCAGGCGGAGTACTGCAGGGTGTGCTCACCGATGGTCGACCAGAACCCCGGGGTCTCGTTCCAGGTCTGCTGCGCGCCATCGTCGCTGGCCGCGGCATTCGCGCCGGCTACCTCACCCATCGCCAGGGCATCGCCCCAGTGCTCTACGCTGAGCGCGCGCTGGGCGACGCCGTGCAACCCCCGGGCCACATCACCGGCGACCCACACCCCGGGGGCGGCCTGCAGGTGCTCGTCCACGACCACCCGACCCTGGTGGGTCTGCACACCGGCGTCGCCGAGCAGGTCACCCTGCGGGGCAATCCCGACCGCGGCGAGGATCAGGTCTGGGGCCAGCGTGTGGCCGTCGGAGAGGTGGACCGTGCGCGGGGCCTGCACCCCGGTGACCTCGACGCCGGTGCGCACCTCAATACCGAGGTCGGTGAGCCAACTCGTGATCTGTTGCGCGGCATAGCCGCCCAGGCGCTTCTGCTGCGGGCCGGACTCCGGGGTGACCAGGGTGGTCTGCAGGCCGCGCCGGGCTAGGGAGGCAGCGGCCTCACAGCCGATGAAACCAGAGCCGATGACCAGGGCGGTGCGGCCATGGTCGGCGGCCTGGGTCAGCCGACGTGCGTCCTCAAGGAAGCGCAGGGTATGGATGTCGGCGTCCGCGTCCGCTCCGGCCAAGGGCAGTGGACGGGATCCGGTGGCGACGATGAGCCGCTGGAAGCCGAGGGTCTCCTCGCCCGCGGTGACCGTGCGAGCCTGCAGATCGATGGCGGTGACGGTGGTGCCTAGGCGTAGTTCGACGTCCTTGGGCAGCTTGGCCTCGGAGATCGGGGTGCGGGCCGGCTCACCCGGGCCGGCCAGCGAGTCCTTGGACAGCGGCGGGCGCTCATAGGGCTCGTCCTGGTCGGCGGTGAGTAGGACCACCGGTCCCGGGCCGCCGGCCGCGAGGTAGGCCTGGGCGGCGCTCACACCGGCCGGACCGCTGCCGATCACGAGGAGTCCGTATGAAGTCATGCCCTCCACGGTGCCACACCGGTTTCTCGCCGGCGAAGGGCAGCCATTCGACAATCACCCCGCCACCCGGGGCAGCGGGTCACACTGGGGCGATGGACGCAGCGGCGGCGGTAGACGCGGCAAGGGTTGACGCGGCGATGGCGGCCACGCCGCGTACCGGCTTCCTGCATGCCGCCGATCGGGCCCGCGCACAACACGACGGTCCGATCGCCATCGGCCAGGGCCAGACCAATTCGCAGCCGCGGACGGTGCGCGACATGCTCCTGCTGCTCGACGTGCAACCGGGGCAGCGGGTGCTGGACGTGGGCGCGGGCTCGGGGTGGACCACCGCCATCCTTGGGCGGCTGGTCGGGGACCGCGGACGGGTGATCGGGGTGGAACGGATTGCCGCGGTATGCGAGTTCGGGCAGCAGAACCTCGCTCGGGTTGACTTGCCGCACACCGAGATCCGGCTTGCCGATGGCCGACTGGGCGCTCCGCAGGATGGGCCCTTCGACCGGATCCTGGTCTCGGCGCAGCCGGATGAGCTGCCGGGCGAACTGGTTGCGCAGCTCGCGCCGGGCGGGGTGCTGGTGATCCCGGTGCGCGGGCAGATGTTGCGGGTGCTCGCCCCTGCCGAGCCCGGCGGCGAGCCCACGGTGAGCACACACGGGCGCTACCTCTTCGTGCCCCTGGTCACCGACGACTGAGTCGCTGCGGCGCCGTCAGGGGTCCTGGGAGTAGACCAGGGCGGCATACGGGCCGATGGTCAATTGCGCGGATTGGGGGTGGCCGTCGCACTCATCCGGGGTGGTGACCAGGTCACCCGCGTGCGGACGCTCCGGACCGATCCCGAAGACGGGCGCGGCGGTATTGCACCGCAGCCGCCATTCGCCCGGGCGCGGCAGGCCCAGGCGATAGTCGACCAGCGGCTGCGCGCTGAGGTTGACCACGACCACCACATCGTCACCGGGCCCGCCGTGGGACCACCGGTGGTAGGCGAGGACCGGGCGGGCGTCATCGGCCCGGATGATCGCCGTATGCCGATCGCGCAGCCCCCGGGTCACCCCGGTCAGGTTGCGGCGCAGGGCAATCAGCTGACGAACCAGGTGCAGGAAGCCCGCATGCCGGTGCTGCTTGTCCCAGTCCAGCGGGCGCCGATCATCGAACCAGCCGTCCTCCAGGAAATCCTGCCCCTGGAAGAGCATCGGGATCCCCGGCGCGGTGAGCACCAGCGCCAGCCCGAGGGCGGCCCGGGCGCGCGCCGGCCAGGAGTCCGCGGCACCGGGACTGATCGTCTCCGGCAGGCGGGCTTTGCCATTGGCCACCTCGTCGTGCGACTCGGTAAAGATCACCCGCTCGTATGGCGTCCGCCCCTCGTCGGCGAGAGCCGCCGCCACCGCCTGGATGTCGCGGTCTTCATCCCGGGCCGCCTCGAGCGCGGCCCGCACCGGGTGCACGAAACCGGCGGCCCATTGGGCGTGGAAACCCAGCCCACCATCGGCGCTCTCTCGGGTAACGGCCGGATCGGACTGCATGTCCTCGGCGATGAGGAGCTTCCACGGCTGCCGCGAGCGCAGATCCGCGGTCAGTGCCGCCAGGTAGTCGTGGCCGCCCCGGATCCGCTGCCCCGGATCGCGCACATCACCCCACCGTGAGCGGATGTAGTTGGTGCCATCGAAGCGAAGACCGTCGACCCGGAAGTCCTCCAGCCACATCAGCGCCGAATCCCGCAGGTAGTTGCGGACCTCCTTGCGCTGGTAATTGGGACGGGTTGCCCCCCAAGGGGTTTCCGCGCGCCGGTCGTTATAGAAGAAGCTGCCGCCATAGCCGCGCCGATGCCAGCCGTCGAAGCGCCAGAGATCGAGATCGCCGGGGCCGAGGTGGTTGTGCACCACGTCGAGGATGACCGCGATCCCGCGCTCGTGGGCGGCCCGGACGAAGGCCGCGAAGGCGAGCGGGCCACCATACGAGCTCTCGATGGCGAACAGATGAGAGGGGTTGTAGCCCCAGCTCACCGAGCCCGCAAATTCGAATGGCGGCATCACCTCGACCGCGGTGATCCCGAGCCAGGCCAAATGATCCAGGCGCCCGATCGCGCTCCAGAAGGTGCCCGGGCCGTGCGCTCCGGCACCGAAGGTCGGGATGTGGAGTTCGTAGACGATCAAGTCCTCCCAGGCGGGCATTCGGAACTCTGTTGTGCCCCACTCGAGTTGGCGCGGATCGAAGACCACGGCATTGCCGGCCGCCCCGGTGACTTGGCGCGCAAAGGGATCGATCCGCCAGAGGTAGGGCCCGCCATAGCGGACCAGGAAGCGGTACTGCGAGCCCACCCCGGCGCCCGCGACCACGCCGGACCAGGTGCCGCTGTCGCGGTGATCCCGGGCCAGCGGCGTCTTGCGCTGGGTGCGCCAGCCGCAGAAGTCGCCGATCACGGCGACATTGCGGGCGCGCGGCGCCCAAACTCGGAAGCTCACTCCGCCGGGTACGGGTATGGCGCCCATCCCGGCATACGGCGACGGGCTCTCAGGCGGCACCGGCCAACTGTAGGCGGCCGCGCGTCACGGGATGGGGTACGGACAAATGCGTGCCCGGTAACCCGCCGCGCGGCACCCGCACCCGGCTAGGTTGCCAAGGACCACAATGCCGAGTTCAGGGAGTAGTCATGAGTGACCAGAGCACCCCGATGGGCGGCGGTTCGTCCGCCTTCGACGCCGCCAGCACCGACCTCGACAGCCTTGCCACCACGGGGGATTTCGCCGGCAGCGGGATGACCGCCGACCAGGGGATGACCGGACCCGCCGAGATGCCCGGCCCGGAGGCGGGCAGCGGCGACCGTCCGCTGCCGACGACCCCGGAAGCCAGCGACGCCACGGACATCACCGGCGACGAGGTGCCGGACCCGACCGGCCAGGCCGCGGGCGAGCGGCTCGACCAGCAGGTGGAAACCGATGCGGACCGTGCCCAGCGTGAGCAGGAAACCAGCCGGCAGAGCGACCGCGACGACTTCGGTATGGCGCAGGGCACCGGCGGCGGCGAGAACCTCACCGCCCGCTCCGGCGCGGCCGACGACTCCGACGACGCCGGGCTGGCCGAAGCGGATGCGGCCGCGCGCAAGGACCGAGCCAGCGGCGACAGCAGCACTGGCCAGGACGACGAGGCCGAGACCGGCTGGGGTGGCAACCTCGGCGGGGATGCGGAGCAGGCGCAGCGCGAGCAGGAGTTCGCTCAGGAGCACGACCCGGCCGATCACGACGTGGCCGCCGGTGAGGAGTTCCGCCAGCGCGGCGACTGGACCGCCGAGGACGCCGGCGGGCCGATGATCCAGGACGCCGACGGCAATATCACCGTGCCCGGCCAGGAGGACACCGGCCAGAACGATGCCGGTCAGCAGGGCACCGGTCAGAACGGCCAGGACGCCCAGCCCCAGCAGTAGGTCACAACCAACCCTGGCGAGGACACCGCATACCGAAGCGGCCGCCTAGCGTGGTGAGTCCTCTAGTTGGTTGGGGACGGTATGCCGTGACCTGCCCGTCACGACATACCGTCCTCTTTTTCCGTTGCCGAGAACGCCGAATCAGGCGCCCGCGCTCACCATGGGCTCGCCGGTCTCCAGCAGGGTCTTGAGGCTGGCGAGGACCCACGGCCAGCCGCCACCACCCTGCGCGGCGTTGCCGGTGCCCTCGACATCCATCGCGGTGTTGGGCGCACCCGCGCAGTCGTGGGTGAGGGTCAGGCCGGTCAGGCCGCCGTCGTACTCGGTCAGATCCCAGGTGAGGGTCGTCTCCTCGTTGTGCCAAGCGGCCACCCAGGTCTGCACCAGCCGGCGCGGCGGGTCGGCCTCGATGACCTTGCCGGTCACCGCGGTATCGCCCATCCCCATCTCCTTCATCGCTGGGGTGGTGTGCGCCAGGTACTTCCCGCCGGGAGTGAGGTCGACCTCGACCTCACCGCCATAGCCGTACTTGGTGGTGAACTCGGAGCTGGTCAGGGCATCCCAGACCTTCTGCACCGGAGCCTGGATGTAGACCCGGAAGACCTGCCGCTCGGGTGCGGCCCGGCCGGAGTCGTCGCTCATGGGCTGCGTCGTGGTGTCGCTCATTGTCATTCCTCCAGTTGGCGTTTCAGATCGGCGAGCGCCATGGCGTGGTGCTCGGTGAACTTGTCGATCCACCGGTCGTGGATCAACCGGATCGGGACGGGGTTGAGGTAGTGCAACTTCTCCCGGCCCTGCTTGCGGACGAGCACCAATCCCGCGTCCTCGAGGATCCGCAAGTGCTTGGCCACCCCGAAGCGCGTCATCTCCGTATGCCGTTCGCCGACCACGGCGACCAACTCACCGAGACTGCGCCCGTCCGAGGCGAAGAGGACGTCCAAGAGCACGCGCCGCGTTGGGTCAGCGAGTGCCTTGAAAACCAGGTCGTCCTCCATGACCACGACAATAGGTGACTATTTGGTCACCTGTCAAGGATTCCGGTCCTCGGGTGTCGTCGTGCCATCCTGGAAGCGACATCGCCTTCGATTTGCAGTGGAGAAAACCCCATGACGCGCACCACCCCCAAGGCGTCCGCCTGGGCC